>Ga0265797_10004296_pt1 | contig 21913 bp, 17 predicted proteins | sample P2T30metagenome_FD_192433 | JGI IMG/M metagenome (GOLD analysis project Ga0265797, IMG submission 192433) | Plant litter microbial communities from East Loma Ridge, Irvine, California - P2 T30 | ecosystem: Environmental > Terrestrial > Plant litter > Unclassified | place: USA: California... | reverse complement strand
CAAACTTGAACGACGTCGACGTGAGGGCCGGATTCTTCTCGAATTTTTTAAACGACAGCAGCGACGTCTGGCCGAAGTTGTCGCGCAGTTCCATCGCTTCCGGCTGGCCGTTCTTCAGGCCGATGGCGATCTGCTCGAAGCTCGTGTCCTTTGCCTTCGGTACGGCCTTCAGCCATTCCAGGCCCTCGCGGGTGCCCGCTTCCGACAGGGTGAAGTTCTTTTCCAGGTCGTTACTGCCGAACAGGATGGCGGCCGGCGAGGAGCCCAGCGCATCGCCCAGTTTTTTTACGGTGACCTGGTTCAGGTCCTTGTCGTAGATGTAGAGCTGTTCGCCATCGGCCTGCAGCAGCTGTTCGTACGGCTTCTGGTACTGCCAGATGAATTTACCGGGGCGGGCAAACATGAACGTGCCCGTGGACGGCGCCGACGTCTTCTTCGCGCCGTCGACGTTTTTCGTCAGCGTCTGGGTGAACTCGCCCTTGGCCGCCTTGGTGGAGGCGACAAACGTCTTGAACTGGTCCAGCGCGGCGGCATGGACGGTGGAGGCGCACAGCAGGGCCGCGGCCAGCGTAAAACCAAAACGATGCATATTGTTTTCCTTATTCTGCGGAAGCGGCGGGGACGAGGATGTCCCGGTTGCCGTTCGATTGCATGGCCGAGACCACGCCGCTCTGTTCCATTTGTTCCAGCAGGCGCGCCGCGCGGTTGTAGCCGATGCGCAGGTGACGCTGCACCAGCGAGATCGATGCGCGGCGGTTCTTCAGCACCACCTGCACGGCCTGGTCGTACATCGGGTCGGCCTCGCCGCCGCCCTCGCCCGCCACGGCGCCTTCGCCGCCGCTGCCATCCTCCAGCGTGCCGCCCTCGAGGATGCCGTCGATGTAGTTCGGTTCGCCCTGCAGCTTCAGGTGGGCGACGACGCGATGCACCTCTTCATCCGACACGAACGCGCCGTGCACGCGGATCGGCAGGCCGGTCCCGGGCGGCATGTACAGCATGTCGCCCATGCCCAGCAGCGTTTCGGCTCCCATCTGGTCCAGAATCGTGCGCGAGTCGATTTTAGAGGACACCTGGAACGCGATACGCGTCGGGATGTTCGCCTTGATCAGGCCCGTGATCACGTCCACAGATGGGCGCTGCGTGGCCAGAATCAAGTGCAGGCCGGCCGCCCGCGCCTTTTGCGCGATACGGGCAATCAGTTCCTCGACCTTCTTCCCGACGACCATCATCAGGTCGGCCAGTTCGTCGATGATGATGACGATGGTCGGCAGCTTCTCCAGCGGCTCCGGCGAGTCCGGCGTGATGCTGAACGGGTTCGGGATGTGTTCCTCGCGCTTCTTCGCCTCGGCGATCTTCGCGTTGTAGCCGGCCAGGTTACGCACGCCCAGCTTCGACATCAGCTTGTAGCGCCGCTCCATCTCGTTGACGGCCCAGTTCAGCGCATGGCCGGCCTGGCGCATGTCCGTGACGACGGGCGCCAGCAGGTGCGGGATGCCTTCGTACACCGACATTTCCAGCATCTTCGGATCGATCAGGATCATGCGCACGTCGTGCGGATCGGACTTGTACAGCAGCGACAGGATCGTCGCGTTGATGCCGACGGATTTACCGGAACCAGTCGTACCCGCGACCAGCAGGTGGGGCATCTTGGCCAGGTCGGCGACAACCGGCTTGCCGGCGATGTCCTTGCCCAGTGCGACGGTCAGCGCCGAGGCGTTGTCCGCATAGACCTTGGAACCGACAATCTCCGACAGCCGCACGATCTGCCGTTTCGCATTCGGCAGCTCCAGCGCCATGTAGTTCTTGCCGGGGATCGTCTCGACGACGCGGATCGACGTCAGCGACAGCGAACGCGCCAGGTCGCGCGCCAGGTTGACGATCTGGCTGCCCTTGACGCCCGTTGCCGGCTCGATTTCGTAGCGCGTGACGACGGGACCCGGATACGCCGCGACGACCTTGGCTTCGACGCCGAAGTCGGACAGCTTCTTCTCGATCAGGCGGCTGGTGAATTCCAGCGTCTCGACGGCCACCGTCTCCTGCGCCGGCGGCGCTTCGTCCAGCAGCGCCAGCGGCGGCATGTCGGTGTCCTCGATGTCGCTGAACAGCGGCGCCTGTTTTTCCTTCTCGGCCCGTTCCGATTTCGGGATCGACACCATCTGCGGCTCGACGCGGATGATGGTCGGAGCCGCCGCCGATGCCGGCGCGGCGGCTGGTTCGGACTTGTCCTCGCCCTTGACGGCCTTGACCGCCTTGGCGGCCAGCTTCTGCAGCAGCTCGGGATGACGCTCGACCTGCTTCTCGCGTTCCTTGACGACGACTTCCTCGCGCTTGACGGTGGCGGCCATGCCCTGGCGCCGGTCCTCGCGGTCCTGGTAACGCATGATCACCCATTCGATCGACAGCTCGATCGTCTCGCCGATACGCTCGGCCACGGCCATCCACGACACATGGAAGAACAGCGAGAAGCCGACGGCAAACAGCAGCAGCAGCATCAGCGTGCCGCCGGTCGAGCCCAGCCCCACGTGTGCCGCGTTGCCGATCAGCTGACCCAGCACGCCGCCGGCCGCGCGCGGCAGCTCCACGTGCAGGGTGCGCAGGCGCAGGTATTCCAGGCCCATGCTGCCGATCAGCAGCAGTGCGAAACCGATCAGCCGGATGAAGCCTTCGTGGCTGTGCTCCGGATCTTCCTCGGGCGGCTGCTCCAGCAGGAACGTGCGCGTCAGGCGGCGGTAGCCGCGCCAGACATAGCGCACCAGGTACAGGCACCACCACCAGGCGGAAAAGCCGAAGATGAACAGCATCAGGTCGGACACCCACGCGCCGGCGCGGCCGCCCAGGTTCGACACCTTCGGCACCAGGCTCGCATGCGACCAGCCGGGATCGACCTTGTGATAGCTGGCCATGATCAGGATGAAATACAGGCACACCGCGGCCAGGGCGAACCAGCGCGCTTCGGACAGCAGCCGTACCAGCCGGTTCGGCAGCGGCTGGCGTTCGGTGGCCGTGCGCCGGTAGCTGCCACTGTTACTGTTACTGGTCGGTTGACTCGTTTTGCTCATGTTTGTTGCTTCGGGGCTTCAGGTCTGGGGTCAGGTCCGACATTCGGACATTTCGCGGACACAATGTCCGAATGTCGGACCTGACCCCGGTTTTGTTTTTTGTCGCACGGTAAAGTTGCTTCTAATGCCCGTATTTTAAGGCATCCGGGGGCCTGCCGCCCTTTCTGTTGCAGGCCGTTGCATATATATGTGCCGCCCCGGCGCCATTCCTTGTGGAACGGCGGGGGCGTGGCAGAAACGGTTTGGCGTCATTCCCTTTATAATCGCGGTTTGCTGCCGTGAATCGTCGGGCATGCGCAAGGCGCTCCGCTCTTGTTCTTCACGGCAATGCCCCAATTTTCGTTTCATCCCAATCTCGCGAGAAGAAGCTCCATGACCACTACCAAACACGCCCGCGTCCTGATTCTTGGCTCCGGCCCTGCCGGCTACAGCGCCGCCGTCTACGCCGCGCGCGCCAACCTGAAGCCGATGCTCGTGACCGGCGTCGAACAGGGCGGCCAGCTGATGACCACGACGGACGTCGAGAACTGGCCCGGCGACCCGCTGGGCGTACAAGGTCCGGAGCTGATGCAGCGCCTGCTGCAGCATGCCGAGCGCTTCAACACCGAGATCGTGTTCGACCATATCCACACGGCCAAGCTGTCGGAAAAGCCGTTCCGCCTGATCGGCGACGCCGGTGAATACACCTGCGATGCGCTGATCATCGCCACCGGCGCGTCGGCGCAGTACCTGGGCCTGCCATCGGAAGAGGAATTCATGGGCCGCGGCGTGTCCGCCTGCGCCACCTGCGACGGCTTCTTCTACCGCGGCCAGGAAGTGGCTGTCATCGGCGGCGGCAATACCGCTGTCGAGGAAGCGCTGTACCTGTCGAACATTGCCAACAAGGTCACGCTGATCCACCGCCGCGACAAGTTTCGCGCCGAGCCGATCCTCGTCGACCGCCTGATGGCCAAGGTCGCCGAAGGCAAGATCGAGCTGAAACTGAACAACAGCCTGCACGAAGTGACGGGCGACACCAGTGGCGTGACGGGCCTGACGTTGAAGTCGAACGACGGCGAACTGTCGAACATCTCCGTCCACGGCCTGTTCGTGGCGATCGGCCACAAGCCGAACACGGGCATCTTCGAAGGCCAGCTGGAGATGCACAACGGCTACCTGAAAACCCGCGCCGGCACGGAAGGCATGGCGACGTCGACGTCGATCCCGGGCGTGTTTGCCGCCGGCGACGTGCAGGATCACATCTACCGCCAGGCCATCACCAGCGCCGGCACGGGCTGCATGGCCGCGCTGGACGCCCAGCGCTACCTGGAAGCGCAAGAGTAAATCATCAACAAGGAGCCGGCAGATGGCGGGACTGAAAAGCTTTGCCGACCTGAAGGGCCTGAGCAAACAACTGAAGGAAGAAGGCGAGGCGAAAGCGGCCGCGGAAGCGGAGCGCATCGCCCTCGAGAAGCAGCGGGCGGCGGAGGCGAACGTCTTTCGCGGCAGCCTGGGTGGCGTCAAGAAGCTGCCGGAATCGAACCGTTACGTGCCGCAGGCAACCAGGCCGATTGCGGTGGCTTCGGCACCGAAGCGCAAGCTGAACGCGCTTGAACAGAAGGCAGACGACGCGGCCGTGATGCGCGAGGCCATGCTGTCCGACCTGTTCGAGGTCGACCACTACATGGAAGAGGACCCGGCGCTGAACTATCTGGCGCCGGGCGTCGGCAACGACGTCATGAAGCGCCTGCGCAAGGGTCACTGGCCCGTGCAGGACGAGCTCGACCTGCATGGCATGCGCCGTGACGATGCGCGCAACGCCATCGGTACGTTCCTGATGCACGCGCACCGCCGCGGCCACCGCTGCGTCTGCGTCATCCACGGCCGCGGCTTCGGCTCGAAAGGCCAGGAGCCCGTACTGAAATCGATGGTGCACAGCTGGCTGGTGCAAACCGACGGCGTCATCGCCTTCAGCCAGGCCCGCGCCTCGGAAGGCGGCGAAGGCGCCCTGATCGTCCTGCTGCGCGCGGCACTGCGTCCGGAACGCTAGAAAGTTGCCCGAAAAATGGGGTCTGTCCCCATTTTGGCGGCAACATTTCTTCAAAACAGGGGTCTGTCCCGGGTTTTCGCCCTTTGCTGCCGTCGCCACGCATGTTAACCTGTGGGAACTAACCACTCACTGCGCGCCGCATGCAAATCGTTCCCCACGTTTCGCTCATCACCGTCATCGAAGTGGTGGCCATCATGGTCGGGGCTTTCTCGGGATTTGTCGAGGCGCGGCGCAAGCGGATGGATATCGTTGGCGTCATCATCGTGGCGTTCATTGCCGCATTCGGCGGCGGCACCTTGCGCGATATCCTGCTGGACAAACGCCCCCTGTTCTGGGTCGAGCACCAGGAATACACCATTCTGCTGTTCGTGCTGGCGCTGACGGTGGCGCCGTTCATGAAGCACCTGCGCCATATCGTGTCGGAGCGGCTGATCGTCGTGGCCGATGCCGTCGGCCTGGGGCTGTTTGCCGTGGCCGGCGTGTCGCAGGCCCAGGCGGCCGGGATGCCCGTGTTCATTGCCGCGATGATGGGTGTCATCACGGGGATCTTCGGCGGCGTGCTGCGCGACATCGTCTGCAACGAAGTGCCGATGGTCTTCCGCGACGGCAAACCCTACGCCATCTGCGCGTTTGTCGGCTGCTGGCTGTACATCTTGCTGCAGCACGTGGACGTGCCGAACGACTTCGCGCTGTGGCTCAGCGCCGCCACGATCTCGATGCTGCGCCTGCTGACGTGGAAGTTCGACATGCGCATCGGCCGGCCGTCATAGCCCAGCCCGTGTCAACATCGGGGTCAGGCACCAAAACTGACACGATCTGAACAGTTGCTGGCCTGTTACGGTTCAGCTTCTGTCAGTTTTCGTGCCTGGCACCAGGGTTGACACGGGCTGGTCTGTCGGTACACGTCCCCCGTTACACAGCGGCCGTTACACGGCGTCCGCTCCCGTCTCGCCGGTACGGATCCGCACCACCTGCTCGACGTTCTGCACGAAGATCTTGCCGTCGCCGATCTTGCCCGTGCGGGCGGCCTTGATGATGGCGTCGACGACCTGCTCGGCCACGCTGTCGTCCACCACGACCTCCACCTTCACCTTCGGCAGGAAATCGACGACGTATTCCGCGCCGCGGTACAGCTCCGTGTGACCCTTCTGGCGGCCGAAGCCCTTCACTTCCGTGACGGTCAGGCCGGTGACGTTGACCTCGGCCAGCGCCTCGCGCACTTCGTCGAGCTTGAACGGCTTGATAACGGCGGTGATCTGTTTCATTGCATTCTCCTTATTGATGAATGGTGCGACAGCGACATCAGGCGTCCGGCACGGTCTTCAGGTTGTCCAGCCAGACGACCGACTCGGCGTCGCTCGGTGCGCGCCAGTCGCCGCGCGGAGACAGCGAGCCGCCAGAACCGACCTTCGGCGCATTCGGCACGCAGGTGCGCTTGAACTGGCTCTGGAAGAAGCGGCGCATGAAGATGCCCAGATTGTGCTTGATGTCCTTGAGCGCGTATTCGTTGCGCGCCACGTGCGCCTCTTCCGGCCACGCGCCGGCCGTGCGGTCCTTCCACGCGTGGTGCGCGAGGAACGCGATCTTGGCCGGCGTGAAGCCGAAGCGCAGCGTGTAGTACAGGTTGAAGTCCTGCAGTTCATAAGGGCCGATGACGCTTTGCGTGCTTTGCGCGGGCGCCTTGTCGTCGTTGGCCTTGCCCGGCACCAGCTCGGGGCTGATCTCCGTGTTGACGACGTCCAGCAGCACCTGCGAATCATCGTCGCCGAACTGGCGGCTCTCGGCCACCCACCGCACCAGGTGCGAGATCAGGGTCTTCGGCACGCTGGCGTTGACGTTGTAGTGCGACATATGGTCGCCCACGCCGTACGTGCACCAGCCCAGCGCCAGCTCGGACAGGTCGCCCGTGCCGATGACGATGCCGTTATGATGGTTCGCCAGCCGGAACAGGTGGCTGGTGCGCTCGCCCGCCTGCACGTTCTCGAACGTGACGTCGTATTCCTCGCGCCCTTCCGCGTACGGGTGGCCGATATCCTTGAGCATCTGGATGCAGCTGGGGCGGATGTCGATTTCGGCCGCCGTGCAGCCGACAAACGCCATCAGCCGGCGCGCCTGCTCCAGGGTGCGCGAGCTGGTGGCAAAGCCCGGCATCGTGTACGCCATGATGTTCGAGCGCGGCAGCCCCAGATGATCCATCGCCTTGGCGCAGACCAGCAGCGCATGCGTCGAATCGAGGCCGCCGGAGATGCCGATGACGGCCTTCTTCACACCGCTGGCGGACATGCGCTGCACCAGCGCGCTCACCTGGATGTTGTAGACCTCCATGCAGCGCTTGTCGCGCAGCTGCGGATTGGCGGGTACGTAAGGGTAGCGCGCGACCTTGCGCTGCAGCGGCAGCACGTCGCGCGCCGGCACTTCCAGCGCGAAGCTGACGGTGCGGAACGCGGCGATCTGCTCGGCGTGGCGCGCCATCGACTGGCCGAACGTGTTGGTGCGCATGCGGTCGCGCGACAGGCGTTCCAGGTCGACATCGCCGTAAATAATGTGCGACTCGTCCTGGAAGCGCTCCGCCTCGGCCAGCAGTTCGCCGTTTTCGTAAATGAGGGCCTGGCCGTCCCACGCCAGGTCGGTGGTGGACTCGCCCCGCCCTGCCGACGAATACAGGTAGGCGGCCATGCAGCGGCCCGACTGCTGCCCGACAAGCTGGTGGCGATAGTCCGATTTGCCGACGACGATGTTCGATGCCGACAGGTTGACCAGCACCGTGGCACCGGCCAGCGTCGCATATGACGACGGCGGAATGGGTACCCACAGGTCCTCGCACGTCTCGATATGGAACTTCATCAGCGGCAGGTTCGCCACCTGGAACAGCTGCTGCGCGCCGAACGGCACGCGCTGGCCCAGCAGTTCGATCTCCGTCGAGATGGCGTCGTCCGCGCTGCTGAACTGGCGCACCTCGTAGAACTCGTTGTAGTTCGGCAGGTAGATCTTCGGCACGACACCCTGCACCCGCCCGCCCGCGACGACGACGGCGCAATTGAAGAGCCGGTGATCGACGCGCAGCGGCACGCCGACGACCAGCGCGGCGGGAATCCGGATCGATGCCTCGACCACTTTCGCCAGTCCTTCCAGCACCGCTTCCTGCAACGCCCGCTGATGGAACAGATCGTCGCAGCTGTAGGATGACAGGCCCAGCTCGGGGAATGCCACCAGCAGTGCGCCCTTGGCGGCGGCCTGCTCGGCCAGCAGGATCGTCTGCTCGGCGTTATACGACGGATCGGCGACGCGGCAGCGCGGCACGCCCACGGCGACGCGGACGAAATCGTGCGAGTACAGATTGTGGAATGGTTGCGGCATGGGACTGGAGTCTTCTGGAAGGGACATGAATGGCGAAGATTTTAACATTGCCCTAACCATACCGTGCATCCGGCGCCGAGCGGCGAATTTGCGTACAATCTGGCGATGACTTACCGTACTGGCGTCCTTTCCTCCCTCGACGAAGCCGGCGAAGCCGCATGGACCGCGCTGCTGGCGCGGCAGGCTCCCGGCCTCGATCCCAATCCCTTCCTGTCGTATGCCTTCCTGCACGCGCTGCACGAATCGGGCAGCGCCAGCGCCGACACCGGCTGGCAGCCGCAATATCTGGCGCTATGGGACGACACGGATGCGGGCAGCGAACTGGTGGCGGCGCTGCCGCTGTACGTCAAATCGCATTCGTATGGCGAGTACGTGTTCGACTGGGCGTGGGCCGATGCATATCACCGCAACGGCGTCGAGTACTACCCGAAGCTGCTGTCCGCGATTCCGTTTACGCCCGTGACGGGACCGCGCCTGCTGGCGAAGGACGACGCGGCGCGCGCGCTGCTGGTGCAGTACCTGGTCGCGCAGCAGGAGGCGGCCGGCATGTCGTCCACCCACGTGCTGTATCCGCCCGCGGAACAGGCGGCGCAGCTGCACGAGGCGGGCTTCATGCTGCGCTCGAACGTGCAGTTCCACTGGCTGAACCAGGGCTATGAGAACTTCGAGGCGTTCCTCGCCACCCTGGAACACAAGAAGAGAAAAAACATCCGCGCCGAACGGCGCAAGGTGGCGGAAGCCGGCGTGACGATGCGGCGCGTGCGCGGCGCCGATGCGACGGAAGCCGACTGGCGCTTCTTCAACCGCTGTTACAAGAACACGTACGCCGAGCACCACTCGTCACCTTACCTGAACCTGGACTTCTTCCGGCGCATCGGCAGCACGATGCCGCAGAATATCCTGCTCGTCATCGCCGAACGCGATGGCCGGCCGATCGCGGCGTCCCTCGTCATCCACACGGCCGACACGCTGTACGGCCGCTATTGGGGCGCCATCGAACACGTGCCCTGCCTGCACTTCGAGACGGCCTACTACCAGCCTCTCGAGTTCTGCATCGAACAGGGCATCGCCACGTTCGAAGGCGGCGCGCAGGGCGAACACAAGATGGCACGCGGCTTTCTGCCGACGAAGACCTGGTCGGCACACTGGCTCGCCCATCCCGCCTTTGCCGACGCCATCGAGCGCTTCCTGGCGCGCGAGAGCGGCGGCATCGAGGCGTACATGGACGAACTGAACGAACGCAATCCGTTCAAGCCGTGATTCACTTCAGCGCCACACCCCAGTTCTTCTCGACGCACTTGACGTAGTTCCCCGGCATCAGTGCACTGTATGGCGTCTGGTAGCTGACCAGCTGGCACTGGTAGTCGCCGCCGCTGTTCCAGTTCTTCTCCCAGTAGATCGGGTATGCCGCGGAACTGGACGGCCCGAAGCGCTGCATGGTGGCGCAGGAGAGCTGTTCGCCGGCCACGTTCCAGCCCAGGTCGCGCGCAAACTCCTTGTAGTAATCGATGCGGATCTGCGCCGCCGCCTTTTCCGTGCCCGTGCCGCATTCGGCATTGATGATCATGATCGTCGTGGCGAAGTTGTTGCCCGCCCCAGCCGCCGTATCGGCCGCATTCGGCACCCACGTGCCGTCGATCACGTGCAGCATCGACGGCTTCGGCGGCTGTGGGTACACAAAGTAGAACGTGGCCGACGCGAGATTGAGCCAGGTGGATGCGACGAGGTCGGGATTTTTCAGCAGCACGGACTGGTCGCCGTTGTGCATCGCCTGCGAGAACGGACCATAGTTATAGTTGTACGACAGCTGCTTGGCGCCGCGGCCGAAATATTTTTTGTACGTGCCGTCCGCATTAGTGCCGCAGGTCCAGACGGTATTGAAGACCGGATCGGCGCATTCGGCGTTGTAGCCGCAGTTCGTCCCCGTCTCGTCGCAGCCCATCTCGCGCAGGTACTTCAGGCCCTGGCGCCACTGCGGCAGCGGGATGCTGGCGTTGTGGTCGCCGGTCTCCTGGGCGAAGTGCGCGAACATCGTCGCCAGTGCGTGGCGGCAGATGGCGTCCGCGTTGCGACCGTCCGCGTAGTCGTCGCACACGGCCGGGAACTTCGCCACCGCCTGCAGGAAGCGGGTGTACGTGTAGCTCGCCTCGCGCGCCGCGAAGTAGTAGTCCCACTTCGCGGCCGGCAGCAGGCGCTCCACGCGGCGCACGTTGACGGGATTGGCGGCCGCGCCGGGCGCCACCGCTTCCACCGCGGCGTTATCGAGCGTGCGCACGGAAGCTTTTACTTTTCTGAAGAAGTCATTGTCAGTCAGCTGCGTTTCGCGCGCCTCGGCCTGCGCACGCGTCGGCACGCCGCCCGGTTGCTCCGGCGGGGTTTCCGGCACGGGCCCGGTGGCGTCGCCCAGGTACTTCCAGGCGCCATACGGATCGGCCGTCGGCGCGCTGCCTTGGTTCCACCATTTTGCCTCGTACTGCTTGCCCTGATACGTGGCGCACATGCCGGTCGTGTAGACCTGTCCCGCGCTCCACGCCGGGCAACTGGCGGTGACGCCACCTGCCAGCGTGCGCGAGGCCGGCGGCGTGGCGGGATCGCTGCCGCCGCAGGCGGTCAGCAGCAGCGCCAGCGACGGCGCGACGAGAATAAGTCTGGACATGCGGGTCTCCACGGTTGGGCGATGCGCCAACGATGGCCCTGGCGAAACCGAGCGTCAAGTGGTTTCAAAACTTCCATTTGTGTTAAGACCAGTTGCCACGACATCGGCCAGGTCCGGGCAGCGCGGGCCTGTTCGCGCCTCGCTGACGGGGCGTCGCAAATGAGACAAACCGTTATATGGACAGTACCGCTTTCTGGCCCCGTCCAACTGGTATGCCCGGTCGCATCACGGGTTTGCGGCAGGCTCGCGCCGACCGAGCGCTCGTTCGATGGCGGAAGTCACACCAGACTGCCCGCCGGCGCTGTGCGTGAAGTAGTTAAAGTCCAGGTCGATCTTGTCCTGCAGGTCCGCGCCATAGTCGGCCGGGTACAGTGCCTGCTCGGTTTCCGGCAGCCCGTTGAAATGATCGAGGGCCGCCTTGAAGAAGTCGGTCAGCTTGCCGGTGTCGTGATACTCCTGCATGGCCTGCGCCACGACCTGTTCGCGCCACTTCTGTTCTTCGTCGTACGCCTGGCGGTAGGCTGCGCGCTGCTCATTGATCGTGAACGTCCCGCTTTCGTCGTTGACGATGGTCGAGAGCTGTTCGCGCGACAGCCCGGCAAACGGATTGGGGCCGCGCGGATTGTCGACATAGGCGTTGGCGGCTTGCGCCGACGCGCTGGACGCGGCGTCGTCAGGCTCGGGCAGTTGTTGTGCGGCGACCGCCTTGTGCTGCGCATCGAGCGGATAGTTGATGCGCTCGATATTCGCCCGCACCTTGTCGCCCAGCGCCCCGTGCGACAGCGCCTCGCCACGGGCGCCTTCGGCCCTGGACAGCCGCGATGCCAGCGACGAAATGGAAACCCCCGTCGACACGCCGGCGGAAGGGACCACCGCCGATGGCGCGCCGGCCGCATTGTCCGCGACGCTCACGCCGGCCGGCGTGACTGCCGCCTGTCCCGCAGAACGGAGTGGGTAGTTCGATGCAATGGTCGTCATGCTGCGGGTCCCTCCGAAACGTTATCGGTCGATGCTAGCACGAGCACGAGCGCGCGTTGCGCTGCTGCGCCCCGCGACCGATTCGATCACCTCCAGCAGCCATGCCAGCGCAGGGTCCCGCGCGCGCCGCGCATGCCATGCGGCGCCGGCGACGAAACCGGGCAGCGCGAACGGTACCGGCGAATCCACCAGTTCGCGCCCTGCCCAGCGCTCAGCCAGCACGTCCGGTACCGTGGCGATGACGGGGCCTGCGCGCAGCAGTTCGGGCAGCGTGGCAAAGCGCGGCGTTGTGCAGCGCACGTCGCGCCGCAGGCCCTGCTCCGCCAGCATCGCGTCGGCCGCACTCTCGAACACGGCGCGATAGCTGACCAGCACGTGCGGATGGGCGACGTATTGGTCCAGTGTCAGCGCTGCGCCGCCGGTCAGGGCATGCCGATGCAGGCAGCGAAATGCCATGCCACGCAGGCGGCGCGTCTGCATCCAGCGCGGCCCGGCCACCTGCGGCCCGATCGCCAGGTCGATCTGGCCGTCTTCCAGCATCTCGACAAATGAAAACGGGTCGCTTGCCCGGACGGCAATCCGGACACCGGGCGCCTGCACGCGCAGCCGTTCGAGCAGTTGCGGCAGCAGCCAGATCTCGACCCAGTCCGGCATGCCGACGGTAAACGTCTGCTGCGCGCTGGCCGGATCGAAACTGGCGGGAGCGAACAACGCAGCCTGCATCTGTTCGACCACCGGCGCCAGCGCCGCCTCGAGTGCCAGCGCGCGAGGCGTCGGCACCATGCCGGCCGGGGTGCGGACCAGCAGCTCGTCGCCGAACTGCTCGCGCAGCCGCGCCAGTGCCGCGCTGGCGGCGGGCTGGCCGATGAATAGCTTCGCCGCGGCCCGCGACACGCTGCGTTCGCGCATCAGCACGAGAAACGTCACCAGCAGGTTCAGGTCGATGCCGCGAAACTGACGCTCGTTGAACATCGCTCCCCCATCATTTGTATCGATACTCGACATTGTAACAATCGATTTGGCTGATGCACCTCGATCGGCAATGATGCTCCCAACCGCGCACATGGATGCGCTTCAGGGAGAAACAGATGAAAAGAACGACAAACACGCTGGCAGCCGCCTGGCTGCTGGCCGGTGCGCTGACGGGCAGCTTCGCGGCACACCCGGCCAGCGCGGCCGCGCCGCAAGTGCTGACGCAGGCCCCGGGCTATTACCGCATGCTGCTGGGTTCATTCGAAATAACGGCGCTGTCCGACGGCACCGTCACCATTCCGCTGGACGAACTGCTGACGGGTACCTCGGCGCAGCACGTGCGCGCGACATTGTCCCGCAGCCATCTGGCACCGCGGGTCGAGACGTCGATCAACGCCTTTCTCGTCAACACCGGCAAGCACCTGGTGCTGGTCGATACGGGGGCCGGCGCGCTGTTCGGCCCCGATGCGGGCGGGAAGCTGCAGGACAGCATCCGCGCGGCCGGCTATAGCGCCGACCAGATCGACGCTGTCCTGCTGACGCACATTCACGGCGACCATTCGGGCGGCCTGGCCAGCGACGGCAGGATGCTGTTCCCGAATGCTCACATCTACGTCAACCGCCTGGATGCCCGGTTCTGGCTCGATGCCGCCAACCGGGCCGCCGCACCGGAAAAGGAGCGCGCCACGTTCGACCAGGCGATGGCGCAGTTCGCGCCCTATCGGGCCGCAGGCAAGGTGAGAACGTTCGACGGCGCCACCGAGCTGCTGCCGGGAATCCGGACCGCGCCGGCCGTGGGCCACACGCCAGGCCATACCGTCTACGTGGTGGAAAGTGGCGGCAAGGCGCTGCACTTCTGGGGCGACATGCTGCACGCGCAGGACGTGCAGTTCCCGGAGCCGGACGTGACGATCAAGTTCGACGTCGACAGCCGTGCCGCCGCCGGCCAGCGCAAGGCGGCGCTGAAGGACGCCGCCGCGCGCGGCTACCTCGTCGCGGCGGCACATGTGTCGTTCCCCGGCATCGGCCACGTACGGGCGCAGGGCAAGGGATTCGAATGGCTGCCGCTGCCATACAGCTCGCTGCAGCGGCGGGCTCCGGATGCCGACGTCCCCGACGGAAACCAGTGACGGAAACCGGTGACAGGCTCCAATTTCCGGCAAACCGGAGCCTGTCACCGGTTTTGATCGCGCTGGCGGCGTGGCGAGCGCCGCTTAGTCGAGCTGCGGCCCGTACCGGTCCGCCTGCACCTTGCCCGTCACGCCATACGTGCTGACGTCCGGCGTGATCGGCAGCATGCCGGCGTTCCAGTCGTCCCACTGCGCTTTCAGTTCGGCCAGCTTGTCTGGATGTTTTGCCGCCAGGTTGGCCCGTTCGCGCTGGTCCTGCGACAGGTCGAACAGGAATTCGTTTTCGTTCAGTTTGAGGTACTTCCAGTCGCCCGCGCGCACGGCTTTCTGCTCGTTGGCCTTGTAGCGCCAGAACAGCGTGCGCCCGCCCGGCTTCTCGTCGCCCAGCAGCACCGGCAGCAGGTTGCGCCCGTCCGTGGGGTGCGACGCCGCCGGCGCCGTGCCGGCTGCCGCCAGCAATGTCGGCAGCCAGTCCATGCTGATCGCCACCTGGTGGCTGACGGCCCTGGCGCGGATGCGCGCGGGCCAGCGCACGATGGCCGGCACGCGGATGCCGCCTTCGAGCAGTTCCGTCTTCTGGCCCGAGAACGGCCACGTCTGCGAGAAGCGCTCGCCGCCGTTATCGCTGGTGAAAACGACGATGGTGTTGTCCGCCAGGCCCTGCTCTTCCAGCGCCTTCAGCACGCGGCCGACGGAGGCGTCCAGCGCCTCCACCATCTTGCCGTAGGTGGCCAGGTTGCCGCCGTCGTAGTGGAAGATATTGTCGATCTCGCGCGAGACTTCCTCGTCCTTCGGACCTTCCCACGGCCAGTGCGGCGCCGTGTAGTGCAGCGACAGCAGGAAGGGTTGGCCCGGCGTCTGCTTGCGGATGAAGCCCGCGGCGCGGTCGCCCAGCAGGTCCGTGTAATAGCCCACCTCATGCACGGGCACTTCGCCTTCGTACAGGTCCTCCTTCACGTGTACGCCCACGCCCGGCTTGTGCGTGAAGTAGTCGATGGCGCCGCCGTAGTTGCCGTAGAAGGTGTCGTAGCCGCTTTTGAGCGGGCCGAAATTGGGCAGCGAGCCCAGATGCCACTTGCCGAACAGCGCCGTGCGATAGCCCACGTTCTTCAGCAGCGACGGCAACGTGGGATGATCGGGCGGCAGGCCGATGGTGTCGGAGGCGCCGGCCAGCGGCTCTTCCAGCCCGCCGCGCAGGCGATACTGGTAGCGCCCCGTGATCAGGCCGAAGCGCGTGGCCGAGCAGACGGCGGAATTGGAATAGGCCTGCGTCAGCCGCACGCCCTGCGCAGCCAGCCGGTCCAGGTTGGGCGTGGCGAAGTCGCGCTGGCCGTAGACGCCCAGGTCGGCGTAACCCAGGTCGTCGGCCAGGATGAACAGGATGTTGGGACGGGCCTGCGGCCCCTTCGCGTCGGCGGCGCTGCCCACCAGCGGCGCCAGCGCCAGGGTGGACAGGCCCGTCAGGACGGTGCGGCGTTTGCGGTCGATCGGCTTGCTCATATTCCTCCTCGTGGATGTCGTCGCTCGTTGGAGAACTCATCATAGGGAGCACCCGGCGCCGGCACCACGAAGGAATTCGCATGACCATATTCGGCCGCGCCGCATTTGCTCATGCGTTCCCCGCAAGCCGGTGTTGCGGCGACGGGACGCCGGTTCATCGCTGCTTGCGTTCCGCCAGCAGCGCGACTATCGTGAAACAAGGGTCAGGCACAGGAGGGAGCATGCGACATCTCGCAGATCGTCAGGCCGCGCCGGCCCGACTGGTGGCGCGCTTCGTCGCCATCGTTCTGATGATCTGCGGCCTGGCCGGCTGCGCCAGCACGGAACACGCGCGTTATACCGACAGCGATGTCTTCAAGTGCGAGCCCGGCGCGCCCACCGAGGTATCGGCGCATCCGGGTCGCCAGGCGGCGCCGCGCCTGCCCGGCCCCACGCTGCACATCATCGAATTCGACGACCAGGGTTGGCCATTCCCCGCACCCGGCGCCACGGAAAACGCCAGTCCCAGCTTCCGCATCGATTGCGCCATCGACGATATCGCCGGCCGCCTGAAGCGCGACCGGCGCAAGGTACTGATCTTCGTGTTCGTGCACGGCTGGCAGCATACCGCCGCGCCGGGCGATCGCGACCTGGGTCGTTTTCGCGCCACCTTGGCGGCCCAACAGAACCGGCATGGCGGCGAGCGCGACGTGATCGGCATCTACGTCGGCTGGAGCGGCAGGACGCTGGACTTTCCGGGCCTGGCCTGGACGACGTTCTACAGCCGCAAGAACGCGGCGCACCATATCGCCGAAGGCAGCGTGCGCGAACTATTCGCGCGGCTGCAGGCGCTGCGCAATCGCTGGAACCGCAATTCGGTGGCGCAGCGTATCGGCGTGACCACATGCGACCGCGACAAACGCCCGATCACGGGTCCGGACTGCCCGATCCGTACCGTCATGACGGGGCACAGTTTCGGCGCGTGGATCCTGTATGCGTCCACCGCGCCCTACATCATGCAGACCTTGGCCGGCGGCACCTCCCCTGCCCGGCCCGAGCCGGAAGCGCCGGACGATGCGGGCGCGGTCACGGAAGCACCGAAAGATTCACCCGACACGGAACGCGAGCGCGGCATCGCGGACCTGATCCTGCTGATCAATCCCGCGTTCGAGGCCACGCGCTACAACGCCGTGTTCAACGCCGCCCGTGCCTATCGCAATCGCCGCTTCGAGCCGCCGCTGCTGGTGAGCGTCACGTCCACGGCCGACCAGGCCACCGCCAGCCTGTTCCCGGCCGCCCGTACCCTCAATACGGTGCTGCAGCATTCGCCCCCGACGGACCTGGAGCGAACCGCCATCCGGCGCACTCACGGCCATATGGAGCGCTACCTGTCGCATGAGCTGGTGCTGGACCAGCCATGGCCCGCCGGGCCGGACTATCAGCCGTGCGCCGACGCGGCGGCCGGCAGCGGCCCGCGCGCGGCGCTGGTGCGGCGCCAGTACGTCTGCGCGCTGCAGCGGCATGACGCCGGCATGCTGCCTGCCCGACCGCTGGAACGCCTCTTCTGCGGCGGCCTGCGCCTGACCTGGCTGGCCAATCCCGATGTGGACCCGTTCTCGGTGGTGTGGAACATCCGCACGCACGGCAATGTGATCCCCGACCACAGCAGCATCCACGAGCCGCCGATGGAATACCTCGTGGAGCAGCTGTACGAAGACACCGGCGCCCTGCCCCGGTTCGACCTGACGCGCGGCGCGGCCGGTGGCGCGGCGGCGGGCGTCGCGGACTGCGGCGAATAGCGTCGGCCGGCTGCTTCCGCTCCGAAGCGGCGCTCCGTCACGCCCTAATCTTGCTTCATACCCCGGCATAACCTGCTGTCACGATCGCACTGCGGCATCGGTGCACCATCGCACCGATGCGGTCGAGCGTCCGATATATGGTGAAGGCAGCACCGGACGGACACGCGAGCCGCGCATCCGTCCTTCATTCACCTTTTCGACAGGAATCTCATGCAACAGCACAAAGCAGCCATCATTGGAGGATTGATCGCCGGCGTCGTCACGACCGCCTTCATGGTCGCCGGTCGCAAGACCGGACTACTGACCAAGACGCTGGACCGCGACGCCGTCGACTGGATCGACCGCATGACCGGATCGCGCGATGTCATCGGCGACACCGGCACCAGCGTCGTCGAATTCGTCAACCACCTGGGCGCGTCGGCGGCCTTCGGGGCCGCCCTGCCGACGCTGCGCAACTGGGCGCCCAACCTGTCGCCCGTGGCGCTGGGCACGTTGTACGGGACCGCGCTGTACTCCACCAATATCGTCGGCATCGCCCCGGTGCTCGGCATCACGCAGGGAGAAGTGCGGGCCGGTCCGCGCAAGGCCGCCGAGCGCTGGGCCGTGCACGTGCTGCAGGCCGTCGTGACGGCGCTGGTCGCCGAGCGGCTGGAGCGGCAGGCCGCATGAGCTGGTGCTGGAACATCCTGGCCGGCCGGACTACCGGCCGTGCGCCGACGCGGCGACCGGCAGCGGCACGCGCGCGGCGCTCATGCGGCGTCAATACGTCTGCCCGATGCGGCGACATGACGCCCGCATGCGGGCGTCGCAACCGCTGGAACGCCATTTCTGTGGCGGCCGGCGCCTGACGTGGCAGGCCAATCGCAAAAGAGCCGGGGCGGTACGGGCGAGGTGTAAATGTTGGAAACATTCTCTCGCCATGTGATGCCGCACGCGTAGAGTCCCGTGCTGTGTTCGGCCCCATAATGGCGTTCGACGATTCTCACGCTCCGCCATGGGGTAACCAGCATAGGGGGCTTTCTTGAAACTTGTCCATTCCGCACCTGCTCTTGCGTTGCTCGTCATGGGCGCCGCGCAGGCACAGTTCGTCGAACAGCCCACCGGGGATCAGTACGGGTTCGGCAAGACGCCGACGCGGGCCGAAAGCGCGTGGCAACCGCGTGCGCGCACCTATGGCAGGAACCTGGCGGAGAATCCGAACGACCGCCTATACAAGGGGATGTTCAAGACCGATCCCCGCTGCTGTTTGGTGTTGAGCTGTCGCCGAACTTAGCCCTTGAGGCCGGCTACGTCAATTCGTTCGACCGGGGGTTCCACCGGGTCGACGAGCGCGACCCGGGAGATACCGCCGGGGCTCTGGGCGCGAACGGCGCCAGCACCCACGTCGCAGCCAGGTACAGCCTGGCAATCACCGATCAGCTTTCCGCCTATGGAAAGGTGGGGATAGGCCACAGCGCGACAGCGACGGGGGATCGCAAAGCGGAGACCGGGCTGTACACCGGCGCCGGCGCCAGGCTGAAGATGAACGACCGGATGTCGATCGGCGCCGAATACGGCAGCCATGGTGGCGGCTTGAAGAGCCTGGGCAATTCGAACTCGAACGCAGTCAAGGCGGAGGTGGGCGTGCGGTTCTGACCGGATGCTCTTATGCGGCGCTCGCATCGCGGCAGCCCGAGTGGCGTGCGGTTGCTCGGCCAGTATTTGCAAGGCGCGCAGCATCGGCGCCCGGGCACGTTCAGCGTCCGCACACCCCGGCGAAAAAAAAGGCACCCCGCAGGGTGCCTCTCTCGCTAAGCCGAAACCAATCAGGCCTGTGGCTTGTAAGCCGCGATACCGTCCAGGATTTCCTGCTTGGCCGCTTCCGGGCCTTCCCAGCCGTCGACCTTGACCCACTTGCCTGGCTCCAGGTCCTTGTAGTGCTCGAAGAAGTGCTGGATCTGCTGCAGGCGCAGGTCCTGCAGGTCTTCCGGCTTCTGCCAGTGCTTGTAGATCGGCAGGACCTTATCGACCGGCACGGCCAGCACTTTCGCGTCCTGGCCGGCTTCGTCCGTCATCTTCAGCACGCCGATGGCGCGGCAGCGCACGACGACGCCGGGGATCAGCGGGAACGGCGTGATGACCAGCACGTCGACCGGGTCGCCGTCGGCCGACAGCGTGTTCGGCACGTAGCCGTAGTTGCATGGGTAGTGCATCGCGGTGCCCATGAAACGGTCGACGAAGATGGCGCCCGATTCCTTGTCCACTTCATACTTGATCGGATCGGCGTTCATCGGGATTTCGATGATGACGTTGAAGTCGTTTGGCACGTCGCGGCCGGCGGACACTTTGTTAAGGCTCATGGTTTTCCTCGGTAATACTGCTTTGACAATGATAAACCGCGCAATTATAGCGAACTGCGAGTGCCTGTGCCACGCGCGGGTTTTCGGACGCAACCGACCCGACCGACCAAGCCAGGCCACGATGCGGGTGCACGGGCCGATCCGGCATTCGGAAACCGGCAGGCCACACATCTTCAAGGCAGCAGTCTGCAAATCAAAAACTAGCATACTGCTAGTTATTATAATGTTAACTATAGCGCCATACTTCGGTTAGACTTGCACTCGCTTGTCCATTACAACTTCAGGAGAAAACAATGCGTATGGAACTAACCTGGGCAGCTGCTGTCGCCTTCGCTATCGCCGGGCACGCCGCCGCCGCTGACTATGCGATCGACGACCTGACCGCCCGGTATGGCACTGGCTACACCTGGATGCACGTGAACAACGCCGGCGAACTGGCGGGCGTCGGTGGGGACTCGTGGAGCCGGTCGATCGAGCTGCGGCTGCGCTCCGGCAGCGTGAGCTACCGGGACGATTCCCTCGACGAGATCTGGCCTTCGGCACTGGCCAATGACGGCACCGCCTACTACAAGGGAAACACGTACGACGTCTTCGGCAACGCAAACATCTATAGCAAGCGGCGTGGCCTGGACGGCACCATCACGCCTATGCCCGCATTCGGCCAGGGATGGCCGAGCAACGTCACCGCTGTGAACGACCACGGCATCGCCGTCGGTTCCGCGCAGGACGACTCCGGGTACACCCGCGCTGCCATCTTCAAGGACGGCAAGGTTACCGCGATCGGCCCCGCCAACGAAGACACGGTCGCCGATGGCATCAACAACCACGGTGCGGTCGTGGGCCACGATCTCTGGAATACCAGGTCGTTCATGTATGCGGACGGCAAGCTCACGAACTTCGACGGCCAGGTCACGGCCACGAAAATCAACGATGCGAACGTGGTGGCCGGCAGCCGCATGCTGGCCAATGGCAACGAGACTGCGTTCCTGTACAAGGACGGCGTGTTCACCGACATTACGGTGGCCGGCAAGAACTACAGCCAGACGATCGACCTGAACAATTCGGGCATGCTGCTGGGTTATGCATCCAACGCCTTCGACGCTACGCCGACGCAGTACTTCGTCTACATCAATGGCGAAACCATCGTGCTGAATGATCTCGTTGCCGCGCAGGGATATGCCGGTTGGAATTTCGGCTATGCCAAGGACATCAATGACAACGGCCAGGTCCTGCTCTCGCTCTACCGCGACGTGGGCGGCGTGCACGAGTCGCGCGAACTGCTGCTGTCGCCGGTACCGGAACCGGGCACTTGGGCGATGCTGCTCGCCGGCCTGGGTTGCGTCGGGATGTTGAAGCGCCGCGCACGGGCGGCGTAAGCGGGGATGGGACGGCACACGGTGCCGTCCCGGTGTTCAAAGGATGGTCGCCAGCGCGCACTGGCGGTAGTGATTTGCCGCCTCTTCCGGCTGACCCAGCGCCTCGTGCAGCTGCGCCAGTTTCAGGTGCGCCTCGCGCACCATCGCCGGATCGGTGGCGTCGGACAGCGCCTGCTCCAGGTAGCGCTGCGCCTTGCCCCACAGCTTCTGCTTCAGGCACAGGGAACCCAGCGTCAGCGCCAGGTCGGCATCGTTGGGACGTCCCGCCAGCCACGCCTCGCAATGCTCGATCTGCGCCAGCAGCGCGGCCGAGCCGGCCGGCGCCGCCGCGTCGCGGTAGGCGCGCACGACACGCTCGTCCCAGTTCGCCTTCAGCGATTCCTCGGCCACCAGGCGCGCCTCGTCGTGCAGGCCGCGCGCGTTCAGCGCCGTGGCGGCGCGGCAGGCTACATATGGCTTGACGCGGTCGATCGACGGAATCGTCGACCATACCCGCATCAGCGATTCGGCGTCATGCGTCTTGTCGGACAGCAGATCGGTGTACGCCAGCTCGCGCAGCCGCGTCGACAACGCCGGGTGCAACGCCTTGTGCTTGTCCAGCGAACGGACGAGGCGCAGCACTTCCGGCCAGTTCTTCGCCTGCTGCTCCGCCTTCAGCGACCATTGCAGCGCATGGATGTGGCGCGTGCCGCTGGCGTTCAGTTCACGCACGGCCGCCAGCGCCGCTTCCGGCTGATGG
>Ga0265797_10004294_pt1 | contig 21921 bp, 16 predicted proteins | sample P2T30metagenome_FD_192433 | JGI IMG/M metagenome (GOLD analysis project Ga0265797, IMG submission 192433) | Plant litter microbial communities from East Loma Ridge, Irvine, California - P2 T30 | ecosystem: Environmental > Terrestrial > Plant litter > Unclassified | place: USA: California... | reverse complement strand
TATGAACGCGATTCGCTTTCAACCCCCTAATCTTGAACCCATGGAGTAACAAGGTAGCCATCGCGCGGCACGTAGCGGTCGACATCACGATCGATTGTGGTCTTTCGCAGGCGGTTTGGAGAGGAGCGATTGGCAGGAGCTAAGGGACGAGAGTTGAGGTGGTGAGTATATGTTCGTCGGCTAAGATTGCTTAGTGGGAGTCGATTACGACTAGAAATATGTCAGCTAAGCTCAATGGATCGACAAAGGATTAAAGATGTAGACATAGTTGCGTCAAAGTGACTTCCTTCTGATCGCAAAAAGCAACAAGCTGGAAGCGGTCGTATCGGGCTATACTGCGCATCCGCGACCTGATGGGCAGTACCGCGTAGATGTGTCATATGGCACAACATACCATAGACCGAACGAGCTTGTACTCCTCAGAAGCTCTCATGATCGCCACCAGATAGACGTGCATTACTTCCCCTCTGAGAACAATGTTGAATCACCACTCGCAAACAGGCGAAGCCAAGCTCCAGAACGGCAAATGACCAACACAGATAGCTTTCTTCCTTTTGCCTCGCCCATCATGGCCACACAGGCTGTTGTCTTGCCCGTCCCTCGCTCTGCCGTGTCTGAGTGTGATCGTAAGATGGCTTGCCAAGAAGGAAAGGATTTGACAAACCTCGCTATGCCTTCTCAACAATTGGAAGCGTAATGATGGATGTACGATTAGTCTAAGCCTATAGGCGCGCACGGACTATCAATGCTGGCTGAATGCACTGTCGCGTGGCTCACTGCCGGCGGGTGATATGCGACCAGGGCGAGTTCCGAGGAGCAGCTGCTTGGAATTGTTGGCGAAGCTTTGCTTGTGTTCTTTCGCGGGCGGCAACGCAAATTGAATGTTGGTTCTTCTTTGATAAGCTGCTACTGCTGCGCGGGTCAATGTTGGTGTAATGTACGCTGTGCTTGCTTGTTTTCTTGCCGCTGTGTCGACTTTACGTTCCCATTCTGCCGGGACTTGAGACCGAGGCTAGTATGCAAGCCGTGTCTATACACCACAACGATTGTAGACGCCATGATTTACAGATGGTCACGCGATGCGCCTTGTGGGCGCAAGGAAACCAAGATGAGGCTCATCGCAAGGCAGACTTGCAGGTACAATAGTCGCGGAGTGTCGTGCCGGTGAGATTGAAGTCTAATTGTGGCACAGCACACACGAGCAATCCAGCCTACCAACGCGTTGCAGCTACCTTTGGTGGATGTGAGATGTGCAGGCACGTATAGATTGCCAGTGCAGGCCTGGATTGCTTCTTGTCACGAGATGGGCGAGGAATGGGTGCAGGTCGCCGCCAACCGAGATGGGATCGCTGCCAGTGTGCATCTGCATGTTTGTCGCGGGAGGACGGGAAGATCTGGAATGGGCAAGGCTGCTGTCTGCTGTTGCTGTCTACCAAGAGATTCCAAGGCGGCTAAATGGAGGCCAAGCCTTTCCACCTCGCACACGAGGCACTTGTGGCTTTGGAACCAAGCCCGTCTTGGACGTCCGGCCTGGGGATGAATGTGAGAGGCAAATTGGGCGGCGTACGGTGGACGGCGAAGTGCGGAGCTTGGTATACACGCTGCATGTGTACATGAGGACGGTGGACATTGTTCTTTGAAAGTGCAATATACCAGGCCCGGGGTGTTGGAACGGGACAGTGGACAGGTGAGGTCGACTTGAAGGGGCCACTTCGGCGCCCGCCGAGGCATTGGGGGCCTTTCAAGCGTGCGGCCAGCAGAACCAGCGAACCAAAAGCCTCGAATCTCCCTGTTCTCCTCATTTTTTCCCATGGGGAACGGCACATTTGTGGTACGGCGGTGCCGCATGGTGTCTGCGGTTAATTGTGGGATCACGGGGATCCTCGACCCTGCCACGGTCAAGGTTTCTTTATTGCTCGCTCGCTTAGCCGTGCCAGAGCGAATGGCACACGGCGCCGCACACGAGCGTGTTAGTGTGCAGCCTCTCAGTGTGTCAGTCGAGTCGAGTCGAGGCCATCTCGGCTCGCATTGAGCCTGATTGTCCTCTCCGCTGCGGCGGCGCGTGGCTCCCATACAGCGCGTGTCGACGGCTCGTTCTGCCAGTCTGTCTGCAATATCCAGCAGCCATGGGTCGGTATATAGCTGCGAGAGCCTCCTCCTTGTTCCTTTGTTCTGGTCTTTCTTCCCCAGGCTGAGCTCATACTCTCAATCCCTCGTTCCATTCTACAGTCGGTTCCATTCGATACCGACCGGTTACTCACACTCGCTCGCTACAATGGCGCCCAACATCGCCGCCCCCAAGACCGATGTCGTGGCCGACGTGCAGGCTGCGGCCCCGGTCTTCGAGAAGGTCGACTGGAAGAAGTCGCCCAACATGAGGAAGCTGTACCTCTACGCGGCAGTTTTGTGTGTTGCTTCGGCTACCACTGGTTACGATGGGTAGGTGATTGCATTGGGAACGACCAGCATGCCGATACTCCTACTAACAACCCTGGACAGTTCCATGTTGAACGCCATGCAGTTCTTCCCGTCCTGGGAGGACCACATGGGCAACCCCTCTGGTGACACCCTTGGCCGTCTCAGTGCCATGTACTCGATCGGTTCCATCGTCTCTCTGCCCGTGGCCCCCTACCTGTCTGACCACTTCGGTCGCCGCATGCCCATCATCCTTGGCTGCAGTATCATGGTTGCCGCTGCTTCCATTCAGACCGCCGCCATCAACCTGCCCATGTTCGAGGGTGCCCGTTTCTTCATGGGTTTCGGAAACTCTCTCGCCCAGCTGTCCGCTCCTCTGCTCCTCACTGAAATCTGCCACCCTCAGCACCGTGCCCGTATCACCGCCGTCTACAACTGTCTCTGGAACGTTGGTGCCCTGGTTTGCTCATGGATTTCTTTCGGTACACAGTACATTGACAACGGCTGGTCATGGAGAATCCCCACTCTCATCCAGGCTCTCCCCTCCGTCATTCAGCTCATGTTCATCTTCTGGATTCCCGAGTCTCCACGTTGGTTGCTCTCCAAGGAGAGGACCGAGGAAGCTCTCCAGATGCTCGGAAAGTACCACGCTGACGGCAACATTGACGACCCACTCGTTCAATTCGAATTTGAGGAGATCAAGGAGACTATCCGCCTCGAGTTCCAAGCCAAGAAGTCTTCCTCTTTCTCGGACTTCCTCAAGACCAAGGGCAACAGGTACAGGCTCATGCTCATCATCTCTCTCGGTCTGTTCTCCCAATGGTCTGGCAACGCTCTCTTCTCATACTACGCCAACAAGGTTTACACAGCTGCTGGTGTCAGCGGCTCCAAGGCCGGTCTCGGTCTTGACGGCGGCAACAAGGTACTTTCCCTGATCGTCTCCATCTCCTGCGCCCTGCTATGTGACCGCGTCGGTCGTCGCCCTCTCTTCCTCGCAGCCACTGGCGGTATGCTTCTGTGTCTCATGGCCGCTACCATCTCCGGTGCACAATACAGCAAGACCGACAACCGCGGCACCGGTATCGCTGTCATCGTGTTCTTCTGGTTCCATGGTGTGTGCTACGCTTTCGCATGGTCTGGTCTCCTCATCGCCTACACCGTCGAGATCCTGCCCTTCAAGCTGCGCGCCAAGGGCATGATGATCATGAACATCTCCGTCAACGTCGCGCTCGTCATCAACAACTACGTCAACCCCATCCCCATGGACGGCGTGTGGAAGGGCAGCGAGTGGAAGCTGTACTGCGTCTACACCTGCTGGATCGCCATCGAGCTCATCTTCGTCTACTTCTTCTACGTCGAGACCAAGTATGTCATCCTCTCCCCCAATCCTGCACTTTCAAGATTCCATTCACTAACAGCCATCACAGGGGCCCCACTCTCGAGGAAATCGCCCGCATCTTCGACGGTGACAACGCCGAGGTCGGCATTGCGCACATCAAGGACCACCCGGAGCTTTCCAACGAGCTCAACGGCGAGAAGCGCTCGCTCTCCGTGTCCGCCGTCGAGCAGCGCGAGACCATCTCCCACAAGGTGTAAATCGCGCGCGCGAGGGCTTGATCCGGTGTTTGCGCTTGCTTATGTTGTGACTTGTTTGTTAAGCTAGTGCTTTTATGTAATGCTGTGGAAGAGAGTGGGGGAGGTTGCGAGGGAGGAAGAGAAAGCCGTGTTGTATTTGTTTGGTTACGATACACACACGCCTGTCTTTCTCTCCGTAGTGGAGACACTTCCTCACGAATATATCACGTTCGCTCCAAATTCTGTTCATTGTCCCTTTTCGTTTTCTCGGTCCATGAGTGAGTGATCCATACGTGTATACATCAGCGCCCTACTTGCCCGCCAGCTGCGTGATGTCTGACGCATCGGCGCTTGTGTCGCGCCTTCAACCAATATCAGAAGGAGCCTTGCCTCGACATGTTCTCGAACATGCATCTGACTATACGAAGCGGGAAGACGCGCGAAGAATAAAGGTAACCATAAGCAGCTGCTCGCTGCAGATTTCAAAACCCTTCACAGTGCGTGCCCGTCCATCAAAATCGGCGTTCTCCACGTAGGAGCCGGCCTAGTATTCATCATCATGTCTTCTCCTCCTAAGAAAGAACATCATTAGCGGATCATCCACTCTATGCTGGCAAATAAGCGGGTCGGTGTATCCTGGTCTGCAACTTCAGCTGTATCGAAATGAGAAGAGGCGATGTGACACGAGCAAAAAACTGTCAGAACTTAGCTGGGACAAAGAGGTGTTGTGGTCGGAAGGTATGCATGGACAAGTCACTTCTGGCGCCGAATTCCAGCTCAGAGTGATGTACAGACTAAGAGAGAAGCAAGAGACCGAGTGTAGTCGATCGGGTCGACTTTCTTTTGGCAGGGTATTGGACAGATACTGAGGGATCTCTTTGACGGATATCGGCGGATCGCAGGCTTTCATAGCGTACAAACACCTCTCTGAAGACCATATATTACGTCGACATCTCAAATACAGGCTTGTTGACATTGCAGAAGTGCGGACTGACAACGATTCCAATATCACAGGAGTGAGAGTATCAAGAGACCCCTCACGCGCTGGCATGCTCCAATGTTGCAGCTTCTGTCGCCTCACTGGTGCACATCGTACTCTTTCACTCCAGTGACGAGTTCTATTCGCAGACAGGCAGACGATTTGATCCCAAGAGTCGTCATCTTGCTGTGTGGCCATGTGTAAGGCCGACAGATTATGCGCGTACGCAGAACAGCCGTGTAGGCATCCAAGATCAGACAAGTTCAGCCTGCAGCAGCTCGAGCAGGCAGAAGTCAAGCAAATGAATCTTTAGATCCATTCTGTTTCAGACTTCGTGATGGGCAGGGGAGAGTTCGCGTGTCAGCACTAAGGAAGTTGTGTATGGGTATGTGGTTGATCCTTCGGTCGGTCTAAGGGTCGCGTCGGTCAGGCAGGACATGTCTTTGGTGTAGACTACGCAGCTTGTGATGATGAGTGGCAATGATTTGATGTCTGGTGCTTCGTTGTACCTCCACGGCGAAGGCGATGACAGGTGTGGCCCTACATTCTAGCGAGCGAGCCACGTGACAGACTCGCCGTACTGCAAGCCACATCGTCAAGCCCGATGTCTTGTACACGTGATATCGCCACGCTCCCAAGTTCTGAGGAGCGCAACTCTCACATGTGCTCGGCACTTGAGACTGCTGCGCTGTAGGTACCGTGACACTCGCAAAGTACGTAGCGAGGCTGCAGTTTTCTCGAACTAGAAAATCGAGCGGCCGAGGTCTTCAGCTCCAGCGGCAAGGCCAGCGACAAGGCGTACTACGGTACTGGAGCCTTCAGCCTAGTTAGCGTTCCTTCCTCACGTGGTCACGAGTCTGCCCGCCTGCTACTAACTAAGGTATGCGGGTTTTTGTTTAGTTGTAGTTAGTCCGGATGCAGCATAAGCAAGAAAGAGTCTACATGATTTGATGCGATTCTCTTGCTTTTCGGCATCTGCCTAGCCTGCTGCCAGCGAGCTCAGAACACATCATCGTTCCTTCCGCCTGGCTGAGCGGGGCTTGGAATCTTCTGTAGCCCATCGAAGATTTTTTTGGTGTTGGTTGGTGAGACTTAAGAGATGATCTTGACTCTCGGCAATCACACGGAGGAGAGCGCAAGAGGCGCAGGCGAGAGAGGGGAAAGCAAGCATGGAGAGTCAGTTGTTGGATGCCTACATACTTCTCCTGACTGCTGCAGCAGATGATGACGATGACTCTGGTGTTGGGTGTGAGATGGCGAGGACGGAGGAGGATGAACGCTGCCCTACGGAGGGAATAGGACCGCTGATCACGGTAGGCGAGTTTCAAGACGCTTTTGGCAACGATGATGATGATGGATGATGATGAGACGACTCCTCTGCAGCACCAGCGACCCTCGGCCGTTTCTGCAGGCCCAAGGGCGAGCGGATCTCACGGTTTCGACAGCCGGGCCTGTCCTTTCCGAGCGGCCAGTCCTTGCACTCTCAGCGCGCCGAGCTGGGGCTTGGGAGTTGGGAGTCTAAAAAGAGGTATATTGGGGGAGGTACCGCATACTACACACTGTACGTGAGGCGAGGTGCGCGGGCGAGACAGTGCAAGGCGTGGGATTTTATTATATCAGAGACACGACATGACCATCGAGACATGCATTTGATAGTAGTGCAGTGATTTGGACATGCGCACAGCCCCGCTGGACTATAGGGCGACAGAGGATATGAGGAGTTCATGCAGGCTCTTCCGACGAGACGACACGCGCGCTCGATCGCGTGGTGTATTCTTCGGCAGAGACCAACGGGCAACGGGGGGCACGGGAGGCGGGACAGTAGTGCTGCGGTAGTCGAGGGTCTGGGTCGAGTGGTGAGTGGTGAGAGGTTGAGTGTGAGTGTGAGTGGTGCTGGGCTCGGAGGCTCGCCTCAGCAAAGCGGAAGCCCGCCAACCAGCCAGCCAGCCAGCCAGCCAGCCAGCCAGCGCTCACTTCTTTCGGCGCAGAGATTTCGAGGGAAGAGAACGGGAGTTGATGGAAGAGGCCAGTAGCAGTGACGCCTCTCGCAGCCAGAAGCAGCGCGGCGCCCGCAGCAGCAAATCCACTCACACACACACACGCGCATTACCACACCACACAGCAGAGCATCACCACGTCCTTCTTTTCCACCTCGTCCTTCTCTCTGCCTCTACCTGTACTGCCTCCACTTACCCCTTCTTTTTCACTCTCTCTCCCCTCCCCTCCCCTTGCCAGTCGCACGCCCCAGCAGCGCATCGTCACCCTTGCGCCGTCCGAGCAATCTCGGCTGCTTCCGGGCACAGCAACAAGCACAAGCAACGCAACGAGCACGGCCGAAGCCTGCGTTGTGTGTCAGCGCGCGCGCACCCGCCAACGTTTCCCTCGCCTCCGCTCCGCTTGTCTCTGCTGAGCGTGCGTGTGCGTGAGTAGTGCGTGTCTGTCTTTGTCCGTCGACTACTATCTGCCTGCCTGCTCGCTCTCGCGCCGCAGCTTGCTGCTCCTCGCTGTCTGTCGACGTCCCATCACCACTGCAGGCCCCAGTGGACTCGTGGTCGACACGCTTGCTGCTTCAGTTCAGTTGTTGCTTCTTCCAGCCAGCACTGCCACTGCCACTGCCTGCCCGTCTGCGTCACTGCCTTGCCCTGCCTGGCTTTTGTTGGATCGCACCTGCCGCGCCAGAGAATCCACTCTCTCACCACCGCATTCCGACCGGCACTCCCGCACCCAGTCAGTCAGTCAGTCAAGTCACTCTCAGTCGCACCACGACTGTCTGTCTCTTGCTCGACCAGGCAGCGACTTCAGCACCACCACCTCGCCAGAGTCATCAGCTCGCGCAGGCCCTGATATCTCCTACCTGCTGTCGCCTCATCTTCTGCTCGCTCGCCGCCGCCGCCTGTGATCTCCTCGACCTCGCCGCATCTGCGACAGTCTCGGCTCCATCACCCTGCGACGCCGCCGCCAACAACAACGCGACTGCCTCTGAACAACCCTTCGCCTGTGGACGACCTATTCACTTAGCCACGTCCTCGCCGAACAGACGCGCCGATTATTGCAGCTCTCTCGCATAGTTGCCATCTCGCCCGTTTGCACCACCCTTCTTCGCCCCTCAAAGCCGCACTTCAGCGGTTGCGACGTCACTTGACACGACTTTTTGTAACTGAGACACCACCTACCTAATCAAACCACATCGGTCGCCAACCGCAACACGCTTTGCGCTTGCCGACTATACACTGCGACAAAGTTTGCTTTCGCGCGTCTATACCACAAGCATACATTTTAGTGTATGACTACCCGCCTGTAGGCCCTGCGAAACAAAGTACTCTGTCTGCGACGGTGTACTGAAGAGCAAGAAACGGTCCGTTGTCACGGTTCATCACTCACTTCGCGCAACATCCACTAATCTCGCATACAGGCAGTGCTAACGTCACTCCGTTTCGCTCATTCGACTCCTCTGCAATCATGCCGGCTTTCTACCCGCGCTCGCAGCAGGCGAACTCACACCCACTGACCCCTCCCGACTCTGGATCTGGCTACGGGTATACCAGCATGCACTACCCGCAGGAGCCTTTCGTTCCCCAACATGCTATTGGTGCCACCCGCCATGACAGCGCTTATGACTACCAGCAGCACAACTACATGCAGCCGTCCGTCGCACCTGCGCCTCCAAGCTACCAGTACCAGTCAGGCGGTTTCCAGCCGACAACTAGCCTCCCGCCCATCTCCAGCTACTACGAGCCAATGGGCGCGCCCATCCTTCCGCCGCTTCGCATCCAAGAACACATGTCATTCAACGAAGACTACCAACAGAGGGTACAGCAGCAGCAAGAACAGCAGAACGCCGTTCTTCGTGAGCAACATCGTCAGGCAGCCAAAGAGGAGAAGGCTACTGGCGGTGTCTCTGCAAAGCTTGATTACGAAATGGACCGCATGACAGACTTTGTCACGCACTATGTCCAGAAGATGTATGACCTTCACCTCTCCCCATTCTGCTTTGCAGACATTGACATTATCCGAAGCTTCAACCAGCAAGTCACAAGCCAACCTTCATTCCGCAAATGGGTGCACTCTGTTCTCTCAGCCACAAGACTACCATCCGCGACCATCCTGCTAAGCTTGCACTACTTGTCTGAGAGGTTCAGACTCCACCCGGACTCCATCCCATCTGGCGAGAACCAAATCTACCGCCTGCTCGCAGTCTCACTGATCCTCGGCAGCAAGTTCTTGGACGATAACACCTTCGTGAACAAGTCGTGGTCAGATGTTACTTCGATCCGAGTCAAGGAGCTCAACGCACTTGAAATGAAGTGGCTGTCCTTGATCAGCTACCACTTGCATGTCGAGCTCGACAGTGGTCTGCAGAGCTGGTTGGACGCCTGGAAGAAGTACGATGAGGAGCAAACCCTGAAGCAACAGGCCGCCACCAGACTTTCGCCTCTCGACACCAATGTCCACCGTCACTCGAGCAACCGCGATCGCTACTCGCCGTACCCAACCCCGTACAGCGGCAGCGCGACCCGCAGTTATGGCACGCCGTCTTCTACCCGCTCGTCGCAGTACCTCAACACGCCTTACAGTTCTGCTGACCCATGGTCTTCCACTGATCGCTCAAGCTACGACAACCCTTACAAGCGTCAACACAGCTACCCAACGCTCAATGACATTGACGAGGCGAACCGTAGGGCATCAGAGGAGCGTACGCACGCCCAGGCTATGTACAACAACTACCAGCTACCCTCGATCGCCCACTCGTACTACCAGCCCGCTGCATACCAGTCGGCTTGGGAAGGCTATGGCTGGAACAACAACATGCAGCACCGCTCTGACTGCACCTGTGCTGCTTGCGCTTACCAGCAACATTACCGCCCTTACCCAATGGCGTCTCATTACTCGGCTCAGACGGTCGTGGGCTAGATCTCGCTATCCTACGAATCTTACTGGTGGCTTGTCCTCAGCACCCGCACCCTGGTCTCGCTGAGCTTAATTGTTTCTCCACATGGACGATTCTTACATTTCTTGCATCTCTTCTGCAGCGTTCTCGCCCTTTCGAAAAATGCGCCGAATTAATCTGGCCTGCCGGCGGCGCATCCGACAAAAAAGTTCGACTTCACTTCTGCTGCACATGTTGCCATCATCATCGGCGTCCTATATGCGTTTTAAACTCGACCTCATTACTTCCGCGATACGCACCCTCACGGCGCCTGCGATTGCTTGATTGCATGTGGTCTCAATTGAGTTGGTCTCGAAGCACCTTCAGCTTCAGCCTACCGTCCCGACCTGCCAAAATTTCTTTGACCGTTCATCTTTACGGTCTACTGGTGCGCGCGACCAAAAAAAAAGCTCTCAGTTCATGTCCTTTTATTTCTGGTTCATCGACTTCCTATTCCGTCTTCAACTCCACAGCATACACGGGGCGGACGGTGATCCGGGGGTTCTGTTTCCACAAAATTGCTTTTTGATATCACATTTGTTTTTGGCTTTGTGGAGTGGGTTGCTCCAAAGTTTAGCATGGCGTTACTAAACTTGATGATCGGGTTTTGGCTTTTCATCAAGTTCTCTTGCTTGGTTCTGTTCTGTTCTTTTCTCTCCTTCGATTTCTGGCTACGGCCAGAACAAGGAATTATAAAACATTGGGGCGCGCTGGGTGGAATAAAAATTCTAAGGATTTCCAACAAATTCGAAAAAGAGAGGAAGATGGAAGACGCCGGCTGCTCTGGCCTTATGGTTTTCTCTCTTCTTTCTTTTCAACCTAGATCAGGGGGACTTTTGGCTTTTTAACTTGGGGGGATTGGCTGTGTTTCATTTTATTGCTTTGGGATTCCCACAATGTTCAAGTTCTTCTATCCGTAGCATCATTTTTCTTATACTACAGCTGCTTTTTTCTCTTTTGGCTACCACATCGACTGTTTCGTTCCCAACGCTTGTTCTCTTGCTGAAAGTTGCTGGTTTTGTTTGTGGTGCTGAAGTTGGTTGCTCGTGGGGTGCTGAGTGATGGGCGGTCTGAGATTATTCATTGGTTGCACGGCGGGTCGCGCTAGTGGTTGGCTTCTTTGTAAAAGGTACTAGAGTGAGGAAGCAAAGCACGAGAAACCTTAACTGCAATCACCGCAAGCACTGAGTGGAAACGCGGTGTCTTGATCTGGATCGCCTTCTCTTTTGCCACCACTATATTATGTTGTGACGTACTAACCGAATGAGAGAGGACGTAGTCGGCCATGATGGCCTTCTTTGCTCGATAGCTTTCTCACAATGGTGAGATTGCCTTTTCTTCATTCACATCTTGCTACGATTAGATCTCGGCGACAATGTCCTGCAACGACGCGGCCTACAACTACGCCAACGACCCTCTCCTCGTACCCTGCAACACCCCGCGAGTCGAACACATCCTCGCCACAGTGACGGACAAGAACGAGCAAATCGACGCCATCTGCGCCGCGCGAGGCTGCATCGACATCGACTCCGCGCTCCGCCATGTCCTCGACGCTTACCTCAGTGGAACCGCCTCTCTCAACGATACGATAGACCTGCTCGCCACCCCCATCGAAGAAGCCTACTCCTCCGCCGACCAAGGCTATCTTCTCTGGGACGCCGAAGCCACCGCTCGCCACATGCGCCCGCTCTGCGCCACCGCAGACGAAAGCTTACGCTTCTGGGGCGAACCTGTGTCGATGTGCGAGCCTGATCCGGAGCGCAGACCGCTGAGCAGTCTAGAGAGTCGGCTGTGGGTGTTGTGGTTTGGCGTCATATATACTTCGCGCAAACTAGACTGGACTAGCGAAGACAACCGCATTACAGCACTGGTAGCGCTCCTACAGGCTCTGCAACTCCGTCCGGATCCGCCGGCGCCTGCGAACGCGACGCCTGCTTTCTTCAATCATTGTGTTGTTCACGCGACGGGCGCGCTGTGGTCGAAGTTGTGCTTGCTGGGGCCCAGCGCGGCGGAGATGCAGAGCGAGGCGCCGGGCGGGAAGATGGGGTTCACGGATGTTGAGGGGTGGGCGTGGGAGAATGAGAATGCTTTGTTCGCGATGTTGACTGCTGCTGGGACGGTGGATTTTATGGGTTATGGAGTTGGGGCTATGCGGGATGCGCTGGAAGGTGGGATTGTGAGGCGGAATCAGGTAAGGATGACGAGGGAGTTTAAAGCGCGGTGGACAGATATTACGCTTGGGGTCGTTTTTACTTGGTTGGTCTGTGCTGGGGAGGAGATGTATGCTCACGGAAGGTGTCGGGAGGAGATGGGGGAGGTAGAGGTGGTTATGGAGGATGGTGTGTCGATGGAGTGGAAGGACGAGTCTACTGTTGCGCGATGGGAGTTCTGGAAGATGAGGTTGGGAAAGAGCTCATGTGATGATGTGAGGAGTGAGAAAGCGAGGAGTTGTGCCACAAGGGCTTTGAAGCGGATGCAAGATATTGAGGCTCGGTTTGCGTTGCAGCAGTAGGTGGTTCCTTATTGCCATATGCCACGCGAGGATGTATATCCGTGTCACTTACGGATCAGGTAATATGGAGATACAGCTTGATCGTGGCACATGTCCGGATTCTCAGGGACTAAAAGCAACAACAGAAGCAAAAACAGAAGGAGTTTGTGCCACTTACTGATCAGTCAAAGAGATGAAGACATAGCTTCGCAATCGTAGGGTTAGGAACCAAAAGCAAAAACATACAACAGGCGGGATTCCCAGATGGTCACCCACTCTAGTACTAGTCGCCCGGTTCAGTGCTTATGTATGGCAGAGCGGACGGGATGCCCAGTTTTCACTGACCTATGGTCGTATGTGCTATTGTTTCAGTGTTAATGAATTATATAGCTTTTGAAATTTCCAATCGCTACCAGCTTAGAACAACAAGCTACGGGCCGATTTGTCCATGCCTATATTCAATTGATAACCAGTTACACCTGAGCACCCTCATAACTCACATTATTCCAAGGATTGCACCATTCAAAGGAAAAAGTAGTGAGTAATCGCGCAGGCGTCCTACTGCATTATTGTGGAGAAGTCTCCGAAAAATTTGCTTTAGCGGCTTTAGCAACGTGATAACGGCTGTACTTACGAGTTACGATCAGTAGTTCGCGGGCGCATGTAACTAATGCTTGACTGTCACTACCCGTGAAGGAGTTCACTAACTGGGTCCTCGCCTATCACCCCATCAAAAGGGCGATTACTCTTTATGCTTGTTCTCGCTGTTTACCACTCGTTGCTTTTTCGTCGTCTTCCACCTCAGCCAAGTTTGTCTCGGCAAAGCTTGTTGCATGGTGCTTATTTTCATTTGCCAACTGGACGCATCAATTGAGCAAAGATGAAGAACAGGATGAAGGCTTGGTCGAGCCCATCCAACGACAGAGACAGGTCGCCGCCTGGAGACGTCTGGACCTCTGAAAACGCTGGCGATGTTGAAAAAATTACCACGGCGCCGCTGCAGCGGCGTTTGCAGCCACGTCATCTTCAGATGCTCGCCATTGGAGGCACTGTAGGGACAGGCCTGGTATGTGAACTCTGACAGCCGGTCACTTGACGCATATTTATATGGCATCAGTATCCATCGCGAGTGACGGACATTCTTGTCTTACCGAATCTAAAGGTTCATCGCTAACGATTGAAGTTCATCGGATCTGGAGGCGCTCTTGCCAAGGCAGGCCCAGCCGGAGCCCTCATTGCGTACGCCTTCATCGGTTCCCTTGTCTATTCAGTCATGGTCTCGATCGGGGAGATGGCGACATATATCCCTGTTCCTGGGGCGTTCACCACGTATGCTAGCCGTTTTGTGGACCGGAGCTTAGGGTTCTCAGTTGGCTGGATTTATTGGTTCAACTGGGCGATTGTCTTCGCTTTAGAGCTCACAGCATCCGGCTTGATCATACAGTACTGGGCCCCGAACGTCGACATCGGAATCCTGATAGCTGTATTCTTCGTTGTGATCACAGCCTTGAATCTCATGCCAGTCTCTGTCTATGGAGAAATCGAATTCTGGCTTTCAAGCATCAAAGTTGTTACGATCATTGGCTTCCTTATCTTTGGAATATGTATCAATGCTGGAGCTGGACAGAACGGGTATCTCGGATTTAAGACATGGAAACATCCCGGAGCGTTTGCGCCTTACTTAACGGACACGAATGAGACGCTGGCTGAAAATGTTCCTCTAGCTAAGTTCGTCGGCCTATGGGCAGTCATGATTCAGGCTGGATTCTCATACCAAGGGACTGAGCTAGTAGGCCTTGCTGCTGGAGAGACTGCCGATCCGCATAAGAGCGTACCTAAGGCGATCCGTCAGACTTTCTGGCGAATCCTCTTGTTCTTCGTACTCACCATTTTCTTTATTGGAATTTTGGTTCCCTACGATAACAAGCAGCTCCTTAATAGCAGCACCGACGCTGCTAGCTCTCCTCTCGTCATTGCTGCTAATCTGGCTGGAGTGTCAGTTCTCCCTGACATTATCAACGGTGTTCTATTCACCGTTGTCTTGAGCGCAGCGAATTCGTGCGTATACTCTGGGTCTCGCGTTCTCGTTGGCCTCGCGAACGACGGCTTTGCGCCGCAAATTTTCAAGGAAACATCGAAGACCGGCGTACCTTACTACGCAGCGATTTTCACCTCTGTGTTTGGCCTGCTAGGTTTCCTGAACGAATCCTCCGGTGGCGGAGTCGTGTTCAACTGGCTCATGAACATCGCTGGCGTTGCTGGATTCATCACATGGGCCTGCATTGGGGTATCGCATATCGCCTTCATGCGAGCGCTCGAAGCTCAAGGCATTCCTCGCAGCGAATTGCCATACAACGCTGCTTTGCAGCCCTATTTCACCTGGTACGGCATCGGCTTCAACGTCATTATCGTCATCACGCAGGGATTCGAAGCATTCATGCCATGGAACGTCTCGGACTTTTTCGCGGCATACATCAGCTTGATACTGTTTATCGTGCTGTATGTGGGCCACAAATGCGTGACTCGATGCCCGTATGTCAAGCCGGCTGATGCCAATCTCGATACCGGCCTGTGAGAGGCTGCTGAGCTTCATGGACTTGAAGCGAAGTCAACAGCTTGGTTTCTGCCCAGCTATCGATCAACTGAGACACGAATCGCAACGAATCAGCCTAGAGGCCCATCTTCTGCAGCATGGGAAGGCAAACACTTCGACGCAGGCGGGAATTTGGCGGGGATTCTAGACTCCAGAACCCATGCATTGTCGGATACACTGCACTGCCACTACGAGTCTGCTACGCAAGAGCACAGATATGGCATGTGCGGCCGAGCGGCCTTTTGAGCGCATAGGAGTCATAGGAGTCATAGGACACTGGTTTTGGTGTCAACGACGGAGCACAGGATTGTCGTGACCACCAGTGACCCTTATACCAACAGACGAGATTCAGTAGCGGCAGGATCCGCAGTTACTACGCCTACAAGCTGCGCGTACAGGAAAATTTGTACTGCTAGTTATATACAATTTAGACAATACAAGTCAGACTTCAGCCGAAACAGTTATTGACCCCTTTCCAATAGCTATAAAACGGCAGAAAAGCAGTGGTTTCACATTAGTGTGCACTGCATCTCAGGTCTACCCAAAGAGTAAGCAACACGATTCGATCGGTGAGCAGGAGCGAAGTGTTTTCCGGCATTCACGTTGTGCTCATATTCCTGGCAGATGAGGATTACACTTTCAAAACCTTAGCGAATATCTGGCTGTACTTTGGCTCTAAAACCTTCTACTCAGCGCTTGAATGCAAAATACATGATAGACGGTTGTCTAATCCGAGACTTCATTGCATCAATATACACGCCTGAATACATATTATCTAGACTCGTCGACGTAAGACTGCCGGATGCTACGGTCATCATCACGGACTGTAGGCGACTTTGAAAACCCAGCAAGTATCTTCGGAGTCAATAAGAGTCTTGGGCGCATCAATAGTGAGGTAGCCATACTTGTCCTTCGACCATTGCAGAGCCATCGAGCTATTCGATCCAAGTATTGTGATATCGTCACCTTCAAGTATCGGGACCGGCGCTTCGACATACAGCGTACCATTCTTCGGCTTCTCAAACGAGAAGATATAGAAGGCCTCGTCCGTCTGCGTAAAGCGAATGTGAGCGCCAACCTCTGGCGTGACGAACCAGTACGTGGTGTTGAAAATGGCTTCAGAGTGCGCGTGGATCCATTTGCCGGCTTCTCGGAGCGTGTTCGCTTCCGTCTCGACGATGGAGCCGTCTGCACGCGGTCCGATGTCGAGAAGAAAGTTGCCGTTCTTGGAGACCATGTCGACGAGGTCAAAGATCAGAGTTGAAACGTTCATGTACGCGCTGGGTTCGGTGGCTCTGTATGCACGTTAGCTTGTGTTCATTCGACTGGTAGCTCCAGCGAGAGACTCACCGATTATAGCCATAGCTGTAAGGATCCATGCCCTGATTAGACTCCCACTTCCTGTGCTGCGAAGTCGAAAAAGTAGCATATTCCGGGGTGTCAAAGTCTGCCACCTCGGCCACGCCGCAACGAGAGTTGATGGTAACCTCGCGGCCCTGCTCACGAGCTTTGTTCCACCAGTCTGAAGCAAAGGCAGCTGTCCCGTTGGCGGCGCCGCAGTCGCACCACATGATGTCGGTCTCATAGTCGTAGGCCAGAATTTCCATCTGCGGGACCATAATATCCGCAACGAAGTCGTTGACAGGGAAGCTACCGGTGTACGGCTCTTCCAATCCGGTGTACGGGTTGCGAGCGATGATGCCAGGCCAAGTTGTCGAGCTGTTCGTGGCAAGCTGCGAGAAGCCGTAGGGCGCAAAGTTCGGATTGAACCATTCCGGCAGAGAGAAGTAGGTTCCGCGACGCAGATTTGGTTGATGCTCTTTCGCAGCATCGAATAGTTCGGCGAGTAGATCGCGCTTCGGGCCGTAATGTAGCGAGGAGCGGTTTGTCGTCTCCTTGGTATTGAAGTTGGCAAATCCATCGTGGTGCTTCGTCGTGAATACGAAATAGGTGGCGCCAGCATCGGCAAATAGATCAACCCATTCTTTTGCATCGAATTTGGAAGCCGTATATTTGTCGAAACTGTCGTCGTAGTTCCAATCTGGGCCGAACGTACGGAGGCGGTAGTTGTAGAAATCGCTTCGATCAGCTTCGGGGTGATGGGTACTGTACCACCAGAACCATTCCGCGTAAGACTCGTAGGGGGTTGAGTTGCCCCAGCCAGGAACCGAGTATGGCCCCCAGTGGATGAAGATACCGAACTTGGCGCCGTCAAACCAGTCTGGGCTTTCGTGCCGAGCCAAACTTGACAGATCTGACGTCCAATTGGTGAGGCCCAGATCGACTTCGAAGTGCTCCTTTTGTATGAGTTCACCGTCATTGAGCTCGACCGTCGCCCATCCACTATAAGATCCGCGAACTCCAATCTTGACGGTTTTCTGGTCACCTGGACACAAGCGTCTGAGCTGACCAAGCTGAGTTGTAGTGACACCTGGCCCGCTCAGGTTTACTGCGAGGCCTGAGCCAGAGATGCACGACGAACCCGCGTTGTTCAACGTCACTTCCACAAGCTGGCTACCGTTTGTGAGCTGCTGTTGGGTCGGTCGAATAGACTGCACGGATACTTGGTTGCCTTGCCACAAAGTTACGGCAAAGACGTGCAGACGGCCTGTTGTTGTGTTTGTAGTAGAAGGAAGCTCGATAGTGCTCAGGCTTTTGCCTGTCGAGAGTGGGCTGGTTATTTCGAAGATATGCGAGGTATTGCCATTCGTCCCGTTGGCTGTAAAGCGGTACGGGTATATGATCTCTCCGCGGTTGATAGTCAAGAACGAAAACCATGGCTCGCTACGAAGTTCTGTGGTAGAGGTAGAGTTGTCGGTGTAGGTGAATGTCACATTGCCGGACACGGTCTTGAGCTCTACATCAGAAGCGACTAAGAACGAAGCAGAGAAGTATTGTGCTGCAGAGACTGAGAACACCTGACTGTCGCAGATGACGTTGTCCGAAGCATTACCAAGACGGTATCCGGGGAAGTCGAATTGAATGCCGGTCTGTGTCGAGGTGTAGGTGCCATTGGTGCTCAGGGCGGGTGCAGCGTAAGACTGGTTCAAGGCGTCAAAGGCTGCTTCGCCGGGGAATTTGCCAAATGCTTTGTTGTTGAAGGCCGCTGTCAAATCGAGTGGTACAGACTATGACAAATCAGCATAAGTGTATAGATGATGAGTTTTCATAAAACCGATATCGAAATACCTCAGTGCCGCTTCTCCAAATGTGCCTGGTCGACGCCGCCACATGTGCGCCTTGGAGGGCCAACAGCAAAGCTGCAAGACGTGCTGATACCATTGTGCGTGAATGCCTGTTCTGTCAAAGCGATGTAGTCCAGGAGAGATATAGCATTGTCACCTGCATAGGACACGACGCTTATCGTTCGACGCGTCCATTATCGACGCCACCTGAAATGCTACCATCATCCAGCTGGGAATGCTGCGGTAACCGTAGACCCCACCGAGGTGATAACGAAGTGCCATCGCTAGTGTAGTGCATTTTGGGCTCATGACACGGTGCCATGAATGTCAATGGCACGTTGTGATTATCGTGGTGGGTATTTCCTATTCAGCCGAGATAGGCATCTCGCCGTGATAGGCCACTGTGGGAGAGGCGTGTCTTGCCTCCGCGTAGACGAAGTTTGTTCTATTCTACCGCACGAAGTATAGAACATCAGCAGGCTAGTCTAACGCCATCAAAGTTCTACACTTGTTCCAAACCCTTCCCCAGACATGCGGTGCAGGGGTGCAAACTTTATCCACCCTGCACAGGTGCCGGGCAACGTCATGAAGATCATCTTCCATGCTTCCTTGCCCGCACGAACTATGAACCATTCTGCCCTCAACAGTATGTGCAACCCTGCAATGTAACTAGGGCAATGGGACGCTGAAGGTGGCAGGTGCCGTTACGCGAAGGCTTGCGAAAGAGATATATGGACAACATGAAGGTGATACACGCGGCGGTGCCGAGCTGAACAGACAAGCAAGATGTTGTTCCACGCTTTCATTGCCATTCTTCTGCCTAGTGCTTATGCACAGTTCAACAATCCTCCTGGCGTCGACATATGGTGTGGGAAAGCATACAGGCCCACGTGAGACACTTCGCAGCCAGGATTGTTCACCCGTATAAAACGCTAACGCTTTAGAAGCAATGAATCGTTCAATCCTGGAGGACAATTCATCGAGCCGGCAAGGTCTAAAGTGCCGCTGCTGGACTTTAAAGTTACGACTCGGATGAGTCTTTACCTGGAGGACGATGCGTACGGTAGTTTTGTCGTAGATGCTTCCATGTCGGACTATGTCGGAAGCAAGCTGGAGCTCACTGGAGAGAAAGCTGGTTCTTATGCCGACCACAAACTTGACATCACCTATCTGCTCGAAGGTCAACCTTTGAAAGTCAATTCATCTGCTGCCCAGATTGGACAAACCACTGAGCATCACTTTGATCTCTCGCAGCTGGACATCAGTACAACCGAGCACAATATCACTGCAGTGGCCACCCTCAGTGGGAGCAACTCGACTTTCTACGCGTGGACGACACTCCTCAGACTACCATTGCGGACAGATAATGGCAGTGCAACTCGACTTGATCATACGTATGGTGGTCTGGCTGTGCGACGTGGCGAAGGCACAGCATGGAAGCCAATTTTCAGCTACACATACTATGTGCAGTGGAGCTTGTACTGGTACGCCAACCTATCTACATTGGATGACTTCGCATCCATGGGCTACAATGTCATACACATCGTCCCTACCGGTGATCTTGGCGACACGCCATTCCCGTGGGACAAGTTCGAGCCATACCTGAACAGAGCAGACGAACTTGGTCTCCTGTTACAATACGACGTCCGCTGGGAATATGCCAATCTCTCTATCATGGTGGATCAGGTCACCAGACTAGCCTCGCACCCTTCCATCTTAATGTGGTACACAGGTGACGAGCCAGATGGCAAATCGAATCCTATCAACTCGACCAGGATTGCCTATGAGACCATCCGAGCCATCGACAAGTATCATCCAGTGGCGATAGCGCTGAACTGCGCCGACTTCTATTACTCAGACTATGCTTCTGGAGCAGACATCATCCTTTCCGACGTCTACCCAATCAGCACCAACACGTCTTACTCGGAAGTCTACAACACCCCATGCAACGCCACCTATGGTTGCTGCGGCTGCGACAATTGCAACGGCGCCTTTGAAGACATCTCCGACCGCCTTGATAGCTTCGCACACTTCGACGACGTATTAGGCTGGCAGAAGACCCACTGGGGCGCACCTCAAGCATTTGGAAACGAGACATTTTGGACACGCTACCCTACAGCTGCTGAAGAGGTTGTCATGAACATGCTCAGTGTGAACCACGCAGCTAAAGGCATCGTCATGTGGAACTTCCCGACCACTGCTGACATTCTCAATGTCACCAACGCGCTTGCGGCATTGTTGACTACTGATCGCATGACGAACTTCTTGGCCAATTCGCCAATGACCAATCTGCTCCGAGTCGATGGTGGGGACAGAGTCGATGCTACCATTTGGGACAGTGGCGACTCGCTGTTGCTGAGCGTCGTAAACCTGAATTACGGTAACCTCAACGGCAGCATCACCGTGCAACTACCAGTCGGTATGCAAGCGAATGCCGTGAACGAAAGCTTATGGGGCGAAGCACACTGGACCACTTCTGGTAACACTGTCTCTACCAACGGCATGTTGGGCTTAGAAGTCTCTTTAATGGTGTTGCAGAAATGTTGAGGCTGTCTGTAGCGTAGCGCAGTTGTCTATGAGAATATGAGCGTGTTGAATCGGCTACTGATTGATAGCACTCGGCCACGGTGAATGACCTTGTCATTCCCAGGTCATGGTATACATACACATACAAGTAGCGATAAACCCTTGCGAATTAGGACGGGACCCCCATTCATCACTGAACCACTAACGTATGTGCTCAAGAGTTTGTTCCTCTCATCATAATAGCAATCTTCATCTGCTTGCATTGGTAATGCACTAGGACTGCCACTGTGCAGGTCAAGTAGTAGCTTGCCAGTACAAACTCAGTAGTGACTCCCAGTGAGCGACTGTTATTGGCCTGCAGAGGCGAGACTGCTGGTCCGATATGATTTATGTGCACGTATGATTTGGCAGCAACACATTTGACACGGATGAACTCCGTTTATTTATATGGCCATCTGCAGTTCAGATGCGTGCTGAAATGTTCGCTGCCAAACGTTGAATGTAGACTGGTGACGCCCAAAGCCCCTTCCGTTTCGCGCTAGCAACGGGTTTGTTTACTTTCGCGCTCTTCACCCACCCGCTGATCAAGCTTGCAGACGATACCACCGTACACAACGCCTGGAAAACGACTACACCGCATACCATTACATACACGCCCATCATGTCGCAAGAAAGCGGCATGTTTTCTGTGCGCCGGCCACGCGAGACACTGGGTCCGATCAGTAACAATGCATCTGCGATTCCAATGCCCGCCTCGGCCATGAAGCGCTCGACATCGCAAAACCACTTCGGACAGGCGCCACCAACCGGACAACACATGCGCTCGACATCTGGATCGCGCATGTCGCTTGCGCCTGGCAGGCCTTCGCAACCAAACTTCCATCGCTCTTCTTCCGCAGGCAATCTGGCAGAGATGGGTTTCTCGACGGTACAGCGACACAGCACGGCGAACTTCATGACTGGCACAGGAGGAAGAAAGAGCTTTGCGCCCGTTGCTAGCACGCCAGCACACCCGATACAACTACATGGTCAGGATAGCACCGCGAGGAGGAGCAGTGTATACTCTGCGCGCCCGTCGGCAGGATTTGGTCCCACTGGCCACCAATCATTCTTTGCGACTGCGCCGCCCTCGAACGGTATTCCTGCTGATCCGCGACGACTGCGCGATGGTGCTACTCGAGCTATGATGGGTCAGGAGCTTATGGAGTTCCTTGGTCAGCGCAACTTCGA
>Ga0265797_10004292_pt1 | contig 21930 bp, 14 predicted proteins | sample P2T30metagenome_FD_192433 | JGI IMG/M metagenome (GOLD analysis project Ga0265797, IMG submission 192433) | Plant litter microbial communities from East Loma Ridge, Irvine, California - P2 T30 | ecosystem: Environmental > Terrestrial > Plant litter > Unclassified | place: USA: California... | reverse complement strand
AGGGTTCTTGAGAAACTAGCAGCCACAGTTAGTTCCGACTGACGCACCACCAGCCAGCAGACGTACCAAAGTCAGAGCGCCGTGACCGCCCATGCTGTGGCCTGTTATGCTGACTTTGCTGGAGTCGAGCTCCTTGAACGACGAAAATAGGGCCTCGGGAAGCTCCTTGGTAATGTAAGAGTACATGTTATAGCCCTTTGACCATGGCTCCTTGGTCGCATCGACGTAGAAGCCTGCGCCGGAGCCGAAGTCGTATGCATCGTCCTCGCCTTCAATCTGGAGACCTCCTAGACAGTGGGTTAGTTTGGGGTCTACACGCCCTGTTATGGTGGAAGCGCACTTGGTGACGTATCGGGGTAGACGACGGCAATGCCATGCTGAGCAGCACCATGCTGGAAGAAGCCCTTCTCTGAGCAATTGTTCCCAGTACATGTGAGACCAGACAAGTAAAATAGAACTGGGACCTTGGCACCGGACTTTAGCGCTTGCGGCGGTAGAAACATGTTAAGCTCCATGTCTGTGTTTGTGCTTGAGGACTTGTGCTTCAGCTTGAGAAGCTTGCCCCCGAAGGAGGCGATGGTGCCAGTGGTTTCGAAAGACATGGTGGGCACAGTGGTGTAGGGGGAGAAACGCGTAGTAGGAATTCGGAGTGCAGACGGTAGTCGCGGGGTCTTTAGAAGTTTTGTAAGCTGTCGCATTGGGTGACGTTGTGCCTGAAACTAGTGCGGGGGGGGATGAATAGCTATCAAGCTACCCCACCTTCCTCTAACTTTTGGCTCGTTAAAGGAATCCTATCCGCGGATCCGCACATACAACGGAGAAGACTTGGACTTTACGGAACTCGGGTGAGATTCGGAGGATATAATTGCACAACCATGTCACTCTCACAGACTCCTTTCGCCGATGCCCCATATTTTAGCACCAAATAAAACTCCAAGCCAATGCAAGCAAGCAATTCTCATCTCAAGTCAGAAGCTCTTCACAAGTCCAGTCCTCGTAAAAGCCATCGGGAAGGTAGCGCCGTACGACAAGAGGAATCTTCTTCTCCTGCAATTCTTTGGCAGCAATCTGCAGGGGATCTGTCATGCCCTCGACATCAATCAATACAGGGGCGTTACCACTGCAGATATGTTAGCCATTTCGGCCCTTGTAGCTTCCTTAGGCTGACAGCATACCTAATCTGAAGCGCCCTTGTACCCAGCACACGCGCCTTTTCATATTTGGTCATGTAGGGCGTGGTTGTGCGCTTCTCGTTGGGGACTCTCTTGTCCTTTTCACTCGTGACTGTGTTCTTGGAGGCTTCTTTGGCTGCAGCTGCCGCGTTGGCATCGCCGGATACTACTACGTTGTCGTCGTTGGGGTCGGCGTTGTCTGGGTCTTCGCCGCCGCCGGGCTGGTCGTCTTCGTCGTCCATCAGATCGGGTTCCGCCTCCTCATCGAAATCGATAGCATGCTCCTCCCTGTGAAGATTAGACTGCGCTCAAACGTCTTCTGCCGCCTCCCCAGATAATGCGCCTGGTCAAAGAGAAAGGGCAGACGTGATGCATCAACGTACATATCCCCAACACCGCCATCGTAGTCGTCGCCGCCGTAGTCAGACATGGTCGCGTAAAAGGGTTAAGCAGAGAGGTGCAGCTAGGAGTAAGTTTGGAGTCTGCGCGTGAAAGGATGTTGCTGCGCGGTGTCGTGCCTAATACGACGGTCAAAGAAAGTTGCGATCTGAAAGCGCAGGGGTCGCGGCCGACACTAGCCAGCTAGCCCGGGAAATCTTGGCATTTGAAAATACAGTGGGTCCTTGGATTTCGACGAGACTTCTCCCCAGTCAAGAGGCGCCATTTACTGGAAAATCCAACATTGCTGGCATGCCATGGCCCCAAAGCGTAGAGCTACTGACGAAGCGGTTGTTCTGCCGCAAAAGAAGTCTCGCACAGGTTAGCTCACTCCGTGCACCGGACGTCTGCATGAGCTAACATTCTAAAAGCCGCTGCGGAGGACGAGTACGACTATGTCTCGGACGATTCCGACGACTACAAGGTCAATTACACGGACAATGGAACCTTGAGGGCAGAGAGCGAGGCCCGCCGCCAGTGGAACTATGTGTGCCCCACGTGCGCCCAGCGCTTCAACCGACCATGTCGCCTCGAAACGCATATGCGAAGCCATAACAAGGAACGACCATTTGCCTGTACCGAACTGGGATGCGAAAAGACGTTTCCGCGCAAAGATCACCTGCAGCGTCACCTCAAAAACGCGCATAGCGATCCTGCCACCGAGCGAACATTCGTATGCGATTGGAACGGATGTAGCAAGAGCTTCACCTCCAATGGACGGCTACAGAGACACCGGGACGTTCACGAGTCCAAATTCTACTGCACTGAATATCCACCATGCAACGAAGCATTTAGAAAGGCAAAGGCGTTGGAGGCACATGTTAAGAGTCAGCATCTAGAGGTCAAGCCATACACTTGCGCTCATGTGGATGAAGACACGGGCGAAAAATGTACAAGTGGGTTTCAGACCGAGGGCGCCTTGCGACGGCACATGGAAAGGGCGCATGTCGATACGCAAGAGCAAGGTCATTTCTGCATGCTTTGTGTGACCACCAATACCGAGGCCGGAATATTGACGACCGAGTCTGGCGATGCCTGCGCCCCGTCGTCTTTTGCGACCAAAGAGGATCTCGAAGCGCACACACTCGAGCAACACCCACCCATGTGCGCCGATTGTGGCCAAAAGTTCAAGACAGCAGCTACACTCAAGACGCACTTTGACAACGTGCACGGCGATCCGCAAAACCAACCACAGTACCCCTGCCCAAGGCTAGGCTGCGATAGTGTCTTCAACCGCAAACACAACCTCACCGTACACATCCAGACTGTTCATGACAAACAGTCCAGGTACTCTTGTACATCTGACGCTCTTCGGAACTCGAAACATGCCGATCTCAAAGCCTGGAACGGAGACAACGCATGCGGTGCTTCTTTCAAAGCCAAATCCTCTCTCGACCAACACGTCCGGACACACCATCTTGGCCTCGGCAATCGCAAGGAACTTCGAAAGGCTGCCAAGCCGAAGAAGAAGCCAGAGCCTTCGATGCTCACTATGCTTACTGGTGTGGGTTACGAGCAAGGCCGCGAGGTACCCTGTCTGGTCAAGACATGCGACTACCGTTTCTACATGGACCGCGATTTGCGGCGCCATTTGCGCGCCGAGCACAACATTTCCGAGGACGAGGTCGAGGAGATGATTCAAGAGAGAGATGCTGTTAGTGGAGGACAGTTCTGGATCGGTGGTTTCGATGACTCGATGAACATGTTCGACTCTGCTACGCCGAGCATGCCGGAGACACCTGCTCCATACTTTATCGAAGGCACTGCGCCCATGTTGCCCTATCCGGATACCAAGAATACGGATCTGCCACATGGCTTCTTCGATCAGCAATTCGATCACCTTTCACTGCTCAATGAAGAGGCAGAACTAGATACACAAATGGGGTTGGGAAACTTACCTCCGCCTGTAGATCCTCAATGTGGTCTTCAATGGGACATGCTAGCCCCAGTTGAGCAGTACAACAGTGACCCCATCCGCCGCTAAAGACGACTTTTCTCATCGCAACAGGAGCAAAACCGATGGATTAAAAGAACACGACTGATGTAGCCATGACTGACGATGGCATTTGACCACACATTTGTGTTCACAAAAGTAGCAGTAGTAGAAGATACCCGACCTGGAATACAAACAATAACAACCTGTACCAACATAGCAGAACAAGCTTAGCTTGCATATGTGTACCCATCTACTACTTTGACCAACCCTCCCCAAGGCACAAGTGACGAACCCTAACTAAACCCAACACGTCTCTCTCTCCATCCAAACCTAAAGAAAGCCTCTTTTCCCCAAGTTGTTCAACTTACCTAATCGGGTCATTTTCTTCCTTGTACTAACCCTAGACTCTGCACGCCCAGCCATGGATACTAGTAAACATGCGTTCCCTTGTGCTTGAGCAAAATTGTCCTATTGTGGGTCCCTCTTCCCCTCCTTCTTGCATAGATACAGTAAGGTGTGGGTTGGCGGTTGGGTACGAAAGTGGGGGAGCGGGGGCTAAAAAGGATTAGGTGTGGTGGGGAACTTTGGAGGAGGAAGAGGAGAAAGCAGGAAGGAGTTTAGGAGCAGGAGGAGGGGCTCGGGGGAAAGCGCAGGATAAAACCGAGCTAGACTAATATGAGCTAAACTCACTAGGCACAAGTCGAGCTAGGTTAGGGAGCTTACTTGGTCTTGACCTTACAACCCTCCTTTCCTTTGTTTTTCCTTTGCTTTGCTTTTGTGCCAGAAAGCTTAAATGATTTGTGATTTCGTGGTTATCATTTTTACTTGAATGGGCGACTAGTTCGAGTAAGGGCGGAAGGGAGGGAAGGTGGTGGGGCTGGGGCTGGGGCTGTGGCTAGTGCCGATGCTAATGCCAATGTCGTACTGTATTCATGACGTGCGTTTTCCAAAGAAAAATTGAAATGCTAGATCGTGGGGTTAGTTAACTTTATGCTAGATTATTTCAAATACCTTTTTATTGGTTCACCGTGTTGATCTGTATTGCCTTTGAGGGAGTGACCTCGCGCATTGCAAATACATTTGTAATCTGTAACTTTGTTGCGTGAGAAGTGGACGAAAGACGACAGCGGTGGATTTCTACAGGATCATGATTGCACATCTAGACAGACCATGCTCTTCTCCCATTGTGAATCCAACTAGATACCTAAGAAATCTGCTATTATTTCCAATACAAGAGGGATATACATGTCATATTGCCAAACAGCTTCTCTTCTTCTAGCACAAGTACAGCAGGGGAATAAAAACTAAATGTACGAAGAAAAAAAGGTCTAGGATGACGCAACGAGGGGGTATATAAAGTTCAACGCAACACACGCACACAACGAAACTACCGTCAATGCAAACAGATCATGTGTCGACGTCCAGGTCCTAGAAACGCCACGCTGGAAGATAGGATGAATAGAGAGGACGAAAAAGAAGACAAGGCTTCTACAGGCGTAAAGATGGGAGCGCAAACGAATGGCGCCCTCAGGCGGCTGATACCGCAGCCTCGAGATACTGATACAACGAACTATCGTCAGGAATGGTGATGGCGTGATGGGCTTTGCGAGGCGGCCAGGCCTCATGTTCGAGTTTTGCATCCAGCGTCGTGTTGTGTTGCTCTTCCCAGTCCCTTCGCCACATCTCGAACCTTAGGTTCCATCTCTGCAACAGCCTTTCTCTTCGTGTTGCAATCAGACCCTCCAGCCTTTCACACTCTTTCTTGTATTCTGCTTCTCTTGCCGAAATTTCCTTTTCGTAGTCGGCATCTAGTTTCTCCAATTCTGCTTCTTGTGCCTCCAACCTTCGCTCCATGTCCAGCTCTTGCCTTGCACGCAACACATTGATTGCACTTGCGTGCTTCTTTGGTAGGTCTCTTTGTGTTGTTTTTTGGCGCTCGAGCTTCTCAAAATCTTCCTCTGACACAGTGTGCGTACGGCCTTGTTCCTCTCTGGTACCCAGGCAATAGGCCTCTATGTACTTTAGCGCCGTACCTACGTTCTGTGTCTCCTGGGCATGCGCTTTGATCATGTCGTGTTCAGCAAGGAGCTGGCGTTCTTCTAACCGTTCAAGCTCCTCGGTGTGCTACGACGCGTTAGGCATGGATAGATGTGAATACCTAGCTTGGAATACACATACCTGCTCAATCAGCTCTTCTCTCATGGCATCATGCCGGACCTTTAGCTGCTTTAGCGTGATGTGGTGGTGCGCTTCTAGTGCTTTTCGCTGGTTGCACTCAAAGGTGGACACATTTTCGAATTGCTCAGTCTGCTCAGTCTTGAAGCTCTTGAACGCTTCATTAGCCAGTGCTGCTTCAATGTTGATTGGCGCATGTCTGGTGCGCTTAGATGGAATGTCCGCCGGTGCTTGCGGATTGTCTGCGACGGCATCGCCTTTGGACAGGTTTGGTAGCTCGCCTGTTGGTGTTCCAGATTCACAGTAAGCAGAGTCGCGAAACGTGGGCGTTCCCGGTATCGGGAGGCTGTCTTTCTCAACAATGTCTGTCTCTTCCTTGGTGACAACAATGTCCAACACAGACTGTGGTAGTGGATTGCCACAGCAGTTTGGCACAAGATGAGTGGCACTTTTGGCGCCACCCTTTGTGGCTTCGAGTATGTGTTCGCGGACACTGTACGCAGACATGGAATGGCCGCATTCCAGCTTTGTGGCCCGAGGCTTGCTGTGGTGTCTGTGATGGGAGACGTCGGTGGTGCAGGTGCTACTGGAATCCTTGGTGAGCCATGACGATGGCCTGCTGGCAACAGCAGCAACATACCTTGGGTCTTTGCGAAACATGTTGAAAATGGCCGAGCTTCGCTTCTTGCGTGGTCGCAACTGCCGTGGCGATGCCGAGAGGGAGACGGCAGAAGGCGAGGCGGACAGGGCAGGGGATTGCACTGACCCGACGCCAGGCTCAAGACATTCAGTGGCTTGTTGGTGCTTCTCCCCCGATCGTGCAAGGCGGGAGCGGGAGAGGGAGAGGGATCTAGGGAGCATCTTTGCCGAGGAGCGGTCGCTGGGGCAGAGGTGGTCTCTGGAGGTGCGGGAAGGTGCCGAGGTGAGACTTGTTGACTGTGTTTCGTGCGAATGGATCGACTTTGAGCTCCTCTCGTCGCTGTCCAACGTCATGGACGAGATGGCGCGGGCGATCGTCTTTGGCGGCGGCACGAAGCGATGAGGGTCGGCGACGCCAGACTCACGAGCAAGCAGCACTAGCTCGGCGTCGAGATGATCCTCACTCTCACTGACGGGCAGATGCAGCGCTTCGGCAAGATAGACGGCATCGTCGAAGATGGGCGCCGTGCTGAGGGCAGAAGACGGGTCCCATTTCTGGTCTGGCATTGCGCCGGAGCGCGCATGCATCTGGGCGATGGTGGTGGCAGAAAGCTGGCCTACCGAGACATGCGGGCGGTGCACGTCTTGTCTTTTCCGGCGCAGACCGATATCTCCAAGTTGGAACTGGGATCGCCAGCGCACAAGTTTGGGCGGCCAGCGGAGAGGTGCAGCAGAGTAGATTATGGCGGATCAGGCGTCGAGGCGTCGAGGCTTCGAGGCGTCAGGGTGTGGGGGTGCCAGACATTAGGAAGGAGGCACTAAGCCCACCCACTGCTCGCCAGGCCTACTTCTGATCATCTGCTCGTCGAGGCTTGCAGCTTGCAAGCATCCGACACTGTGCTTGAACGCGATGCCATTCGCCCGCGCCCAGGCGTTTACGACCTTCCTCTGCTAGATCTTCATTGCGTCAGCGGAAAACTGCACCATGGCCTCGAAACTGCCCCAGTGAAACCGACGCAAATCTCCGACTGACGTTACGTCGTCCTTGTCATGCTCCCATTGCCCGGTCCTCACTGACTGGCTGCTAGGAAGAAGCGCCGGCCCAAAGCCGCCCCTAAAGCACATCTATAGCCACCTACCGCGTCTGTCATCTGTAATGCTCGGCTTGTGGCGCCGCCCGACTGCGCGCCGTTGGACATGATTCCAAATCTTCGGTCGCGAACGAACCCATAGCTACCAGCTACCAAGTTCCCCCTGCACTTGGGATGCCGGCCGGCTTGTGTCCGCACATCGGGCAGCGTAGGCCGGGAAGGCCCTTGCATGTCCGATGATATCGCCGCGACGGTGGTGATACAGTGGACAGCCTAGCTTCACCAAGCACCCGTCTCGACCACGGGAAACGGCGCCGTCTGCTCCCGTTCCATGGTCGACCACAAAACACACATCCATCTCCAGCGTAAGCTCAGGCCCAGGCAAGGAGTGCCTTGCAAACAAATAGACTTCATGTCATCGTCTCGCCCCCGCCCCAAGCCTACTGTGGCAGCGTCGAGGGATACAGGATTTGTATTAAGCATTGTTCCTAGATTCGTGGCCGTGCATGCGGTACTGCGGCTCTAAGCGACTACCTTCTACATATGCAGCCAAGATGCATGTAAAAGATAAACCCCACTACGCCCAAAAGCATTTCCGGGGCGTTGTGTGTGAAAGTTAAAATGTATAACTAAACGCCTCGAGGCTAGTGCACTCGGGTAGGCTTGGTCTTGTGTAGGTATAAAGACAAACGGAACGAAATATGAATACAAGGGAAAGATGAATACACAAAATGCAGCACATTATACAACACACGTTCTGCCAGAACCATACCGGACAGAGCTGGCACCCATGCTCCAGTCCGCCAAACGCCGAGTCAATGCAGTGATGCGAAAACAATGGAAATTAGCCAGAAATGAGTACCCAAAGTAAGAAAACTGCAGCATGTCAGCACATTGTCAAGAGCTGAAGAATCCACGCTTACTCACATATCATCAGTACTCCAAACATCTTTGCGACGAGCCACCTGTTGCCCTGGACGCGACTCCAGTACTTCATCAGCTCGCGCTGGGCACCCTCGACATTGTCCACGACGTCCTCTGTGTTTGCATCTATGCGCTGGATCTGCTCTCCTTGTTCCGACACCATCTGAGCGAGCTGGCTGAAGATGCCTCCCAGTTCCTGGATGGTTGATTCGATCGACTCAATTGCCTGTCCTCGCTGTTGGATATAGGCGTTCTGGGGCTGGGCCTCTTCCATCAGCAGAAGCTGTGCGTCTGACTGCGGACCACCCCGGGTCAGCGCCGAGGATCCCGAGGGTTCGAGCGAGAGCAGGTCCTGCTGCACTGCGCTTGTGTTTCTGCCGAACCCTCCTGGTGACCGTCCTCGCTGGGGTGTCTGGTACAGCGGAGAGTCGGTGCGACCAGGGTCGAGGCTGCTGTGGGATTGCTGCGCAGCCGTGGAGAGGAACTGCTCTGTCCGCGAGCGGGACGCCTGCATGTTCTTGGTGCGCACCTCCAATACATCTTTAAAGTTTGTCCCCACGTTTTGGAGCTTGTCTTTCAACAGTATGACGACATTGCTGTTGTGCTCTCCCTCCTGGTCCACGCCCGGCTTTGATTTTGGGTGCTGCTTTGCGTTCATCTGCTGCAGCGACTGCACCTGGCTAGACAGCGCAGTCATGTCCTGCTTGATGACAAAGGTGAGTTCGTCAAACTCGACGGGCCGATCGTCGAAGAGGGTCTTGCGTTTGGCCAGTTGCGAGAGGCGCTCTAGTTTCTGCATGGTGCTTGCCACGCCTCGCGCAACCTCCGCAGCATTGCGCGCAAACTCTGAGCGCTGACGCCGAGGGCTAACGCTCGCCTGTGTCTTTTCTTGCGCAGTGAGGAGCGACTGCCGTTGCGCGCCCGTCTTGGACTGTGCCTGCCGCCGCTGGGCCTGCGCGAGAATGGAACGGAACTCGTCGGTGCGATCCTGTATCGAGACGGCCATGGTGGCGGTAGTGGTAGTTGGGTGGTGTTGGTGTTGGTGTGTGTGTGTGTGTGTGTGTGTGTGTTGTTGTGACGCCGCAATCTGTCCGTTCCGGGGAGAAGATGGCAGTGGCAGGGCGCGGCCGCAATTCACAGCGGGGTCTATCGGGTATCTGGCGTCAGACGTGTGTAGATATGTGCAGATATGTGCAGATCTGTGTCGTGGTGCTTCGTGTTTTGTGCTCCTGGGGGGTGCAGGCCGAGATGTGAAATTATGTTCGTGTAGAAAGGGTTGGGGCGCGGCCGGGGTGAATTGGATTGGGGAACGTGGTTAGTTCTCAGAGCGGCCCATGTCGATCGAGTCTCAGCCTGCGCGCCACACCTGGCCTTGGGACGAAACAAGGCTGTGGCGCTGGCCTCGCTCTAGCCGTGCAGCCGTGCAGCCGTGAGGAGAAACAGATAGTACAGTATACCTCAACATGACAACCTCGTCATGTGCCCGCGCATGCACCTCTCCCTCCATCACTGCCGTCGCTATCCTCGCTGTAGATTAGTCTCGTCGTCTTTGTTCTCGATTGGGCCGTGCTCTACACCCAGGCGCAGCAGGTGACGTACGTCTGTCCGTGAAGCTTGAACAAGGGCTCGTCCCTCCCGCTTACTCCAGCCACGCCTCCTGCCCAACCTAGTCGTCGCTGCATCTGCGCATTACCGACAGTAGCATTGTCGCAGACACTCCCTCTGCCGACAGTCGCTCCCTGCCTCCCATTGTATGTGTTGTAGAACATCGTAGCATTTGGGCCTAGTCCCGTAGAGCGCTGCTCGATAATCGCCGTCGTGCGCATACCCAACCCGCACATCGAGCCGACGGCACCATGTCTGGCCCCTTCCGCTTCAACCAGGAAGAAGCCCGGTCGCCGCTGTAGGTTGCACTCCTTGATGCACTTTGCCGTGGGCTGACCTACATTAGCGATCGGAGCGCCTCTCCCTTCTCCTCCGGCCAACCCGTGTCCTTCAAGACCAATGTCAACCGCGCCAAGACCAAGAAATGGGTGCAGGCAAAGAAGAACGCCTACGATGGCGATGACTGGGGCGAATATGACGAGTACGACGAGTATGGCGTCAACCAGGAGCCTGAGCCCGGCCAGACACCAGCCCAGCGATACTACGCACAGCGCACCGAGCAGCCGTCGCGGAGCTTTACCGACCCCTCCCAGCAGGCGCTTCTCCCCAAGGGACGAAGGAATTCGTTTGAACACGGAGAGGAACAGCGTGCCTTCTCCTCGACTGTACCGTCGGCACACCAGGGACCCGGCCCGCTACATGTTGAAACGCAAGGACATGCAAGTAGCAGCAGCAGTAGTAATAACCAAGGCCACGATGCTGATGCCAGGAGCGACTTCAGCCCGTCTGCCCTGCCACCGCCACTCCAGATGCGCATCTCGCAGGTCCCTGCTGATTTCACTGCGACCTCCAGTACCCAGCAGTTTCCTCCACGGAAGAGTAGCATAAGCGCAGGGGCATCCCCCATTGCTACCTCCCCACGATCACGCAAAGGCAGCCAGACGGACAAGCCGCTGCCTTTTATTAGACCAGCGGATATATACAAGCGTCACCAGGAAGAGCAAGCACGCGCATCACTGGAGTCGGGGCGCCCAAGTATTGATTCTCTTTCTTCCCCGCTATCGCACGATGCGGCATCCACCCATGAAGACGGCAAGTCGCTACAGCCCATGGAAACAGTCGCAGAGCGCAAGAGCGAGTACTTGCAAGACTTCGATGCTACGTCTTTGCCGGCTGACAAACAACCATTCCAGCAGCCAGATGATGAGGGTCTGCGCTCTGTTGTGGACCAAGCATTCACTCGCACTGACGAATCGCGATCGGTTCCACCAACGCCCATATCAAACGATTCGGGCTCGGACCTTTTACGCAGCAATACTGGCAGTACTTCTGGAATCAGTCCAATCATGAGTCGCGTACCTAGCTCTGCAACGTCAGCGCTGAAAGCCCGCAACCAGGCCGAAGGTAGTACACCCGCAATTGCAGAGGAGCCTAGCGAAGCGACGACACCTGTTACCCAGCCAACCTCCGCGATCGCCGTTGAGCCTATGCACCGCGTTCCGCGAAAACCCTCACCGGCCCATTCTCGCAACTTCTCGAGCTCATCGAACCCCCGCAGTGGTCTTGCTACGCCGACACGTGGCGACAGTCCGGCCCGGTCACCAGCCTTGACACCAAGCATAGACATACCGGAGCCAGTATCCGCCTTGGTCACGACGGAAAGCAACGATTCGTCAGATGCGATGGAGGGTGGTCTTGCAGGTCCATCTGCTGCATATGCTGCCCGTGAGGCAGACATCGCCACTGCCGCAAGAAACGGTTCAGATGCTGGGGCTTCCGAGCTGGGGGCAGCAGAGCGTCAATCACAGAATACCTTTTTGGATTCGCACAACGCGCAGTCTCCCATCGAAGATGTCTTACCACGCGATCGCTCAGAGTCGCCAAGCAAAGGTCGTGTACAGGCATTAGCTGGCAAGTTTGGTGAGGTCGCCTCTTCAAGACGTGGGTCCACCCAGTCGATCCGTTCAAGAAACAGCGTTCAGTCGTGGGAACGAAGTCATGACAACTCTCGTGCGGCGTCACCGACCAAAGCTAGCCACAGTAAACCCAGCAGTCCTGTCAAAGAGTTTCGCCCCCATCTTCCTGGACAGTGGGAATCTTACACCACCGCGGCCATGACACCATCGGAATACGGAGAGCAGGACCGAGGGTTGAATCGGTCGAGCAACGATCTGGCATCTCCCGATAAATCTGACCTTACGCCAACAACGCCCAAGCAACCAGTTGCCGGGATTACTACCACAGAGGCGGACACTTCCGACCCGATCGCGGCGCTCAAAGATGCCGGGGCTGCAATTGCAAACTCCATTCGTGCAACTGTAGGAGCCGATGAGAGCTCATCGGACAGCCAGCAGGAGCAGAAACGCCGTGCTGACCATGGAAACATGTATCTTCCCAGGCCCCTCAGCTATCGCACACTGAATTCTTCTCCAAGCGCCCCACCAACTCCCCCGGCAAAGGATACACCAGAACTGGAGTTTCCACCACCTGCACCATTGAAAGACAGATCTTCACAGGTTTTCAAGAGCCAACCACAACGGCCTACTCTTGATCCTCAATTGAGCACTGAGCCGTCAAACGAGGACGAAGAAAGTGACCGTCTTCGGAAAGAGATTGTTGCGAGTCTTGGCCCGTTCGGGACGTCAGAGTCTACGGTCAATGAGCCCAACCGCAGGTCACTGCAAACAGCCAGCCCCGATGCAAACCGCGCTAGCTCCATACTACCCAGCGAGTATGATATGTACTGGGCATCGGAGGATCGCGCTTCTCGGCAATCGTTTCAGGACACCGAGCGCAACAACGCCCAGGAGGAACGAACAGCAGCAGCGACCGTCTCCTTTCTTCCGCAGTCCGATGATCCAATGAAACCAGTCATAACCAGTCGCTTTAGTTGGGAAGCAAGCAACCCGCAGCTGCAAACATCAGATGAGCAAGCACGGAACGTATCTACGGAAGAGCCTACAAAAGCCTCCCACGAAATCAAAACACCCTCCCCGACGACCGAACGGGCTCCGGAACAGGCAGTTGAACCACGTTCTGAAGGCATTCCCGATTCATACTTTGGGCCAGGTCATGCCCTCGCACTCATCCAACCTGATCCTGTCGTCGAACCTGATAGACCGGCACCTTCTCCGCCTGTGGACCCTATACCCGTAGCTCCAAGCCCCACTCGAGAGCAGACACATTCGCCCGGTCTTCATGTTGTCAATACCGAATTCGACCAAGAAGCTGTGGATATGCCTCCACGTCTTAGCGCAGACGACCGTCAGTCTAAGGAGTCCAGCGGTGGCGAGAAACAACAGCCAGAAGCAGCAGCAGCCCTACAGCCTGCGGGGGTATCAGCTGATGAAGCACCCAAGACGCCAATCGCTACGCAGGAGGTTTCGGCAAAGTCGCCAGCCACGGACAAACCTCTAGGGGCTCGTGAGATTGCAACACTGAACTCAGCGTCGGAGCGAATTGAGACGTACAACAAGGCACGCGACTACTGGGCGACAGCTGACCATGGGCTTGGCAGTTGGTTGGCTTCTACTCTTGAAGCACACCCCGAGCTAGCCACCCAGACCTACCCAGTGCAGCGAGCACCTACAACTTCGATCCGCCATAGGCACACTGGATCTCTTTTGTTTGGAAAACTTGCGGGTTCTAGTAGCAATGATGTGGGGTCTGAACAGCATGTCAATGCCAGCGCACCTGTCCCTGCCGGCCCGAGTTCTCCCGCTGCTGCCGCACCGTCTAGTTCAGGATTTGGCGGACGAATTGCGAACCAGCAAATGCAACTCAAAGGCAAGGACCTCCTCCATACTGCTAATGTACTAAGTGGAAAGGGTATGACCAGCGCCAAGGGCTTCTTTGCCAAAGGCAAGAGCCGGTTTGGCCGCGAAAAGGTAGACAAATGATCTCTCCTTCTTTTTGTCTTCTTCTTCTCTTCGTACGGCGCATTGTAAGATTGTACCAAAGGCACTTTTTCCTTGGCAGATGGGCTACGGCGTGTGATAGGGCGGGCCCGTATGGAACTTGAATGTGGCGTTTTGACCTGTCTTGGGCGTTTTCATTCTTTTCCAATGTACGACCGTCTAATCGCTTGTAGCTCCATAATCATGTCAATGTAATCTCCAGGCTGAATTTCCAAGTCGTTGGATCTTCCCACTACTAGTGCTTAGCTGATGTGATGCGTGATGTAGGCTACTTCGCATACTCGAACGGAGTCGGCGCCTGTCTCTCGCAGTGTTTCCGAAGAACCTGAGCTGGTGGTGAGGAGGTCAAGAGCACCGACGGGGCTGGCGGCAACGTTGATGCGCTCCGCAACGCAGAAGGAAAGCGAGGGTGTAAGCCCAAGCGAGGAAAAGAAAAAGCGACGTTTCTCCTTGTCGTCGCAGTTTCGCCGCGCTAGTCGATCCAGGAGCCGACCGAGTAGTGTTGTCTTGCCTAGCAATGGCCCGTTCGTCTTGGGTACGACGCCGAAGCCATCGCCGCCTCGCGAGCTCCATCAGTTTCTGATGGGCGATGATGGAGGATACTCCCGTCATGGTGCCCTAGACTCGTGGGATAATGCGCCAGGAGTGCCACCGACTGGGTTGAACCAATACTTCAGTGCCACTACACCGCCCCGCCTCAACTCAGCCGAATCACGGTTGGGTATACTGCCATCACCAGCAAAGAGTGGTTTTTCCAATCCGGACAAGGATGCGGAACAGCACGTGCCTCCCGTTCCTACTATTCCGGATGAGGTGGCGATCAGGCATTACCGACGCAGATCCAGTCAAGATAGTGCTAGCCATCGAATGCTGCAGTCTGTCATTCGGTATGCGACGCCTCCGACAGTGCCTAGTAGACATTCAACGCCATCAGCAGTTACTAGATACATTGAGGGGCCTGATGGGAGGCCAGTGTTTGATACAGAAGCAGGGGCGCAGGCCAAGATTCACGATAGTGGTTTTCTGTTCGGGTTCGCTGATGAGGCGCCGGGCAAGGCGAGAAACGATGATGACGATGTGGCACCCAAGTTGAACCACGAGCCCCTCGCAGCTTCTGCAGTATCTGACGGTAGCTCGGCGTACATGTATGCCAACGAGCACATGAGCGTAAACAATGGTGATGGCGTCGAAGAGCCTGCACGAGGGAGAGACATGTCTACGTTACCAGGGCCGGACGCGGGGCAAAGGGCCGACAGCATCAGCCCCGAGCTAGCCCCTTTCGAAGCAGCGTTTGGTGAAGCATTGAGGATCAATCACGGACCAAGACAAGATGACGGTCATGGCATTGTCCCGAAAGTGGACAAGACTGAGGCTGAAGGTGGTCTCAGTCCCGTCTGGTTTGCCAAGCGTGAGCTGCAGTTCAGCAAGCTGGCTGTCAGGGACGCAGCGCTCAAACATGCGTCTCTGCCAACACGCGCAATTTCTTCCCTCAAGGGGCATATCGAAGAGGCAACCAGTCTGCAGGACGATGTCGTGGTGGGTTCAACGGCTGTGGACTCGATTGCGACTCCAGCCCACTACCAGCCCGAACGGGACGGTGAGACTTCGCTTAACCCTAGTCGAGCGGGGGGCAGTGTTGCTGCTGGTGCTGCTGGTGCTGCTGACAGCGGCACCTCGCAGACGCGCCGCGTTTCCGCGTCGCCCATCCACGCCGTAGGAGACGGAGCCAATTCTTCTTCTTCTTCTTCTTCTGCTGCTGCTGCTGCTGCCGGTGCTGCTGTTGCTGCATCATGGCATCGCGCTGAGATTGCTGTTCAATCCCACGCCGGTACTGAAAGACCGGGAGAGATGAGAGATGATGGCAGCCTCGTCGCGCCTTCTGCGCAGCTTCCGCGCATCGTCCAGAGTAGCCCCGGACCGCCCCAGGCTACAGACTCGCATCCCGACAATCCTCAGATCGCACTGTCAAATGGCCAATTCCGCCACCAGCCTGGCTTTCCAGACTTTAGACTTCAGGCCCAACAGTTGCAGGCCTCCAATGCTGCCATGACCGCCCCAGAAAGGTCGAGGTCCATTCTCTCCCAGATATCTGCCATGGTTTCCGACGAGGGCAGCGCCCCGTACTCTCAAGCCTCCACCGGAAGATCCACTCCGTCCACCATCCGTCGGATGCAGCCCGAACCCTCCATGAAGCCGTCAACGGCTCCAGCACAGATTCCAGAAGAGAGCCCGACCTGGCATAACCACCACCACCGCCACGGCACTGAAGGCCAAGACGACGATTATGATCTTTACGCAGATCACAATGGAATCGTGAAAGATGTGAGAGACGAAAGTGGTCGGCCCTTGCGGGTTGCACATTCTCAAGCACCCGCCTCAGCTGAGCAGCCACAACCAATCGGGTCCGCCACGCCAAATGCAGGCACTACACCAGAGCCGCCAGATGAAGAACGGCCAAGATTCAGCTTTGAGCGTCCGATGAGCTTCATCTCAGGCCCTGCCGACCAAGATGGCAAGCCCCAGGATCAGATTAACCGATCAAACGATGTACAAGTACCTTCCATTCCTGAAGAGCATCGACGTCACGTGCAGGACCCTTACTTGCGGCAAGCAGACATGGTGTATTCTACGAATCCACCGCCGCATCAATCCTCGCATGTGCCAGGCCCAGGACCAAGCTCAACCAAGAACATCCTTCGTGCTGTCAAATCAATCGATCCCATTAGTAAAACTATTCACGCTAATCCTCCTCGCCATCCTGGCGAATCGAGTTCCCAATCAGGACCGTCTGAAAGGCCCGATATAAGTGACCGACCGCAACACAACGACGAGGCTTCGAGCCGAACCTGGCACAATGCCTTGGGACGACGGGCAGCTTCAGGGCAGCCAGTTCCTCGGAATTCCACGGATTTCCCGCCAGGACGCACATCAGCCCATACGCATGATCTAGGACAAAACCAAGCACCAAGGTATCAGTACGAGTCTCATCAGCAGATGATGCAGCCGCAAGCGCAGAATCCCCAATCCCGGGACGCTTCCGCCCAAATACCTACCCAAGAAATACCGCAATCCCATGAGAGATCTTCATCTAAGCCTGGGCTGTCGTCAATGCTCAAGGGTTTTGGTGCAAAGGCACAGGCGAGCTCAAACCATCATCCAACTTTGAGCAGCACATCCAATGCAGGTATCAAGTCAATTCCGACAACTTCTGGCAGCCTTCCGTCGGCTCCCAATGGACTCCTACGTCATAACCAGGATTTTGCGAATAGGCCGATGGAGCAGCCCAGATCGTTTGTGCCGCCCAGTCGCCCAGGCATGGTGCATCGGCCATCTTCCAATGGCATCCAGGCCCAGCAACCTACAGGTACATCAAACGTTGATGCACAGCTCCATCGACCATTTACAGCAGGAGCACCGGAACCCAGCAAAAAGAAGAGGTTTTCTGGTCTTGGCGCGCTGTTCGGTCGAGGCGTTGCAGCGGGCGACGGGCTGACTGCAAAGTTCAAGTTATCAAAAGAGGAAAAGAAAGTACAGAAGGCTCGGCAGAGCTCCCCTGCACCTCCCCCACTGACCCCAGCCCTTCAACGGGCCCCTCAGCAACATCTACACAAGCCACCACCTTCCGGGTTGGCCTACTACCCCCCTGGGCAACTCCCACCCCATACTGTACAAGGTGTCCAAACCATGGGCCCGGGCTATGTATCCGCCCAGAATGCTCAAAATCAGTCTACACAGCGGCCACTGCAACAGCCGCAACGAATACAGCCACCCCGGCAGTCAATGACAAGTGCGCGTCCAGAGGAAGCCTCGGCGTTTCTTACGACCAAACAGTTGGCAGAAGAACACCGATTCAAACAAAGGATTCTGCAGTCCCGCCAGGCTGGTGCTCCTGACAGTCGTAGTAGACAACCATCAGCCGGTACGTCGTCAGATCTTGTCCTTCTGGGTTTTTTCCCAACCTGTTGTGGCCTTCCGTTGGAAGGTTATTATGAGCCTGGTGCTAACAAAGCATCAGCTGAACAAGGGGCATACGCTGCTTCTATAGCCGCACGGCAACAAGCTGAACATGATAGACGGCATCGATCATTGCGACAGCAGGAATCCTATCCAGAATCACAAATGGAACAGCCCCAGGCACCGCAGCATAGGCAGCCATCTGGGCACGTGCAGAGTGTCTACGGCGATCCTCGACATATGCAGCACCAAGCACAGCAGCACTCACATCAGACCTCTCCAGACTATTTAGCCCACCAAGCCAGGTTAGCACAACAACAGCAGGTGCAGCGACAACAGGGACAGCGACAACAGGGACAGCCCGCATGTGAAGGTGGCGAAGTACCGCTAAATGGTGACCTTCAGCATCCACGCTATCAACTGCAACAAAGTCACATCCGACAACAGCAGGATCATATGCAGCAACAGAATTCCTCTCTACCACCAGCTCACGACAGTGCGTCTAGATCAAGCTCTCGCAACTCCTCCGAAGATCGTGTTCCAAACTCTCCACCCGCTACAATCCCTCTAGTAGAACCCAAGTACGAAGCGCCTCCAATACCTGCCGCGTACAGTCACGTATCCGGTGCTTTTGTGTCTCCTTTAGATCGGCCTTATATACCTCAACATGATCCTGGCATGCATGTATCAGGTGATGAATTCGGCCGGCAGTATTCCGATTCTCGAATGCCAGCAATCTCACCACAGGTATCTGCACAATCCCACCCTCCAAACCCTCGTACGCATTCAGATGCTAGTAGCATGTCTGTTGTGTCACCAATCTCAAATTCTCCTGGGTTACCGACATCACCACCAGTGCCGGGCGGTCAAAGGTCCCAGAAGCCGAGAATGAGCAGCATTTCTGAAGTACATCAGCAAGATCGGCCGTGGCATCTCAATTTCCCAGTGGGAACCACCGAACAAGATATTGTCCGAGCACGTCAAGATCAGTACATGCAAGCGCGTTTTACCGCTCAACAGCAGCAGCAAGCGGAGAGGGCCGCCGGATCGCCGTCGCCACGCGCTTTGACGCCTACTTCTGCGCCTCCACATGTTCAACTGCATGGCGGTGGCTTCAAAGAAGTGCTGCCCCGAAGTTCGCCACAAACTCGTGTGTCGTCGCCGTCTTTCCATGGGGAGTCTCTGGCAGTTCAGCATGTTGCGACTCCCGTGCAGCCTACGCCGATGCATCCTGGAGAGTTCTCACAGCCTGCAGAGTATGCACTACCTATGTCGCCCGATCCGAGTGACGTCATTGGATCTGTGAATATAAACTCAAGTATGCTTCCCCCGCCTCCACCGCCCAAAATACCACATAGTCCCATGGGGCCTATATTTCCGAACACGATATCGGCATCAATCGACGGGCAACAGCGTATGTATAACCATTCGTTGCCAGACCACGAGTATAGATCGTCACCAGACAACATGCCCCACTATAATGAGCAGATGCCAGATGAAGCCCCTCCGTCATATGATGGTCCTGGGGTGCCCAACGACGGCTTGGATAAGAACCGCCCAGAGGCACCTCGACCACCCAACATTCGGACGGACATGGATATAGAAGCTCGACAACAGTCAGACTTCCGACCACGCCAAGCTTCAATCGGTATCCTACAACACCCACAACCAGCATCAATGGCTGCATCTCCCCAGCGTACAGAAGCAGATATGGGCGCGGACTCACTTCGCCTCCAACTCTCCCGCCAAGAGAACCTTATACATATGGAACGAGTCCAGCGGGAACAACAACAACGCGAGGTTCGTCTACGTGAACGGCGGGAACGCGAGGTTGCAAGGGCAAGGGCAAGAGAGCTCGAACGTAGCGTTTCTGGCGGTGGCCAGGTCGGGAGTCTCCGCAGCGTCGGCGGTTCCACCAACGGAAGCACGTCCGGCTGGGAGAGACGTGGTAGTCATACTAGGCCGGTATTTGAGCTGCCCGCTGAAGATGATGAACCGACCATGAAAGCTACCAGCTACCCGGGACAGGAATGGGTACCTCCTATGTGGGATGTCGACTGATACCCAGTTCATTTCTGCTTTTCTTTTCTTTCCTTTCTTTGGGCTTTCATTTTTGGACATATACCACACTTTCGATGTTGATTATTTGGTCAGTCTTGCGCATGTCGCATCGTTTGCGCTTGCGCGGAAATTCTGGATACCCACGATACCTTTTCTTTTCGTACATGTCATATCACATTTTCATTTCTTGTCTTCCCATGTGCCTTTGACCTTGATGCTCTTGCGTAGTAGTTTTTGTTGCAATGGATCATTTAACGTCTATCCTCGATCTATTGCAACATTGTTGAATACTCCAAAGTAATTGTAAACTTACACTTTTATGTGTGCTCATGTCTTTCTGCTTTGATTGTCTAATATCTTTTCCCCTCAAGACTCAAAAGTCTGTGCCATTTTTTATCATTGGGCTGTAAATAAACTCCATATTCTGGATACCAAAGTGGATATTTCGATGCAATAATTGACAATGACTCTTTTTTTTCACACCAATCTGTTTATCACGTTTTTTTCACTTTCCCCCTACAATAATGAATCTGAGGGGTTTTTTTCTTTCGAATCAAATGTCATACAATTGGCTATTTCCGCATTTTCCGAGTTTCCATCGCTTCAGTGTCGTTCCATTTCTAGTCGCGTAGTGCCGTCCACTATTGGCTAGGCACGGGCTAGGCACGAAGCGCAAAGTAGCAATGTTCCCGACGCCTAACATCTCACTCACACGAGATGACCTTTTCTGTACAAAACAGTCTTGTTCACCGTGTGTGAGAAGTAGCTGTCACAACGTGAGATTACTGTGTCAAGGCTAAGAGCGAGAAGGTGAGAGTGAGTGGAAGAGAGGTAGAGGTTCACTTTCACCTACACTCTGTTTCAGCAATTAAAGCTGATATAAAAGTAACAAGTCATTCATAGACCCTAAACAGCAGGTTGTTCACTCGTGAACCCCCCTTCTCTTCTCCCAACCTTGCTCTTTTTGGAGCAGAAAGTATACTACAACTGCGTAAATAACCATAACCTTGACTTCAACCTTCCACACCAAACAACAACAGCAACAACAACAACAGCAACAACAACAACAGCAACAACAACAACAACAACAACAACAACGATTGGACATTGCTCGCCACCACCATCATAAACCATGCTCCGCCGCTCCGCCTTTTGTATCGCCGCCCATCCACCTCCTCCAACCGCATCACCAGTAGCACTACACGCCCTCCTGTTCTTCATCACCGCCGCCACTTCCACCGTTTCCACCCCCCACCATCCTCTCCACCTCTCCCTAGCTAGACACAAGCATACACCCACCGTCGCCGCGTCTCACATTGAAAAACAAGCATCGGCCCGCGCAAACGGAGCATGTCACATGATGACCTTTTCCGCCTTTGACCCAGGGGCCACACGCATGGTTTTTGCAACTGAGCGGTTGGGCCGAGAGGTTGTTGGGGTCGAAGAAGAGGCCAAAGACAACCAAGAAGAGACCAAGGGTAAAGAGAAGGCGAAGGAGAAGGAGGCAGAAGAATGGGAAATAATCACATATCCTACTTTTGATCCTGGAGCTAGACGTCCTCTCTCCTTTTCCTTTTGCTTCCCGCGTGGTTCTAGCTGCGGTTCCGGTTCCAGTTCCGGTTCCGGTTCTGGTTCGAGTTCGAGTTCGAGTTCGACGTCAGTATCACATAAACCCGAATCCTCGAGTCTGGCTTCTACAGCTCAAGAGGAGGAGATGCAGGAGGATGGGGGAATGGTGGAGGGAAAAGACAAGGAAAAGGGAGAGGGACGACAGGATGATCGGCGTGTGGGTTTCATGCAGGCTGTGCTGTATGGTGTGCAGGACCCAGAGTCGTTTAGCTATCGAGAGTGTCTTGTGAGGCCGGGTGGGTTGGTGCATAGGGTTTTGTTTGGGGTTAAGGAGGGAACCATGGAGAAGGACAAGGAGGAGAAGGTGGCGGTGGTCCGGGACACTGTGGTCGACGTCGAGATTGGAGAGAAGCATGAGGGGCAGATGATTGCAAAATAGATGACTCGTC
>Ga0265797_10004291_pt1 | contig 21937 bp, 24 predicted proteins | sample P2T30metagenome_FD_192433 | JGI IMG/M metagenome (GOLD analysis project Ga0265797, IMG submission 192433) | Plant litter microbial communities from East Loma Ridge, Irvine, California - P2 T30 | ecosystem: Environmental > Terrestrial > Plant litter > Unclassified | place: USA: California... | reverse complement strand
GAACTGTCAAGGACAACAGCCCCGTCACTAGTCTGACATCGCCTGATATGTTCTGCGGTCGTGGTCCCGCTGCTTCGTCTGGAGTCTGTGAAGTCGCAGGTACGCTACCCTCTTTCCCACCTTCTTATTTCCCAGCCTTCTCCCCCTCCCCCCCCTCTTTCTACAACGAAAATGTGCCTTCAAAAAAAGCCATGATACTAACTTGTTATGTGACTCACAGCCGGCGGTTCCCTGACTGTGGAAATGCACGCACAACCCAACTCGCGCTCCTGCTCCCAACCCGCCATCGGCGGCAACCACTACGGCCCCGTCCTAATCTACATGGCCAAAGTAGCCGACGCAAAGACCGCCACGTCCGGATCCTTCTTCAAGGTTGCCGAGGACGGATACACGGGTACAACAGCCTCGTGGGGCACCGAGATCCTCAATGCAAACTGCGGAAAGCGCGCCTTCACCGTGCCCAAGAACATTGCGAGTGGAGACTATCTGGTCAGGGCTGAGGCTATTGCTCTGCATGCTGGTGCGAATAACCCGCAGCCGTATGTCAGTTGCTTCCAGGTCAAGGTCACGGGCGGTGGCAGTGCGACGCCCGCGGGTGTTAGCTTTCCGGGCGGGTACAAGACGAGTGATCCCATCTTTACAAAGGCGATTTACGACTCGAGCTTCAAGTATGTCAGCCCTGGACCGGCTGTCTACTCTGGTTAAGAGTGCGCCTGGCTGGTGAGGGCGAGGATTGGTGGGGTGACGGCTGGGTATCATGGGGGAACTTCATTGTAAATAGTTGTTATCAAGCTTTGAATATTAGTAGGAACAATCCAATCGATATGTTGGCACCCAAGTATACCTCGGAAGATACAGCACAGCGTCCCGTACAAACAACACTCGTCACTGTCTAGTGTACGCTAATAGAACCCTTGTGATGATCCATCGTGTTTTCCAACAACAATTCCAACACCCGGGCTCTCCACTCGTCACGCATACCGCAGATGTCTTTTCCTCGGGAGGGAAGATGCGTAGAGAAGAGATTTTGTTGTGTAAGCAGATTGGACAAGGAAAGACCTCGATAGCCCCACGTACAAAAAACAAATATGAATAACACCATGGTACGTGGTAGTACCTATGATTGTTATCGAACGTGAAGCAACATATCTCGTGACGCGCGAAGAAAGCACCTCAGGCCCCCCAACCTATTCATCTCTAAAGATCCACTTCCCACCCCTTCTATGCGCTTCCAACCAGCGCTCTTGCACAATTGCTTTATCCTGCTCCATGGCACGCTCCCTATCCTCCTGCTGTTCCTGCGTGGTCGGGAAGTCGACTCTCCAGAAGCCCGGCGGTGTTCTTCGTCGCTCATACGCCTCACGATGCTTGCCCGACTCCTTGGCCAATTTTTTGGTCCGGGCTTGCAGGACAAGCTCTTGTCGTTCTTCAGACGACATCTGCGTAAGCTGCATGGTGCTGTATGCATCGCCGAGGTAATCCTCGAGCAGTTCCTCCTCTTGCGACGAGCTAAGCGGTGCTTGGACTTGGGCAAAAGTTCGGAAGGTGGAGCCACAGCATTGCGGGTTGGTGCAGCCAGGGAGGCACATGCGATCGCCTCGCTTGCGTACAGTCTCTGAGAATGCGTAGCTGTAGCCTTGGTTGTATTCTGGGTTTGGCTTGAAGTCCTTGACGCTAAGCGCACTCACTGGTTTATCGCGGAGACATTGCTCTTTCTCTTTTGGTGGCGGTACGCGGTTCCTTCGTGCACTGGTACGCGTCTCAGGAGCTCTCATAGTCCATAAAGGACCTTCTGGCGTCAGATCTTCGCGAGGCGTCGTGCGCGTTTTCGACTTTGAGTTACGTGATCTTCTACTGCTGGAGGGTGTATAGGTGGGCCGTGACGAGCTTGCGGGTGGGGTTGCCACTTGCTCAGTCTTGATTTTCACCGATCCTGACTTGGGTGTCTTCGGTGAAGTCTTGTCTGGTGTCTGGAGGTTCTTCAATGCTTGTAGTCTCTGATTCATCTGCGCTCGAGCTGTGCTAGGTGGCAATCTCGGCGAATCATGGTTCATCGGAGGCGGTGATTCGTCCGACTCTGCCAAAAAGTTATGTTTGGCTTGATGATACGCTTGGGCTTGTCTTGAGCGCTTGTTTGGAGGTTCCTCCGAAGCACTGCTCACTACGTTAGGATCAAGAGACCTCAACGCGGCATCCTCTACTTGAGTTGGTTCAACCGGCTCACTGATAGCCCTTGGTTGGATGCCTCTAACAACTTGAGGATCATCCGTCTCACAGTAGAGACCAAGCAGATCAGTATTATCCAGGTTCTCATTCTTGATGGCCTGCGTTAGCGGTGCGCTGTCGGGCCTATGCTGACGAGGTGTTTTTGCAGCATCATCGTCATATAAGAGTCGCGTTCGAGGTTGGCGCGGCGTTTTGAGTCCATGGGGCGCAGGATCGTCAAGATCCATCGTCTCAGTCCGAGCCACCATCGAAATGGAAACTGGTGGACTACTCTGCGGCTCTTCCTTCACTCGATGAGGCTTTACCGGCGTGCCATCTGAGGAGTGATCTGCGTATATCTCGAACCTTGATTTTGATGGCTGCTCTCGTTTTCGTTTTAGCGATCGCTCAGAAACGAACTGGGGAACGTCGTCATCATCTGCGTCCACGGCCGGTTCGAATATGCTTCTTGACTGTTCGGGTTCATCTACGGTTGTCTGACTAGAGCTTGGGATCGCTGAACGGTGGCCTTCGTGGTCAGATATTATGCGCTGAATGTGTGATGAGACACCGAGGCCGGTGCCATCGTCATGTTGATGCTGATGTTGCTGGGCATCTTCCAGCCGAATGCTAGCCTTTGGAGTGATGGTCGTGGTCGGACTCTGGGCATCTTCTCCACCAGCCGTCGTCGAGGAGGCCAACCGATTTGTCGTTCCCACGACTGAACGCGGAAACAAAGTCGAAGCAGCAGGAGAAGAGCGATCCGGGTTGACGAATGATCCAGGCGTGCGGATAGTGGCTGCAGAGCCTGGACTGGAGGGCATGTGAGGTCGGTCCTCAGGAAGAAGGTGAACAGCAGCCACGTTAGACTTGCCATCCTCTCTAGCCTCACTCTTTGCCTTTTGCTTTCCAAATTGTCTATCCGCGTACTCTTGCCATGCGCGCACGTTTTCTTTCATATCCTTGTTCTTCTGCATGACAGTAGCGTTCTTCCTCTCTAGGTACTTGATTTTATGAGACATATCACGGTACTTTTTGGTCAATTCGCTAAATCGCTCGGCAAGGTCATGATGCTCTTCTTCGGAGGCGTTCGTTCTTACTTCCTTGGAAGTCTCATGGTCTGGCGACAGAGTAGCTGTGTCTTCAAGCGCCTTGAGTTGTTGCTTCAACTGTTCATTCTCGGCGACGAGGTGGCGATACTCTTCCTCGGACGCACCTGAGGCGCCAATCCTAGAAGCATCCTGGTAGGTCTGACCGGCAGATTCGAGCTGTTCCTTGAGTTGCGCATTCTCCTTGACAAGATGGGCAGTTTTCAAAATCTCATCGTTTAGATGTTCGAATAGTATCTGCTGGTTCTCTTCCTCTACACATGGTTAATACGCGTCGACAGAGTTGGATTAAAACGCGTACTCTGCTCTAACTCCTTCTTATGATTGTCTTCCCCTGATATGCAGTTAGCGATTGCCAAGGCATCGACTGGACATACGAACTCTTCTTCCACTCTTTCTCCAGATCAGGTTGAATGACCTCATCGTACACGCGTGTCCAGAGCCCTTTATTCTGCTCTATCCAGGCTGAAAAGTCTGCCATGTCTGATCAGGCCGACGATGCATCAAATGAGAGATGCGGCAAGGAGCGATTCGATGTTGGGATGGGTCGTGGCAGTGATTGTAGTGTTAGGCGGCAATGGCGAAAGTCACGCGCTAGTGGAACGCGAAGTCACGGGCTGACGCTCGGACATTGAGCGATAACGATAAGACATGATGTCCCGAGGCGCATTCGCCGCCGAGACGGCAGCCCTTCGCTAGGTACTATGAAGCGCGCGCGCGATGGGGAAGATGATGGCGAACATACAGCCAAAGTACAGCGGCTCCTGAATCCCGATCGACTATCAAAGCTCAGCGAAGAACTTCTCGTGCGCGTATTGTCATTCGTGCCAGTACCCTCGCTATTAGTATGCCAAAGGTTGGTACAGCCCTTTCCCCCGAGTCGCGACATGTGCTGACTGTAATAGGGTATCGAAGAAGTTCAGCCGCCTTTCTGTCGACTCGGAACTATGGAAAGCCGCCTACTACCGCACATTCGTCCTGCCGAGAGCGTCGCGCATCCCGGGCATCAAGGGCCCTGCGAACCCTAATCGGCTACACTACTCCTCCCGCCTGTCCAAATGGTTAGACGACGGCTATCTGGTCAAGGATGGTACACAAACCAACTGGAAGCAACAATATCGGCTACGGCATAATTGGACTCAGGGACAATGCGCCGTCAGCGAGATCGTGGTCGCCGAAAGGCCTCCAGATCCGCCGCTGCTAGTCATGATGTCCAACAGCATCATCTACGCTGCCGATTCCATGTCAGGCCTCCGAGCGTGGGATTCGAAGAATGACAGGGAATTGCTGGCGTCTTCCGAACTGTCTGGTGATACAGATACAGCTCGATTGCCAACCTCCATGGCTACAGACGCTAACAACACGGGCGACGATAAAGAACGAGTCGTTGTAGGCTTCGAGGATGGCTCCTTCTCCATATACGCTCTCAGAATAGACCAAAGGACGAGCCGAAAGACGTTTACGAATGTCTTTACCCATCCGCCATCGACCAACGGAATGCTATCGACTCTCGCATACTCATCGCCTTACCTCGTTACCATGACTGAAGACCACCTACTCTCACTATACGCCTTCGAGAGCATACCAGGCACCACTGGCCTTTTAGACGCACCCAAACTCCTATACTCCCTACGCTCCAACACAGCATGGCCACCCGTATCGCTCTCGCTACGAACAACAGCAACGAGCATGACCGCCGCCATCGCATACTCCTTGCCCACTTATCTATCTGGCTGGACGGTTGGCGTGCAAGAACTGATACTGTCACACAAGGGCGATTTGATCGAGTCACGATTAGCTACTGCGGCAGACGAGCACTCCTTCACACTTTCTGCATATCGCTCGACCTCGTCTGACAGGCTGCCGCCATCGCCTTCATCCAACAGCGCAAGGGAAGCGTCTGTACCGAGCGGGCCGAGTCGATCGAAACCCACCTCCATGTCGTATTCCCACCCGTATCTGCTCGTCGCACATCCCGACAACACATTATCGCTCTACCTCGTCCGGTCCACATCGCAGGCACTTTCGATAAGCTCCGGCAACCGTCTCTGGGGCCATACATCCTCAATATCTGGTGCTCATGTTGGCATGCGCGGAAAGGCCGTGTCCGTGAGTAGAAGAGGAGACGAGCTCCGGGTATGGGATTTGGAGGGTGGCATGACTTCTTCGGCAAACCGTAGGCGCTCAAGAAACGGACATTTGAGTGTTCGTGTGCAGCCATCCAAAGCCAGTGAGGAGCATCATACACAGGACGATGAATCAGGGCAGCAAGTAGGCTTGCGATTCGCCCTAGACCAGGGGTTCGATGACTCTTCTGTTAGTCGCGGTTGGGTTGGTTTTGACGAGCAGAATGTGATTGTGCTGCGAGAGAAGAGCGAAGGTAGTCAAGCTTTGGTGGTATACGACTTTACGTGACAAGCCGTATAGAATGCGAGGCGTTGTAATATACCCTCATAGTGTCCTGACTCCGGTGCTGATGTACATCCCCTTATTGCACACCGACCCTTCGACCTCATCTCGGTCTTTCAGAAGACGATGTACATATATAGTCGGACCTATGTGATTGGCGTGGACTTGGCGAGGCTGCTGTGACCACGGTACACATCCTGCCGAGCCGAAGTTGGTACGGGTCCTCACTCCGACTCCGACTCACCAAGACAATCAATACTCCTGTGATAAGGAATCTCGCCCAGGCAATAGTATAGTGAGAATGGAGATGTTGCCTCCAGTGCTACCGGGGCTTGAGGCGTATAGCCTGAGACAATCTTCCAACAAATCCGCCTTCTATACGACTGTTCGCAGGTCAGAATGTTTTGTGCAAGATAGGGTAGGGGCTCAACATACGGCATATTTAAGTACAGCATGTATAACGGTCGCTGTGAAACTTAGCGTGGTCTTGTTGTGTTAAGCGTGCGTTCTTACCTCGGTGCCATAGAGCATGTTCGATACCAACTCCTTAACGATAGACCGGAGATTATCATACAGGTTCTCGATTGTTTGTTCGAGGCGGATAAGTTCAATGAGGTCGGTTCTCGATGGATTTGGTGGAGCGCGAGCTCCATGCTTCCTTCTCCAGCCAAACATAAAGTCGTCATATGACATACGTTCGCAGTGCCATACCACTTTCTGCCACATCGCTCGGATCGCTTCTAAAGCCAATACCATCTCCTTCGCATCAGGCCGTTCAGAACAAGACATGTCCATATTGTCTCCCAGAGTCATCAAAACATGCACAAGATGGAGGCGTAGACCGTACTCATGTTCTTGCATCAGGATAACAGTAGCATCGCTGAAAAAGGTCTCCTTCGCTTTTTTGTAGTCTAAACTTCCGAGACTCCTTTTGAATGGGGGTTGAGGCATGGAATTTGCACTGCGAACGAATGCTCTGGCGGTCTCAGGAAAGATCTGATTCGCTGGCTGTCCGTAGTCGATCTCAGCCCGTTCAGCGTCCGGTATCAGGCCTTGTAGTCCAAATACTCTATCTTGAGGGTTTTGACACTGGCTCGCACTGAACGTCAGAAGCAATTCTGCATAGCTGTAGTGCCTGGCTGACAAGGCATGATCTGTAAGCCACTTGACTTGTGACGGCACAACGTCATCCAAGTAGACATTTCCATTCAAGTAGACCTTTGTTAGCGTTGAAGAGCAAAAGCGTTTCAGTTCGTCCCATGAAAGCAGTGTCTCGCCACATATGACGCGAATGTATCTTGCTAGCATGATCTCTTGAACGATCCATAACCTCAACCAATATGGATTGCCGAAGAAGTGCCTTAGCGCGGACCTTAGCGCGGATGTCCAAATCGAATCTTCGGCTTGCGTCGAAGTCCCGTCCCTACTCATTTTGCTGGACGTCTTCGATCTTTTGGTCAAGGATTCAGAATCATGATAGCGTCTGTAGCTAGATTTCAACGCTCTCATAACTGCTTCCGTACTACCATCAGACTTGCCTAGCCAGACGTAGACATAGGTCGCTCTTCGATAGATGTCGGACATCATCTTGACCTGATGGTTGCGCTCTCCAGTCAACGCCTGGTTGATACATACCTGGTCTATCCACAACCACTGAACCTCATCTTCGTAGCCATTACCACCTCGAAACTTGTATAGACGTTCCCTAAAGGCGTAGATAAAGTCGTAAAGATTCTGCCGTACGAGAAAGCGGTGACCGTTGACTTGGATCTCCTGAACAGGCGATGGAGGACCCCAAACATAAGAGAGAGCGCGGTATTCGGGAGTAGGGTTGGACTGGAGGTTCACATGTATGAGGTTGCACCTGATTGGTCCTGTTATTTCGGGAATGATGGATATCAGCCTGATTTCCTGAACAGCCTGATTGATCGGCTCATGAACGAAAGCGGCGCTGGAACCTGCCATGTTCGTCGTGTATTTCGCAAAATGATTATGGGTGTGAGCTTCGAAACAGCATCGCTAAGAAAGTGGTTGTGTGGAGAGAAAGGAGATGTCATGATGAGACAGGTAAGGCAGAAGCCAAGAGAGTGGGGTTTGTGGCGCAGTCGTGGCAGTGCGTAGTGAAGACCAAAGAAGCAATTAATTTTCTCTCTATCTAAAAGTAATAGTCGTGCGCCACGCCTTCACTGTTACCACATTTGCCCACTACGGTATTGTTCGTGAGTTACCAGAACCAGAGGAGCAAAACTATCGCCCAGAGCTCAGAGACAGTGTTGACTAGTTCGATTCCCAGTCCTCTAACTGGAGATTTTGGGTTTTTGGCCCGCTGGGTGGGATAAGCAACACCTGCAGCATCACGGTGAAGCAAAAGCTCCCGGTCAGGCATTGTTGGAGGACAAATGGCGTAGTAAAACGGCTGGAAGAAAGCCACAGTATACGTAGGCCAGAGAGTAGTCACCCATAGTACCCGTGGAAGAAGGTAAAGGAACGCGTCCCTTGAAGCTAGACCGTGAAGATTCGAGGCCGTTTTGAGGTTGCTCATGATCCCCGCAACTAACGCCAAAGCGATGCACAAGTGGAAACTTCCACCGTCTTTGATCATAATTGACCTTAAACGCTCCCTCAGAGAAGCCCTGCGCAAACGGCTTCTTTCATGAAGTTCGTCGGGCAAGCTTCCCGTTGAACGGAACTTGGCGAAGAAAGCGTTGGGATACCCTCCGAGCCATTTGGGTAGCAAGAACGTCTTGCAATGGTTGACCGCATAGTCTATACAGATGTCAGTCTTGTTATCAAGTACGCTCCAGGACCAGCTTACATGGATTTAGGAAATGTGCGCAAAGTAGCTCACGGCAGCTAGCTCCATAACCGCAAACATAGGCCATCAAGCATTGGCGTACAAAGAGCAAAGCGTGAACTGCAGATGCAACTCGAACAAGGGCGATTAATTGCTCTGTTCCTGTATACATGACGACAGGCCAACCAGCCAGAAGCATCACCAGAGTTTTTATGACATCCAGCGTTTTCAGTATGGCTGTCGCGTTGTGAACAAGATACCAAAAAGTGTACGCTCGCTGCCAGCCGGTAAGACCGCCCGAAAGATCTCCATAGAGACCCAGCTTCATGATTAGACCTGCCTGAAAGCCGCCGGTGCTCTATCAAATCGCTCAAAGTCAGCATTCAATGACAAGCTTGAGAGTTGCACAGCAGTCTACATACCCATCGCGTACGTTGCCGAATTTGTGCACTATATGTTTCTGGTACAAGACCCCACTGTAGCTCTTCTTTCACGTATGCTGACCGCCAATCTACGGATGGATTAGTTAGGACTTGCTAGATTCAGCACAAGTAGCTTTGCCTACCTCTGCCAATGAGGAGATTGCCACAAAGAATATCCTCAGTTAGTGATTGCGAAGGGAAGCCGCCTATCTCGGCCAGGGCTGTCCGTCGCATGACCCAACCAGATCCAGTGCACCACGCGATGCCTGCTCCATCCTTGATCGTCTCTTCGAACTTGTGGAAGACGAAGAGCGACTGCGACAGGGGATCATCCATAGGAACGTTATAAAAGCAAGATGGTGGACAGGTAAATGCCATCTTTGGATCCCCGAGCAGATGTGGTAATTGTGCTCTCAGCCAGTGTCTCGCAGGGATCATGTCGGCATCTAATCCCGCAATGAATGGTGCCTGGCCTCCTGGAAGTCTTGCCGTGTACTCGAGTACGTGGTTTAGATTACCTGCTTTGTGACTGTTTGCAGGAGTCCTCTGACGTGCCGTGTAGAAGAGGTGACTGTTGGGGTACTGCTCTTGTAGACGTTGCACACCCCTTGCAACACTCTTTTGAGCTCCGTCGTCTGAGACAATGATCCGGATCCTGTCACTCGGCCAATCTGTGTTCAAAGCGGCTCTCACCGTATCGAGTATCACGGACAGGTCTTCGTTGCAGCATACTATCGCGATATCGACTGACGGGACATCGTTGCCCACCAGACGTAATCGAGGTCTCCAGGTGCCCTTTGCAACTGCTGAAGCGTCCAGTATCTTCTTCACATATTCGGGCACTACGAAGGTTGGCTTTGCACATTTGGGGGAGATGGAGGGTCTAAGTACCATTGGTGATCATATCCAGGATTACATAGCCACGTTGGGCTATCAAGACTTTACTTGGAGGAGCACCGTCTGAAGCTGACAGATAGTGGTATTGCATCCACCAATAGTAGAAGCTCACAACAATTGGCAATAGCGTCGCCAATGGCATGAACCGGAGTACTTTCTTTTCCTTCTCAGTCAAGGTGAAGAGATCCTCATACTTTGCATCTGTAGCCAAAATTTGGTAACATGTAGCATGAGCCTCGTCGCAGTTCAAGAAACTCGCTTGCGAAGGTTTAGTTGGCCTCAAAACAGGGATGCGCATGTTCTTAAAGAATACGGTAGTTGGTGTTGAAGTTGAAGACGAAAAGAGTGGTTTGGAAGCCTGATTCACCGATGGAAGTGAGAATGTAAGGGTAAGGAAGTTTGGGATATTCGAAATTATAGGTCTGTTTCAGGTTGGATGGCATACCCCTTACGAGGCTGCAGATAAGGCGGTAAGCCACAATCAGTGATTCAAACCAGGCGGAATGAATCTATGAAACGCTTCCGCTGTTGTTGGGCGCGCAAGAGCCCCGAGCGGAACGACTTCGGGACTTCTATGTAGTGAACGTGGAAACAGTTGATCTGATCCACGACCCGATTACTATTCCCGTGACCATCCGCCTAACGGAACTTCCATATCCAATAAATGTAAACCTTACAGACCCACATAATCGTCAGCCGCTGATCGTGATAATCATACATCCGTAATCTCGCCAAGACCTGATTGGTACTTTCTGGTAGGATGTATCTCCTTCAGCAATCTGAGGTTTTATTGACTTAATGGACGATTTAGTACTAGAAGCTGGGCACAACGCTGTTTAATGACAATCTTTTGCTCATAGTTTTGGTGTATTTCTTGAACACTTTGTACTTCCTGTATGCAGTTGCGGTTCTTATTGAGCTACCAATCATTGAAAATGCACCTCAAACTTGGAATCTTCTTTATGCTCCTTTGTGCCTTATGGGCTTGCGCGCTCTTTTCGACATCCTACAAATCCCAGTACTCGTCATCTCGCTATAAAGTAGGGCATAGTCGTGATGTGAATCAAACACTTGGATTTGAAAAGATCTTTGTCATCAATCTGCCATTCCGAACTGATCGAAGAGATGCATTGGAACTGATGGCAGCGGCCACAGACATGAAGCTTGACTTTTCAAGGGCTGTGAAAGGAGAAGAAGTCGAAGAAGTAGCCCTGGTATATGTAAGGTCCTTCTACACTACGGATCACAAGTGTCTTGCTCAAAACATCCAAGGGACGTTCGAAAAACGAAGCAAGTAATGGCACACGCGGAAGCTGGAGAAGCCACCTCAATGTTATCAGGACGTGAGTGAAGGTCTTCAATTGATGTCAGTAGCTGACTGTCCAAAGCGTTGTTGAAGATCGTCTTTCAACCGCACTGATTATGGAAGATGACATAGATTGGGACGTGCGTTTGCAAGAGCAAATGTCACGTTTATGGAGCAACCTTGGTCAGAAACGGCTACAAAGTTGGGAGTATGTATTGCTAGAGTGGTTTCACAAGCGAACATGGCTAACTCCCACGAGTGTTCTATGGCTCGGCCACTACGGTGAAACCTTCGACCCTACCGACCCAGGATTGACCACCTTTCATGATCCCACCCTTCCCGACTCCCTTACAGATTTCTATTCAAGAAGCACGTCTCAATTTCCGCCACAAAGCCGAGGAGTTCATCGAAGCGACTTCCCACTAGGAACATTTGCGTATGCAGTCAGCTACCACGGAGCAAAGAAGATCCTGTAAGTCTTGTAGCCAGCGCAAGATATATATCTTTATCTCACTACTCCAACAGCTACCAAATAGGGTTGAAGTCCACTGTTGCGCAGTACGATAATGCGTTGGCGCTGTCCTGTCAAACCGTCTTGAATTGCATTTCTTTGACACCGGGGCTTTTCCACGACTATAAGGCAGCTGGGTCACCAGAGAAACATTCTTCGAGTAGTCCGCATTTGGAAAAAGAGACACCTCATGAGCTTTTTAGCAAGGAAAGTAGGAGCTTGACACGTAGAGAACGAATTCTAACGAAGAACCTTAGGACATAGAGCTGTCTGTGCGTCAGTATATCGGCGAGGAGCTTGGGAAGCAAAACGATCGCCCCAAACAGCCACTATCTGAGTCGGAGATAAGTTCGCGATGGTTTGAAGCAGTACAAGGCGAAAGGTTCAGAACCTAGAGACATCCACACATTTGATACCACGGAAATTTTACTTGACGAATAAATTGTGGTGTCTTAGCACCGGTATGATATCATAAAGCCGGCTTTAACTTACTGATGCAGCTACTGTATTACTGTAGAAACCTCATGTTATATAGTGGACCACGCATTATCAATCGGTATCATTGCCCCATTAATCATCGTCGACTCTTCTGAAGCCAGAAAAGCAATGCCACGCGCCACGTTATCCACTCCAATGTAAGGAACCGGCGTTCCCTCGCTGTCTTTCGATACGTGCATTTGCACAATAGGGCTGTTTGTATAAGTAAGCGCAAAGCAGAACACATTCAATTTAGCTTAAGACTTACAAGAAAGCATTGAAGCCAGCAGAATCAAAGTGCTGCATCTGCACTGATGATGCGATGTTGGTTGCAACGCCGCCAGGCAGCACGCCATTGCATCGAATGCCTTCCTTATGGAATCGCCAGGCAACGTTTTTTGTAGCACCCACCTATCGCGCTGTCAATACTATTGTATGGTGTTGCGGCCGGGGGTTTGTACGTACCAGACCATGTTTGCTTGCAGTGTACGCAATACCAGCACTCGCCCCCGAAGTTCCTGCTTTACTTCCAACGTTGACGATAGAACCACCCTTTTGTTCCTTCATCGCCGGCAATACAGCCTTCATCATGCGAATAGGCACTGTCAGGTTGATAGACATGACCCTCTCCCACTCTTCTTCGTGAATCGTGTCGGCGCTGCTCCAACCATCGCTCACGCCCGCGCAATTGACCAGGACATCGATGCGGTTGTGTTTGCCGACGCACTTCGCTACAGCATGCTCAGCAGCTTGCGACTCGGTAAGATCAGTCTTATAGAAGGTGAATGTTGAGTAGTCTTCAGCGAGCTTCTGCGGCTGTTCGCCGATGTCTATTCCGAACACTGAAGCGCCTCGTTCGAGGAACAAACGTGTAGTTGCTAGGCCGATACCGGAGCTGCAACCGGTGATTATCGCGACTTTGTCTTGGAGGCTAGAAATGGACATGTTTAGATGCGAGTAATATTGATTGACGTATGGATGCGGATTGATCGATGATTCAGACTAATTGGCGATGCCCGCTGGTGGAAAACTTGGAATGACGTCAACGGTTAGCGTAAATTCTGGGACCCACTTTTGACAGTACCATCTAGAATGTATCCACTTGGACGATGCTTCATCTTCACCATCGAGCTCTTCGACCACGAAGACTGGAATGTACGTATTAGATAGGGAAGAGTTCGAGGACAAGAAAACTGGGTATATTATGCTATCCTAAGACAGCGATCGCGCAACATCATCCTTGGCACGAACAAAAAGAGCTACGGAGCCGATCCCGACGCGTCAACGCGTCCATCACCACTGACAATCTAGATTACTTCTTCCATGCGATGGACATCGCTATCCTTCGTCCATTGCCTGATTCTCTTGCCTAACCCAAAGTACAGTGGGAAGACGAACAGTGCAGGCCCCATCGCACAAGCGAAAATGACCATGGCGGGGGTGATCCACCCATTCTTGCTCTCGTGGGCAAGATCAAAAACCCAGTAACTATACGAGAAACCGATGAAGTTTTTGCAGACTGTCGCGACAACCATAATCTCACCGGAGATAGGTTTGTAGCAGTCGATCGCGTATGCGATGGCGATGGTGGGCACGGTTGTGACACTAAGGCCGGCGAACCCATAGCCCCAAACGACGATATGACCCCATGCCCATTGTTGCTGGTATGCGACGCCACCGAGGATTATCGAGAGCATGGTAATGATCATGTAGATGAACAATGCGGGCAGTCGCATCTCCGCTTCGCGTACACCGCCGTTCTTACGCGCTGCGCGAGCAGATACCCAGTCGGAGTATGGACCTGCCGTCGCCAGACCAAACAGTGCACCTACTGCGAATGCGAAGTTTGTGTAGCCGACTTGGTCTGGCTTGAAAAGGTAAGGTGGTGCGGCGAGCACTGGCGACTCTGTGAGGTTGAAGAAGAGGAGGATATCAGCTGGTCCAGCAAGCATCAGCCCTGCCCATAGGATGATTGGGTTGAAGAAGACTTTGATCGGCGTCCAAGTGTCGCGCACAACAAACATCTTCCACCGAGCATCTGGCTTCATGAACGGCATGAACTGCGCACGTGAGGGGCGCCCTTGCACGGCAATGGGTGTCTCTAGCGAATTTCGTTCGGAGTCTTGAATCCCAGCCTGCGTCGTCTGCTTCTCAAGATTGCTCTGGCCGTCGCTGCTGACGTTGTCGCTACCAGTCTGAATGATGAACGTCGCATTACCGCGATGGTACTTTGTCTCAGGAAAGGTGAGTGCGATGAGGATAATGGAAACACCGGACAATGCTGTTTCTAGCCAGAAGAATGACTGCCACCCATAGTGGGCTGCCATAGATCCCGCCATGATTGGACCAAGGAAGGCTCCCATGAAGTAGCCAGTGCTACATGACATATTAAATACTGTACAATGGCGTGGAGCAGGCATTACTCACAAATAAACTCCGGTCCAGAGGCCTCTCTCGTGCTGGTAGAAGACGTCCGCAATCATCTGCACAGGGATACTTTCGCTCGTCGCACAGACCAGACCGTTTACGGCACGCGCCGCCAGCAGACTGCTATGACTGGTTGCCAATGCCTGCCACACACATGACAACAGAATCAGTACCGAGAATACCAGGCTGACAGCGCGTCTACCAAAAATGTTGGAGAGCGGCACGATGATGAAGTTGGCGAAACCGAGTGTGATGACGGTGATACCAGTCAGCATAGCCAACTGGTTGTTGTTGAGATGAAACTGCGCACCCAAGAGAGGGAACATGGGCGCAATGGACAGAGCACCAGTGACGGAGATCCAAGTGAAGAGCCATTGCGAGGCCATTACCATGACTGAGAAAGCTGTAAGCGGATTCTAAACCCTGTGGTAAGGAACAACGTACGCTTCCATTTCCGGGTCCAGTTCAAAGGGTCGCGGGGATCAGAAGAGGGCGTGGGTATCAATGTCTTCTGTGCTGAGCTGTCCTGGACGATCTCCGTGCCAGGTATGAGCTCAACGTTGCTGTGGTCAGTCGCCATCTTGAAGCTGCTTTACTCGTCGCAAATTGTTTACTTAGATGTTGAGCAGTCCAGCATGAACCTGCAGCGAGGATGCCATCTTATAGTCCTGTAAGCACTCGGCGTATTCGCGGTCTATGGTTCATCAATGCCTGGTAGACCGCGGAGGAGGCACCGCTCGGCATTGATCCCAATGCGGTGAGATATCACTTCATGCGCGATCAGCAGTCAAGATTGATTCTCCCTACGCACCAGATGTGTCAGCTACTGCAAAATCTAGCTAGATCAGCGAATGATAATGTAGTGAAATGAACGATTATGGGCAAGTCGAGGCGACTGGGTCTGTTCGCACTTCCGTAGTGTACTCTTGAATCCTTGCTCAACGGGCATTGGCAAAGCTTCGGCTGGTCAATGGTTGGCCGGCAGATGCTATCAACGCTATCAAACGCATGCATGGAGTCGGGAGGACTTTAGGAAAGGTCCCCTGTATAGTTTCTCAACCCGCCGATCCCACAACCTGCATGATGTGAGGTACAAGGCTGATGCCCTAGAGCCCTATCAATAAGCTCGTGCATAGTGCATAATGACCCTAGCTGCAGCCGGACCATGGGCGACTGTTCTGACGAGTGTTGAGCTTTCCTCTCTGGCTTGCACTCCTCTTTACAGATTCAAGGGCCTTGTTCTTCTCCCTTCTCCACAGAATTTGCTCTCAAACAGCACGATAAGGCGTGGCGCGTCGCAAACCTCCTCTTCCTACCTCTTACTAAATGTATCTTCGAAAATGTGGCAAATGTGAAGCTTTACTGTTTTCGGCATTGAGAGTGGAGACCCATTGTGGTGGTGGCGGGCACCATTCGGGAGGTCGCATCGGAGAATGCGGGGAGGCGCGCTGACGGACTCCCGTAGCCTCACTTGGCGAAGCGACTTGTCATTCTTTATTCAACCTTGAACTTCTCGACTATAACTGTTTTTCGTCAAGTCTGAAATTCGCGCGACACTATCGACTGAGATTGATTCGTTTTCTGGAAAACGGAACTTTCCGTTCAAGTTGTCATGAAGCGTTCCTCTCAGAACGACGATACGTACCAGCCATATACATGCGACGTTTAGCAAGGAGGTATAGGCTTCTTCGTCTATGTCTAGAGGTTTTTGAGGGATATAAGACAGTGCAGGTGTCCCCAGAATGACTGCGTGATCAGATGGGAAGCCATGATAATTGAAAACACCCCGAACGAACCACGAGGGCAAGTTTTGCCGCGACATCCGGCACATTGCTAATCCAGAACGAAGTAGCAACTTCAAATAGTTACACAAAGCAAGTATTGGCCAAAGTTACTTCGCAATCACTTCGAAGCCCTATCTGATTTTGACAGGGTATCACGGATGGCCAGATGTCGTAAAGCCATTTTCCATGTCTTTTCACTTCCTTCGAAATTGCTCTTGACTTAGAGTTTTGCTGAAACTCCCAAATCGATGACCGGCGTTCCAAGAAAGATACGCTTGTCCATGCATGACAAACTCTTCCAATCCTGAGAGCGTGCGTGTTTTTGCGGAGAGTGTGCATTCATGCGAATCCATCGTACTGCAATCTCTCGTGCAACAGCATCTGGGTTGGCTTGCGCATCGTACATCAACACGGCAGCACTAACGATTACCATGAGGTGTTCGAGAATTTCTCGTCCGTGGTATAGGAGCTCTTCTTTCTGCGCATCATGGACAAGTTTGTTGAGAGCCTGAAGTATATCCTCGACGATTGGAACCTGATCATGAAAGGTAGACGAACATTGGTCGAGCAAGTCTTTGATCCATGGCGCGAACACGTTGTTCAAGATATCACCATCGCCCAACCGCTTGTCAGTAAGCACTCGAACGACGTCCTCAGCCATAACGCTGACGGTACCTTCCCATATCGGATTGACGAGATTATCGCGGTAAATCTTCGCAATGTTCATCAAGCCGCCGTCTTCGTTGTTCTCGCAGTATCCGACACCGCCGAGGCATTCCATACACTGCCGTAGCCCATGAACGGATGCCACACTGACTTGGGCTTTCATCGCAGGCAGCAGCAATCTCAACAAAGCCGCTACCGTAGTCTTGTTATTTGGTATCAACCTCGCTGCTTTCGTGTTTGCAACCATTTTGTCCCAATCTTGTTCCAGAGCGCCTTGCAGGGCAACACCGAGGTACGTGAAGTGCGTATTAGCCCAGTATCTGACCGTCTCTCCAGCCATCCACGCCAGATGTGCAGGGTTGGCCTGGAGTAATTCACCACGAACTTTGCGTACCTTGCTATAGGCACGGCAAATAGCCAAACCACGTCCCCAGTTCGCAACGCTGCCCCCTGCAGTGTGCAATCGCGTGATATTGAGGATAGCGGATATTTCCTTGACGCCTTGGCCTTCAGTACCGATGAGCCATCCACGCGCACCATTCAGTTCGAGCTCGGCAGTTGGCAGTGACTTAGTTCCTAGCTTATCCTTCAGACGCTGGATGCGAACACCATTGAGCTCAGTTTGAGGCTGCACTTCTTCATTCATAGAATCGGAACCCAGCGATTGAGTACCCACCCTTCGACGCATGGGTATGTAGAATGCCGACAAGCCACCTTTGTCTGTACGTGCAAGAAGTACAGCCATCTCAGAGTCTGTTGCGCTGCTGAACCACTTGAAGCCATGTATCCTCCAAGGGCCTAGTTGCATACCGACTGCATCACGGTCTCTTCCCATCTTTCTATCTTCAGCCAGTTCCTGCGATGTCATACGTGCAGCAAATGTTTCTGTGCCGGATACATCACTGCCACCGGATCGCTCCGTCATCCATTGCCCACTTGTCCAAGCCACATCCGGGTCGCGACTGCAAAGTCGATCGTACGCTTCTCTTAGTACTTCGCCTCGTCCTGATTGATCCCCATCAGAATCATTCTTGTGCTTGTCTAACAGTGTCGCAGCGCCATCAGTCATGCTTTGAGGGCACCCGGTCATGGTACCAGTCGAGCTCCATACATGATTTCCGACAAATTGTTGCACACGCCTGTTGAAGGTGATATGGGCTTTGTCGTAAGCCACCGAGACCACCCCCTCTTGGTATCCAACCTCTTTCAGCTTCTGCCACCCAGACGTCGTCCACAAAGGATCAATCTTGTTCTCTGCACCGAATGTAGAGAGTGGCCGTAGTACCGGATGTTTCGTCTCCGCGTCCGTGGCATACTTCAAGATAGATGGCTTCAACGCTAGACGTGCTAGATGGTGTACATGCTTGGTTGCTTCCGTTGCATTTTGTGGTAAGTAGAGATCCAATATTCGCACGACGACCTTATCGTCCGAGGCCTGCAGAGAGTCCGGATATCGAGACTGGAGAGCTTCTGGAAGGGAAGATAGATTGGTGTATTGTGGTGGTAGTACCGGAAGAGCTTGGAAGAAGCCAGCGGTTGAGGAGGAAGCAGAGAATGGCTGTTGCATCATGCTGGCATATGCGACACCAATGACTTTGGAAAACTGAACGTTGAATTGGAAAAACACACGATGTCTGTACGCGTGACTGAGATATATCCCAGATTCTCGGATATCCAGGCTGATGAGGAGATCCTCGGTTCACCCCGCAAAATGCCCAATCCGGCAGCCATAGCCGGATTAGCAGCAACATCGGCCGAGGGCACCATACGACCAAGCTCATTGTAGTTTTTGAGACTTTTTATCATGAAAATGTGCAGGCTGATGGCCGTCGTAGAGCAAGACGATCACTCTTGTTGCCTACTTAGGTGCCGTCTCCTCTGTGAATTTCCAAAATCATCTCCCGGTACACCTCGGCTTGGAACTCATCCTCCGATATTCTATACATGCCGATGGTTACAGCAATCAATACTACGCTGATACCATGATCGGTTGGGACCAAAACAAGCCTGTCGGTAATTTAAGAAGCGAAAAGCTTGTCGTGATTTGCCTTCGGTACTATCGTTGCAACTGCCGACACTCGATGTTAATTAAAGCCTTCATCCAAATGATCAAGTCGGGAGATCGCCACAGGTTTGTTGCTGAATGAACGTCACAAGATGTGCGACTACAGACTTCTCGGCGTTCTCATTGGCATGAGCAAGAAAAGAGGTATTGTCACTGTCACACTCCAATATATTGGATGATAGTAGCCACCAGTGTACACTTGCTGTCATGTCTGCTGCTTGGCTTAAAAAGCGGTCGAACCATCGACTTGGTGTTTCTCGCAACTCTCCAGTAATTCGAAATATTATTGTTGCCATGATTTGGTCCACCATCGCCGCCGGCGCTCTGTTGACGCAAAGCGTCGCTGCACAGAATATGCTCCGTTTTGCATGTTCGCAACTCACCGTCGAGAGAGCTGATCCGCTGGTGAATCCTGGTCAACGACCCTCACCACACACGCATCAGATCATCGGAGGAAATTCCTTCAACCTTACTGTACGACCTGCCTGCCTCGTCAGCCAGACATTCACTAACGTGTTGCAGATGGAGCCCGGCGTCTTTGATCCTCCAACTCGTTCAACCTGTACATCCTGCACGTATAGCGAGGACTTCAGCAACTACTGGACTGCCTCGCTGTACTTCAAATCCCCCGAGAACGGTACTTTCCAGCGTGTGCCACAATTCGCCAACGTAGGGCTCCAACAGGATGGCGGTATGACGGTATACTACATGCCGTACTCTGCCAAGAACAATAAGATGACAGCCTTCAAGCCAGGGTTTCGCATGATTGCGGGCGATCCCATGGCCAAGAAGCCCAACAAGGCAAGCATCTGCCACAGATGCTTGCAAAATGGTGAAGGCTTTGCGCCGTGTGATGCAAAGGACACTGCGGAGCTGCCCAACAAGTACTGTCCTGGTGGAATTAGAGCGACTATCATCTTCCCTTCTTGCTGGGACGGCAAGAACCTCGATTCCCCAGATCACAAGAGCCACGTCGCGTACTCGAACAGCGGTGGTCTGGGTACTCCAAACTGCCCTAGTACGCATCCCGTGGCCATCCCACAAGTAATGTACGAGATCATGTGGGATACCGCACGGTACAAGAACAACGCCTGGTACGGTGCTGGAAAGCAGCCGTTTGTGTACAGCTTTGGTGACGGGTGAGTGCTCTCCCTTATGCTTTTACAACGGCGATTAACTTGCAACAGTACAGGTTACGGCCAACACGGCGACTACCTCTTCGGCTGGAAGGGTGACTCGCTACAGAAGGCCATGGATGCTTTGCCCAGCGGCAAATGTGCCAATGCTAATTGTCAAGTGCTCAAGATCCAGTCTGCACAAGACTCGATGAAGTGCAAGAAGCCACAGCAGGCGGTTGAGGATGTTGGTGTGAGTGGCGACTGGCTGACGGAACTTCCTGGGGGTATGGCGGTTACTTACTGATGTTATTCTCTTCGCTTTACTGCTAGCACGACTGTCGGCAAAGATCACAATCTTCACCGTACGTTGACGTAACCAAGTTGCTGCCAAATGGTTATGATCCGCAATACGTGACATAGTACCAACGAGAACTTCAGTGCCAGTGACGTTGAGACAAGCTCGAGCGATATGCGGCCAGCCCCACGCCAGATCTGGTTATGTGGCGCTCGCGTTGTCGAGATGCAGCTTGTGCGAGTACCGAACGCACGCTGGGAGCTTTAATGCGACACGTGACATACTTGTTTCGTCTCTGGCATGAGCAGCCGAATGTAGTGTTGTCTCGACGCGTCGCGAGCACGACGGTAGGCTTCCAGCACTGCACAACGCGTTCTTAGCCCGCCTTCTTCCGTGGAAAGAAAGAAATCCTCATTCTGAAGCTTGTGTGAGATAGTGGGGGTGCATCTTGGATTTTCGCTTGAGTCGCGGGATGGATGTGTGTTGTTTCTGTTGAGATGCCCGAGGTTTACCGACGTTCGCCCGTGAAGGAATGCCTCTAGCCCGCCAAGCTTACCCCTCATTCATCCATCTACCCCGAGCCTTTCTCACGATCCACAGCTACCCCGAGGATCCGGAACATCATGAGATACACCCGCAAATTTTGTGATTCGAGGAAAAACTCGTCATCGTACTCGCATGCGATTTGAGCCGCAACTGCACGGCCGTCAACATGCTGCAGCCGTGGCAACAGCAGCCTGGGCCCAACAGGTTGCGCGGCATATGGCGCGTAACGGAAGACTGGAGCCGCATCGAGATCAGCCTGAGTACTCAATATCTTGAGCCTCATCCCACGTTGAAACTCTCGAGACCAAAAAAGAAATGGCCACTTCCACCATGAGCACTTTCACCAACCCAGTCCTCACAGGCTTCAACCCAGACCCATCTGTCATCCGCGTTGGCGATGACTACTTCTGCGTTACCTCATCTTTTGAATACTTCCCTGGAGCACCCATATACCACAGCAAAGATCTTATCAAATGGAAACTAATCGGCCACGCACTCACGCGCAAGTCCCAACTCGATATCAGAACCCCGGAGCCAGGAGGTGGTGTCTGGGCGACAACCATTCGGTACCACAAGGGCACCTTCTACATCATTACCAACTCTTTCGATCGATACAGACCGCAGAACGACGATCGTGTATGGCCACGTGGCTTTTATGTCAAAACCACCAATATCTGGAACGAGAGCTCGTGGTCTGACCCGGTGTATTTTGACCAGGTTGGTTTCGACTTTGACCTCTTCTGGGACGACGACGGTCAGGTGTATCTCTCTTCGACCTACCGGAAGGTTGATCGCTCCTCAGATTCGAAACTGAAAGACTTTGCCATACACGTGTCTACCATTGACCTTGCTTCGGGCACCTTGAAATCCACGCCGAAGATGATCCGAAAGTCTAAGTCAGGTATC
>Ga0265797_10004289_pt1 | contig 21944 bp, 20 predicted proteins | sample P2T30metagenome_FD_192433 | JGI IMG/M metagenome (GOLD analysis project Ga0265797, IMG submission 192433) | Plant litter microbial communities from East Loma Ridge, Irvine, California - P2 T30 | ecosystem: Environmental > Terrestrial > Plant litter > Unclassified | place: USA: California... | reverse complement strand
GGTTTGCGAATCCAACCTTCTTCGAATTAGTGCAAACTTTCTTTTACCCTGAGCTAAATTCCGTTTCCGAAAGTTTAGCTCCGGGTGAATACAGAAAGAAAGTCTTGATCGAGAAGATCGAACTGGTCGTCGAACCGACCGCGACAAGCAGGCTGGTGCTGACTGCCAGCGGCCTGCGTCAGGACAATACGCAGGATCCACTCGGCGCCACCTGGGGAACTTACCAGCGCACCCCGCGAGCTGGTGAGATCGATGCCAGCGACACCCAGTCTCCTCAGCGCACGTTTGCCGATCGCTACAATACGCGTAAAAGCATCGATCACCAGCAATTCGGCTTGATGTGGGAGCAGAATTTTGGCCCGGATCGGCTGCAAGTGACGGCCTACGGAGGCAACCGCCGCGTCGTGCAGTACCAGTCGTTCTCGCGCGGGTTCCAGGCCCCGGCGACCCATTCGGGCGGTGTGGTGGACTTCGATCGCGATTTCAACGGAATCGGCGCCAACTGGCGGTCGGTGCGCGAACTGGACGGCGGCACGATGCGAACCACGTTGGGGCTCGAGCTGGCGCAGTCGCGCGATGCCCGCCAGGGCTTCGAGAACTTTGCCAGCGAGACACTTGGTGTGAAGGGCCGGCTACGGCGCGATGAGCAGGACGACGTACAAAGCATCGACCCCTACGCGCAACTTGAATGGGAACGCGACCGCTGGGGCGTGATGGGCTGCGTACGTCACAGCCGCCTGAAGTTCAAGGTGAAGGACCAGTTTCTCACCAATGGGAATGACAGCGGCGGGGTCGACTACCGCCACACGACGCCGTTAGCTGGCGTGCTGTACAAGCTGACCCCGATCCTGAATGTCTACGCCAGCGCGGCGCGCGGCTTCGAAGCGCCGACGCTCAATGAACTGTTCTATTCGGGTTCCGGGGCGGGCTTCAACTTCGGTCTGGCTCCTGCGATCGGCACCCACCTGGAAGCCGGCATCAAGGCGATGGCGGCGCCAGGAGTGCGTATCAATGCGGCGCTGTTCCAGGTGCGCACGAAGGATGAGCTGGTGGTGGATGTCTCGTCCGGTGGACGGACCAGCTATCGCAATGCCAGCGCCACGTTGCGCCAGGGCGGTGAGCTGTCGCTCGGTGCCGAGCTGGGCGCGGGCTGGAGCGCCCGCCTGGCGCTGACGGCGCTGCGCGCGGTCTATGACGAAGGTTTCGGGCAGGTTGCGAAGGGCAGCCGTATGCCGGGCATCCCCAGCACCAGTCTGTATGGGGAACTTGGCTGGCAGGCGTCAGATGGCCGCTTCGGCGCCGCCATCGAAACAATTGCCAACGGGCGCGCGTATGTGGAAGACACCAATACGGCGATCCCGGCGCCGGGTTTCGCGATCGCCAATCTGCGCGTGCAGGCCAGGCAGCAACTGGGGGGCTGGCGCTTCAAGCAATACGCGCGGCTGAACAACCTGTTCGACCGCACGTATGTGGGTTCGGTGATCGTGGGCGACGCCAGTTGCCGCTACTACGAAGCCGCGCCGGGTCGTAACTGGGTGGCGGGCGTCAGCGCCCGGTATCAGTTCTGAGTATTGGCCCAAAAATAAAGGCGCTGTCATTGTTAAGTGTGGACGAGTATTGAACTGTTGAGCTGATCTGCGGTCGAACCCCTATCGTTATCGAGAGGGAAGCGGCCATGAAATCCCCCCATTTCAAGGATTGGTTTGCCGGGTTGGCCTTACTGAACCAGCCCCAGCGCAAGCTGGTTCACGATGCCATGCTGCCTGCAGCCGGGCTCGACCAGATCATTGCACTGATCGACAAGGTGCGCGCGCCGACGCGTTGCTGTCCGCGTTGCGCTGGTACACATTGTCACCGGCATAGCCAGGCCAACGGCCTGCAACGTTTTCGCTGCTGTGCCTGCGGGCGCACCTTCAATGACCTCACCGGCACGCCGCTGGCGCGCCTGCGCTGCAAGGACAAGTGGCTGGACTACCTGAGCACGCTACTCGACTCACTCTCAGTGCGCCGCGCCGCCAAGCGAACTGGGGTGCACCGCAACACCGCGTTTCGCTGGCGTCACCGGTTTCTCGAGCACGTCAAACTGGATCGGCCAGATCGCCTGAGCGGCATCGTCGAGGCCGACGAAATGTTCCTGCTCGAATCGCAAAAAGGATCGCGCAGGCTCGACCGGCCTGCGCGCAAGCGCGGTGGCCGCGCCAGGCGACGCGGCATTTCACGCGAACTCGACTGCATCCTGATCGCGCGCGACCGTCAAGGCCAGACGATCGATGCCGTTACGGGCCGCGGCGCAGTGACGGCGGCCCAGCTGGCGCTTCACTTGCTGCCGAAGCTCGATCCGCATGCGCTGCTGGTGAGCGATTCGCATGGCGCCTACCGCGCCTTCGCTGGCCAGTATCGCATTGCGCATGAGGCCGTCAATCTGCGCGCCGGTGAACGGGTGCGCCAGGCAACAGCTGGCGCCATCCATGTGCAGAACGTCAACGCCTACCATGCACGCTTGCGGCAATGGCTGACGCCGTTTCGTGGCGTGGCATCGCGTTATCTGCCCAATTACCTGGGATGGCGTTGGGCGCTCGATGCAGAGCGGATAACAACCGCCCAGCAATTGTTCAGCATTGCTATCGGCGTCATCCATAGCTAACTGTGACAGCGCCAAAATAAATGTGTTACCGCGGCCAGAATTTACATTTATTTCCGGTCAAGTACTCAAGTCCGTCAAAACGGTCGGTCGTCCCTGCTCACTGTGCCGATAGCGGCACCCGCATGCTTGGGTCGGCCCAGCGAACGAACAGGATGCCAGCACCCCCTGTATGTCATTCCGCCTTCATTGCCAGATTTTCATACCCCAGCCCGACCGATCCGCGGTCGGGTGAAGGATTTGCTTATACCGGTAGCCGCAAACGGTATTTTGCAGCCTTGGTAACTCGCAAGTAAGCTGGTTTTACAGCGTGCGATACAGCGCGCAAGAAAAACTGGAGACATCATGGCGGCAACTCGCGCATCCCCAAGCGGTTGGCAAACCGTGACCTTATGCTTCATGGTCGCACTGCTGGAAGGCTTCGATCTGCAATCGGTCGGCATTGCCGCGGCAGGCATCCAGGCCGCATTCCATCTCACCCCGATAGAGCTTGGCTGGGTATTCAGTGCAGGCCTGATTGGCCTGCTGCCAGGTGCATTCTGCGGCGGCCTGCTGGCTGACCGCTATGGACGCAAACGCGTGCTGCTCGCTGCCGTGCTGTTGTTCGGGCTGGCTTCGCTGGCGACCGCGATGGCATTCGACCTTGCCAGCCTGCTGCTGGCGCGCCTGCTGACAGGAGTCGGGATCGGCGCCGCACTGCCAATGGTCATCGCACTGGCGTCGGAGTCGGCCCAGGCGCACCAGCGCAGCATGGCCGTGAGCGTCACATTCTGCGGGATCCCGCTCGGCGGAGCGTGCGCAGCCCTGGCAGGCATGGCGGGCAACTCGGTCGACTGGCACATGGTGTTCTACATCGGCGGCTACGCGCCGCTCGGCGTCGCCGTGCTGCTGGCCTTCATGCTGCCCGAGTCGCGCATGTTCGCCCAGCAGGCGCGTCAAGTGCAGGCAGGACCAGGGCGGTCGGGAAGGGACGCCCTGGCCGGACTGTTTGCCCAGGGGTTGATGCGGCCCACCTTGCAGCTCTGGCTGAGCAGCTTTTTCACGCTGACGGTGCTGTACATGCTCATGAACTGGTTGCCGAGCCTTTTGCTCAGCCACGGTTTGAGCAGGGTGCAGGTCGGGCAGGTGCAAGTCCTGTTCAACGTTGGCGGTGCGGCTGGCGCGCTCGTGACCGGACGCCTGATGGACCGCTTGCATGGCCGGCGTGCGGTGGTGTTGGGCTATGGCGCCATCCTGCTGGGACTGGCCGGCCTGGGCCTGGCCGGCAGCGTGGCGTCGATCCTGGCTGCGGCCGCCGTGGTCGGCTATGGACTGATGGGCGGCCAGGGCATCCTGTACGCGCTGGCGCCAATCCTCTATCCGACCCGCATCCGGGCCACCGGCGTCGGGGTGTCGATCGCGGTAGGCCGGCTGGGTTCCGTCAGCGGGCCGCTGCTGGCAGCCAAGCTGCTGGGGGCCGGTGCCGGCATCGGCGGCATCGCCGTCGCCGTCGCTCCCGGCATCCTGCTGGCCGCGGCCAGCGCCTTCAGTCTGCTGCGTTCCTCTGCATCGCAGCCACGTGCACCCGACAGTGCCTCCACCAAAGAAAGCCATAGCCATGAAACGTCGCGTATTTCTTGAAATGGGCGCTGGCCTGTCGCTGGCCAGCGTACTTCCTGGCCTGGCGTGGGCCCGAGCGCCGATCCCGTCAGCTGCCGCCAGTCATGCGCCGCTGTTGTTGCTGGTCGACCCGCGAACCGGGCGCGGCCAGGCACGGATCGCCGTGGCCGCGCAGCGCGGCACGCCGGTCGTCACCGTCGACGACGACGTCACCCGCTTCTTCTACGAGCGCTTGCATGGTCGCTGGCGCGAGGAGGTTCCGCATCTGGCTGGCCTGACCGCCTGGGGGCCCTATTTTTGCCTGACACAACTGGCGCGTGACCAGGACATGCGGATCGAACTGCATGAGGAGTTCGCCGAGGCCGACGGCCAGCGGCTGTATGCCTGGAGCGCATCTCCGCGCATCGCGGCGCGCCCCGCGTAGGTCTATTTTCAAGGAGACAAGGACAATAATGACGACACCGATGAACAACAAGCCGGGTGCACTGGCCAAGGCGCTGGCGCAATTTCGCAAGATCGTCGGCGACGACTGGGTGCTGACGGGCGAGCAGGATATGGCGACCTACCGCGATCCGTATTCAGTGGTGTGGGACGAGGCCGAGGAGATTCGCGCCGTCGCCGCGGTTGCGCCCGAGAATGTCGAGCAGGTCCAGGCGATCGTCCGGGCTGCCAATGAGCTGGGCGTCTACCTGTACACCATCTCAACCGGCAAGAACCTCGGCTACGGCGGCACCGCCCCGAATAGTGCCGGTAATGTGGTGCTCGACCTCAAGCGCATGAAGCGCATCATCGAAGTCGACGACAAGCGAAACTTCTGCATCGTCGAGCCGGGCGTATCGTACATGGACTTGTACCGCCACCTGCAAGAAAAAGGATTGAAGCTGATCATCGATCTGCCCTCGAACGGGATGGGCGGCGTGATGGGCAATGCGCTCGACCATGGCGTCGGTTATTCACATGGCTTTTATCGCGATCATTGGGGCAGTCATTGCGGGATGGAAGTCGTGCTGCCGGATGGCGAACTGCTGCGTACCGGGATGGCGGCTGTACCGGGTGCGACCACCTGGGGCGATTACCGCTACGGCTATGGACCTTTTGTGGACGGTATATTCTCGCAGGCGAATTTTGGCGTGGTGACCAAGATGGGCTTCTACCTGCTGCCGATGCCCGAGCACTTCCTGACTGCGACCGTATCGGTGCCGCGTTACGAAGACATCATCCCGCTGGTCGACATCGTCAACTATCTCGAGGATTCCAACCTGATCTCGTTCGCGCGCTACGGCAGCCCGATGGAAATCCCGCGCGTGATCAGCAAGGAGCCGGATCCCGAACTGCTCAAACTGATCGCCCAGCCGGGAGGCGGCCAGCCGGAATCGTATGAGGCCTATGCGCGCAAGAAGGGCATCCCGTTCTGGGCCGTGACATTGAGTTTCTATGGTCCGAAAGCGACCGTCGCCGCAAATCTCGATTATGCCAGGCAGCGCCTGTCGGCAATTCCCGGCGCGCGCTTCGGCGACGGCGAATCGGTGGCCTTTCCGGTCAGCCCCGAGGCGCTGGCCAAGTCGCGCAGCGCCTCGCAGCTGGGGGTGCCGAACATGGCGTCCTTCTCGCTCGGCAGTCGCAACAAGTTCAATGCCAATCCTTCCGACGGCCATGTCTGGTTCTCGCCCGTGATCCCGCGCACCGGGCAAGGCGTGATCGACGCCCACCGGGTATTCGGCGCGGCGTTCAAGGAAGTGGGCTATCCCTCCCGCATCGGTCCCTACAACGGGCCGCGCAGCTGGATGCCGCGCACATTTGTATTCATGATGGATTTCTACACCTCGCGCAGCGACAAGGCCGAGAACAAGCGCGTCAAGGAAGCGTTCGAACATCTGGTCCGGGTCGGCGCACAACACGGTTACACCGAGTACCGCACGGCGCCGCTGTTCCAGGACCTGGTGGCAAGCACCTATTCGTTCAACGACAACGCCTTGCTGCGCTTTCATGAGCGGCTCAAGGACGCCATCGATCCGAACGGGATCCTGGCGCCGGGGCGCGCCGGGGTCTGGCCCCGGCACCTCAGAAAGGAGAAGACATGAAGCCCCTCGTTAACTTGCTGGTCCTTGCGCTTGGAACTGCGGCCGTTGGTCCCGGCGCGACTGCCGGCGCGGCCGACGCTGCCGCCCAGGCCCAGGCCCCGGTTGCGCAAGCCGCAACGCCGGCCAGTATCGAGGCCGGCAGGCAGCTGTACCAGCGCTGGTGCCTTTCCTGCCACGCCGCAGGGCCAGGGCACCCCGGCACCACGGCCCTCGACGCGTTGTACAAGGGCGCCGTGCCGAGTGTGCTTGAGCAGGGCACCAGCCTTGACGCCACCGCCATCGCCTACTTCGTGCGCAATGGCCGTTCGACCATGCCGACCTTCCGCAAAAGCGAAATCGATGATCGCGAACTGGACGATATTGCCGCCTACCTGACGGCGCGCAAACCGAAGGCGGCGCAGCATGAGTGAGGCCGCGCCGCCAGTGCTGGCGCCGGTCGCCACCATCAGGGTCCAGGTCGCCAGCGCCAATTCCCTCGGCGCCTTGCAGGGGCGCGAGCGGCGCTTCGTGCCGATCCTGGGCGGTAGCATCGAGGGCGCTGGACTGCGCGGAGCGGTGCTGCCCGGCGGCTCGGATATCCAGCTGCTGCGGCCAGATGGCCTGCTTGAAATCAATGCGCGGTATGTGATCGATTTCGGTCCGGATGGCCAGGTCATGGCGCACCACCGCGCGCTGCGGCGCATGCCGCCCGATACGGGCGGCGCAGTCTACTTTCGCGGCACACTGGCCTTCGAGGCCCCCGAGGGACGCCTGGCGTGGCTCAACGAGAGCATCTTTATCGCATCCGGCCAGCGCCGCGACCAACAGGTCGAACTGGCGCTGTTTCGGGTGGTTTAGGGTGGGCAAGCGCCGCAGGGATTCATTCGAGCGTGGCCAGCGCCGCCGCCGGGTCGCGATCGTAGATTGGCGTGGCGTGCCAGCGTCCCTCGCGAATTGCCGCGACCATGACCTGCTCGAGCAGGACGTCGACCCGTTCGACCGCCTGGGGCGAGGCGAACAGGCGCGAGCTGCCGATGTACACCGTCCGCGCCAGCCCGGCGCCGGCCAGGGGAACGGCGTCGATCTGGCCCTTGCGAACCGCGTCCTCGAGACCGGCAGCGGGGACGATCGAGTATGCCACCCCCGCCTTCACTGCTTCGATCAGCAGGGATGGCGAATTGATCTCGGCCACCACGGTGTGGCGCAAGCCGGCTGCCAGCCAGCGGGTTTCGAGCAGGTCGCGGATAGGATTCGGGCGACTCGTCAGGACCATCGGATAGGCGGCCGCGGCTTCCAGTGTGATCTCGCGGGCAGCGCCGAGCGTATCGCGGGCGCCGATCAGCAACAGCGGTTCCACTGCTACCGGCCGCAGCGCAAGGCCGGCATTGACCGTATCGCTGAACAGCACTGCGATCTCGACCTTCCCATCGCTGAGCATGCCCGACAGCAGCGAACTGGGCCCTTCGACGATCTCCAGTCGCACCTGCTGCATCGTGGCCGCGACCTGACGCAGCAGTTCGAGGCCGACCAGGTTCGCCAGCGACCAGGGCAGGCCAAGCGAGACCGTGCCCGCCGGGCCCCGGTCGGCATCGGCGGCAATCAGGCGGGTGGCGTCCACTTGCTTGAGGATCAGCTTGGCCTGCTCATAGACCGCCAGCCCGGCCTCGGTGGGCGCCACCCCGCGGACCGAGCGGGTCAACAGTTTGACCCCAAGTTCGTCCTCGAGCTGGTTGATTTGCTGACTCAAGGCCGGCTGGGCGATATGCAGCGCCTGCGAGGCACGCGACAGGCTGCCGCTGTCGATGCTGTGAATCAGGTATTGGAACTGGCGTAGCTGCATTGCATGACACTCCTTGTCGATACAGCGAAAAGATAGCATTAGTGGGGTGGCTAGACATTCCATTTTGGAATCCAAGAGGTTCCAAAGTGCCGCTGTACACGAAAAACGGAAGTTTTATACTCAAATCAAGCGCCACCGATGCATATTTCATAAACGGCGCACGAGACAAGGACTTCCAATGCCCCTCTACCAACTCGCCACGGTCGCGCCGCGCATTGACCCGACTGCCTGGATTGCCGACAGCGCTACCGTCATCGGCAACGTCAGCATCGATCAGGACTGCAGCGTCTGGTTCGGCGCCGTGATCCGCGGCGACAATGAGCCGGTCCGGATCGACGCCGGCGCCAATATCCAGGAAGGTGCGGTGCTGCACACCGACCCTGGTTACCCCTTGCATGTCGCCGCTGGCGCCACGATCGGCCACCAGGCCATGCTGCACGGTTGCAGTATTGGCCAAGGCAGCATGGTCGGGATTCAGGCTGTCGTGCTGAATGGTGCGCGAATCGGCCGGAACTGCCTGGTCGGCGCCGGCGCCCTGGTGACCGAACGCAAGGAGTTTCCCGACAACTCGCTGATCGTCGGCACCCCGGCCAAGGTATTGCGCCAGCTGACCGAGGAAGAAATCGCCGGCTTGCAGCGCAACGCCGCCGAGTATGCAGAACGCGCCCGATTCTTCGCCTGCGAACTCAAGAAAATCAACTAAGGACATGCCATGAGCCAGATGCCAACGAGCGCGATCGTGCGCGAGGTGGGCCTGCGCGACGGTTTGCAGAGCATCGCGACCATCGTGCCCACCCGACAGAAAATGGAATGGATTGCCGACGCCTACGCCGCCGGCCAGCGCGAGATCGAGGTCGGCTCCTTCGTGCCGGCGCGCCTGCTGCCGCAATTGGCCGATACCGCCGAGCTGCTGGACTTTGCCCGCACCCTGCCGGGTCTGCGCGCCTCGGTGCTGGTGCCGAACCTGAAAGGCGCCGAACGGGCGATCGAAGGCAAGGCGCACCTGATGATCCTGCCGCTGTCGGCCAGTCACCAGCACAGCCTGGCCAATTTGCGCAAGACGCCCGACGAGGTGGTATCCGAACTGGGACGGATCCGCGCCGCGCGTGACGCCGCAGGCGCGCAGACGTTGATCGAGGGCGGCGTCGGCACCGCCTTTGGCTGCACGCTGCAAGGCGAAGTCGACCAGGACGAAGTACTGCGTCTGATGCAGGCACTGCTCGACGCCGGCGCCGACCGTGTCAGCCTGGCCGACACGGTCGGATACGCAAACCCGCGCGCCGTGCGCGAGTTGTGCGAAAAAGCGATCGCCATCGCCGGCGAGCGTTTCTGCTGCGGCCACTTCCACGACACCCGCGGCATGGCCCTGGCCAACGCCTATGCGGCGCTGCAGGCCGGCGTGGACCGCTTCGACGCCTCGCTGGCCGGCATCGGCGGCTGCCCGCATGCGCCTGGCGCCAGCGGCAACGCGGCCACCGAAGACTTGAGTTACATGCTGTCGAGCATGGGGGTCGACACCGGGATCGACCTGGAGCGCCTGCTGACGCTGCGCGCCAAGGTGGCGACCTGGCTGCCGAACGAAACCTTGCACGGGGCACTGCACCTGGCTGGCCTGCCCAAACAACAACCTGCCGCACTTAGCGCCTGAACGGAACCATTATGCACACCCAAGACGAATCCTCCGTGAATCTGCCGCTGGCCGGCGTGCGCGTGATCGAATTCAGCCACATGGTGATGGGGCCGACCTGCGGCATGATCCTGGCCGACCTTGGCGCCGAAGTGATCAAGATCGAGCCACCGTCCGGCGACAAGACGCGCACCATGTCGGGCGTCGGGCTCGGTTTCTTTCGCACCTTTAACCGCAACAAGAAGAGCGTAGTGCTCGACATCCAGACCCCGCAGGGCCTTGCCAGCGCCAAGGAGCTGATCTGCGACTGCGACATCATGATCGAGAACTTCCGTCCTGGCCTGATGGCCAAGCTCGGCCTCGATTACGCGACCCTGTCGCAGGAGTGTCCCGGCCTGATCTACGCCTCGCATAAGGGTTTCCTGCCGGGCCCCTACGAAAACCGCCTGGCGCTGGACGAAGTGGTGCAGATGATGGGCGGACTGGCCTATATGACAGGTCCACCGGGCCGCCCATTGCGTGCCGGCGCCTCGGTCAACGACATCATGGGCGGCATGTTCGGCGCGATCGGGGTGATGGCTGCGCTGTGGGAGCGCCGCAGCACCGGACGTGGCCAGGAAGTACAGAGCGCCCTGTTCGAGAACTGCGCTTTCCTGGTCGCCTCGCACATGCAGCAGGCTGCGATGTCGGGCGAGGCGCCGCCGCCGATGCCTGCCCGTTCCAACCCATGGTCGGTGTACGACGTGTTCACCCTGGCCGAAGGGCAGCAGCTGTTCATTGCCGCCGTCAGCGACAAGCAATGGGACCAGTTGTGCCAGGTGCTGGAGCGTCCCGACCTGCTGGACGATCCGGGGCTGCGCACCAACGCCCAGCGCGTGCAAGTAAGGCCGCAGTTGCTGGCGCGCCTGGGCGAGATCCTGCGCGAGCACGACATCGTCGTACTGTCGGCCAAGCTCGACCAGGCAGGCCTGCCGTATGCGCCGATCGCGCGGCCTGACCAGCTCCTGGACGATCCCCACCTGCGCGCCAGCGGGGGCCTGGTGCCGGTCCAGACCGCCGAAGGCGGGACCACCGACGTGGTGCTGCTGCCGATGCTGATGAACGGCCGTCGTCTCGGCATACAGCGACCCTTGCCGCGCATCGGCGAGCATACCGAGGAGGTGATGGCCGAACTGGCGGCGAGGTCCATACACAGGGAGCAAGCGCAATAAGCCTGACCGGCGCGCACGAGAGCCCGAATCATACGGGCGGGCGCGCCAATGCCAGCATGGGACCTGAAGAGCAGTGCTGCAACACCCGCGAAGACGCCAGCGAGCGTCCCGACATCGACATTTGGAGGAGACATCCATGAAATTCGCATTCACCAGCCGCCGTATCGTCCTTACCCTGATCAGCGCGGCGCTTGTCTTGCCGGGCATGGCGCAAGCCGAGAAGCCGGTGCGCATGATCGTGCCCAATGCAGCCGGGTCGAGCGCCGATGCGCTGGCGCGCACGGTCAGTACGCCGCTTTCGAAAGCTCTCGGGCGCACCGTCGTGATCGAGAACCTGCCCGGCGCCGGAGGCATGCCCGCCACCAGCCAGTTGGTGCGTGGACCGAAGGACGGCTCGACCCTGGCGATCGTCTCGAACAACCACGTGGTCAATCCCAGCCTGTACAAGAAGATGCCCTTTGACTCAATCAAGGACATCACCACCATTACCGTGATCGGCGGCTCGCCCTTCGTGCTGGTGGCCCATCCCTCGCTCGGCGTGTCGAACCTGGCCGAACTGATCGCATTGGCCAAGTCAAAGCCGGGCCAGATTACGATCGGCTCCTCTGGCAACGGCACCATATTGCACCTGGCCGCAGAGGAATTGCAGCACCAGGCCGGTATCGCGCTCAAGCACATCCCCTACAAGGGCACGGGCCAGATGACCACCGACCTGATGGGCGGGCAGATCCAGCTGGGCTTCTTCGGCGTGACCGGCATTGCCCAGCAGGTCAAGGCCGGCAAGCTGCGCGCGATCGGGGTCTCGACGCCGGTGGTGTCGCCATTGCTGCCTGAGGTCCTGCCGCTTTCGCAGCAGGGCGTGCCGAACTATAATATGCAGGGCTGGATCGCCCTGATCGGCCCTGCCGGCATGCAGCCGGGGGTCGTCAACCGGCTCTCATCCGAAATGGGCAAGGTGCTCGCCTCCAAGGAAGTGATCGACATGATGAGCGCCCAGGGCTTCACCGCGATCGGCAGCAGCCCGGCCGAGACCGAGGCACAGTTCCGTGCCGATATGGCGAAGTATGGCGCACTGGTCAAGCAGTCCGGCATGAGCATCGACTGAGGGGCGGCCGATGTCTGCAGTCACCCCTTCACTGATCAAGGACCCACGTAATTTCTGGGTCGGTGCGATGTTCCTGTGCGTCGGCGCGGCGGCGATCCTGATTGCCCTCGACTACGATATGGGTAGTGCCGGCGCCATGGGGCCGGCGTACTTTCCCAGCCTGCTGGGCGGCCTGCTGGTGCTGGTCGGGGCGTGCGGCGTACTGCGTTCGGCCCTGGTGGCGGGCGAGGCGATCGAACCGTTTGCACTGCGGCGGCTGGCGCTGGTGGCCGGCGCCCTGGTCGTCTTCGGCCTTGTGTTGCGCGGCGCCGGCCTGGTGCCTGCCGTGATGGTACTGGTGGCGGGCAGCAGCCTGGCAAGCGACAGCTTCCGGCCGGGTCGCGTCGCGCTGCTCTCGCTCGGACTGGCGCTGTTTTCCTACCTGGTGTTCGTGAGCGGGCTGGGATTGCCGCTGCAGGCATTCGGCAGCTGGTTCGGGGGCTGATCGAGCATGGAAATCCTCCAGCACCTGGCGCTCGGCTTCGAGACCGCCCTCACTCTGCAAAACCTGGGCTACTGCCTGCTCGGCGTCTTTCTCGGTACCGCAATCGGCGTGCTGCCCGGCCTGGGGCCGGTGGCCACCATTGCGATGCTGCTGCCGCTGACATTTTCGCTGTCGCCGATCGCGGCGTTGATCATGCTGTCCGGGATCTATTACGGCGCGCAGTACGGCGGCTCGACCACCGCGATCCTGGTCAACCTGCCGGGTGAATCGTCCTCGGTGGTGACGGCCCTGGATGGCTACCAGATGGCGCGCCAGGGCATGGCCGGCAAGGCCCTGGCCACGGCGGCCATCGGCTCATTCGTGGCCGGCTGCGTCGCCACCCTGGTGCTGGCGCTGGGCGCGCCGCTGCTGTCGAATGTGGCGCTCAGCTTCGGACCGGCGGAATACTTCTCGCTGATGGTGCTGGGGCTGGTGGCCTCGATCGTGCTGGCGCGTGGCTCCCTGTTGAACGCAGTCGGCATGATCCTGTTTGGCCTGCTGCTTGGCATGATCGGTACCGACATCAACTCGGGCACGATGCGCTACACCTTCGATACGCCCGAACTGATGGATGGCCTGAACTTCGTCGTGATTGCGATGGGCATGTTCGGCCTGGGAGAAATTGTCAGCAATCTCGAGCAGAAAGAGGTACGGACCCTCTCGGCAATGCGGATCGACGGCCTGATGCCGGGCAAGGAGGACCTCAGGCGCATGTGCGCGCCGATCGCGCGCGGCACGGTCATCGGTTCGCTGCTTGGCATTCTTCCTGGCGGCGGCGCCATGCTGGCTGCGTTCGCGGCCTATTCGGTCGAGAAGAAGGTGTCGCCCAACGGCGCCCAGTTCGGCAGGGGCGCGATCGAAGGCGTGGCCGCGCCCGAAGCGGCCAATAACGCCGGCGCCCAGACATCGTTCATCCCGATGCTCACCCTTGGCATTCCGTCCAATCCGGTGATGGCGTTGATGATCGGGGCCATGATCATGCAAGGTATCCAGCCGGGACCGGCAGTGATGACCGAGCAGCCGGCGCTGTTCTGGGGCATCATTGCTTCGATGTGGATCGGGAACCTGTTCCTGATCGTGCTGAACCTGCCGCTGATCGGGCTGTGGGTGCGCATGATCCTGGTGCCTTATCACTACCTGTTCCCGGCGGTGCTGGTGTTCTGCGCGATCGGGGTGTTCAGCCTGGCCAATGCCGAGTTTGATATCTACCTGATGGCGCTGTTCGGCGTATTCGGTTATGTATGCGCCAAGCTGCGCTGCGAACCGGCGCCCATGCTGCTCGGGTTTATCATCGGGCCGATGATGGAAGAATACCTGCGCCGCGCGCTGATGCTGTCCGACAGCGATCCGATGGTGTTCGTGCAGCGCCCGGTGAGCGCCGTCATGCTGGCGCTGGCGGTCGGCGCGATGCTGATGGTGCTGGCGCCTGCGCTGCGCAGCAAGCGTGAGGAAGCCTTTGTCGAGTAGCGCTACAGCTCCCGCACGGACCGGCGAAGCCGGGATTCGTGCGGTATTCGCCGGCCTGATGCTGGCAATGCTGCTTGCCGCGCTGGATCAGAACATCGTGGCGGTCGCTCTGCCAAGCATCGGCGCCGACCTGCGCGGCTTCGACATGCTGGCCTGGGTGGTATCGGCCTATCTGATTGCATCCGCAGTGGCCACGCCGGTGTTCGGCAAGCTGGGAGACCTGGTCGGGCGCCGCAAGGCGCTGTCGGCGGCGATCGTGATCTTCGTGCTAGGGGCGGTCGCCTGCGCGCTGGCGCCAGACATGCTGTCCCTGATCGCGGCTAGAGCGCTGCAGGGCGTTGGCGGCGGCGCCGTCATCGCGGTGGCGCAGGCCGCCGTCGCCGACGTGGTGTCGCCGCGTGAGCGTGGGCGCTACCAGATTTACTTCAGCAGCGTACATATGGTTGCGAGCGTGGCCGGGCCGGTGGTCGGCGGCCTGCTGACCGAGTATCTGTCCTGGCACTGGATATTCTGGCTCAGCGTGCCGCTCGGATTGCTGGCGCTGGTCATCTCACGGCGGACGCTGGGGCATATCGCGCCGCCGGGATCGATGGCCAGCGCGCGCATCGATGTCGCCGGCGCGTTGCTGCTTACCACCGGGCTGGTGGCGCTGCTGGTCGCGGTGACCCGGGTCGGCATGGGTGTCGCGCTGCTCGCGCCGCTGCAACTCGGCCTGTACCTGCTGGCAGCGCTGCTGCTCGGCTTGTTCGTCTGGTGGGAGCTACGCGCGCCCGAGCCACTGGTGCCGCTGTCGCTGTTTGCCATTCCGACCGTGCGCCTGAGTTGCTTCATCCTGTTCGTCGGCTATATGCAACTGGTGGCGATGACGGTGCTGGTGCCGCTACGATCGCAGATGGTGCAGGGCGCACCGGCCGATGAGGCGGCATTGCGCCTGTTGCCGCTGACCCTGGCCGGTCCGCTCGGCGCGTATCTGGCGGGGCGCATCATGCTGCGCACGGCCCGGACCAGTGCATTGCAGGTGGGAGGCGCTGGCTTGGTGATGGCCGCGCTGGGCGGACTCGGGTTCGTGCACGGGCACTTGGAACTGGCGCTGCTGGCGCTGGCCGGGTTAGGCATCGGCATGCAGTTTCCGACGTCGCTGGTGGCGATCCAGAATGCCGTGCCGGCACGCCACGTAGGAATCGCGACCGCCACCGCCGCTTTTTCACGTTCGCTTGGCGCCGCGATCGGCCTGGCGGTGCTGGGCGCGCTTCTGGTGGCTTTGCTCGGCGAACAGGGCGGTGGCGGTGCCCTGCGCCGGCTGGCGGGGGCGCCGACCCCGCAACTGCTGGCCAATGCCCGTGCCGCCTTCGACACTGTGTTTCTGATCAGCGCGGCAATTGCCGGGGCATCGTTCATGGCCTCGCTGTTCCTGCCTCGGACGCGGCTGCGCGAGGAGTGAGATTCCAGACTGGAATTTGTAGCGTTCCGAAATGCTGATGGCGCGTCGATATGGAAGTTTTATACTCGTTGCAAGCGTTCGGCGCAGACCGCGCCGTCATCACAACAAAAGGAGACATCATGGCTGACCTGTTCGAAAATCCAATGGGCCTGCAAGGCTTCGAGTTCGTCGAGTTCGCATCGCCCACTCCGGGCCTGCTCGAGCCCGTGTTCGAGGCGCTTGGCTTCACCAAGGTGGCGCGCCACCGTTCCAAAGACGTGGCTTTGTTCCGCCAGGGAGGGATCAATTTCATTGTCAACAATGAGCCCAACAGCTACGCGGCCTATTTCGCGGCCGAACATGGCTCCGCGGCCTGCGGCATGGCATTTCGTGTCAAGGACGCGCCCAAGGCCTACGCTCGCGCATTGGAGCTCGGGGCCCAGGCGGTCGAGATCCCGACTGGACCGATGGAGCTGCGGCTGCCGGCGATCAGGGGTATCGGCGGCGCCCCGCTGTACCTGATCGATCGCTTTGAAGAAGGTAAATCGATCTATGACATCGATTTCGAGTTCATCGAAGGCGTCGATCGTCATCCCAGAGGCCATGGCCTGGCGATCATCGACCACCTCACGCACAACGTCTACCGCGGTCGCATGAGCTACTGGGCCAGCTTCTATGAAAAACTGTTCAACTTCCGTGAAATTCGCTATTTCGACATCAAGGGTGAATACACTGGGTTGACGTCGAAGGCGATGACGGCGCCGGACGGCATGATCCGCATTCCCCTGAATGAAGAAGGCAAGGCAGGCGGCGGACAGATCGAAGAGTTCCTGATGCAGTTCAACGGCGAAGGCATCCAGCACATCGCCCTGCTCACCGACGACCTGATTGCCACCGTCGACCGCTTGCGCGCTGCCGGCGTACCCCTGATGAGCGCACCGCCAGCAACCTATTACCAGATGCTCGACGCGCGTATTCCGGGTCACGGCGAAGACGCCGGGGCCTTGCAGGCGCGCGGCCTGCTGCTCGATGGCGCCGTCGCCGATGGCAAGGCGCGCCTTCTGCTGCAAATCTTTTCTGAGTCGCAACTGGGGCCGGTATTCTTCGAGTTCATCCAGCGCAAGGGTGACGATGGTTTCGGCGAGGGTAATTTCAAGGCGCTGTTCGAGTCGATCGAGCGCGACCAGGTGGAGCGTGGTGTGATCCAGGCCGTGGCCTGAGCGAAGGAAGACCATGAAAATCGAAAAAATCCACCATGTCGCCTATCGCTGTCGCGATGCGAAACAGACCGTCGAGTGGTACGGCAAGATGCTCAAGATGGATTTCGTGCTGGCGATCGCGGAAGACACGGTGCCGTCCACCGGGGCGCCCGATCCGTACATGCACATTTTCCTGGATGCCGGGATGGGCAATGTGCTGGCGTTCTTCGAGCTGCCTACCCAGCCGGAGATGGGGCGCGACCCGAACACCCCTGCCTGGGTCCAGCACATCGCCTTCCGCGTCGCCGACCGCGCAACGCTGCTCGCCTTCAAGGAGCACCTGGAGAGCAGCGGCGTCGAAGTGCTCGGCGTGACCGATCACGGGATGTTCCATTCGGTGTATTGCTTCGATCCGAACGGGCACCGTGTCGAGTTGGCCTGTCCCGACCCGGAAGAAGAGGCGATGATGGCGCGCGCCGATGCGGTCAAGTGGCAGATGCTCGAAGAATGGTCGCAGACCAAACGCGCGCCGCGTCACGCGGCCTTTATCCATGCGGGAGCGGGAGGCGCCAATGAGCACGGCGCTTGAACGCACGCTCGACCCGGGGCTGCGCAGCTGGGTGGTGACGGCCAACGTGCCAAACGCCGATTTCCCGATCCAGAACCTGCCGTTCGGCCGCTTCCGGCGCAAGGGCGATCTGGACTGGCGCATTGGCGTGGCGATCGGCGACCAGGTGCTCGACCTCGAGCGCGCCGGCCTGCTGGACGAGACCGACATGAATCGCCTGATGGGGCAGGGAAGGGCTGCGCGCGAAGCGCTGCGCATCGCGATCTCGCATGGGTTGGCCGAGGGCAGCCTCAAGCGCGATGCCTGGTTGGCACAAGACGCCTTGTTGGCCTTGAGTGACGCCGAACTGACCTTGCCGTGCACGATAGGCGACTACACCGACTTCTATACCGGCATCCATCATGCTACCACGGTCGGCAAGCTGTTCCGGCCTGATAATCCCTTGATGCCCAACTATAAATGGGTGCCGATTGGCTACCATGGCCGGGCGTCGTCGATCGGCGTGAGCGGCCAGTGTTTCCGCCGGCCCCTGGGACAGACGATGGTGCCGGAAAGCGCCGCACCGGTACTAGGCCCGTCGCGCCGGCTCGATTTCGAGCTTGAACTCGGCGCCTTCATCGGCAAGCCGAACGATTCGGGAGCGCCCGTTGCGATGGCCGACGCCGAAGAACACCTGTTCGGCTTCACCCTGCTCAACGACTGGAGCGCGCGCGACATCCAGGCATGGGAGTATCAGCCGCTCGGTCCATTCCTGTCGAAGAATTTCGCCACTACCATCTCGCCTTGGGTGGTGACGCCCGAGGCGCTGGCGCCGTTTCGCTCGCCGTTCGCACGGCCTGAGGGTGATCCAGTTCCGCTGGCTTATCTCGATTCGTCCCACAACCGGGCTGCGGGAGCGTTCGACATCACGCTCGAAGTGTGGCTCCAGAGCGCATCCATGGCACGCGCCGGCCTTCCGGCCGAGCGCCTGATGACGTCGAACTATCTCGATGCCTACTGGACCGTGGGCCAGATGATCGCCCATCACGCGATCAACGGCTGCAATCTTCGCAGTGGCGACCTGCTCGGCTCGGGTACGCTGTCGGGACCGGCGCCGGAACAGGGCGGCTCATTGCTCGAACTGAGCGCCGGCGGCAAGCGTTCGCTGACCTTGTCGAATGGTGAAACACGCAGCTGGCTCGAGGATGGCGACACCGTCATCCTGCGCGGCTTCTGCGAGCGCGCCGGGTACCACCGGATCGGCTTCGGCGAGTGCGTCGGTACGGTCCTTGCGGCTCCTGGCGCGGCACCGCAAGCCGATCTGCAATAAATCCCGGCTAGGCGTCGGCGCCTGGCGCCTCTTCATGAACCTGCGCAGCGCGCGCGCGCGCTGCCAGGAAGTCGACCAGCAGCCGCGCCGCCGGCGACAAGGTCTCGATATCGCGGTAGCAGATCACGAACTGGCGGCGCGCCCATTCATCGCGCAGCGGTACCACGCGCAGGTCAAGGCTGGCCGCATATGGAGCGGCAATCTGCCGGGGCACCACGCTAATGCCCAGGCGCGCACGCACGACCCGCACCGCGGCGTCGAAGGTCGACACGATCGTGCGAAAGTGCATGGTCTTGCCAGCGACCGCCGCCGCTCGCGCCAGCATCCCCTGCACTGCCGTCGTCACCGGGAATCCGACGTAATCATATTCGAGCGCCTCTTCGAACATGACACGCTTGCGGTTGGCCAGTGGATGGCCGGGGTAGACCACGACCGCCAGCTGGTCCGAGCGATACGGCACCGACGCCAGTCCTTCCAGGTCGGCCGCATCCCAGCAGATGCCCACCAGGGCGCTGCCTTCCTTGAGCGAGCGCACGATGTCGCGGCTCAGGTGTTCTTCGATGTCGACCCGGATATCGCGGTTGGTAGTTTGCTGGAGGAAGGCGGCCACATCGTCGGGCAAGGACTCGGCGATCGACGACACACTGGCCAGGATGCGCACCTGGCCCTTTACTCCTGAACTGTAGGCGGCCATGTCACGGCTGATGCGGTCGGCGCTGGCGAGCATGCCGCGCGCGTGTTCGAGCAGGGTAGCGCCGGCGACCGTCGGCACCACGCCATGACGGCGTCGCTCCAGAAGCTTGGTGCCGACCGTGCTCTCGAGCTGTGCGAGGCGTTTGCTGATCGCTGAAGCCACGATATTCTCCTGCTCGCCGGCACGGGCCATATTGCCTGTGGAGCAGACCGCGACAAAGAGCCGCAGCGTGGTCAGGTCAAGGTCTCTCATCGGACTGTATCGCCATTCGTATAATCGTGACAATGACATTCTAAACCGGAATTCCATCGAGCAGCGATGGGCTTTTTCGTCGCGATTACGTAGGAGTCCGGCGCCATGGAATCGCTTGAATCGCTGTCCACTACGGCATTCTTGGTGTAACGCTTGCTCCAGCATTCTCCGATGGGAACGCTGCACTTTCCGCAATACCAACGCGTCATGCCCTGTCGCTCTTTAGTATCGCCTGTACACAAAACGGCAAGGCTCACGCTCGAGGGGCAGCCCAAAAAATCAGGAGACGATAATGAAGCAAGCAGTGATTGCGCTCGCCGTCATGGGCGCCGCAAGCGGCGCCGTGCAGGCACAAACCAGTGTCACCATGTATGGCCTCGTCGATGTCGCGATGCGTCGCGACAGCAATATCCTCGATGGTAAAGGGCGCACGGCCCAGGTCAGCGGCATGATGAACACCAGCCGCTGGGGATTTCGCGGTAGTGAGAACCTGGGCGACGACCTCAAGGCGCACTTTCAGATCGAGGGCGGCTTCAGTCCCGACACCGGTGTCCAGGCCGAACCGGCGTCGCTGTTCGACCGCCGCGCGCTGGTTGGGCTGAGCGGGACCTGGGGCAAGCTGGACGTAGGCCGCACGCCGACCTTTGGATGGGATTACACGCCAGTCTATGATCCGCTCGGCGGTGCACTGGCCACCCCGACCCCGACCTCGCGCGCCAGCGGACGCGCTTCGCTGCTGGTCAATGGCTTCATGTTCGTGACCAACAATCCCTACAACAATTCCAAGCTGCGCGACAACAGCATCAAGTACGTCTACACCGACGAAAGTGGCCTGCTGGCGGGCGTCGCCTACAGCGCCGGTGAGGTGCCGGGCGATAGTTCGAAGCGCGCCGGACGTCAGGCAGCGATCGGCTATATGAAGGGCGCGGTGAATGTCGTCGCGGCGTATGACCTGTTGCGCGATGCCAGCGACCTGGAACAGAGGGTCGTCACGGTCGGTGGCAACTACCGCTTCACGCCCAAATGGAAGGCGACCCTCGGCTATGCAGTCATGACAGCCGATGCCGCCTTCGCGCCGTCCTCGAATCTGGTGACGGGAGCGATGGCCAATTACATCTCGACGTTTGGGGTGGCGGCTGGCGGCGACATCGAGGTATCGACCACCGCGACTGGTCTTGACTATGCGCTCACGCCGATGCTGACGCTGACCGGTGCGCTTTATCGCACCAAGGTGAGCGGTACCGGCATTGCCGACAATGACTACGACAGCTATGTGCTGTTTGCGCGCTATGCCTTGTCGAAGAGAACCTCGCTGTATGGATCGATCGACCGGGCACGGACCAGCGCCAATGGTACGATGCGTACAGTCAGTGGCGCGCGCACAAATACTGGAGCAATGGCGGGGATCCAGGTCCGCTTCTAGCAGGCCGCCGCGACGGGGCAACCGGGGATGTGGCTTACCCGTGAGCTACTGCGACATCGAAGCATGATGGATGCGCGCGGCGTGTGGGTCGACCATTCATCGGCCAACCGATGCGATCCGCTTGTTGCTCCAGTAGTTTCCCGAGTGCGATTTGCGCTTATCCCGCTCTTTTTCCGTGAAAACCGAGTGCCTCGATCAGCAGCGCAAAGGCAGGGGTATGCTGACGCCGGCTCGGGTAATACAGGTGATAGCCAGACATTGGCGTCGACCAGTCTGCAAGCACCCGTACCAGCCGGCCGGACGCCAGATGGTCATTCACGACGTCGTCAGGCAAGTACCCCAGTCCCAGTCCCGCAAGGGTACTATCGAGCTGGAGCGCCATCGTGTTTACCGAAAACTGCGCACCGGACCGGACTTTCAGCTCATGCCCGTTTTTCACGAATGGCCAGGCCCAGATGCCGCCTGACGTGGGCAGCCGCAACCCGATGCAGCAATGACCCGCCAGGTCGTGCGGTGTTTCCGGTTTTTTGCGCCTGGCGAAATACGACGGTGCGCCGACAACATACTGAGCGAAATCCGGACCGATTCGCAATGCGATCATATCCTGCGCGACCTGTTCGCCCAGGCGGACACCGGCATCAAAGCGATCGGCAACGATGTCAGCAAGGCTGTAATCGTTAATGATCTTCGGATTGAGCAAACTCATGTGGTGAAAAGTGTGTTTCTCGGCTAAGTCTTTGATTTTATTAGCGCGAATACGGCCTGCAAAGCCGTCTAGGTCGGTTCGACTCCGATCCTCGCCTCCAAATAATATATGAAACGAGCCTCATTTAAGGCTCGTTTTGTTTTTTATGGTGAGGTTTCAGGTGAATATAATTTTCCATTTATCTTCGCATTCCCGAAGACTCTGCTAACGGCTCAGCAGGCCGTTTAAAATGGGACGATTCTTGTCATTTTCTTCGAACATTCATGGGATTAGGTTCATTGGTACCCGTTTGCATCGAGT
>Ga0265797_10004287_pt1 | contig 21945 bp, 15 predicted proteins | sample P2T30metagenome_FD_192433 | JGI IMG/M metagenome (GOLD analysis project Ga0265797, IMG submission 192433) | Plant litter microbial communities from East Loma Ridge, Irvine, California - P2 T30 | ecosystem: Environmental > Terrestrial > Plant litter > Unclassified | place: USA: California... | reverse complement strand
TAATATGCTAAGAGTAAAATTTAAAATACTAAACTCTCTAGAATTTACTATTATAATTAGTTATTAGAATCTCTAGATAAGTTATATCCTAGAATAAATCTAAATTCGATTTCTTCTTAAGCTACTGTAAGACATTATTAATACTCCTTAACTAATTAGTACTTACTAAAGTTATATACTTAACTTATAAGATATATTTATTTAATTAGCTTAAGATAGATAATTATTTAGTATATTTAGAGAATTTTTAAAGATAAGGCTAATGAAGACATTATTTTAGAAAAGGCTAATGACTAGCTGACTCTTCTTACTAGCTAGTTTTTTCTACTAGCTAGCCTTCTTTACTATTATCCTAATTCATAAGAAATTTTTATAATCATAGAATTTTAAAAATAGATAGATTTTAAGCTATTATAGGAAATATTAATTAGTCTATCTTTATATTATAAAGACTACCTAGTAGGCTTTAGGCTTAATTAGCTAATTCTTAAAATCCTATCTATACTAGATAATAAATTTAAGTTCTAAATAAAATAATATTGAGTCTCTTAAAAGTAGCTAGCTATCTATATTACTCTATTAGATAGATTTTAATCTTAATATTATTATAAGATTTTAGAACTTATTATTATAGCTATTAGAGTTAATATAGTAGTAGGAGAAGCTAGCTAGTAGAGGAAGCTAGCTAGCTTTTAGCTACTTTAGGCTAAATACTAGATATAAGGCTAAATAGGCTTAATTAGTCTAATCCTAGTAAGCTAAGCTAAAGTTTAGATATTTTCCTTCTAGATTTATGTATTTTATACTATTCTATAAATAAACTGTAGATATAATATAGTAGTAGGGGAAGCTAGTTAGTAGTAGAAGCTAGCTACCTTTTAGCCTTTTTCGGAACAGCACCCTAATTAGCCTCTATTTCTATAATCCTAAATAGTAGATTTACTATTTAGAGTCGAAAGTAGTAGGACTTCGAGTTTTAAGTAGTTTAAGCTTAAGACTACTAAGTAATCTAATTTTAAGAATTATATTTTTAGATTATCTATCTTTAAAGTCCCTATAACTTCCTACTTAGGCTAGGTAAATACTTATTTCAACTTATACTAGCTAGATCTATACTATAAGTTAGGGACCTAGTCCTAATTAGGGCTAATTAGCCTAAAGGGAAATTATAAAAATCAATAGTAGGCTTAAATAGAGGTATGATCGAGGCCTATTCTTAAATATACTTAGGAGTTCTAAGAATTACCTAGAGTAAATTCTAAAGAACTTAAGATTCTAAATCTTAGTATTAGTATATTAAGCTAATTATACCTAATTAGGTAAAGTCTAATAAGCAAAATTTAAGATAAATACCTAGAATCTAGTATAATAGAGACTAGACTAGAGTAAGATAGCTAGTTATAGGAATATAGCTGATTTTAAAAATAGTAGCTAGATCTTAAAAATAAAAAGACTTTTTAGAATTACTATATCCCTATAGGCTATTAACAAAATAGTCTAAAATTTAAAAATGAAAGGGAAAAATACCTTAACCTTAACTTAGCTTAATAGAATTAGGCTATCTAGGCTCAGTTAGCCTTAGATTCGGTATCTAGTCTATTAAAACAAAAAGCTAGCTAGCTTCTCCTACTACTATATTATAATAATTCTTTAAAGTTATTTTATTTCTAGAATTAAGCCACTATTTTCATAATTAACGTTAGTTATATCTTCCTAATTAGCTATTTTAATTAGATCTAGTTCTTGATGTATTACACTTTAGGTTTTTATATCAAATATAGCTTATTAAATCTTACCTAATTAACTATAGTTAGCCTAGTATAGTAATAGTAAGATTTAAGATTTAAGATTTAAATTTCTCCAAAAATTACTCTAAGTAGTTCTTAGAATCTCTAAGTATAATTAAATATAAGCCTATATCTAATCTCTTTTTATGCTTATTATTAACTATTATAACTTATATTTAGGCTCATTAGCTTTTGTTAGGGCTAGGTATATATTACCTATCATATATCTAGCTAATATAAGTTAAACTAGGTAGTTACTTAGTCTAATTAGGAAGTTATAGAGATTTTTAAACTAGGTTAAATTGAAACTCGTTTTTAAAATTAGATTAATTAATAGCTTTTATATTATATTAAGTTACCTAAAACCTAAGATTATACTACTTTAGACTCTAAATACTAAATCTACTTATTAGGAATTTTAAAAATAAGGCTAATTAAAGTATTATTCTAAAAAAGGCCAAAAGCCAACTAGCTTCTCTTACTAGCTAGCTTCCTCTACTACTATATTAATTATATTAATAGTAATTATATGAATATGATAGTAACTTATATATTCTATATTCTTCTAAGAATATATTTCTCTAGGAATTAATTATAATTATAAACTTCTAACTTAATTACTTTTAAGAATACTATAGCTTTTAGATTATAAGGAGTAGTAGATATTAGATACTATATTCGAATCTCTAGAGATATAATACCTAACTCATATAACTAGTAGGGATATAAGAGTTCGCTAGACTATATACTATATAAGTTAGACAAATCTCCTAGAATCTAGTAAAGTACTCCTCTAACTTAGGTATTTCTCGCTATCTGACTAGGCCTATTAGTCTCTTAGGAAGTTACTTATTTAGCCTAGAGTTCTAGAAGCCACTATAAAAGGAGACTGCGCGTATAACAAGCGTTATCATTCTTGACCGCTCTTAAGCGCTATACTCTTTATCGTATCTAAGCGCGAGGAGATCGAATACTACTTTAGTCGCGGACCTTGTATTCTCTCCTAGAGAGCGGAGCCCTTGCGCAGAAATCTCGCTATGGTGTCATTCGGCCCTAGGATCATGTCATAGACGCGGAGAACAATATATTACTTGCAATCAGAATCGAAGCTAAGCAAATATCCTTACTGTATGTACCGAGGCTATCAATCTTGCTATCTGGTCTGTTTGTCGGTCTGTATTATCGATAGCGATGTATAAAGGCTTCGTGCACGCAACTGTAGGTATAGCTAGAAATCAACGCTCACGCACATCGTTAGTTACTATGCTCTTCTCTACTGCACTATTCCTTGCTCTTGCAGGCGTTATCACTGCCTCTCCGACTCCGGAGATCCTCGAGAAACGCGCTGTGAGCTGCCTCACTATCGGAGCTACTGCCACAGCACAATGGACCAACAGCGCCGGAAAGACTTGCACATGGACAGGAACCGTTGGTAGCAACTTCGGACCTAACCCGTCTGGAAGCGGAGAGTAAGTCAAATCAACCTAGGATCTATCATCGCATTAGCTGACCACCGTAGCTACTCTTGTAATGGAAGATGCGGAGCCGGCTGCACTGGTGCTTCCCTAGGCAATGCATATACGCAAGACTGCTTCTCACACGATATCTGCTCCTACTTCAACAGCGCAAGTAGAGGCGCAAGGTTTGCTATAGTCCTCCCCTTTGTATAAGCGCAATAGCTGATATGGTTAGTGACCCTAACTGTGGTGCTGCTTACAATGCTGCAGTCGACGATACCGCGTTCGGACTTGCAAATGGATGCGGACGTACGAATCCTAGCAACAGCGTATCTAAGCCAAGTGCGCAGCCTGTTTGCAGGTAAGATGTTGTCAGAAGGGGACATCGTCAATTGGCACAGATTAGAAAGTAGTTCTATAGAACTAAAAAGCGCTCTTGAACACTGCCCCAGATCGATATCCAGCCTGTCCAGTCCAGTACAACGCAGAAAGAATGCTCAACTACTTCTTTAGCGAGGTGGCATAGTCGACCAGCTTACCTGAACCAAGTTGCTCAGGATAATAGCCATGTCCCTTGTGTCTATGCTGAGGCGGAGGTTGGTATTGAGGAGTCAAGTCTATAAGCGGTTTGCGCCTGATAGAAGGACTCGTGGAAAGCGTCGTGGCAGAGCGGATTTCGGATGGAATAGAGCTAGTGGTAGTGCGCCGCTGGATGGAATTCTGGCGTTGGAGATCGTTCTGGGCGATCTGGCGGTACATCAATGCCTCACCGGTACAGAAATACTGGGGTTGTACAGCGCCGTGTCTCATGTCGTATGGGCTCCGAGGCGAAGAGTCGTCGAAACCTCTTGAGGCAGGGTTCATCGCCATGTCTGCACGTTCGATCGATTGCCAGTTCCTTGATGCTGTATTCACCGCGAGACAGTTGACGGACTCTTGTTTGGCTGGCTCGTGAGGCGGACCTGAGTCTTCCACCCTCCCATGATGATATCCTTGCGCAAATGTTCGGCCGGAGACCTCCGGTTCGGCACCTTCCATGAGGCTGGCCTTTGCTTGTTCGCGTGTATCCTCACTGCATGCGCTGCAGGTATGCCGCATAGCAGAACCCTCGGGAGAACTGCCTGCTCCGGCCTCCATCGCATAAGCTGATCCTTCGCGACATCTTCTTCCGCGTCTGAGGAAATTGAAGCAGCCAGTATGCCTCTCAATATCATTGTTGGGGACACGACGCGTTTGAGGAATAGTCGTGGCGTTGATCTCGCTGGATTTTGGTGGACCGTCTCGATGCCGGGGCGATGTCGGTTGCGGATGGTTCAGGCTCTGCTCGATGGAACGAAGTGACCGTGTCTGTACCGCACACAGACTGTTTCCTCGCTTCGAGGATAACGATGATACATCAACGGGATTATTTTCGAATACATCGGTGGCTGTAACTTCGCATTCTCGGGTCTCCGTGGCGAGTAGCGCATCTTGCAATGTGTATGGGGTGCTTACTGTAGCGAATCAGTTTTTGTTATTTAGAACCAAGTGTTCGAGACGCGACTTCTTTCAGCACATCTCATTACTTAGGGACTCGTACTTGTCCTTCCGTGATCATCGCTTGAACGACCTGCCACTGTCTCCAAGCTAATCGCTGTACGCACTGGTTCGGAGACAGTTGGCCCAATCGCGTTCGGGACTTTAATCGTTGGTGGTGACTGTGATACGCCCGTGTCACCGTCACTGCTGATAGCTCGGCTCTTCTGACGCTCCGATCGGTAGCGGGATATTGTCGTGCCCCGTCCAGCAACAGAGTCCGTCATTTGGAATGCGGGATTGGTATGCTAGAAAGATCCAGACCCAGACACGTGAAGCCCGAGACAACACAGAGCGAGTGTTAGAAGCCGGTCGACCGATATGAGTTCAAAGTGACGACATGCAAGAGGTCGACCTTCGTTTGGCGTGTGCTTTGAGACTTAGACGCTTGAGTCTAGGCTTGTAGAGAGGTATAGTCGTACGTCTCAAGAAGCCACTCGTCGAACAAGAGCGAACATATAGTAACATCGCAGCGGCTGTGCAACGAGCGGCTCTCACATTCGTGCGGTCAGTCAAGAAGGTTAGAATCCTTCGAAGAATGATACTACAAATCGGATTCGGCTATATCAAGCAGACATATTACTACTATAATCCTGCAGGTAAGATAGTATATTACCATGGTGAACACAAGTTGCACATAATGGGCTTTTGGTAGGATTCTCGCGTGCTCAGCGAGGCGCAGCAGCAACAATGAGTATGATCGGGCTCCGGCTGCTTCTGATCTCTCGATCGAGACTGATGGTAAATGTCCCAAGGTTATCCTTAGCATAGTGTAGGTAGGCCGCCGTGTCTTTCCGTAAGCGACAATTGAAGGAGTCGGCCGGCGCCACGGTGCAGTGAAAAGTTGCCGTGCCGGCAGTGCTGTTTAGAAAACGCGACATCAGAGAGTCCTTACCTAGTAACGGTGAAAACACACAAGAACGCCTCCGTTTGATAGTGGGCGATGCACTGCCACCGGGCTCGGCTCGACTTGGTCTGGAAAGCACTCGTGCATTTCGCTCCGCACAGTCGACGTTCAGCAGATCTGCTGCGTCGGACATCGGCTCTTGCGGATACGACTCGCAATAAAGATGGCCACAAATTTGTTAGCCATCACACATTCATCGCGCCTTCTACTGTTTCTTCCGATGGTCTACGGGTCTCGGCTTCCAGGCCATGAGTTGGCGAGCGTATCATGTCCCGGTACAGCCAGTCCGTCGCCAGCACAGACAGCCATTATCATCCGGAAGATACCTTTATGTGGACTTCGCGACATACAAGACAGCTAATTGATCACAACCTGTATCGCTTATGTGATTCTCTTGCCCGGACTTTAGGGCAACAATCCCATGTTCTCCGATTACAGCCGCGAAGCACAACACGCGTCAGCTTGTCAGCGCGAGCCGCTTGGGCTCGGTTTCGCTGACTCTTCAGTGTTAATTCCTACCTGATCATGCGGCGTGACAAGCCTCCTCTGAACTCTCCATCCCATTCATACCCAACATGGCATCAAATGAGAGTTCTTCCGCATTCCCTGCACTCTCATCGGCCTCGAAGGTGACCTTTTCGACTCAGGGCCAGATCTCGCGCTGGTCAAACACAGGTCTGTCGCCAAACGGATGCGCTGTTATTGTCGAGCCTTCTACAGAAGAAGACATCATCTCCGTAGTTAAGTATGCTGCAGAAAACAACTTAAAAGTACTACCAACGGCTGGCAAACATGGCAGCTTCCTTCCTGTCGATGAGCGAAGCATTTACCTTGATTTGAAAATATTCGATAATGTGGAACTTGATGAGAAGTTGGGCTGCGTCAAAATCGGTGGAGGGGTTGTGGCTGGTCGCATGTGCAGTACGCTCGCCGAACAGGGATGGTACACCAGTAAGCTACCGGTCACTTGTCCTAGACAATCCCTCGCTCACGGAACCAGGTCATCCGAATTCCAATGCTGTGGGCATGGTAGGCTATGTGCTTGGGGGTGGCGGCTCCGCGCTCAATGGCATGCACTCCCTAGCGATCGACAACCTGCTCGCTGTTCGGATTCTGACTGCCTCGGGCACCTTTCTCACACTGTCTCCCGACTCATTAGGTGACGAGAAAGACCTTTATAACGTCATATGCGGCGCAGGCTTTGGCTTTGGCGTAGTGACCTCCATCACTCTGAAAGCCCGGCGTATCTCTGACCTCGGTCTTACCAATGAAAAGGTCTGGACACACCGGATGATTTTTCCTCCATCTGCTATCGATACTGCAGCCGAACTGTTCATCAAATTATCGAGGCCGTCACCGCAGATGGCCACAGCCCTCTTGTGTCTGCGCGCACCACCATCTGCACCTCGCCCTGGTGCACCAGTCCTGATGTTGATCCTCACTTACTTCGGGCCAGCATCTTCTGCTGAAAAGGCATTCGCAGCTGCTTTCGATCCCGCGTACGTCACGAAAGCGACTGTGGCCGACACAGCTCTGGCAAATCTCGTAGACATGAACGCTGCAACTGATGTCTTGAACCGGCATGGTGATTACAAAACCAACTACTCGACTTGGACACACAATATCACCAGCCAAAAGATCCAAGCTGGGTTTGAGCGCTGGCTTCGGCTTGGTGAGGAAATTCCAGACGCAAAAACAGCTTCCTACTTTGTTGTCAGCGCTCGCGACCCAACAGCTATGCGCGCACACGATATAGACAATGAGAAGTTTTTCCCTCGGACGATCCGAGAAAGAGCGATATTTGCCCAGGCGGTACCGTGGTGGAAGGACTCCAAGAACGAGGATGCGTGCCGTAAATGGGGTAGAGACATGCTTGATATTCTAGGAGACCGGTCAAGCGACGCGGAAAGGGTCAACGGGTTCGCTGCCAATTTGAACGGCGATGTCGATGTCACAGAGATTTGGCCGCACAAGAAACTCGAAAAGATCAGACGACTGAAAGGCTTTTGGGACCCAGGTAATGTCTTTTGGAATCCTGTGGTAGACGGCATGTGAGTTCTTGCGTCAATATGGCAAGGCACGTGCAAGGTCTTGAATTCCACAGATCACGTTTTCTTGTCTAAGGAAACTTTATTATATGAGCAATCGTATCGCTGGTCAATCGTGTGCAGCCGAGGCACAAATTCTGAGAACGTTCGTCGAAACGGGAAAAGCACCGAGTATTGCATGCCACTGCTTCCCTATAACATGAGTGCAGAGAAACCTGTCATATCTTTATCCTGCCTATCTCGTTCCCGCAGGCATTCAGGGTGTCTTGCCACCGCGTTCTTTGTTGGGATTATCGTTACATGTGACGGGCTAACTGAACCTAAGCTTTGGCTTTGATGACAGAATCAAAGGTAGTCGTAGAGTATATCAAATGAGCTCCAGGGTATGGGGATGCACGTTGTCATCAAGCACGACCAACAAGAGACACGAAAACCCCGCAGTGCCTGATTTCCGTCTCACCGCCACACTTCCTTGACGGTTCAGCACTCCATCAACCTTCCATCTGGTTTGTTACGGAACAGCCCGCATATCCATCATGGTCTTCACTCCAGACCGCGACATACCGGACTTGTCCGGCAAAGTCATCATCGTCACCGGAGGCAGCAGTGGACTAGGCAAGGAGAGCATTCATCAACTTGCCAAACACAACCCTGCAAGAATCTTTCTTAGCGCACGAACTGCCGCCAGAGCCCATGCAGCAATTGCGGAAATCGAGAATGCGACGCCTTCGATAAAAGGCAAAATAACATTTCTGGAATTGGACTTGGCTTCTTTCTCCTCCGTACAGAGAGCGGCGAAGATCATCACAGAACAAGCGAATCGCCTGGACATCCTCATGAACAATGCAGGAGGAATGGCCCAGAATGTTGGTTTGACTGAAGATGGCTATGAAGTGCACTTCGGATCCAACTACATGGGGCCAGCTTTGTTCACCCGACTACTCCTCCCCGTTCTTCAAAAGACAGTCGAACTCCCAGACAGCGACGTACGCGTGATCGATGTCAGCTCTGAAGCGTTCAGACAAGCACCACCAGAAGGCATCTTACTCGCAAAAGTCAAGACTGATCTCTCCAACATCGGAAGCTTCGCTCGATACGGCCAGTCAAAGCTCGCGGGCTACTACCACACCCAAAACTTGGCGCAACATTTCGAGAATATTCTTTTCGTTGCATTACACCCTGGTGCAGTCAATACTGGTATTCTCGACAACTTCCGAAAGAGGAGGCCATACATAGGCGCTGTGGCCACTGTGCTCGCCGGCTGGCTCCTTACTAATGTTCACCAAGGAGCACGAGCACAGTTATGGGCTAGCACAGCACCGAAGGAAGAGATCAGGAACGGAGCGTTCTACAATCCTTCGTTGAAAGAGTACAAGTACGACATCTTGACTAACGTGACTTTAGCTCGGGAACTCGAAGACTGGACAAATGCAGAGTTTGAGAGTAAAGGTCTATGAGATTGGGGTATAAGACTTTCTTGTGATTGTGGTGCGTTGGGGCACGATTGAGGATACGGGCACAGCATGCAGAGGCACGCTATGCACAATCCATAACATTTATCTCTAAGGAGTCCGGTTCGAACCTGAACCTTCATTTTGATGTAATGTACAGCTCTGTACACTCTACAAACGAGTAAATCACATCTGAAAAATGACTTTTAGATCAAACGTAAAGATGGTCTGGGTGCGGTTGTGTAATACCATATCGCTACTGTAGATACAACAGACACTGACTTGCTGGACCAGAACAGTTTTTTGGAAGCTTCTTTGGTCGAAATCATGCATTGCAGTGCCAAATATTTCACGACCGAAAGCATCAATGCTTACGAAAGCGAGTCGGCCAAACCATGCCCGACTTTTAGAGTTCCGGAGGCTTTTTTCGAGCAAACCGCCCGTCGGAACAAGCGACTCCCACGTTGAAAGATGAACATCCACAGTGCCTAGATCAATCAATGTGTGGGCTCACGTAAAGAGCATATGACACAATGTATCAAGGACTTTTTATTGCCTCGGCAGGTTAGTATTGTAGCAGTACCATGTTGCAACATCACATTAAGTTTTCGTGCACAGCGAGAGATGCTCACGAAAGCGTCTGATCACTAATCATAACTTATTTGGAAGCACGATTTACACACTTTCTCTATATCAAAGCATGGGGCATCGTACATGTATAAGATACACCCAAAGGTCCTTCCTCCAATTCTGAACAGAAAGGAACATCTCGAAATCCAATCTCAGCATACTCACTCCCCGCCAAAGGTCGAGCTCGTCAAGACCATGTCGCCGACGTCGAAACGTACTGTCCTAGTCACAGGGTGAGTACATGGCCTACTCGCCAAACACACGATTTTTCGTGCGGTGGCAGTTTATTATAAGATTTGCCTACTGACGTCCAGACCAGATGCTCTGAAGGTGGAGCGGGCAACTCACTTGCCTTGGAATTCGCGGCGCAGGGTTGCAGAGTGTTTGCGACTGCGCGATCTCTTAAGACACTCGACAACTTGTCTGCAGCTGGAATCGAAGTGTTCACTCTCGATGTGACCTCTCAAGAGAGTATCGATGCACTCAAGGCTGAGATTACAAGTCTCACACACGGCAAGCTCGATGTTTTGTACAACAACGCCGGAGTTTGTGAGTCCTCCATCCTGCAATGCTCTGTACCGCTATATCATTCTGTTTCAATGGTTTCGGTGCGCTACTGAAGCCAAAGTGACTTACGACCTTCCAGTATATGAAGCCCCAGCCATCGAAGCAGATGCTCATCGCTTGAGACAGATGTTCGAGACCAACGTCTTCGGCCTTTTCAACATGGTCACAGCATTCACACCTCTCCTCATCGGCGCAGTCTCAGACAAGTCACCAGCTCCGGTAGTGGTGAACGTTGCTTCCGTTCTCGCAAGGCTGCCGATGCCTTTCGCATCGGGCTACAACGCGACCAAAGCCGCTGTGGCCTCATACTCCGATACACTACGACTGGAACTCGATCCTTTGGGTGTCAAGGTTCTCACTTTGTTCATGGGAGAGGTATCAACCTCACTCATGGTGCCAGAGAGTGTCCAGTTCCGAAAAGATAGTCTGTACATTGACTTTGAGCCCAAAGTCAAGGAGAGATCCTCCACTCACACACGCGAATCTATCAAAACCGGGCCTTTCGCCAAACAAGTAGTTAGTCAAGTCTTGGCCACTACGCCTACAAGTTATATCTGGAAGGGTACGAATGCATTCTTGGTGTGGTTTTTGAATGCCGTTGGTCCCCGAAAGGTATTCGACTCGACTATGAAGAAGGCAGCAGGTCTGGACGATGCGGCCTTGGTTGGCAAGATCTATCAAAAGGCGCAAGATGTCACGGAACAGAAGTAGTCCAGAGCATCAGCCTTACATACTGGGTCTCGTGAGACATATAGAGTAACATTGTACCGGTACTTGCCGCACTAATCAATCGTCTTAAAGACTGCCACGACCAACTAGCCTTACCAATCTACAACTTAGCCTTTGCATCCCTCCTCTCCTTCTCAGCGGCTACATCATGTAGAACAAAAACAAGCTCACTCCTCATACCTAAATCAACATCCTGCTTCAATCTGTCAAGCACAACCTTCTCCGCGCTAATCATAACTTCCAAATCTCCGTTCTTGCTCCTGGGCATGATCGTGACTTCGCCTGCAGGTGGGTCGCGACCTAAGTAAGGCTCGCGATAAGCAACAGGGGAACCCAAGCCATAGCCCCAATCAGCCTCAAGCACACTCGAGCCTCGCGAGTGGTCAGTCACCAGCACATCGATCGGGCCTCTCGGTACAAAGCCTGGTGAGAATGGTGTACGCTGGGATAGCGAGAGCAGCGTCATGTAGTCTGCCTCGCTCCAATTGGCGTTCGACTTTCGGATTGCAGTAGCGAGCTCTGCGATGTTTGCGAGCTCCTGCGCTTGTTTGGAAGGAGCGACAAGTCTGGATATCACAGCAGAGCAACGGAACAAGTCCACGGCTGCACCAAGGTAGTCTGTGGGTAGAAGAGGATCGAGGCGTCGTCGGACGTCGCCTGCATATACTATTTCGGAATGCTTGGGGACCTGTGCGCCATTACTCGAAGCTGATGAAGTGGCATACTTTGCTCTGAAAATGTGCGCCCAGAGATACGCAGTCAGGACATCCATTGTAGAGGTTCTTGTGCCTGTTTTGGAAGCTTCCTGTACGACAGCGTGCAATGCTTTGAGCGAAGCGAGAGGGAAACGCCAGACTCCAGATGTCGGTGCGCGTGCTTCCTGTTCCGTAGCCGGTTGTGATGGCCCGACGTAAGCCGGAGGTACGATCGACCTCATATTCTCGAGCGCGACGGCGTTGGTTGGGTAGACGAGAAGCCAATCAGGAATTGTCTTTGACAAGTGATTCAATTCCTCGAAGCTCATGAGCCTAGGATTGGGCGGTGTGAGCCGCGTACGATTGATCACATGATCGGCGCATGGTACGGGCACTGGTATCTCAGCTCTACCCTCTGCCCAGTTGTTGCACCATGTGGGTAACATCAACAAATCGCCAATGAGGTGGCTGTACGAGCATGTGAGGACCAAGCCACCTCGGACGTGTGAGAGTTGCGGAATGATCACGGGGCACCCATCTTTGTGCTCTGGGAAGGGATTTGGCCGAAGTCTAGAAAACCCGTCGAACTGGCCATCGCCATATGGAAAACCAGCATCTCGAAGCTCTTGGAAGCTCGGAAAGGTGAAGTCTTTGCTCAAGTTTGCATAGTAGAAGCGTGTGCCGGCTTCAGATGAAGTCGGAATCTCGATGGTGAATGCGCCACGAGCGTCTTGCCTCAGTCGGCCTGCCAGAAATGGGAGTTGGTTGAATACTCTACTAAGACCACGAGCCAAGTGCGCATAGTGCTGGAGCGGGTCGTCGTTCGGCTTTAATGGAAAGAAAAAGGTTGGTGACGGATACACTCTTGCGCAGAGATTCTCGATTGCCGAGCAGGGCAATGATCTCTCTTGTACAGGTAGTAGAGGCTGCACCCACGATGAGCCGGCTGTGGACGAACGCAGTGGCGCCGTTTCGTTATTAGTGATCAGCGACACCGTTCTAAGTGTAAGTCGATAGAACAGTTTCACCAGTTTGTGACCGTCAGGGCAATTTTGCAGTGCGTGAGCATAAAAGATTCATACAAGAGCGAGGGAGGCAGTGCGAAAATACGAGCCAAAGCCCTTCAACACAGTGCAGCCATCGCCAAAGATTTTATCATCAAGAACACCGGCCTAGTACTCCGACGGCGGCAGAGTAGGTCTTCACACGCTAAAGCCCTTGTGGCCTGAAGAGATGTTAACCAAGGTACGGGGGCTTAAATTGGATGTTGTGCTTTGCTGTGCCTGTTGTTCTGTAGGCAGAACCAATGAAGAGGAGAAAAGCTTACAGTCGTTATCCTGTGAACATAGTCTTTTGCAAAATCAATTGAATCACATCCAGAGAGTGGTAGACTAAAGAGCTGTACGAACCATTCATAAACGGCGCTACTCCAGCTCAAAAAGGTCACGCCGGGTACACATGTGTCTTCGTCGATGCGCGGGTCAGTGTCATTGCCTTTTCTAGAGAAAGCGGACGTCGCTGTTCCCGTTAATACAGTAACCTGTACCTGAAAATAGACTGATAGCAAGTGGTATCGGGATGATAAGACAATGAATGCCAAGTGCGATTAGACTACAGTAAGCTCCACCTGGCCGGAGTAGCCACTTGCCGAGATTTCCCTTTTCTTTCCGCTGATGCGAGGGCGAAAGGGGTCTGGCGATCCTTGACCGTCAACACACCCAGACACCATCCACTTACGCACGGCACAGCACATGTGATATCGCAATTGACATGTAGGAACCAGAGCCCTGGGAATGCACTTTGGCCTCGAGTTCCTGACTAACTTGCCATCCGCCGCGGCTCGCCAAACAGGTGAAACGTGCAGCTCCGCGGACCATCGCTTCTCTGTCACGCGCCGGTTGATCATCACAAACGGCCGCTGGTCCAGCCCTAAAAACAGTCACGGAGACCCGGGTGGCCGAATGTGTTATCTGCAAGTTGTGGGTATGCCGCACCACCTCAACCACACTCTGGAAACCAATAATGGACGGACCGAGACACACCTCGTGTGTTATCAACGAGGTCCAGCGCTTTGGATTGACTTTCTTCACACTCTTGAACAGCTGTGGGATCTGGTAGTCTTTCCTATCGTTCCATGGTATTACAGCCCACCACTTGCTGGCTGGCGTCAGCACTCCTTGGCTACACGATCATTTCAAGGCATTGCGCAGGTCGCAAGATGTCGGGTTCAGTCACAATGGCAGTCGCGACTTGTCGTAGTTCCACAAGTCCTCAATGTATAACAGGGAGGCTGCTCAGAACGTTTTTAGACCAGCCCCTTGTACTTCTCTACTGTGTATTTGTGGCACTGTCTTTACTAGACTCCTTGTAACTAATTTGCCAGCCGAAAGAACAATATGAACACAGTAACCACGACCGTCAGACCATGTCCGACTACGCTTGGTCAAACGACGCAGCTGAACATGATCGATCAGATCGCTCCAAGAGACTATGTCGCCTCTTACTTCTTCTTCCGCCTACCTCAGGATACAGACAATGCTTCAGTGTATAGTGTCCTAGAACAAGGCTTCCACACCACTGTCCAATAGGTCCCCGAACTGATGTATTGCGTCTGTAAGTCTAAGGGCGCTCGCAATGAATTGAACTTCGCTTGCACGGCGATTCGGGCGCTACCATCACCATGAAAGATTTCACACTCGGAGGGTCAGACCATCAATGGATGCCTGGCACTTTTGATGACCTGGAGCGCAATCACTTCCCATTGCAAAGCTTACCTCAAGAATATGTACTGGCTCAAAAAGAATTCCCTGGTCAGGCATGCCTGCCAACTCTTGCAATGCAAGCGAACTTCATCGAAGGGGGCTTAATTCTCACAGGATGTCTTCATGTATGTAAAGCTCCGGAGCATTTTGAGATTCGCTCGACTAACATGCGGCGGTCTAGCATACTGTCTGTGACGGCACTGGCAACTTTCTCTATTACTCTATCCTTGCTGAACACATCTCTGCCGCCACATCTGGCCATATACCAGATCCTCTCACCGATTCAGCCATCAGCTTCCTCGATCGAGAGCGTGTCATTGATCCCGAAGCGGACGTCAAGCTAGATCAGTTCCCAGATTGGAAGCTGGTGCAAGATCATGATGCCTTCCTGAACCCCTGCGACTACAATCCGGAACTGAGCCCACCTGTGCAGTTTGCCACATATTTCATCTCCGAGAAGAAGCTTGAGGACCTCAGGCAGAGACTCTCTTCTGGCACGGGCTATGGCCCAAATGTGACCGAGGCCGTCTGCGCTTTTCTATGGAAGCATGTGGTCAAAGCAAGAAACATAGATTGCGAGCAGTATCCTGAGACTAAACTCTCAGTCACGGTCAACACGCGCTCAAAGATGAGGAACCCAATATGCTCACCCGTGTATTGGGGAAACCTCTCGGAGCCTAATGCAGTGAGTCTGGGTACAAATGTTGTAGGTCTATTCAAGGTCACTGACACACACAATTTTATAGGTAGCGCGAATGCCGACTCGCCAGTTCTGTAAAGAACCCTCCATATTCTCAAAGCCTCTACCACATCCCGCCTCAGGGTGTGACACAGACACGTCAATAATATCAGCAGATCTCGCTACCGAGATCTTCGAGCCAGCACACATTACCGCCGCATGCGAGTAATCCGCAACTCTGCGTCCTCTGTCCACAGCCGCCTCCCGCATCAAGCAAGCCATCGCCGCCGTCGACTCGACTGCAGTGCGACGTCTCGTCGGCCTACTCAACCAGATGGACAAGGTCACATCGCTGACTTGGAATGTCGACCGCTGGCCCGGCCCTGACATGCTGATCGTGTGCTTACATGGGTCTAAGTTCAACCACATCAATTTCGGCACACTGATGGGCTGCAGCGAAGCTTCAAGATTCACGGTGGGCAAATCTGACGGCAAGCCAGACGGGAGATGCTTCATCTGGCCACCAAGGCATCGCGATGGTAAAGTAATAGAGGTGATGTTACAATACGATGTCGAGACCCTGGGAAGGCTGAAGGCGTGTGGGGAGTTTAGAGAGTTTTTCGATTGGAGGAACTGAGTGTTGCATTTTCTAAACTATCGGCTGACCAATTTACAAGATATATTGGTATAGTATCGGATCGATCGGTGTTATCTCGAGTATAGCCTTCCTGCTACTAGCGAGACATCGTAAAATTACACATTACGGACATTAGCATTCTACACAAACTCAAGCCGCCGCATTCTCATTCTGTGCTGACCTCTGATACAGCTTGTCGATTTGCTCCTGTGTCAGGTCCTTTGTTTCCTTCACCAAATACCAAGATGCAAGGAGACATGTGGCGCTAAGTCCGAAGTAAACAAATCCAACCTTTCCCTGGAGGTTTCCAGCGTCGATGTTGTACATGTATGGCAGAATAATGGCGAAAAGGGTAGTCGTAGCACCGTTGACACCCCAGCCCAGACCCTGAGACTTGGATCGCAGATGGAGAGAAGAGACCTCTGCTCCGATGGCGTAGTAGGCAGGCCAGACGCTGAGTCCACAGATGAGGATGATGAGCATGCATGCACCGGTGGTGAACCTGCGATTGTGTCAATAGTCTCTTCTTGAGCCAACAGAAAGAACATGTGCTTACCAGAGAGTTGCTTTGTTTGCAAAGCAGTTCGCGATGCCGACACCGAGCCACAGAGCTGTTGTCACAGAAAGGCCGAAGATAACAAGCTTTCTCCTGCCAACGTGTGAAATGGTCCAGAGACTGCCGATGTTTCCCACGATACCGAGCAAGATGCCCACAACAACGACGAGAAGACTGACGCGTTCACCCATTCCCATAACCTGAAGGAAGTAGCTTGCATTCGAGAGCAGCGTCAAACCCCAGAATTGCGGCGAAGTGTACGCAATCATGACCAGCAGAGTCTGTCGTCGTTCGGCTGACTTGAAGCAGTCCATGTATGTAGTTTGGCTTCGATGTTTGGTCATGACTGACGCTCTGATCGTCGCCAAAAGGTCGCTGGTATCGGCATTGGGCCCGCGAAGACGAATCAGAGCTCTCTCAGCGGCAGGTGTCTTGCTCTTGTCGACACTCCACACCGGACTTTCGGGCATGAAGATTGCTGCGACGAATGGCGGGATTGTGAACACCAGCATAGACAGCATGGGCGTGACATATGCATACTTGGTCGCGACTGCGCTCTGTGCTGCAATGACTGCGGCGCCGATCACTTGGCCGATCAAAGTGAGCAGTGGCACCATCGACATGATCGGACCACGCAGTCTCGGTGTGACGATCTCAGAGGCGTAAGTCTGAACGGCGCTGGCTGTCTGACCGATACCCATTCCCTGCAGGAGCTTTGCGCCGAGGAAGATACCGCGACGATGGGCAAGGCTGCCCGTGTAAGCGGATCCAACACATCCTCCGACTCCGATGGCGCATACGATGGAGCCAATTGCCATAGATGCTCGTCTTCCGAATCGGTCGCTGAAGGAACCTCCGATCACAGCGCCAATCATGGTGCCGAGAGGGCTAGCAGCTTTCCACAAAGCAAACCATGACGAAGGGATGATCAGATGGCCAGCGTAGATGCGGCCATAGTCGCGCTGGAAGGCACGCAGAGACGTGATGTTGCCGACGATGACGAAATCGTAACCGTAAAGAAGAAGTCCACTCAAAGCAGCAAGGCACCAGAGCACAAGCCTGAAGTTATTGCGAATGGTGCGTCCAAGAGGTTCAACTGTTGTAGTAGCGTTGTTGACATTCTGTTCGGTATTCTCAGTGATCACCTCCTTGAGATCAAATTCCTGGGCATGAGAAGAAGTGGTGCTTCCCTGCTTATCAGATGAAGCGTAAGCCATGATGAAGAAACGATACCAAGTCCTGTCTGAGCCAAGTCTCAAGACAAACAGAGGCGCTTGGCGAGTTATATATCATGGCTGCGGGATAGTTGAGCCGTTTTGTGTCTGCTCGCCCAGGGGCGTTTCTGAAGGTCACGCAGAGTGTCAAACCACGGGTGCGGGTACCCGACTGCGATATAAGGTTTCACAGCTGCGGAGGTGTATCGGAATATTCGGAGTAGGGCTGACTTGAAACAACGGTGGAGTCACGCTTCTACACCACGATTCAGCGTGATCGCCGCCATCATCCTTTGGCCCTCAAACGATAAGCATTTGAGGGCCTCTTGACAGGACCGGAGGAACGCCCAGACGGGTGAAGTTGACGGACTGACTCAGCGTACACTGACTTGTAACATATTGACTCCACGCACATCAACTTGACGTTGACACGAGATCGATCACCGATTATACGAAAAGTTGTATTTAAGCCCAAAGAAAAACATAAAACAGTGTATCCGAAATCGTAGAGTAAATCGTGATTCTATCATATATCTGAAGCGCATGTCTGGAAAGATGCACGTAAATAGTTCATGGAACATACCTCAACGGGTTTTGTTTCAGATTATGCGGATCAGCGTCAAGGTTCTCCAGCAGTTCACCAACCTCCTGGAAAAAATCAATTGTCGCGAGGTGCCCATGCGCTTGCCCTGTAGTGTCAAACGCAAGATCCGCTGGCGTAGCGGACGCCTTACGCATGGCGGCGTCACCAGCCGAGCGCGTTGCGTTCGTCGCGACCTGTGGCGCCATATTCTCTGGTGATCTTGCGTGCAAAGCGAACTGTCTTGTCGATCCGCCTCGCAAGGACTCCAGAGCATGGCTGACACGCGGAAGTAGGCTTTCGATATATTGGAGGCCACCTTTTGCTTTCAAATTGGCCGAGGCCATATCTCGTAGGGCTGCCATAGCGACAGAGACTCGTTGGGCGGCCTCGGGCGTTGGGTCCAAGAAACTGTGTAGTATGATGACTACAGTCGCATAAGCGCAAGATGCAAAGTCGGTGTATGAGAATTGAGCGAGCTGTTCGCGAATCCTGAGATAGTCGATGATCGCGACTATCGTATAAGCAGAGCTGACTGCCTGCGAGGAAATCTCGTGGCCATCAGCATCGCCCTCTTGTCCTATGACTAGGAAGCAGAGCTTCGTGCCCAGGCCCAGGTTCCTGCGAACTCTTTGGATCAGGCCCCCTTGTCCCAGCTGCATCCAAACCATGTGATATTGGAATTGGAGATGCGCATTCGCCCTGGGTGATTCTATGCGCAGATCTCTTAGAGCTTCGGGAAGTCTAGCATTCCACTCTTGCAGGCGTTGCCGAATGTTCTCTGGCTTTGCAGCGGTGGACGGTCTTCCTCTATTGATTCATTGTCAGTATGTTTCGTGCACAAAGAGATCATACAGTGAGAAAGCCGTACTGCTCGTTGATTATCTCGTCTAACAAATTAGTGAGATCAACGCCCGCTCGTAGTCTGGCTAAGCGTATGGATTCCGGTGTGCTTAGATCACCTGACCATATTGGAAGAGCGCATGTGATCTCCTGCTTTGCTAGGGACTGAGGGAATGCTAGAGCTACGGCAATGCGTCTGTGGCTTTGGTGTCAGCATTAGGCCTTCAGTCGATCACATCCTAAAATTCTTCTTACCGTTCAATAACGTAAGCTGTCCAGAACACTCTTCGCAGAGTTTCATCGGCTGACCGTTTGTCCGGCACTCGGTCTGCACGATGTAAACCAAGACTGATAGCAATCTTGAGCGCAACGTTCAAGTAGATATATGATGCTTTTGGTCCTGCAGTGGGCAGTAAGCAGATTGCCATCAGCAGACAGCACTGGAGACTATCGGCCGAGCAGCTGGTCATCACTAGAGGAATGATCCGTTCTGCATGATACATGAATCCTGCTCCGGGAAGCGGTTCTGTCAGTGACGTCTCTGCAAATTGCGGCGAGATGCCGTGGAATTGCGTGAACTGGCTCCCCAAAGCAAATGCCACAAGTGCCAAAGCAATGAAGTCAAGGTCGTCGGCATTCGCTTGAGATTGCCCGTCGTAAAGCCGTTGTATGCGACCACGGAGGACTGTTTCGTCGAAGTAGTAGTAGTTGGCTTCTGCGTAGAGAGACAAATTGTCCAACAACTTCTCTGCATCGTGTTTGTTCGGGAACGCTGCGATTGCCTGATCCACCAAAACTCGAATTGGTACATCGCCAGCACTATAGTTCTGCTGCATACATGTCAGAGTAAACGTCATCAGCTGTACTTTAATCCTTGAGATACCTGAACAGAGCTTCTTCTCGAGGCGTTATTCTCACTGCCGGTCTCTGTGCGCAGATCATCTGCATATGTGTGGCCACCTTGAGTCGTTAGCCTAGTTGCCCCAAGAACATGAGAATTGGCATTCTGAAAATACCATGGTTTGTTTCATCGCTGGCTTTTCTTCCCGTTGCAATGAGATCAGAAAGATACTCCACTTGCGCGGCGTTCAAGGCAATCTCTGGAAAGACTGAGTTGAATTTATCCGCAATATCACCAGATGCTAGGTCCCTGGGCCCTTGTCAGCTAAGCAAAAGCACTTGATCGTAGCAATCGACTGACACTAGGTCTGCCTCCTTCCGCCTCGTGCTTTTTGGCCTCGTCGGATCTTCCAAGATGCATTCACTTCCGTTCAGTCGGCAAGGCGTGCATCCTTCATCGTCGGTAAAATCGCATCTCCGCTTGCGTTTCTTGCAGAGAAGACAGGCTTTCGCAACGCGCTTCCGGTCTGCAGAGGAGACTTTCAGGCGAGGTTGTCTGCCTCGCCGCTCCTTGTCCCTTGGTTTGCGCTGTTCCATTGTCATCTCGCTACCCTTCGAGTGATCAGGCATTCTATGGTGGCGTGGTGAATTTCATCTTCGAGGGGTGGTAGCAGAAGGCTCCATGTCAAGGCCAGACTCCGACCGGCGGGCAGATAATCCTAGTGCCTAGACTCTGGACTTCTAATAACCTTTGAAGACTAATAAGCGTTTGCAGCACCCCGCAATCCTAACAACGTCTGTATGTTGTGTCAGCAAGTACAAGATTAAAGGTACCATCACCGCCTCCACTGTGGCGCCTCCTTCCGCTCATGCGATAGACTGACATCGGCAATTCCTGCTCATCGTTATGTGCTCCCGCGCCATATGGCACACACTAGGAGGTGTGCTTACTATGGTGTGAAGCCCTGAGCTCTTGCCAGCTCAGCCGTTATACCTCGTCGAAGCGAACAATACAAGTTGCGGGCGAGATCCCGAAACATGGCTTTCGGTCCGGGTGGATAAGCGCAGAGGGCTGAAGACTGAGGGACTCGGCAACGGTATGGTATCCTCGCCAGTGTTTGAGGGAAATTTTTCAAAACTTATCTAGTCAGTCTTCCGATCTACACCCTTGCCGATCGCAGATCATACATATTTACATACGCATGCCTCCGGAAATAGCGAAATCGCCATCTAGCTGGTCGATTCAATAGTACACCTCGACCTCAACCTCAGGTTGATCAGACATCGCACCTCCCCTCGGAACAGTTCAGACGGCCAAAAGAAAAAGTGTAGCCCACCTCGCTATTGAAAGGTTTGAGCCTGCATACACCATTAAGATGGCAAGTCTGAAGGCAGCAGTAGGAGGTCACAGATGTCCCTTGGCCTCCATGAGCAGGGTGGCGGGGAGAGTGGTCCCCTTGGTCCAGTCACTCGTCTTTTCGCACCGCGGCCCCTTGGCTGCATCTGCCACACCATCTCCAGGTCTGGGTTTCGACTATGATAGTTGAACACCTCGACACCAACGTTCACCAACGGCCCAGGGACTATCAAAAAGCAAAATGTGGATAAACTCCGGCAAAGAGTTCGACTCACTCAAGCTAATTTCGCACCTAAGGACCTTCGGACTGTGACCGTTCGCAAAGGACTTGGGATCAGGGCTTTGCTCCAACAAGACTCAGACCCCTTCCATTCTTTTTCCCAACATTTGCCAGGACAAGCCGGCAAGCCTTGGAGCCAAGATGTCTTCAATCAGATGTCGTGATGCTTGACTCCGCAATTGGTAGCCGCGCGCAGATGAACTTCGTACCCACCTGCCTTGCTTGTTCAAGATCGGCCAATCGTGTCATTCCTACAGACCCGTCTGAACATGCGAGACCCACTTCGCTGCGAGCACGCAACTTCACTTCGCCCTTTACGGGCTCGGAGTAGCAAAGATTTTTATACTGGTC
>Ga0265797_10004286_pt1 | contig 21946 bp, 25 predicted proteins | sample P2T30metagenome_FD_192433 | JGI IMG/M metagenome (GOLD analysis project Ga0265797, IMG submission 192433) | Plant litter microbial communities from East Loma Ridge, Irvine, California - P2 T30 | ecosystem: Environmental > Terrestrial > Plant litter > Unclassified | place: USA: California... | reverse complement strand
CTCGTCGGGGGAGGTTGGGATGGTCGATGATGGCTGTGCTGTGCTGACGTCTAAGTTACTGCTAATTGCTGGCAAGCTCGCCAGCTAGCACTAACCAACCGATTTTGATAGAAGCTAAACGGAGTTTGGTCCTTCTGCTCAGCTTCTCTTGTCACGGGCGGCCTGGGCTTTTTGTCGTGTTACTTTCGGCAACCTGGTCGTGGTACTTTTCCTAAGGACATGAATTGTCAGAACTACCTACCTACTGTACTCACGCTAAACTACTGTCATGAACTCTGTTGCGACTTCACACCGCTTGGCGGACTTGATCGATGGGGAGCCGGAAGTTCAGTTATTCCCACGGAAGGCCTTGTTTGGACGTTGATGGCCAACAGTAAGGCATGTGTCGTTGTATTGGTATGATGGCGGACGTATTATGAGCGATGTAGCACTGATGGACAAAGGTCTAACACGTGAGAAGGACTTTGAATAGAATGGTAACAATACTTCGCTGTACCAGCTTTCCGAGATGTGGCTTGTACCTTCGTTGCGCACCGTACCTTAGTGGTCTTCTGCTTTTCGGAGAAACGGCTGTTCCAGACCTTTTGTTACTCCTTGCCCGGACTTTCTAGAACCCCTTCAACGGCGTCCAATGCGCTGACTGCCTTGCCCTCGGAAAGAGCCTTGATGTTGACTTTTTGCCTTTCTCGTGAGGCGTAAAAATCTGAATGGCTGGCCCTATAGCGTGTTCCCTGACGATGGCGCACAGCGTGTTCGGGACGAGAAAGCCAAGTCTGGTTTGTTTTTGGGATTTATTTCGGTCCTCCTTGATACATTCCGGCGCGCTGCTCAGCAATAATGGGCCTCCAAGGAAAAGTGCCAGCTGAGTTGGGTAGCACTACTCCTGCATCATTGCCATGACAGCGATTTTGTAGCCCGCCAGCTGCTCAGGTACGACGATACTGATTCTCAAAGTTTCCGACTGTCGTATAAGATATTGGTCGTTCGGTTGCCTTGGCGCCTGAGAAAGCAGCCCGTGTCGATACGATCACCGCCAAATCTGACAATCTGTCTGCCGGTAACAGCTTGCCATATAATCGTGCATGACGCTCCTCTTGTCTTGCTCACTTGTAACGGAAGTCTCAGCCCTGCTGCTGCGCATGCCTTATCGCTTCGAGATCCAGCTGGTACGTGGCAACATCCACGACTTCGCCAAACTTGAAGCCGACTCTTTCCAATCTCCCGACGCACTTGAAGCCCATTCCCGCGTGCAAACGGCCAGACGCAAGTGTTTCAGCTGCCTGTCCTGGCGGCACGGACATCGCAGCCAACAGCTGTGTCTTTGAACTGCCGACGACCAGACGCTGTACCAATGCTTCTAGCAGACGCCGACCAATGCCCCTGCCTTGCACGTCGGGATGGACATACACGCTGTCTGCTGCTGTTAGACGGTAGCCTGCACGGTCGTTCCATGGAGCGGCGTAAGCATAGCCACAAATCGGTCCAGAAGCGCTGACTGTCGCGACGACGTATGGCAGATCGACGGGTGCAGAGCGGGTCTGTTGAATCTGCGCAGCGGTCTGGGCGAGTGATGGAGCCATTTCGGCCAGTGTGCTGATGGAGGTGTTAACGTAGTGGGTGAATATTTCTGTGATTGCTGGCGCGTCTTCGATCGTAGCGTCGCGTACTTCGATGTTCGCAAGCATGTCGATATTACCAGAAGCCTCGTTGACGCCTGTGTAAGGGTGTTCAGTGGCTTGCGGTGGTTCAATGTCGTCGAACATTTGAGTCTGAACCTCAGACTCCTCCTCGGGTTCAATTGGCAGTTCCTCTGGTTGCTGCTGTGGATGCAGTTTCTGTTGCTCCTTCAGCCGTCTATAGTAGGTCGCAGGTGATATGCCGGCCTCAGCCAACAGGCGTTTGCGGTCTGCTTTCCCGAGAGCTCGAGGGCCGCCGGTCGCATCGTCGAGCATTGCGCTCATGTCTTTCTTGGGCCGTCCAACAGGCTTCTGCGGACCAGGCGCTCTGGTAGGTGACTGTCTTCCCTGCTTCAGAGCTTCGGTCCTTTGCTGGATCCAGCGATAAGCCTGAGCTTGTGCTGGACACCACTCTTCGTCCTTGTGGGCCTGGACAAAGGCTCGAAGAGGCTTAATGCCGTCTGGCTTGTCCCATTCCCAGAAGAAGATGGTCCGGTGGGGTGTCAGATACTCAACCGCCTCGGTTCTGGACCAGCCGTGGCGTTGGAGAATGTCCCATACGGTGCTGATGGCAGCTTTCTTGTCGTACGTGTCGGAGAGGAATTTGCACATGTCATCGAGTGGGGCATCCGGGTGATCTTTAAGGTAGGCGAGGAGACCTAGCTCCTCTTCTTCCGTGTAAGTCCTGGAGCGACCTTTCTTGGCGCCTGTGGTTGGTGGCCTCGGTGTGCCAAACAGCTGCCAGTTTTTCCTCCATTTGCGAATGTCACGTTCGCTCACGTTGAATTCTTTGGAGATGGTTGCCGAGTCGGTTTCAAGCACGAAGAGATGATTGTGGATCTGTGCCATAACGGCATCTGGCAGAGCGGTAGGCATCGCGTGTGGCTTGCGCGCTCATATGAGCTCAACAACAAGCCGGATGGTGAATGTCGCGTCAAGAAAGTACACCCAGAAGATGGACGAGTACAAGTTTGATGGACGCGTTGATGGTGTGTTTGGTGTTGAGAGTTGTACCGTTGTTGAGCGGGAACTTGCCACCTCCGCGAGCGCGAAGCCTTGGCGCAGTCGAGGTGTTGCCTTTGGCCTTTGGCGTGGCGAAGATTGAATCTGATGCATTCACGTCGTATGTTGTATTCACTTACGTCCAGGTGCCGAGCAAGTAGCGCCATTCTCTTTTCTTTTGAGAACCTCGTTTGCGCTAGCGCCAAGTCACAACTTGAACCTGATGCAATCACGACCACGTGACATGACCAGCTCAAACGACCATCTTTACATTCTTCGAGTCCTCACAATCCAAACATAACGAGCGCATGCTATCATCAACCAACTATCTCGCTGGCGATTTGGTTCATCACTCCATAATCCAAAACCGGAAGTTGAATCAAAAGAGCTGGGAATCTGCCTACCCCAACCCTAACCCTACGTACATGAGATTCGAACCGACATACAAGGTAAAGAGCATCATTCTTCGTGATGGAGTGAGTGAGCTGTGTATCTGTGGTGTCTCTAAGGTCGAAGTATCATTGATCCCTCGATCGAATGTTATTTTGATCGAATTACGGCCATCTGAAGCCTCATCTCGTTGGTCAACCCTCCATGTGTGATCAACCCACCAGATACATTGCAGATGCCAACACCAATTTGATCAAACAACACACGTCAGCGGCAAAATATGTCTGTAGAAGCATTTACATGTCCCAAAGGTTCACAAAGTTGTTCAGTCATCGTTATCAATCTCCACCAAGCCAAAATATCGTTGTCGGAACCAAATCACATACGATCTGTCACTAGCAACATGTACAGATACATTCAATATGGACTGAAGACGTAACTATGTCACTCCCCGAATGAGCAACCCGACCCAATCGAACGCGGTCTCCATTAACCATCATACATCCATGATCTATGCCCTTCCAACTCCAGTCCCAAATCACAACAAACAAAGTCCTGGTATCATATGTCCGAACGCCGTGCTCATGTACTATCACGACAAATTGCTAAAGCAAAATAACAAGAGGAGGAAAATAACAAAGTCCTGTTCAAACGTGAGCGCGAGGGTGCGGTCTTCGCTCCACCTTGATCGGGTCACTGTCCACCGTGGTAATGGATGTTGCACTCTGCTGCGAGGGCCCATTCGCCGACGTCTGGATCAAAGTGACCCGCACGCGGAACGTCCCATGTTGTCGGATCACAAGGCTTGGAAACGAGCAGTAGCCGAGAGGGACGCGGGAAGGCTGGCTTCGTGCCATGGTTTCGATGTGTGCTGCTGGAAGTTCGTGCACGGAATCGAAGAGTTTCTGGCCTGTGAGCATGCCGGATTCGATGGGAACACGCTCGCCGCTTCGAGTATCGGCAACCAAAGAAACCGCGGCGAGGAGTCTTGTGGTGTCGACGTTGGCGCCGTCGATGGCACGGTCCGGAGAAGGGAAGCGCAGGCTGGCCATGATAGAGAGCTCTACCTCCATGCCGAGCGGGACGATTACGCGCGGCTGACCAATGACGTCCAGCTCCCAGGTCGGTCGTGCAGCCGTCTTGGGACTCGATGGGGTGTTTGATGACTTTCGTCGAAGTCCAGACTCGGATTTGGATGATGACTTGTGGGCCGAGTCTTTGCGACTACGTTTGATGTCTCGGTCCTCAGATGCGTTGTCCTTTTGTGGTCTTCGGGGAGCACCTCGCGATTGTCCGGCGTCGACGGCTCGAGGGCCGTGTGTGTCGTGTAGGCAGGTCCTTTGGCTTCCTTCGGTGGCCATTGTGTTTCGGAGAAGTCGGTTTGCGGAGCACGGTATTATAATTCCTGGTATATGCTGGCTTCGCGGTTGCAGAAGTGTGGTGGTGGAGGAAAACAATTGGATGAGGATGTAACAAGTCGATGCAATGCTTCCCTGTATTGACGTTCAGTTGGTGTTTCAGTCTGCGCCGAATGGGCTCTGCACTCGGGAACACGACAGAATGGGGTGGACTCACGGAGATAGTGTATTATTTGGTGTCTTCGATGACGGCGGATCTTGGAAAAGCTTATGACACCGTTGTGAAACGTAGTGGATGTTTGTAATGATCTCGGAAGGGAGGTTGCTGGAAATCCAATAGCCTTTGGGGAGCATCGGCAGTTGACTTTAAGTATGTTGGCACCGAGTCAAGGGTGTCCGCTTCCGGGCAGTGGATATTCTATTGCCAGGACGTGAAGGCATGTTGATCCTCAAACTACTCATTAGCGCAACCGGGGAAGCGGCATACGCGCCACGATGGCGAAATGTTCGACATGGACGAGGCTGTTCGACCGCGTCACGAGAAAGGTGCGGATCCAGTACCAAGTAGCGAGAGAAGTTTTGATTGCAGCGAGCTGCAGAGAGCGCACGCGCACCAGGCGAAAGGGACTTGGGATCCGCTGGCCACTGAGCAATTCCATTGGTCCCAGGAGGTAGTGGATAGATTGTTGGCGCGGGTAATATGTCACAACGTAGACCGGAAACGGCCCACTGCGTCGGGTCCGATGCCAGATCTAACAGTATGCTCGCTTGCGCACATCCGAACCAAGTCCTCGGGCTCGATCGATGGTGCCACGGCCGCTGTGGAAGACGGGAATGCTGTTATTGTTGCCATCCAAGCTGGAAAAGAGATTCCGATGTGATGCCCACAGCCTTCGTATGTGCTGACTGCTATAGGCAAGGCAGCCTTCGACCTCACGCAAATAAGACACTGCCATCCCTCTCGTTCACGCATAGATCAAACCCCCACCCTCCTCCCACCCTAGCTTGGTGGTCATGTTATGTATGTGGGTGTGAGCGACAGGGGCGTTCACAGGAAACATCGTGTTTAGTAGACCGGCCCGTAAGCCGTAAGCCGAAGATCTCCGCGCCCTTGTTCCAAAGGGATGGCTCCTGGGATGACCCAGCAACCCTATTCCCAATGTCGGCACTGCATGGCTGCTAGGCTGGCGCTCCTGCCGAATCACAGGCGAGGGATGGCTGTTGTTTCAGTGCGCAGCTGGCGACACCAGGCCGCTCTGGGATCCCTGGTAAGGAGTGCCAAGTAGCGCCCGCTCCAACAAGCCAATCTGCGGGCGTATCAAGGATCGTACCAGATATCGCATCAAGGATCGCGTGGCGTCAGGGCTGCCGCCATGTGCACTGATCCTGGACGATGTCGTGGGCGATGTCGTGGGCCACATGGGCAGATTGCTAGGCGATGCTCTGGATCTCATCGCCATCGGACAACGCGTTCGTAGCATGCTTGCAAGCAGCTTGGTAGGTGCAGGGTAGATCAAGATGCAGGTGCAGGCGCAGTATACAGGTATAGGTGCAGTAGTATAGGGAGGATTCTAGCCTTCCACCTTCAGACACGGGATCGCCAGGTTCAAACCTTCACGTCCCTCGGGCCGGTCACCGGCGTGTTCGGGACTGTGGATACCACCTCTCTCGGAAGCCCTAATGTCACCGCCCCGTCAGATCTAGCGTTCAAAACCAGAGATATATACTCAAATTATTGCGCCATGCAGCTGCCCCATTCGGCTGGGACTGTCGCACAGACTGGCGAAGACTTCAGGAGGGTTTGCAGTCGTTTACGTAGGTATGTACCTTACATGTACGCAATAATACTAGACATCCCGCGCATCCCACGTCTATGCCCTCAGACTCACCACAACCGACTACATAGGCGAAGCCGCGAAGGTACCGACAGACGTACACCTCCTGATCGAATCTCGATACAGCTGCAGTCGCTTCCATAGCCCTAGAGCCTTGCGCGACCCGAGAGCTCCCCGGTGATCAAGCGCTTCGCCCTGATCTAGATCTGCAGACGTACCTATGCGCATTGCCCCGGTCAAGGATGCCCTGTTCATCAGCTGGTCTGGAGGGCACCGCACTCGGACTGCCCTGTCCTTGCACACAATGTGATGCGTCTCGATATGTCCTAGACACGCACTGCGTTTGCACGTCCAACATGCAGGCACCAGGAGGCCCTCAAGTGTGGAGAGAAGGGATACGCTGTATGCCCATTCCGGACGAAACCGATTCGCCTCTGTAACCACCGTGCCGTCACGCGCACCCTAGCCATGCAAGATCTAAACCCCATGCCCCAGGGGTGGAAGTTCAAAACGGCAATCAATCGATCAATCAACCAGAGGCCCTCAATATAGATCACGTTTCCGATTCCTGCAAGAGCGATGTCATGGGTGTTCTGCCATGCCAGGCCCACGTCTCTCCCACGCTGCACCACAGACAAAACACATGGAGACATGGGCGACGGCGGCCCGCACATTGTCTGTCTGGCAGCAGGGATTCCTGCATCGCTGGGCCCAAGGGACTCGCCCCGCAAATCTCGATCGGATACGTTGCAGATTTACAAAAAAGAAGCAGTCTGGTCTCAACTATGCGATCTCCACGGTCGCAGGACCGTACAATGTACTTCAAGTGTACTTTGGCCCGACGATCCAGGCACTTGCGTGACGCCTCTCGCGACGATGCGTAGATCTAGGTGAAGCACGAGCAACAATCGGTGGCGCCCTCCCTACTCATCTCTGCAGGTTCCCAAAGGTCTGGTGCGGCAGACCCTCGCATTGCGCAGTAATTCGCTTTAGGAAATACAAGACTGGCTTCGCGGCTTGTGTGTACTCTTACGTCGTCGGGATTGGCTTTCTGGCAAAGCGGATGAGCGGATTCGCGGGAAGGGGAAGGGCGAGAGCTGAGAAGCAAATGCAATCAAGTGAGTGGTGGAAGCAAACGGAATCCGAAGAAACAAATGTATGGTGTTACAAGCACAGAAGTCTTGCCGGGGAGGACCATCCGGGAGTTCCATCACTGCATCACACCTGGAACAGACGAACCATAGCATCGAATGAGGAAACATCTTTCGTCTCCTGCTACAAAGCCCTGAATCCACCATGCGAATGGGCAGTTGCCAAGGAGGGTCAGATCTCGGTACACGATGTAGCCATCTTGTTGAGGTGGACTCTACATGCATGCCTACCTACATGCATACATGCATTTCTTCTGCGTCATACCGAAGGTCCCGTCCCGACCACAAGTCTCTCGGTCGCCGGCCGTGTCAACCCACCCAATGGGTGCTTGAACTCCCTTCCTTCGCCCTCAGCCCTAACCATGGTCTCGGGGCGTCCATCGCCGCCATCTCAGCCACCTCAGCTCTGCTCGGGTCACCGTCACTACTGCTTGTTGTACTACTAACGCTACTGCGCCCTGACATATTGACGGAATAGTCAATAGTATCAGACCGGCGCCGCATGCACCACGAGCCGTCACGGGCGCAGGAGCCCGGGAAGAGACAACCTCAAGCGTACTGCATACAGCCCAACTATTGATAGAGTTGACGGCTGAGGTGTATGGACAATGATAATTGACCATGTACTGGCACCCAATGCTACGAGCCGCGTTATTGTTATATTGTGCGAGCTGATAATGGCGCGCCTGCCTATTCCAGAGAGCACAATGTGAAGGCTAGTTTTGCGCCTAGTCTCGCCTTGCCTTATCTCGCCTTGTTTCTGATTTCCCTTGCCATAGAGCAAACCGTGTTCGAGAAGACATGGATGCTGCTGACTGCGCTCTTTCACGCGAGGGAAAGTCACAAGAAGAGAAAAACCGGATCAGAAATAACTTTTTACGTGAACGCTAAATGTACTGGACATATTTCTATCTGTATCCTTTTGTAAAAATCCAACGACACCATGCCGTCGTCAACAAAAGAAAAGCAAGCCTCCAGGGTATCAAGTAATAGTGTGCAACACAGCAAAAGCACCACATGGGAACACGAATACCATGCCCAGTCCTCCAGAAAAAACACCAACCTATACCACTTCAAGTACTACCTCTTAGCTCTTAGCAAGTTACAAGACGATTCCATCTTTCTCATTTCTTCTCTTTACTTGTGCCAAGCGCCATTCCCGTCCTGGATACCGATTTCGTAGCCAAGCAAGACTTCGGTGCCTCCGCCCTCCCAGCCGCGATTTCCCGCGCTAGACAGCATGAAGCGGCAAGTGGGATCGACGTAGATGGAAGAAATAACGCCGCCGCGGTGGCCGGGCACGATGGTGAACGGAACGGTGCGGTGGCGGGAGGACTCGGATTGGGCGACGTCGTAGATGCGTAGGATGTCGTTGGAAGCGCTGCAGAGCTATGTTAGACTAATGCAAAAGGCGGGCGAGAGTGGCGGTCTGTAGAGCGGAGTGTACTGAATTCATGAAAGCTAGAAGTTCACTTACCATACGAGGTGTCGTTTGTTGGGCATCGCCCGTACAGCGTATACGGGACCGCTGCCTGCTTGGAACTTGAAGTTGCGGTTGGCTTCGCTGCGCTTGCTGCCCAGGTGGTGGATGGAGTACTCGTCGACCGAGCAGTTGCGGCGGCCCGCGTAGATGAAGTTTCCGTCCGAACTCCAGCATGCGCCGGTGCACCAAGGTGGCGTGCCGCCTTGAGGGACAATGGTGGCTATGGGCGAGGCCATGCGGCGGTCCCAGATGCGGAGCGTGCCGTCTTGAGAGGCGTCGAGGAAAGTTGATTCGCTCTGAGGTGGCAGGTCTGATGCTGACTTCTCCTCTTCGTTGGTCGGTGGTGCTGTCAGTGGTTCGTCAGAGTGTGGAAGGCCGTTCGCAAGTGGGCTTGCAGGTTTGGAGTCGGCTTGTGGAGGCTGGTTGTTGGCTTGATCCTCGGATTGCTTGGTAGGCGATGGCGCAGCTCCGTCAAGACCAGGTATTTGTGTTTCTGCATTATCCGCGGGAGGCTGTACGGGACCGCCAGTGCCCATGCCCGTCATCTCGGAGTCGGCTTCGCCAGGCGCATCATCTGCTTGCATCTCACTCGTGAGTGCTCTGGTTAGTTCGTCATCATCGTCGCCAAAAACATTGTCCGACGTTCCACCGCCAACATTCCCAGTGTCTTCTCCGAAAAGCGACCCATGTGACTCGCCGAAAAGACTACCAGTCGGAGAGCCCATGGCATCCTCGTCGGCATCCTTGTTGTCCGTTCCATTTAGCAGATCGCCATTCGTGAAAGGCGCATCGTTGTTACTTGAAAACGTTCCATTTGTCGGCTCTGGCAGACTGTCCGCCACCTCCGGAATCGTTAGATCACTCGCAGGTCTGACTTCAACGGCGCTGATTTGTCCACCAGCACCTCTGAATGATCGTCTGACTTTGCCGGTGTTGAGATCCCAGTCGTGTATTGTCTTGTCCCAGCTCCCAGACAGAACACTCATCTCGTCTTGCGACAGAGTCAGAACGGATACCGCGCTTGTGTGCTCTTTGAGCGTGGCAATCCTGGTCCCCGCCTGATGTCTGCAAGTCTGCAGATTGATACCACCACTCTCGAGTCCAGATAGCAACCAAACAGCTTGGTGCTGCACAGCCAAAGAGTAGACTGGCGATGTCCATTTGCCTTCATCGGCAGACGGCGGCGTCCGCACCGTAGGTTCTTCGTTCTCCCAGTATGTCACCAGAGACCCGGCCTTCATAACGCTGTCCACGAAAGGGTGTTTTTGAGCAACCGTGAGTGGCACTTTGCCGTTGACAGTGTCCATCCAATTGTACATCCGGACGTAGCCATCCGTCCCGCCGCTGAAAACCCAATGCATGTCCGGTGTTGCCGTCACGGCATTGATGGAAGTGCTCTGAGGCGCAGCCATTGTTGGGACAATATCGTATGCTTGCGCTACGAGAGCTTCCGGTCGGACTGGTGGTACAAAGGGTGCTGCTACATTGCCAGCAGGCGAGCGCGTTCCTCGCGGTGAGGGCGAGGTCAGAAGTACGGCTGGATTGGGTGGTCTTTCTGCTCCATTCGAAGGTCGCTGTGGCTGGCTCGCTCGTCGCGTTGGTGTGTCTGGTTCGTCCTGATCCCCATCGTCGTCGTCGTCATTATCGTTGTCGTCATTTTCGTCATCGTCGTCGTCGTCTCCATTGCCCTCGTCGTCCTGCTCTTGCTCATTGTCCTGATCGTCGTTTGGTTCGTTCACGTCTTCCATCTCCTCATCCTCGTCCTCCTCCCCTGAGCCAGCAGTAGGGTCTATGTCGTCGTCAAAGGCCACCATGTTTGCGGGCTGTAGTGGTCCAGAGTATTAGGTGTATGTCGCGCGAGTCGTCCGAGGCTGTCGGTGATACGTTTGCTGGACCGAGCAGACTGGTTGGATTGCTTGAAATTGTGACCGAGAGCGCGTATCCGTTTGTATCATAGGTGGCGCATGCGCCCTTGAACCGCGTCTGTTGTCAGTTATGTATGCTGAGCTCGGCGAGCGCATTCGCGACGAACCTCTTGAAGCACTTCCGTGGGCTCCACAAACTCCAAACTCCACAACGGCCCGCCGAGCCTCTTGTCTAAGCTTTGGGCCCTGGCAATCCCATCGTTCGTGCTGGACGTCGTGTGTCGATGCATATCTTACTGTTTGGGCGCGCATGCCATACCACTTGTCAAATGAATCTGTGTTTAGCGCTACGGAATCATTCTCTTTGCGATCCGGACGGACTCGAGTGAGTTCGAGGCAACATCGGTGGAAGACAGCTGCGTGGACGAAGACACATGAGATTGCAAGAGTCGCAAAGGTCTCCATCTGGGATACGAACCAAGAGGTTATATGTACAGTGCTTCGCTGCTCGCATGTTGCGAGCTCGTAGTTGTACTTAGGCAGGACGGTCGAATGAGTAACGGCTAAGAACTTATGGTAGGTCTTGAAAGTACCTATGTCCAGATCTGACTAGCGGTACATGTATGCTCCTACATTCAACTCATCACATATGCCCGGCTGTGGTACTACCATAATGCCTCTTCGCCAAGGGAACGCGCCTTCCCGCGGAGAGCTGCAGTAAAGGCTGTCTATCGCGGACTGTTTGCACGAGCCAAACTTGCTCGCAGCAACCTTGCAAACGCGCAACAAGCCGTCGCGTCCAGGCCCTTTTCATCGCGCTGGTGCCTGGCCCTTTCTTCCCTCCTCTCTCCGTCACGGACATCGTTGTTTACAACAAAGCGGATGATCACACTATCATCTCGCTCCACCCCTAACGACGGCGACTTCCACTTTCTCTGCTTACCGCTCGACTTCTGATTGCCCTGTTCTACCTCTCTCTCCCTTTTCCCATACCCTTTTCTACCGCTCTCGTCCATCGTCAACATGAACGAAGACCTCATCGAGGTATTCTCGCGCAATCGACGCGCGAAAGCTTCGAACAAAACCTCGGCAGAAGAATCGCAGCCGCCTCCAAAATTCAATGGCGACATCTTCAAATATTACCAGCCGGTACAAAAGCCGGCGGATGCTGGCCGCTGGCTTGATCGCCCAGAGCTCCCGACTTCGATCGAAATAATGGACATGGACGACGATTCTTCGAGCTCTGATGTGGTGGAGATTACGCCTAACAAGATCGAAGGACCATGGGAGTCTAAGGGTGAGTCGCAAAACGCCACAATGTCACTGCATAGTATACGCTAACCTGTTACTCAGAAGATTACCTGTCCACTCACTACGAGCTACTGCGCGAGGATGCGTTGCGTCCTCTGCGAGACACCATCTGCCGCATTCGACAGGACCCTGAGCTCAATGAGGATGCATTCAGCAAAGCGACTGGCCTCTATCAAGATGTGAGTGGATTTCTCCGACACAAGACACTGAGCGAAGCACAACTGACCATACTGCTAGGTCTACATCCGCGCTCTCACATGCTCCACCAGAGGCATCGCCTTGCGCATCACGTTCAGCACATTCCGTGCGCAGAAAAAGATTCTCTGGGAGCAGAGCAAGCGTCTTGTCACCGGCAGCCTTGTCATCCTAACACCTGCCACCGACATGTTCAAGAGCAAGGCAATTGTCGCAACCGTCGCAGCTCGCAAGCTTGCTACCATAAACCAAGACCCTCCAGAGATAGACATTTTCATTGCGCGCGCCGAGGAACTGGAGATTGACCCAGCGATGAAGTTCGTCATGGTTGAAGAGCGGTCCGCATATTACGAGGCCGACAAGCACACGCTCCTTGCTTTACAAAAGATGGCAACAGAGCCCTTTCCATTGTCCGAGCACCTCGTCGGCGTCCAACCGACCGTCCCAGCACCTGCATGCGTGAAGGCCAAGCCGACCATGAATCTGACCGGAGTGTTTAGAGACAACAAGAATGAAACTTACCACAATGTTGACACCCTCGAAGGCTGGCCGCAAGACCCACAGAGCGATCTCGACAAGTCACAGAAAGCAGCTCTGCATCGCATCTTGACAAAGCAGCTGGCGATTGTCCAAGGCCCTCCTGGTACTGGCAAAACTTTTGTTTCCGTCCAGGCGATCAAAGTTATGATCTCCAACATGAAGCCCGGAGACCCACCCATCATTGTGACATGTCAAACCAACCATGCTCTCGACCAACTGCTTCGTCACATTGCTCATTTCGAGGCGGACTTTGTCCGCCTGGGCGGCAGGTCCAAAGACAAAGATGTCATCAAGAAGCGTACACTCTTTGAAGTGCGCCAAAATGAGTCGAGCAATCCGCCAACAGGTGGCGTGGGACGTGGGCCGCGAATCAAGATGAAGCAGGTGGAGAAAGACATCGAGTTGCTACTTGGGCCACTCAAGGAAGACGTCAAGGGACTGATTGACCATGGCATTTTGGAGAAGATGGGTCTGCTCTCTTCCAAGCAAGTGGAATCCCTCGTGACAGGCGCGTCTCAGTGGACTCAAGCGACTCTCAGCAATCCCAACGAAGCTGCTCGTTCGCCTCTCACCGTGTGGCTTGGGCGCTCTCTCGAGTCAGTCCCACGTGCCGGAGAGTCACAAGACTTTGGCTTCGCTCCAGAGGAGACCGATCTTGAGTACGAACAGCTCCAAGAAATCGAAGCCGAGAATTTTGCCAAGGAAGACGAGGAGTTTGATGAGCTGTACGGCGAATCCTACAGCCTTGCCGACCACTTCACTGGGCGCAAAGCTGCGAGCATGACGGCGGAGAAGTTGACGAAAGTTCTGCAAGAGAAAGACCTGTGGAAGATACCAGAGAACATCAGGGGCGCCGTGTACCGCCACTTGCAGCAAGCCGCAAAAGAGTGCATTCGCGACAAGGTGCGTGAAAAGGCCATCTTATACGACAAGCAAGTTCAGCTTCGCCGCATTGGCCTCTGGGAGAAGGATGAGATCATCCTCCGCAAACAAAAGATCATCGGCATGACCACGACAGGCTTCAGCAAATATCGCGGTCTCATTTCAGCTCTCAAGCCAAGGGTTGTCCTCATCGAAGAGGCGGGCGAAACTCGCGAGGCACCAGTCACAGTGTCTTGCGTGTCCTCGTTGCAACAACTGATCTTGGTCGGTGACCACCAGCAACTTCGCCCCCATTGCAACATGTCGGCTCACGAGAACAAGCCTTACTTCCTGAACATCTCTCTGTTCGAGCGCATGGTCAAAAACAGTGTCGAATACAACATGCTTGTGAAGCAGCGCAGGATGATTCCTGAGATCCGCCGTCTGCTCCGACCAATCTACCAAAACGCCATCGAAGACCACGCCAGCGTTCTTGTATCCGCCAACCGCCCAGATGTACCTGGCATGGGAGGCGTCAACTCGTTCTTCTTTTCTCACGCTTGGGAGGAGCAGAGGGACGATCAGATGTCTTGCATCAACAGGGATGAAGCCGACATGATCGTTGGTCTTGTGGAGCATCTCGTATACAACGGCATGGAGACGGACGACATCACCATCCTGACATTCTACAACGGGCAACGCAAGCGCATTCTCAGCACCCTCAGGAATTCTATCATACTTGACGGAAGACGCTTCAACGTTGTCACCGTGGATTCATACCAAGGAGAAGAGAACAAGGTCGTTATCCTGTCCCTGGTCCGCAGCAATGGCAACAAATCCATCGGCTTCCTCGGTGTCGAGAACCGTGTTTGCGTCGCATTGTCTCGTGCTCAGTGCGGCTTCTACATGTTTGGTAACGGCCAGCTTCTCTGGGACTCCGGTTCAAAGCTTTGGCAAAAAGTCCTCGCGATCGTCGCAGGACAGAAGAGCAAGAGCAAATCAGACCTTCCTCGCATCCAGCCAAACCGTCTTGCCGACCGGCTCCCAGTGCGCTGCGAGAACCACGGCAATCTAACAGAGATCACGACACCGGGCGACTGGGAGAACATCATGGGCGGATGCACTACGGCGTGTGATACGACCTTATCGTGCGGACACCAGTGTCCGCTGACTTGCCATCCCTTCAGTCACGACACGGTCCGCTGCCACCACCTTCGCGAGTCCATCCTCGAATGCGGACATAGCTGCACCGCTATGTGCGGCGAGGCGTTCAACTGCAAACAGTGCGCAAAGACTCGTGCTCACCGCACCGAACCAAGTGAAGTCGGCTCACAGGCATCATCTGGCTCTTCATCCTGGCAGTCTTTCGCCGAAGAGGAGCCAATTCGCTATGCTGCTGCTCTGTCGACCATGCCTCGCGATGCATCGCGCTCGTCTGCGTCGAGGAGTCCTGTCGCACGCTGTAATGTAGATGACCTCGCACCTCTGCGTTCGTCTGTCGCATCGGGCTCTGTTGCAGACTCCCATCTGGCGGATGTCGTTGCAAGCTCTCATTTGGTGGATCTCGCTGGCATGGTAGATGGTGCTCTCGACACCCAATGCCTGCCTCAGAAGAAAGCGCTCCGCCCCCAGCAAAACTCCAGCGATAAGACGGTAGGAGGTGTTTTGTTGGACTGAGGTTTGATGGCTTGACGGCGTGACTGTTGAGTTGCAAGTTGAAGAGTTGCAGCGTGCGTGTGGATGGGTGGCAAGAAGAAAGTAATTTCAGCGCAAGGACGGAAGTACAAAACAGGAGTTAACGATAATAGACAACGCAACGCAACGCATTTCACAGAACTGGCCTCGATCATGCGCATAATCGTGACCGTCGATGCAGCCATGCTTCAAAGTTGCATCAGGAAGAACACGGCCTAGACCAGCTTGGATTGTATTTAACGTGCTAAGAGGCAGCAGTGACAAACCATCAACCTTGTGCGTTGCGGGCATCGATCCTTCTCGACGAGTTGACTACGGTGGCACGGTGGTACCGCAGCCTACAAGAATACATGTATGTAGCGAACGGCCGTTGCAATGGCGCACGCGGGGTTGGAGCATGCACTCAAATACTTGATCGTTATCACCAACCCTAGATTCCTTTTTCTCTAGGGGATCTGCTTCTTGTGGCCCCGCGGTCGTGCGCTGGGCCTCGTCTACCTTATAGCCGAAACACCCTTAGTTCGGCTTGTGCGAGACAACGCTGAACCGCTCGCCCGTAGACTGCCGACTTGCAGTACAGAGGGCGGCTCAGTGTTTCGGGCGGTAGGAAGTCTTGAGGCGGTATGTGGTAGGTTGGCTGGCATTATTCCAAAGAGATCGGACCCCTCTCTCTAGTAGACGATAGGTGACATCGCCATTGTTCGTTAGTCTACCCCGCTGGAGGGGGAAAGTGAAAGTGGAACTCCAGGTCGGAAGAGACGTTGGCGTGTGCAGGAGTGGCACAAGCAGTCTATTTAAGTACTTCAGGCAGGCCCTACTTGTGTGACCATCGAGGTTCTTTCATCGTGGTCTATCACTCGATTTCTGCCTTACTAAGCCAACCGATTCACTTACATATATACTTTACTCTTCGCCACTATGCCCAAAGGAGGATGCGCGTGCGGCAATGTCCGTCTGAGCTACACCGGCGAGCCGTCGGCTAAGGTATGTCAAACATCACACCGTTATAACAGTTGGCTATGGCAGAAGTAAGGTAGTTTATCCAAACGAAATTTCTAACTCGTCCTCAGGCCCTATGCCACTGCGTCGACTGCAAGAAAATCACCGGCTCCGCCTACAGCACCAACGTCGTCATCCCCAGCCAAGGCTTCGAGGTGACCTCGGGCAAGCCCAAATCGTGGACCAAGAAAGCCGACTCGGGCGAAAACATCGAGACGTTCTTCTGCGGCGACTGCGGCACCACCATGTGGCGCGAGACTCCCACTTTCGGAGACAACAAGGCTTTCAAGGTCGGCGTCTTGGATACTCTGAGCGGTTTCAATGATGCGAAGCCGGATCTCGAGCTGTATGCTCCGCAGCGCGCTTCGTGGTTGCAGCCTGTGGCTGGTGCGACGCAGTTGAAGGGAATGCCGGGTAGTGAGGAGGTTTAGGATAGGATGCGCTGAGGGAAATGAAATGAGAATGATCCTGTTTGGCCAGACTGTATCTCGTGTGAGTGAACGGCTGTTCGTGTCGAGGCGATGCTGTGATCTTCAATGTGATGGCTTTCTCCAAGCAATATACCAGATCATTCCGATTCCGATTCTTCCGGTTCACGAACAGTGTCTTTCAGTGTCTGCGGGCAGATGTTAGTCTTTCTTCGATCTCTTTGCCGGAACTATACAGTGACTCGTACTGCGTTGAGTCTTGCTTTGAGCTGGGCATGCTTCGACTCCTGGATGAGTACGTGCTCGTCGTCAATGTCTTCAATGATGTATATGTTGCCATCCTCTGAGTTGATTTTGACGATGATGGCTTTGATGGAGGCGTCACACTCTACGAGCACGCCTGTGTTTCTCGTCAGTATATTCTTGGGTCTGTTTTTGCATAAGAGTTCCTACCTTGTGAAGCGCGAGGCATGACAGTTTCTTGGAGAGACAGCTGGGTGGAGAATCAATAAAGACGAAGTGGATCCCTGTAGACGAGATCAAGATGACTGACGGGTATATTTTTGGCACGTGATACCTGTGTTGATGGAATGGATCCATGAGAGGACACGGCAAAGCTGGTACGGCGATCCAAGCAAAGCTTCCCCCGCCGCCGATCGGCGTGGCGTTCTTGCCCGCTGTGCTGTGCTGTCACAGACCACCTTGCACCGACATGACATCTTCACACGGCGCCTACTAACCGAACCGAATCCTGTACCTTCAGTCGCCACATGCCATTCTCCTTCTCCTCTCTTCTGCGATGACAAACCAGTCTCACCGAACCTGACTTCTACCGCTCCCTCGTACGGCCGCTGCCAACTAAGATCCTCGCCTACGCCACCGTCAATGTCAAGCTCGACAATGACCTTTGTTGCCGCCGCGTGGCACAAATAGATACCTACATACGCCGGCAAACCTCTCCCCATTCTAGGTCGACCAAGGCACTAGATTGTGTTGCACCACTCGCTAAGACGACATTCAACATCCCTACGTCGACAACTGGTGGCGCCGTGGACCTCGACCACCTTTTACGATCTACGCAACTACAACACTTTCACATCAATCATGTCTCCTATCGCACCCTTAATGCTCGCCAAGCAGTCCAATGCCGATTCCGGGATAATCAACCATCTGCTCTCGGCCTCAACGAGTCAATCACCATCTGGCTCGCTTGTCGCTAGGCAGAGCGAGCCGTCACCGAGTGACGAAAGCGAAACGTCAAACGACAACGGCAGATCCTACACAACTTACTACTTCGTTTTCTTCGCCCTCTTGTTCTGCATCGCTTTGCTATGCGTCTACTTTGTATGGAGAAGACGTCGCAACGCCCTCACGGTTCGCCATGGTTTCCGTCCAGGAAGCTATCAACGAAATGTGCAAGATTGGGATACCGTACGCTACCGACGGCGGTACTGGAACACCAACTTCAGGAACGCAGGGGTCAGCAGAGAGGAGGGTCTCAATGAGCACGGCGAAGCACCGCCACCATATGTGCCGAAAGACGACGAGAACACGGGCACTGGTGGACCGCAGGCAGGAGCATACCACGAACAGGGACAAGCCAGACCAGCAGAGCCGGCCATCCCAATGCAAACACTTTCGCGAGACCAGGCGGGTCTAGGTCAGAAGCCGCCGGGCTACGAGCAGGCCGTACAGCCAAGCGGCTCGCGACTAATGCCGTGATGCAACGCTGGCGACCAACCACGAATTTCGAGAGGGAGATCACCTTTTTTCATTGCTTTCAACTGGGCATTTCAACGGAGTCATGACGGTCAGAGATGAGGTTTACAGCCCACTTGCTTTTTTCTGGACGCGCTTGATCACGCTTATTCGATCATTAATGATACCCAATACTCGAAGCGTTCGTACTTCCAAGCGCGCTTCAGATATTCCTACTCAGGAATTCCCTTCCAAGATTTCAAGTATGGCCACTGCTGATCATTCCAGCCTACCAGCGCGTTCGATCGCTCACTAGAGATAAATCAATTGGGCATAGATTACTAAGCGTCTCCAAATCCGTTCCAAATTATTCGTCGCTCCATACATCACGTGTTGTCGCGATTTTGTGCCTCCTTCTGACGTCACCTGTTTTGTATTGATCGACATGACGCGCAATGGCACGCATGGATTGATCTCCCCATCGTCCTTCTCCTCCGATTTCTCCTCCTGTTCATCGCGTCAAGTTCAATAGCAAGATCTATTAAAATGTCTCTTGCAAGCCAGGCTGCGCATTCTTTTCCCACCGCTAGTCACCCACTCGCAGGATGCCCTGCCGGCGCTAACATGAGTGCGCCCATTAGTTCCATACCAGGTGTACCCCAAGGTCATCCGACCTCAACCCAGTCACAATTGATGGTCCTGATGAGCAGACTGCGGCGCGTCGTGCCTCACAGGGAACTAAGCGCAAGTCCACATCGAACGACGACGATGAGGACGTCAATCTGTCAGACATTGATGTCAAAGGCCAGCCCATCACAGATAACGCTGATCAGATCAGGCGCAAGATCAGCAGGCTGATTGAGAACGGCGGTATGAAAGTTGGGGAGTTCTGCAGCAAGATCGACGTCAGCAACAACGCGTATAACCGATTTGTCCACCAGCACGGGCCCACCAAGGGCCTCCAGAGCGATGTCTTCATGAACGCATGCGCGTACTTCAAGAAGCGAGAGATTGCCGGGTTGAAGCTGCCGACTGCGGCTAGTAAGAAAGTAAAGAGTACTCCTAGCAAGAAAAGCGGCGCCGGCGCCGACGACACTGCGAACGACACTGCCAAAAAGACTACCAAAGGCAAGGCGGGCGATCCGGCCGACTTCCTTCAAGTACACCTAGACGGCGAAGAAGATGACAGCGTACCTGTCTACGACACGTGCGCCGACGTGCGCCGCAAGATCTCAGCCCACCTTCGCGACCCCGGTGTCACTCAAGCCCAGTTCTGCCGCGAACTCCACAGCCAACTCCACGGGCCGGAAAAGGGCTCCAAAATCCAAAGTGGGCAACTGGCTCGTTTCCGGGCAATGAGCGGCGCCAACCAAGGCGGTGACAACAAGATCTTCTACACTGCCTATGTTTTCTTCGAGAAGAAGCGCATTGCTGAAGGCAAGCCTAAATCGAAGAAAAGGAATGAGATGGAGGAGATTTGGCCGGGCGGCGTGGACAGGAAACTCTTTGGAAAATGGAGGTAAGTGCGCTCTCTTCCGCTCTGATCAATGAATCCTCGGTCGATCTGGATTTTCTGCTATGTAGCGAGGGTCACGGTCAACGTGAGCTTTCTGCGGACGGAATACTGACTTGGCGATCTCAGTGCCTTTTGTACATCTGATTCACGACCGACTTTCGACGAGTATGGTGTGCTCCACATTGTCAAGGTTGGAGGGGCTGTGCGAAGGAGATGATGAGGGTCGAAAGCTCGTTGGACAGAAGGCGTTCTCAATCGAGTCCTGACATTGGATGCTTCGCTTTTGTATTAAGTTGTATGATTATGTGTAATGATCATGAATATACGACGATCTTGTATTTTACCACATGCCTTTCGCCTTGGGAAGACCTCCATGATAACACCATCCCCTGCTGCCTGCTAGTAATCCTTCGCCTCTCTTTTAGTGCCATTCCGGAAATACAACAACTTAAAAGTCGACCCCACGTCCAAACAAATGAAAAACAAAACACCCAGCTTGCCCCTCAACACCACTTCAAGGCCAGGAGAGATACAATAATTAAATCAACAACACCAGAAAAACACAATGGAGCCAACAACAGACCCAGAACCCTGCCGCCTCCTCTCCCTCCCCGCCGAACTACGCCTGAGAATCTACTCCTTCGCACTCGCCCCAACAGGAAGCATATACCTGCACCGCACGCCCAGCAAACGCCACGCCATAACACCCTCCTCCATCAGCCCAGCACTGCTAGCCACCAACCGCCAAATCAACGCCGAAGCCACCGGCGTGCTCTACGTCGAGAACACGGTGTTCATCGCTCTCGACGCCCACGACACCGCCTGGCCCACCATCAACGAAGCCCGCCTGCCGCAACCCGTCCTGCAGCGCCTCGAGCACTTGTGCGTCTTGCTGGACTGCACCGCCGTCCTCTGGCGGCCCTACGACGCGGTGGATTTCGACGCTTTCACCGCTCTCACCACGCTCAAGACTCTGCGGCTGCGTGCTCTGGTCCTGCCGGATGAGGCTGAGGAGTTTGCCGAGGATGGCGATGATCAGAACGCCGCCGGCGATCCCAACCAGCAAGGCGGCAACGAGGGTCCACCTCTCCCACCCGCCGAGCCCACGTGGAAGTTCCCCCAATTCGCGCGGCTCGCGGCAGAGATTCTGGAGCGCGTGCCGGCTTCGACCAGGGTTTTCTACGGGCCCGAAGCTGACGATGACCGCGAAACAGGCGATGCCGAGCATCACCATCGAGAAGGCGCATTCGAGCCTTTCGACCAATTCTACACGCCCAAGTACAAGCTGACCACCATGGCGGGTCGAAGTCACACTGCGGTGGCGAGGGAGGTGACCGCGGGGGATTTGCGAGAGAGTCTGCGAGTGTTGGAGGGCGAGTTGGAGTTGGCGGAGAGGAGGGGGAGCAAGGCAGGGAGTGTGTTGGATGTGTGGGCGGATTACCGCGCGATTAGATCAGCATTTTCGAGAGTTTGATCAAGGTGGTTGGCAGCTATTTCGTTGTAGTTCCAAGGATTGTACTGTGCAATGGTATGTGTGAATTCATGGTCATGCTCGTCCGGCGGCTTACATGCATGTAGACAGGCGACAGACGTGATTCAATTGCGAATTTTGAACAGCAAAAATAGAGCATACACTGAACTGAATGGACATCTTCCGTCAAAGCAACTCGGCATGTCAGCCTTTCGATTGGGGAATGCTAAATCCACGACAACGGGATTGGCTTGAACACCAAGCGTGGCAGTAAGTCTGATCTTGAATGAGTTCGTGTAAGCATAGCTAACATGGAAGACCAAAAGAGACTCAAGTTGGGAAAATGAGAACATTGCTTGAGACTACTCATGAACGAACGTGAGCACGTGCACCGCTACAACCTTTCATCGGGAATCTACGTCCAGCCTACTGCTCGCAAACCCAAATTCCCTCGTATTGTGCATCATCATGC
>Ga0265797_10004285_pt1 | contig 21947 bp, 17 predicted proteins | sample P2T30metagenome_FD_192433 | JGI IMG/M metagenome (GOLD analysis project Ga0265797, IMG submission 192433) | Plant litter microbial communities from East Loma Ridge, Irvine, California - P2 T30 | ecosystem: Environmental > Terrestrial > Plant litter > Unclassified | place: USA: California... | reverse complement strand
TTCACGTACTGTAGACAGGAGTCTGACCGCTCAGCTGCTCGAGCACCTTGGCGGCACGAGTAAGTCTGTCACCAGACTCGCCAACGGAGATGTTGAGGACGAGCTTCTGGATGCGCAGCTCACGCATGGGGTTGGCAGCCTTGTCAGAGGCACCCTGGCTGACGACATTCTGGCCGTCGGCCTGCTGCTGGGAGGATTGTCCAATGGCCTGCACAAGGAGGTATGTTAGCCACGGCTCTTTTTCTGCGCTTCTGCGTCGCAATATTCCACGCTTCCAAGTCCGATTTCTCCCAACTCTTGCGCCCGGTGGCCGTTCATCTCCAGTTTGCGAGCGGCACTCGGAAGCGTGCAGTAGGGATGTAGTCGTACCATTTTGGTGGATATGAGTCGTCCCGGTGGTCGTTGGTTGTCGGAGTCGCTGGTAACAGGAAGTTCGGGCTCGTCTGGCTTCGTGAGGAAAGTGCGAGGCAGAATTTGGAGACGATGCTTGGCAGCATGACTCGCGTGGCCATCGAGAGCAGTCCGACGACGGGAACTTCACTTTCTCAAGCACGCGCCCGTGATTGAATGTGATTGGCTGCAAACCCTCTGCGCGCGCGACACACTTGACCGTCATTGCTACTGGCACCGAGATCCATTTGCGCCAGCATCACCACCCGCCTCTACGCATACCACACACCTCCGAGACGTGCTCTAGCACGCCCATCCGCCACCATGGCAGCACCGAACAAGCAGGGAAAGATGGTAAGTTGTGCGCGCAAACCGTTATGGCAATGCCATGTGTTGACGGACATAGCTGACGAGACCGCCTTTTAGACAGGATTCGTAAGTTTGAAGTGTATAAGATCTTGTTCGACATGCGCTTACAACGGCCCTAGATCAACCACAAGATGCGCGTCACCATGAAGGATGGCCGACAACTGGTGGGCCAGATGTTGGCCTTTGACAAGGTATGGATCCGCTTTGAATCCTTTGGAAGCTTCACATACCAATTGACAATCCATAGCACATGAACCTCGTCCTCGCCGACACCGAAGAATTCCGCAGAGTGAAGCGCAAGACCAAGGCTGCAGCTCCCGGCGGAGCTCCCAATCAGACCGTCGAAACCGAAGAGAAGCGCGCACTCGGTCTGGCTATCATTCGTGGCTCCAACGTCGTGTCCTGCTCCCTCGATGGACCGCCACCCGCAGACCCGAGCGCTAGACTTGGAAACAGTGCGCCTGGAGGCGCTGGAGCTCCTACACCCATTGCAGCAGGCCCAGGTATCAGCAGGCCGGCAGGCAGAGGCGCAGGTATTGGACTGCAAGGCCCTGCAGCCGGTGTTGGAGGTCCTGGTTTCGCTGGACGTGGCGCACCTCCTGGTTTCCCTCCAGGTTTCCCACCTGCTGGTTTCGCTCCACCTGGCTTTGGTGGACCTCCCGGCGGTCCTCCTGGCTTCGCACCTCCCCCTGGTGGCCGCGGATTCCCGCCTAGGTGATCGAACATAAGATTACTGCTGTCTCGAGCTTGCTGTCAACTGTCTTGGACGCTCGACTTCGGGCAGCAAGCGAACTTAGAGCGCCGAAACCACTCAGGAGTCGAAAGTGTGCGCAACCGAGATCACAACTGGGCTAGACATAGCAAGATGATCGGCCATACAGGATGCTGGGTTGACGCATGATGGAAAAGAAATGCTGGAATGGAAACTGAGAAGAACTGCAAAACCCACGGATGTTATTACAATCCGACCAATACGGCTCCACCTTGAAGTCGAGCTACATATTCTAGTGAAAAGCGCACAGTCTCACGCGCTAAAATGAATGCCTTAAGAACAACATCCGACTACTGATTTTCTTCTTACCACACTTACCTCTCATGTTATGTCTGGGCTCTGGATACCCTTGGCACCTGCCTGACATTAAAATCGTGTGAGCATTCATATATTAAACCGCAATACTGGATTGAAGTGGGGCTAGAAATGTTTCGTAGCGTTTACTTCAAAGAATGTCTAACAGACCTCGCCGAAACAATTCTATGAAGAGCCATCGACAGCAAGTATCTCCGGAGGACCAATGGTAACATCTTCCAACGCCGCCTTCTCTCCTTCTTTGGCACTACACTGACCCCACCCGAAACTCCTCAGGCCTTGTCTCCTGATCAGAGCATAAGCAGCACCGAAGAGAACTGCCTCCACGCCCAAATTCAATGCCATGCTCAAGCCAATATGGCTGATTCTTCCTACAACAGCGTTCCAGCCCCGATCCCCAGCTCTCCCAGCCAACACAGCCCACGCTTCTGGTATCGCACTCCCTACCCCAGCACCCAAGGCAGTCGTCGCCACAGGCATGCCGGACGACAAATAAAACCTTAGAACCTTGCGCATCACCATGCTCTCCAAAGGCAACAACATGACCCGCACCGCGAATATGTCTATCCGCAAGCCCAGCCACGTCGCCGGCAGCCGTGCTAGAGAAGTACTCCTGTGCGAAAGCACTTTCATCTGCACGAAGTCATCAGTCGTCGCCGAGACTTGGTAGCTGACGTCTGTCTCCCAGCCGTTTGTGGACCCGGGGCGGTTCTCTTCGTGGACGTGCCAGCCGACGAGTTGCAGGAAGCGCTGCCTAAGCACCCATGTTTGGTGCATGATGGCTCCGAAGGGGTCGCGAAGGACTGATGGTGCGGGTTGGAGAGTTACTTCGGGGTGCTCGCTGATTGAGGGGAGGCGGTGGCTGGTGAGGTCGGTGAAAGCTGGGGCTTCGGGGGTGGCTTCTCGGGTTAGGAGGCTGTAGCTCATGATATATGGGGCTGCGGAGGTGAGGAATGATCCAGGAGTGGATAGTGTTGTAGAGTACGCGATGCGGAAGAATGAGGGTAGATGAGTGTTGAGAAGAGGGCGCCAGGGCATCGATGGGGCGATGTTCATCTGGCGGGCGAAGGCGTAGGTTTCGAGTGGTAGGAGAAGTGTATCGATGGCGACCAGAACAATGTCGACAAAGATGGTAAGCGAGCGGATGAGGAATCTAGCCTTGCGACGACGCATGTCAGAGACGACAATGCGTTGTTGTATCGCGCCGATGCTTTCTTCGACGATGAGCGCCATGACCTGCCAGGTAATTTTATGCAGAATGGCAACTCCTGTGCCTGGCAAGAGACCCAAAAGAATGCCCTGCCATCCATTCCCGAATATTATCCTAGCCTCGTATCGCAAGATCTCCGCAAAGGGTAGATCAGTCGAGTACAGGCCGATCTGGATTCGTCGGACAAGTGCTGTTGGCCACCACAAGGCAAACCACGACACCACATCTATAAAAGCACTCATTTCATTGCCGCGGTTGTCTTCGTGGATTTGAAGGCGTTGCCGTTTGTTGCGCTCGATGTTGATCTTGCGATGCAGTTTGGCGTCGGTGTGCACTTTGCGTTCGACGACACCGACGAGGGCCAGGACTTCGTTTGATGCGTGTCGGAGCCTGGCATTTTGCGCTTCTGTTTCGAGATTTACTGGCCGGCCTTTTGGGTCGTATTGTTGATTTGGGAAAGGAGTAGGTTGTATTGTTTCGATTAAATCGTTTTCGCTCGTTGATGGTCCTTGTGGATTCGTATGGTCTTCGTTACTGTTTGGAGCCTCGTATTGATATGCAGACCGACCAAGAGCCAGCCTTTCAATATATTGGAGACGACCCATATCAGCGGGAAACACTGCAGTAGAGGTATGCTCTTTCAATGATTGCCCTTTCGACAATTAAACGCCAGAAATCGTTGCTGCCCGAAAGTGATGAGCCGCAAGACAAGATTCAGCTCCTAAGTATGGTATTATCTCTCATACTCGCCGAACTGAGTTGCAGCGCAATAAAATGTGAGTGTAGCACATCCTACAATATACTGTGGTGTAATACAGGCGTTCGAAGTGGAATAAGCTCGTGAAGGGAAGCTGTAACTTGCGCGCGTCGGCATGGAGCGGGCCGAGTGAGTTTGTGGAGAGTCTAGCGGCAAAAATTACCAGCTGCGCAAAGGACCTTGGACAAAATTTTGGGACGGACAGAGACGCAACACAGCATCGCGGTAATGTCTTCCTTTTTTACCCTGCCTGCATCGCAGAAGAAGCGCAAGAGGCCACAGGCACCTGGAGATGCTCCCGCAAAATCTGGCAAACCAACACGGAGGAGGGAGACTCGCGACGAGTCCATCTCTGGCAGCGACATCTCAGACGACGATGCGGCCGAAGACGACTTCTCGGGCTCGGAGTCAGAAGATGAGGAACTGAAGAACGAGGACCCGGCCGCCAAAAGGATTCGACTTGCCGAGCAATACCTGGCCAACACACAAAAGGAGGTGCTTGAGCTCGGAGGCTTCGATGCTGCGGATGTCGATGCAGAGCTGATGCGAGAGCGCATGGGCGAGAGGCTGAAGGAGGACACGGCAGAAAGCAAGGGCAAACTATACAGATTCATCGCGGATGAGTTTGACTGGAGTGGAGCACAGCACGATCAGTTTAGGACCGACACGAAGGGCGTCAATGGTGTTGCAATCGCAGGACGCTTTGTCTACACTGTTACATCTGATCGCGCGCTGGTCAAGTGGGAAATCCCGGATCTGGAGGCATCCTTGGAGGACACAAGCAACAACAAGAAGACTTCAAGAAAACCAAAGAAGCTGGCCTTCACCCGTGGAAGCAAGTACGCCAAAGAGCACCACACAAAAGACATCCTGTGTGTTGCTGCATCACAAGATGGCAAGTTCGTTGCCACTGGAGGCGCAGACAACAGGCTCATCATCTGGGACGCGAACACTCTCAAGGTGCTAAGGATTTTCAGCGGCCAAAATCGCGACAACGGACACAGAGACAGCGTCATATCACTTGTCTTCCGGAGAGGCACCAACCAACTTTTCAGCTCAAGTAAGGACAGAACTGTCAAAATCTGGAGTCTGGACGAACTAGCATACATCGAGACTCTTTTCGGTCACCAAGACGAGGTTCTGGACGTCAGCGCATTGGCAAGTGAAACCTGTGTTACAGTCGGTGCGCGTGACAGGACTGCACGCTTCTGGAAGGTTGTAGAGGAAAGCCAGCTAGTGTTCCGTGGCGGTGGACCCGATCGCAAGCCTAAGAGAGGAGGCGACTACGAGGATGGAGTGAAACCACATTACGAAGGCTCAATGGAGCGCGTTGCTTGCATAGACGACGAGACTTTCGTTACCGGCGCCGATAACGGATCTCTGTCACTATGGAACATTCACAAAAAGAAGCCAGTATTCACACACCCTCTGGCTCACGGTCTCGAGCCACCAACACCCATCGAAGAGCGAAGTGCTGAAATTGATGTCACACAATCCATGGATGCTGAAGGTCCGATGATCCTGGAACCTCAACCTCGCTGGATCACTGCTTTGAAGGCCATCCCCTTCTCAGATGTCTTCGTGACGGGAAGCTGGGATGGTCACGTTAGAGCCTGGCGGATCTCATCTGACAAGCGTCGCATCGAGCCCTTGGGTGCACTAGCGACACCCGAGATCGATGTGACCGCGGCACTGGAAAATGAGGGCATCTCGACCTCCGGACTCAGCGCCGATGTGGTGCAGGCTATCGCGAGAGGCGCTCAAGCAACAGGCCTGGCCAAGGGTATCGTCAACGATCTCGACGTAATAGACAAGGACGAACGTGGCAGAAGTGGATGCTACGTGCTTGCCGCCATCAGCAAAGAGCACAGACTCGGAAGGTGGGATACCTTCGATGGCAAAAACTGCGCTGTGCTCTTCAACGTGCCTCGAAAGGCGGAGTCAAATGCGGTCGATGGTGCTGGGGACGTCGAGGAGGCTGACGATTTCGCCAGCTTCGATTGAGTGGGGTTGTATAATGTATCAAAAATCTCTCTAGGGTCGCGAAGGCGGCACCTCAACCAATTGCCTCCATGTTTTCAGAACGTCCTCAGTGTCATGGAACACATGCAACGTCTTTAATCTCGGGCGGAGCTGCGAATGTACCACTTGAGACTCATGGGTGCGTCCCTCTTCACGAATGATCGACAAATCAATACTGGTGGTACTGTACTACCACCACCATTTAGCTACGTTGCTTCCGCACTAACGTTGTCTTTGTCGGAGTCGTGTGACTGAGCTTCTTGTATCAGGATTGGGGGACACCATAAAAAGTAGGAGGTAGAAGGTACGTCTATCCCCAACTGCTGACGCTTCATGGGTTCGGAAGTCGGCTCACGGCTCGACATGTGGCCCAAGTTTTGCATTGCAACACTCGCAGAACAGCTTACGATCATCATGCGCGAATACGACAGGCTCATGATGCAGATCACTACCTATGGAGATGACACTCTTTCGAAACCTTTCTTGATTCGATCGGCAGTGCAGAAGTGTGTCAATATAGACGTTACTGCATGCTGTACAGTACTTGCAACATCGACGATCGAAATGCGAATCACAATTTGCCGATACCCTCTGCTATGGACCGGGATAATCAGCTGAACTCTCAGCTATCATGCCGACAGGCCACAAGCGCAGCGCTTGGTGGAATGATGTTTCCTTTTCCATTGCTTCCGCCTGCAACATGCACAAAGCGCACCCACAGCGGATGTGAATAAGCAAGGTGGGCGCAGCTCGCACTTTTTACGCCCAGCACTCTATGTGAGGCTAATGCAGCGTGGCAGATGCCGGTCTTGAACATCAGGTGAACGCTTTTCCGATGCTAGCCAAATCGGAAACGTTAACGAAAAGGCATGTCGATCGCACTCGCAAACTTGATCCCGGGGCATGCGTGAGATGCGCTTCTCAACCACTACCAAACGCGCTTGCGCAGGCACTTATCATAGCGGAGCTTCCTCCGCACGGCCATCTTCGATTCCTGCACTCTGGTGATTCGGTGTGCATGTGCGAGTGGGCGTCCGTCGAGTACAAAGCCGTGTCGCGAGGCGGTGCGCGCCTTACATGGGCGGTCGCGTGTCGTCGTTGTGACCGCTCCATCTGCAGTGTTTCGCCAGGCCGTGTAATAGGCTTTGAACTGCCTCGACTGCCTAGCTCTCATAAGCGAAAGATTCCTGATAGACGCAACCTTTAATTTCGTGACACCTTCAAGGGCTTTTGCTTTTCGTGGAGACCTTGGGATGGAGGCTGGAGCTCCTGCTCTGCCCCGGCAGAATGACGGTCATGAACCTTGGTTCGGCGAGCGAGGGCGGGCACGTGGAGGTGGTTAAACGGCAAATCAATTCCTCGATCAGTCGACGAGTGATGCAGTGTGAAGAACCGACTTCAGTATCGGATGCGCACGGAGCCCATGTGACGACAGTTCAACACTATCTGATGGTTGGCCATCGTCCGTGTGTTGCGGGAAGACCAACCAGAGGACCAAACCCAGCGCAGTACGTCTTTATCCTCGAACTGTAGAGTCTCACCTGGATCGACTAAGCCGTTGACAGCACTTCGGACGCGACGTAATTGATGGGGACATCGTCGATGCAAGTTGTGATTGCAGAGATGGAAGAATCTGCTCTTGCCTCTTGGCCGCTTGACCAGGCAACACCCCTGAGAAACAGGCGAAACACACAGAAGAATAGGGGTTCATCACACAGGAAGATCAGCAGTCAGGCTCTGCAATGATGTGCTGGTACTTGTTGTGTCCGTCTGGGTGGTAGTGTGTACCTGTTCCGCGGTACCTCGAACAAGAAGGTGCTGCCCACAGATCAGCCGAACATGCAGAACTTCGAATTGGCCTTGCGATCTGACGATTCCGCCAGTGCGGCAGTGCGGGCAAGAAGAAAGGCGTGTGGCCTGGAACGAGGCACGAAGATCGGCGATGCAGCAAGCTTCCCGTTTCGATGTCCATCGATCGTCATGACTCGCCCAGTGTAAACAGTATAGCATGCTGTTTGCTAGGAGGTATAATCGAGAGGTCGAGGAGGTATAGCAGCAGTCAAAGCGAATACATCGATGTAGGATGTGATTCGATGTCGTTGACACGCTGTGACGTGATTATTCGTGGGTTTCGTTGTCGCGTTGCCAATCACTGCCTGATGGATCCAGCCGATCTGTGCGGCCACGTTCGGCAGCAAGTCCGAGCATCGACGTTCACATCGACCCACATTCAATTTCGGACTTGGGTGCAGAAGGAAGGGCTTGTAAGGGTATACTGGGCTCTTGTTGGGGGTTTATGGTGTTTCCTGTCGACAAGACACGCAAAGTGCTCGGTCGATGAGATTTACGAAACACTGGGAAAGGGTTTCGGTACTATTGTCGCAGCACGCCTTCTTTAGACGTCATCCGCAACAAAGCTCGTTCATGCACGGTGGTTTGCGGGTCGACTTTATTGTTAGTGCTCCCAAGCGTGATGCGGAGAATGTGCCACGGCTCACGGAGCGCAGTCCACGAAAACGACATGCAATGCGTGCGCAGGTGCAGGATCAGCCAGCCAGGCGTTCAGCGTGCGAAGCAGGTTAAACCGGTCGACCTGTGGTCGCCTGCCGGGCAGATGCCGTGCGTGCCTGTTTTTAAAAACAATCCGTGCCGTCCCATTTCGCAAGGCAGGCAAGGTGACTTGAACCTAGCTGAGCGCTAGGCTAGTTCACTGCCCTGTGGTCCAATCCCCTGCATCGAGAAATTGTCGAGATCTCTGCCAGAAACCCATCTGCTGTCCAAATCGGCGCGATCGAGTGCGAGAAAACCCAGGTCCGGGCGAATCGGGCTCGATAGCATCGAGAACATCGAAAACCCACCCCCCATCGCTTGTTTCTGGCAATGACACCTACGCCTCTGCTAGGACCCTAGGGCGATTACTGAGAACGACCTTCTGCTATCTCGCTCACGCGCATGCCACTGTGCTCTCGTCTGGCAATCGCGTTCGAGCGCAATTCGCGACTTGCGCCCCACCACAGACTCTTACCTTTTCTGTTGTCATGGCTGCTTCTGGTTTCTGGGAGGCGCTGGACCGTCTCGGTCTTTCACAATATCACGACGGCCTTGTACAAGAGGCCTTTGATTCGTGGGACGTTCTTGCGGATATCACAGAGGAGGACCTGTAAGCCGCAGATCACATACATGGATATGACGAACACCTTTCTGACGATCCGACAGAGATGCCTTGGGCGTAAAGTTGGGACATCGCAGGGTACGCCTTCGCTTACACACTTGCAGACGCTTTGCAAATTGCACCTTGTCAGTCATACGGTTACTGACATGAATGATAGGTGTTGCAGCGAGCCATTGCCGACTACCGCAGAGATAAATCACAGCCCACTGTCGCCGTGGGACCTACCGTCGAACACATCACCGCAGTCCCCAAGCTAGATAGCTCGCCACACATTACATCATCCTCCGGTCCGGACTCTGGATCCAACGTCAGCTCTCGCGCAACAACAGGCAACAAACGAAAGTATAGACGGCATCCTAAGGTACGATTTAAGTCTATGAGCGTCCTGGTTCAGTGTCTAACCGTCATGTAGCCGGACGAGAATGCACCCGACAGACCACCATCAGCATACGTCCTGTTCTCTAACCGTAAGCAATATCATACACCCTACATATTTAACATCGCTGACATACTCCGCAGAAGTCAGAGAGCATCTCAAAGGAAAGGACCTAAGCTTCACTGAAATTGCCAAAACGGTCGGTGAGCGATGGCAGGTACTCGCACCCGACGACAAGGCAACGTACGAGAGCAGAAGCCAGGCAATGAAAGACCGTTACTACGCCCAGCTGGCTGAGTACAAGAAGACTCAAGATTATGCGAATTATCAACACTATCTCGAAGATTTCAAGGCCAAGCACGAACCAAGCAGTACGTTTCTTATTCACATGCAAGCAGCAGCACATCGTCTAATTTTTCCAATAGATGGCAAACGCTTGAAAGAAGACAAGAATGCAAGCCCAGGTCGACGAAGTAGCGACGAGAGGGTGGTCAGCAGCCCTGACCACAGAGAAAGCTGCGCCAGCAGTATCGAACAGTATGGCGGCATCAGGCGACCATCGACAATCGGCTCGCCACAGATTATCAACACTGCGGATTGGAGACCATTGACGCTTTCGAACCACACCTCGCCGGAGATCCCAACACCAGACTTGAATGCGTCCCCTCGACACAGCAAACCCGCATTCGCCAGCATCAACGGCCCACAATCAAACACATCATCACACATGAACTCTCGACGGACCGGCGCACGTCCTGGATCTCCTATGAACAATCACCACCCTATGGCCATCAGCACAAGCATGGCATACGGCTATCACCCCATGCTCGCCACCCAAAATTCTTCTTCTTCCAATTCGCCACCCTTGGTCCACTCTCGCAGACCCACATTAGCCAGCGAGACCTCACTACCTTCACTCCGCCACTCCGACTCTCTCAGCTCTAGCTCCGGCTCACCTCTGAATACTACCGCGCCTAGTACTTCAGCCCTGTCTCGTGGGATTCCAAATCGCGAGCTTCCACCGCCGTTTCCCGCACGCCAGAGTGGCTTTACCACGAGCCTGCCGCCTATGAAGACGCCTGGATCACCCTCCCGGTACTCGCCGCTATCGTCTGGTCTGGCCACGCTCCTTCGCGCGGGAGAGCATCTAGCCTCCAACGGGCCGGATGTGCGCTTTGACTCCCACGACTCGAGACACTCTTAGATCATTTCATATGTTGGACCTTCTATTGTTCGGTTGCATTGTATGGACTTTGCCGGGTGGCTGAAAGTCGTGCTGGTTTTGTCTTGTTTAACAGGCGTTTTTTTTATGGGCTACGACATGCACGGGGACTGAACTTGAGTCCCGGATCGGGCTACGGGAAAATGGGCATTTAGAGATTTGCACCTTGTGATACCTTTTGCGTTCGATGGAAGCATGCCAGGCTAATGATTGATGGCGCTCCATCGAGCTTACGAGTACGCTTTTTGTAAAGATTGCATAGCGTTTCTGTCTATAGATTTAATTATACGAGTTGTACTATTGCTTATGCTCCCGCTTTCAGCATCAGAATTTCTGCCATCGCTTGAGGATTCATGCCTGCCTGGCGCTTTTGCATGATGTAGCGTTGTCGCACAGCAAGTCTTCCGCTGGCGAACGATGGGGTTGTGGGTTTTGGCGCTGGCGTAGCATCCTCGTCTTCGGACGATTCTGACGACTGGTCTCGTGATGTTTGTGCCGATGCCTTGCCCTTTGCTGCCTTTCGAGCCTGTTTCTCTTCTCTGCGCTTCCTCCTGGCTTCCTTCCGGGCTCGCTTCTCCTCCTTTGCTTGTGCCTTCTCGCTTGATTCTCCAGATTTGCTGTCCTTCTTGTGCTTTTCCTTGCGCTCCTTCTTCGAAGCCTTTGTCGCGGTCTCGCTGGACGAATCTGTGGCGGCCTCTTCCTTCTTGCTTCGCTTCTTCTGCTTCTTCTTGCTTTCTTTTGGCTCGACTTCGCTCTCATCGCTGCTCCCTGACGCAGCATCAGAGCTCTTGGCACTGTCGTGCTTTCTCTTCTTTGACGAGGTCGCTTCGGTGGGTGTGTCGTCCTCTGCCTTTCGCTTGCTCTGCAAGAAGTTTGCGTTGTGCTCTGCGAGCCTCTTCCTCTCGCCTTCCTCCATCTTGTCGCCCACAAGCAATCCTCCGTAGACAAAGTTCATCAGTCCCCATTTTTGCGACTGGTATGTTTGCAGTTCCAGATCGCGCACTGTATCTGCCTGCTTCTGGACTTCGACTTCGCTCTTTCCGTTCAATCGGCCGAAAATGCCCGACAAAGTGGCCAGGCCGAAGGTGTCGGCGTTGCTCTTTCCCTTCTGAGCTCCCAGGCCTGCATTGTCGTCTCGGAGCACTACGCGGATGTGGGAGGCGTTGGCTGCAGTGTAGTGTTCGGAATGGTTTGCATTCTCAGCTCCGAGGAATTGTCCGGGTTGCCAGCCCGATTTAGCCAGGAGTCTGTGGCCGTAGTTTTCTTTTGATTTTGCCCATGCGGTGTTGTTGGGGTCCGCTCCGATTTTGTTGCGCCTGTATATGATGTTAGCACTTTGCTATAGTCCACAGATACGCAGACAGCTGTACTTTTTTTGACCGGCAAGACCCATGGCGAGTGTGTATATGTATCGAGCGTGTGGTGTGGTCGTCGCTGGTGAGGGCTGCGAGGAAATCTTCTTGATTATTGCGACCGGCCGAGCCCTGATTTCGGCTTTTGCCCCAGACGCGCTAGTGGCCATGCACTGTTGCCTGAGGCACACGTTTAACTCGTGCCTTCTTCCATTGCACCTCATTAGAACCAACCTCACTTGTTCGTGAAATGGATGAGCATCGTCGTTTGATGTTCACAGACTTTACCAGCGATACAACACCTGAGATCGCTCACATCTCAAAAACGAATATATCGTACTACGACAAAGAGCAGGATGCCAAACTCCCGGTCTGACGACTCCCAGGACGTTGGGTCGAGCAAGGACTCTCAGGATGGTTCGCAAATGCTTGACAGCGTGAAGATTCAGGATCTGGTCGACCGTCACACGGCCTCTGTAAGTGACTGTTTGAGTTGCAGGCTCGTTGATGAACTAACCGACTATTGCACAGGTCAGAACTCGCCGTCGCAGCGTGGAGGCCCGCATTCGCAAAGCACAAGACGACGGATACGCAGCATTGCATCGGCGAGCTGAGGCTGAAGAAACGGCCTACAAGGAAAATCTGTAGCTTGCCTCAGCTGCTGCAGAAATACACGACAGCTGCTGACATGTCCCAACAGGAAAACAGCGCGACGTCCACATCTTGAAGAACTCAAAGAACTGCTCGAGGAGAAAAAACACATCCAGCGTGAGATTGATAAGACCCAGGACGAAATGGAGCGTGCAACGGCGGCGGTATCGCAGCAACTCGCTGCATGCATCAAAAGCCGGGTGGACGCATTGCGCAAGTGATCAATCAGTACTTGTCGTTGCTGAGGAGAAGCCCGAGAGGCTAGGTGTTCACATGGCGAACAGTCTCTGTCGTGGATGAATATGCCTCTCCGATACAACTGATTTTACAGTGCTTCGAGACAGTGAGCTTGCTGATCTACCGAGGTGTAATTTTCCTGACGTACATGTGTTCAATCCCACGTCGATGTGCTTTCTGTGCAACAGTTGTGCATGGTCTGGTGCAGTCATACCTACATGTTCGATGGCTAGTTCCCACTCTCGAGATTCGAGATGGAGACTGAGGCGATTCTTCAATTCAGTCGTGGGTATTTTCCGACCTGGACTCTGTTCGAAATCGCGGCATGGTCACCCGCGTCGACTAGACATCAATCGGCATCACTCAAATCTGCTTCTTTGGAGCCAGCAGTTCGCCCCCAACAACATACAAGTACCAGGCACCAGGTATACGCCTAAAACATAAGCTCAGAGCGTTGTGTTCGGCATGGCTTTCGAAATGGCCGAAGATGTCCTGGCGGGTGTCACCAAAACACTAACCCTAATCATGATGATATTTCACCAATCTCCCGAGTTCGATCAATAATTGGACAGTCTCCTCTATGGCCCGAGGACAGCTTATTTCTGGTCCATCCAGTGACACTTCAGTGATTCAATCGACCATATCGGGTAATACATGTCGACGCTCTCCAGAACCGATGGCAAGGCCCCGGAGTGGGCTGAGAAATCGTCTTTGGAGGTTGTACCTTCGTAGTGCACTGTGCACGGCTCGTCCCGAATGATGTATGGGCCTGTATATTGACAGGCGCATGCTACAGGTGAGTAGAAAAGGTTCGTAAAGCAAGTTTCAAAAGACCATCAAATGCTGTCTTTCAGTCAACCGGTACCTCTAGATTGTTGATATGATCTCGCTTCCAGTTCAGCTAGCGAGACCCACCGGACCTAGGCACGCGAGGATCACTAAGGTGCAAGATGATGTGACGATCAACAGATCAGCATTTTTTTTGCCTGGCAGACTGGCAGCGTCTTTCCACGCAGGGCTTTCGGGGAGGGGTCCTTGGCGTCCGAGGAATCAATCAGCCTTCCAGAAATGTTCCATCAACCAATCGATATATATGATTGCTAGAGCTCCCGAGGTACCGATTAGTGCGCGATTTCTCCTCGCAAGCCCTACCCGAATGATGTCGCCGGCAAAAGATACCCACCTGCACATGATCGAGATGTTGAATCTTGATTCAACCAGCTGCTGCAGCAAGAGTGGACCAGCACAGACTGAGCGGCAGAACTGGGCGTGATGACCTGGTCACGAATTGCTGATCACAGTTGAGAGGCCTCGGAGGCCCACTAGGATGTAATGCATCTCCGATAACGACAAATGTGAAGCGATCATCGGAAATATATTGGCTCGTGATCAGGGGAATGCGACATTCGTGCTAGTCGGTGGTGAGCTCGAGAGCGAGTCGCAGCGCATGTTTCCTCTCCAAAGCACCAAATGCTCCATCTCCTCGTTGGTTTCAATAGAGTTCAATTTCAAAACGCCTGGCTTTGTGCTGCCCATATACATAGTCCCATTGATATCTTGCTCGTTTCATGATTCCTTGCCAGTGCGCCCGCTAATCGACATTTTGCCCTCCATCGCATATGGATCGTTTGTTCGTCTTACATCCGCCCCGCGAATGCTATGCCATCTGGTATTCCATTCCGCCTGCTTGAATTGGGTGCGGCGGAGCGTGTGCGGGCCGATGGAACATCTGCACCAGGCGCTTTCCGATCGAGGGCTCTAACTCCGTTCCGTCCCTAGCAATCTTGACCTCTCTGTTTGCGTTCCACGGGTTGCGCAAACCTCGAGTCCTGTAGAATGGAAGCCGTGCAGTTGAGATCCATTCAATCTTGAATGGTCGTCCCAAGTCCTGCCCGTCTGCTCCTTCCTCCGATCCTTTATCCGGTGATCCACTCTCTTCCTCTTCATTCACTTCGGCTTCCCAAAAGATGGTACCACGAGCAGAGTCGTCGATGATGCGGCCACGGGGTGCAGTTTCGGTCGCAGGTGTGGGAATGGACTTGGGGCCATCGTTCGAAGCGGGAGGTTGAGGACTGGGCGTGGAAGTGGAGGTGGATGACACTGCTTCGCCAGCGATTTCGGAGCACATGCGCGCATATCCAAAATATTCGCCTGATTTGTTAGCCGAGAAGATCAAGTATACGTTTTCGGCCGAGTTGAATGCTTCGTTCAATGTCGATTCGTTATGCGACTGTGTAGCCCAAATGCCGTTGCGTACGCTGGCCTCGAGATCTTGCAGTGTAAGACTCTTGACAATGAAGAATTTCTCCGGGACCTTCGTTGTGGGTGAGGTTGTTTGCGCGACTGAATGGTCCAGCTTGACTTGTGCGGTGGGAGCACCACCAACTATGATAGGATCGGAGGATGGAACGCTCGCGCTCGCAGTCTTTGGCGCAGTGTCTTTATCCGTCGCAGCCTTAGTTGGCTCAACGGTCGTAGATGCGCTTGTCGTGCTAGTAGAGCCTCTCCTAAGGCGACAGACCAAGCGAACGCCATGGAATCTTGAATCGTGGAATCGATTCATCGCAGCAACACAAGCAGCTTCAGATTTGTAGTTGACGAACGCGCAGTTGCTCTTTGAGATCAAGAACAGACTCTGGATGTCTGAGGTCGCGTCTCGGGAAAAGTGATCTTTCAGGTCGGTGACGGTCGCGGCTGGTGGAAGATTGCCAACCCAAAGGGCATGTCCAGATTGTTTTGGCTTTCGGGGTGGGCCTCGGGGAAGTGATGGAATCGCAGCTGGGGTCGTTTCTGAAGTACGTCTCGCAAATTGGTCTGGAACGATTGTGTTAGCGGTGTTCAACTGGCGCGGTAAATCGTGCTCGTACTCATGTCCGGGTAGTTGCCTGGTGGAGCATAGCCCATAGGAAAGGTCTGTTGCGGGAACCGCATATCCACTGGTGAGTAGTTCGAAGGGCTCGCACCGTAGGTATAAGGGTCCATGCGTTGGAAAGGTGCTTGTGGCTGCATTTGAAGAGGATGAGGTCGGTTCACATATTGGTAAGGTGCAGCTTGCGGCATCATTTGTTGTTGTGCATAATGCTGCTGTTGCTGTTGCTGCTGCATCCTCGAGTAATTTGCAGGATCATGCCGCTGCTGGCCATATTGAGCCATTTGCGGGTACTGGAAGGAAGTCGGGCCCATCATTGTTGCTGCGGTATACTGTTCCGACGGACGACGGCTCTCAAATGAAGACTGCTCCGGGTTCGTTGGTGGAGCGCTTGCCATCTGTTGCAAGTCGAAGGCTTGGGGTTTGCTTGCACTTAGCTGATGCATCGATCCCGGGCGAGACTGGTTGAGGTCGTCCAATTGTGCGTGGAAAGGATGTCTGAGACAGTCAGTGCGTGAACTCGAGGGTTGGTCTCACATTTGTACTAACTGTTCCTTCCGGGAGCCCCCAGAGCTTGGAGCAGCTATATCGGAAGCAGTGTAGGCAGCTCCTGATAGTTGATCGCCCATCATGGGAGAGACGCGGGAAGATATGCTGGGTATCGTGCTCGCGAGTTCCTGATGCTTGATGTCAACAGCCGTGCCAAAAGTGCCGCCATTCGTCGGGCACGTACAACTTTCCTCGTGCTATCGAGACGTATGCCCACGTGCGAGAACGCTATGTACAGAAGATGAGACTGTCCAGAGGAAATGACAAGACTCACTGGATGTAAACGTCGGTTCGGAGGTTGGGAAAGAAGCGCAAGTGGGTGAATTGGTCTGTCATAGAGCAAACGCCAAGGATCGCAATGGACGCAACATGGACATGGACATTGGAGTTGCGGGATCGCCTTACAGCAGGAAACTATGGGGCACTTACGAAGCGCGTAGCAGAGTATAGAAGAATGACGGACTGAGGCCCTGTCCGGAAGTAGCCCCAAGGGGAAGACAACAGGAGATCACTCCGGAGGCACAAGGTGTCTCGAACGGGTGATGCAATCGCCACCAGGTCGAGAGCTGGCTGAGGAGTTCACAGAGAGACGCTCTGAGGAAAAATCGAAAGGTGGCAAGTCGAGGAACATGGGCACAGGAACCAGCCCGTGCACCGCAAAGCTCTTGTCCAACTCCCGTTGATTACGCTCCGCATCGGATACCCAACCATCGCTGTTCATGCATCACGACTGGTCGCGAGCAGGAGTGAAATGATGAACAGATGGCCCTCACGCACATGGCACTTGCAAGACTTGGTGCTAATGTCCGCGGCGGCGGATCAGCGATCACAAAGCTGCAAAACTCAAGACTGGGCTCATCGAGATTTGACCATCAAAGATGAGCTGTAGATTGCCACCCGAGTTGCCCAAAGAGACCCCAGGGATCGTCTGAACGTCGGAGTCGGCTCCTAGAGCACTGTTCGCATCAATCTTACCATGGCGTCTGCGTATGAGGGCATCTTCTGCTGCTGAGCGACAATCTGTAGATAATCGCTTGAGCGATCGCTTAAGTGGCTAAACGCCATATCTCTGCCAGCTTTAAAACACGGCACACCCAGCCATGGAAAATCGAAGTGGGCACTAGCAAGCAAGCTGGACGTCTGAGTGGGCGTCGTCACCGTGACGACAAGCTAGAACCCAGACAACAGTACATACAGTATATTCATTGCGTTCGTGCCACTCACAAAAGACCATACGCAAAATGCACACATCACATGCCCTGATCTGCAGATCGAGATGTTTTCCCTGCTCCTCGGTGTTTACGCCATCGAAGATTGAGAACGGAAAAGAGGCAACAGGGGCGTAGCGCGGAGAACTGAACCCAGCTCAGCCAGGCGAGCCACGCTGCCGAAGACCCACAAGTCGTTGAAGATGTGGTCGACAGGGGCCAATCACCATGCATAATCGATCACCGGCAGATCTAGGGTTTCCCTTGGACTGTCGGAGCCATGCCCGCTGCCGTCTCCGTGTGACTGGCATTGTTGACTCAAGGAAGCTAATCGGTGGCTACCTTTTACACGTATCTACCTTTTACACGTATCTTAGGTCATGGTAAAATCTAGGACAGATTGCGCGGCCGCAACAATGAAGTCGACGCGCTTACGATCCAGACTTGCATAAACTACTACCGGAGTGTTATTCGTGCGGTTCCAAACCCTTCGAACGACGTGGAATTGCAAGCGTCTAGGCCTCGTAAGGCCTTCTACTGTTCGAGGCCTTCTACTGTATGTTATACCGAGGCTTGCTTCTAACCAAATAACCCGAGATCGGGTTGCAGAGATCTTGTCATGTGAGCAGAATTTACTGACTGCCGTTGTTGCACTAGCATTGTAATAGGCGAGAGAACCATGGGGTTTGTGACCAATATTAACCTGCTACGGAGATATCTCCTTACATATTTGCCGCCGTTTGCAGTCTAGCCGTTGACTTTACGCCCATCTCAACGGCGTTGCCAACTTCCTATTCAACCCTAGTACGGAATGCCGTTAGTCAACAACTGGAAGTAATCATACACTGCCGTCGAGTAACTCCTCTCACTCCAGTGTACGAGTTTGCGCACAAAGTCCGCAGCTTCACGGTCGGACTTCTCCAGCACAAATCGCTCCTTGAAGTGCTGGATGGTCTGTGGCTTGAAGCACGGCAGCCCGGAGTCCAACATAGTCATGACAATATGGCTGAGCTGCTCCACATGCTGCCTCGCCGCGAGGAAAACCTTGATGCAAAGTTCCTCAAACATGCGGAACGGCGCCGAGTTTGACCCGCCCATGACAGCGACCATCTCCGGCGTGAGCTTGAAAGGTGCGCGCTCGAACTTGACTCCACCGGGGGCAATGTCGAAGCAGAAGCCGAAGTCAATGTGGAGAATGTGCCCGGCGTCATCGACCATGATGTTGCCGTTGTGTCTGTCCTTGAACTGCAGCAGGTAGGAGATGATCGAGTACGCAGCCATGGACTTGATGAAGTTGCTGCGCGCCTCCTGGAAGCGGATCGAGTCCTCGTAGCCGTACTTGGAAATGAAGTAATCATAAAGTCCGTTGACTGCTTCACGACCCAGCATGTCACGAGAGATCGAGTTTGGCAGAACGTCAATGACACCACAACCAGGTGCGGTGGCGGTGACACGGTAGGGGAAGACGAAAACGTCAAGTCCAGCGCTGTTGAAGATTCCTCGACAAGCGGCGATCATTTGTAGTGCAAGCACGTCCTGTCGGCAGTCGTCGCCAACCTTGAAAATGGCAGATTGCCAGACTTCGTAAGACTTACGCTTCTGCTCCAGATCACCATCGGAAGTCAGATATTCACCGTCCACAAGTTCTGCTTCCTCCTTGCGGATTCGGAAAGTGGCCATGTAAGGCGCCTTTGCGTGACTTTGGAGTGGTTTGCCAGATTTCCTGTCAATACCGATCACCACACCGTCAGGGTTACTCGGCAGGTAAACACCAGGCTCAACTTGAATCTTACGAAGCTCCTCCTCAATCTTGGCCTTCTTCTCAGGCTTGGGACTCTTGATGAATGGCTTCAAGGTACCTGAGATACCAGTCACTCTGCCAAAGAAGTCGAACTCGCGCTCATAGAAGACCTTGTCCTCTGGTGAGAAGCTGGACACCAAGCTGGTAGTCACCTTGTCAAGAGTCGGCTTGACAGGATCAGGCTCTTGCGAGTCCTCGTCCTTGAACGAGTTGGCTTTCATGTTCCAGATGATCTGGTGCGCGAACAGCTGCGAGAACATGCCTGTCTCAACGATGTACCTCTCAACGTAGCCCAGCGCATCATAGCGCAGAGCCTGCACGATCTGCGGAACGTAGAAGAACGTAACGTCGATAGAGTGGCTTTCCAGTGCACGAACAGCGTATTGGATAATCGATGGGTGGTTACCATACGATGGCAAGAAGTACGTGACAGCTGCCATAGGGTTGACAGGGGCCCAGTAGAGCATGTACTTGAGCTGTGACTTGATGTCGCTTGGCAGCGACGCTCCAAGCAAGACGTAAAGTGCATCGGGCTCCACGATTGCCCTTTCGGGGTTCTGCAGAATGTAGCGTCTCACCTCGTTTGCTAAAACCTGAGATCTTGGGAAACGCGTAGTGAGGTTGACAGCAATGCTTGGGTTCTCGGCCCATGCGACCCCGATGAATGGCGAGAAGGTGGTGTCCCTAATAGGCTGTCCTTGCTGGCCCGAGCCTGCAATAGCACGTGCATCTGATGCAAGTGGGTTGATCCATACATTCAGGCGTTGAGACTCATGCGCCAGCAGATGTTGTAGGAGCTCCTGTTTGTTTTGTGAGGCCAGTGCTCCATGGGTCCTGGCGCCAATGTTCGAGCTCTTTTGCAAGGCATGCATGACGTCCGAGAGCAGTTTGACTTCTGCCTTGAGCTGTAGTTTGTTGCTGCCATAGGACCACAGCGGCGGAGTAGCGAACCATGCGAGTCCAGCGGACAATATGGCATCCTTGAGGCGCCACTGAGCTGCAGAATTCAAACGGGTGCTGAGCTTGAGGAAGTCGAGAGCGAGCATGACAATGTGGAAGTGGACTTCTCTAGCCAGTGGGTGGCTTACAGTGTTCTTCATTGTCGTTGCCGTGACTCGCATCAAGCGCGCATACACCCGTTCGACCGAAGGAGCCGTCAAACGAGAAGAGTTGAAATGGCTCGAGAGGTATTGAGTGAGGCGTAAGTGCGGCGCAATCAGATTGTGAACCACGTGACGACGTTTAGATATCGCCTCCCAGTTGGTGGGCGCGAATTCTTCCCTGACATAGAACGGGTCGATGTGGTTGTTGGCCGTGTTGAAGAATCCCTTGTGGAGTCGTATAGACGCCTCCCATCCAGCAGCAACCTCGACCAAGATCCGGGCCTCGAGGCTTGGATTTTCTTTCGCAACACCCAGCCACAGGGAAATACCGAGCTGGATGGATTCTTTGGTGAACAGAATGAAAGGAATGCTCACGAGGCCACGGATGAGTGGCGCAGTGTCAGAAGTGATCCGGCTCAAGATGCCAGCCGCGTTACGCAAGGTCCCTCTGATTGTCGAGAATGCAATATGCTCGTGCTTCTTCAGCCGTGCTTCGAGAAGTACGAGCTCTTTGCGCCCACTGACGATTTCTGCGTCGAGATCTGAAGTTGCAGGCCTAGACGTGCCGTTGCGCTCGACCAAAGTCCAATCATTCATTTCGGTCAATTTGCCCTCGACGTGTCGGTAACCTTGACGAGTTGTGTACTGCGCAACAAAGTCCGACGCTGTGTTGATACCAATGTCTCGCTGTCGCTCGATTGAATTGAGTCTTTGGTCTGTACCGGGAATGAGAGAGCCCATCTCAACAGCAAACGATCTGCCGAGACCAATGTGGCCGTAGGCACCATCATCTTCATAGTCTTCGAGGTAGGCTTGTAACAAGCCTTTGGTATCCAGCGGTGCAACATCGATAGCTTGAGACACCCACACTCGACATCTCTTGTGGAAGTTTGAGAGGGTGCTCTGTCGGTATTGGACGTCGTCTGACAACTGAATAGAGACATTGCCCTTTTTAGACGTGTACTCAGCTTTCCACTCGTATTCGTCGGTCTCAGCATCCAGGCAACTCTTCCACATAAGCGTCAGGAGTTCAAGCAGAGCAAAGAGAGCAGCTTTCTGGCACAGGACCGAGGGCAACGCGTTGACAATACGGTCAACCGCAGATACAGCGGCTTGTTGTACCTTCAGGATACGGTGACAACAAGCTTCAAGGAAGGTAGCAAGCTGCAAGGCCACCTGTGGGGCAGCGAAATTCTGTTGCTTGCCGGCGACCGCACGTTGAAGATAGACGTCTACGGCATTCAAAGCAATTGCAAGCATGGGGCCACCCATACTGGTAGTCTTGACCTTATTCTCCAGGAAGTAAGGAAGCACAGCGGTGCAGTCGCCTGCGCGGGCCCGGAGAGTCGAGACCAGGACTGCGGTATTCAAGTAGACGCAGTCAGAGTAGCTCAAACTCTTGATCTCATTTTCGCGAGAGGGGATCGCAGCAATGAGAGCTGATTTCTGATCAACAACTGTCTGCTGGTTGGAACCTCGGCGCAGGACCGTGTTAAGATCGATGCCACTTTCGGGCATGTCCACACGTTGCTCGTCTACCAGAGGCAAGCTGTATTGTGCCAGAATTTGCAG
>Ga0265797_10004284_pt1 | contig 21951 bp, 27 predicted proteins | sample P2T30metagenome_FD_192433 | JGI IMG/M metagenome (GOLD analysis project Ga0265797, IMG submission 192433) | Plant litter microbial communities from East Loma Ridge, Irvine, California - P2 T30 | ecosystem: Environmental > Terrestrial > Plant litter > Unclassified | place: USA: California... | reverse complement strand
GACTGGCGGGCGGTGGTTGGTTTGTGGGGTCGTTGGTGATGTTGAGATGGGTTGCGTTGAAAAGAAAGGTCCTAGGGGCTGGACGCTCATTTGTTGCCATGTCAAGTAGAGGAGACTTTGTTGGTCGGAGAAGTTGAGAGCGAGGGATATAGGGAGAGTTAAGTTTTTTTTTATGGAATATTTGGGCTGCTGTTAAGCAAACATCGTGTGATCTCTGCCAGTGGTGAAGCAGGCTTCTAGAATCTCGCGCTCACTTCTCTACGCACCAGGAGCAACGTTCCAGCAGCGCAATCCATTCTTGTACATCTGCGCTCTGGTCGATAGTACGAGACCGTTTGCTGTGCAGATGCCGCTGACCGGATACAACTCACTGTCACTGTCACTTTCACCCCCGTGACGCGGTTTGCGGTCGCTCGCCCTTTTCTCACCCTTCATTCTCTCGTGGCCCAAGCTCCTCCCTCGCCCCAATATTGTCTCTCAACTGGCGAAATCTTCCCTCCAGGCACCGAAGATCTTCAAGTATACATTGCGCAGGCCGACATGGACGACCACCTCCAGGATCCAGCTGCTGGCTCGCCACCACACGAGACAGAAGAAGAATTGCAGGAGAGGCTCGTGGCCGCCTGGAAGAAGCTGCGCGAGGGCAACAAAACGTGAGATGCACTAAGCAGAGAATTGATCAAACACTGACGCGACCCAGGACCGATATTCCGCAAGCCCTCCTCCCAGCGCATCGCGAGTGGTCAGACCTCTTCGGCCTCGAGATCCCAGCAATTACCGGCCACCTGCACAGCCTCAAGCAGCGATGCACCACCACACGCGCGGCCCGGGACACTGCGCTGACCTCCTTCGACACCCTCCTGCAGTCCTTCATCAATCCGCAAGACATCAACTCCCCCGAATACGTCGCGAACTACCTACGCTCCTTCAAGGTCATCCTCGAAGCCAGCCGCAGCGTCTTTCCTCCACAGGAAGCATATCGCGCTGCGCTCACCACGCTGGGCCTATTCGTCACCGATCTCATCGACGTCCTGCCCAGGAAGAGCGAGCTGTGGAAGCAGATGAGGCCGGACTTTGACGACAGTATGGCTAGGGCTAACTACGCGGAAGAAGGCGTCAGGAAGGCGATTCGTGAGCTCGGGAAAAATTCGTGCAAGCTCGAGAGGCGGGATGCGTTGCAGGCGTATCTGCACTTGATGCAGGAGCGGGCCAGGAACTGGGGCGAAGAGGAGGCGAGGTTCAAGGACTGGGCAGATGAGTGTATTATGGCGATGCTCTGAAAGATCTACGATGGTTTCCGTACCTACTTCGTCAACTTTCAGCACTGACTGTGCGGACGCGCGCGTAGAAGAAGGGCATGAAGATCAAGGACGGCTGATGGCGGAGAAAAGGTTCATGGATCCAATGAGAAAGGTTAAGTTAGAAAATATTAAACATACGCTAAGTTAGTATTAAAAAATACATCACACATCACACATTCAGGTTTGCCTTGGGGTGCAAGAAACAAGTAGTGTCTTTGACTAAGCCACCCACTGTGGTATGTAGCAAGATGTTTTACGTTCCTTGCTCCAGTTATTGTGGAGCAAGGAATGATTGACACTGCTATTTGTTCTCTCGCCGATATAGGAAAGACTTCGAGCATGGATGCGTTAAGCTGTGTCTTGCAGTAAAGTACGGCGAGTGTTCAATGCCGTGGCCCCGTTTGTCGCTTGTGAGCGCAAAGATGCCCGGTATTTCGCTACCGCACCAGAACCTCCAAAGAGCCTGGCTGGCATTGTAGCTGGTGACCGTGACGCGTGTGCCGCCAGATATTCGTGCGGCGATCGCATTGTTGCTCGTGCAGTATCGGACATCGGTCGCCGTAACAAGTCAAATTGAACGCGCTGAACGTCTGACGCGGTGTCGAGCTGTCTCGGACCGATGCGCGGCACGCACAGTGCGCCTCGCACTCACGCGATCGCCCGTGGCGTCGCAAATACACCTAACCAGTTCAATGAGTCAGAGATGCCATCAAAGCGTCCGCTATGTAACAAGGTGTGTGTGCCGGACGCGGAAGTCATGCAGCCCTCGCACATTAGCCAGTGAACCACTTGGGCCTCGTGAGAGGAGAGTTCAAAGGCCGACGTGGAGGGTTGCTCAGAGGGTACACGCTAGGCTTTCATCATCTGGGGCAATTGTCAGTATTCCTGCATCTTGTGTGGCATTTCAAGAAGACATACGTGTGTTAAACTGGAAGGATGAGAGGAGAGATTTTCGGCGCGCCGGTTTTTTTATGGGCAGGTGCGTCCGTGCCACCACTTGGCGGAGCTAACGGATTTGGAAGAAGTCTGATGCTTGAAGTTCCTGGCAACAAATGTCAGTTGAGCACCGGGTTTCCTATCAGAAGTACGAAGGTGCTTGTATCTGTTGTGTCGACGTTTAGGATACATTTGACGCCGAAGTTGTTGACTCAAACAACACGAAGCCCTTCGTATGATGGGTCTTCTGCACGCCACGAAAGATGTAGCAAGTCGAGGGCCGTGTCTACGCAGCTCCTATGTTGAGATATCACGGTATCTCCGAGCATGCCCTCACAGACCGACACAAACTCGGTGGCGTCACGCAATTCGGTGTTTTTCACAATCGAAATCTTCGCGCGACACAATCGAGCCAGACCAGAGTTTACGGACAACACTTGATGAGTTCAAGGCTACTAGTATGAATCCTGGTTATGAAATAATGCATCATACTTGCTGACGGACTGCAGTACGCCCATCATCTTGGAGCACCCTTCAAACCCATTATGATCAGCTGGGTCGCATGTGCAATGCATTTGCTAAGGGCTTGGATGGACCCGTCGAGGTATGCGGCTATCTCAGCACGCGACGCGATGTCAACAAGAAGCTGTCATTCACGATGCTGCGCAACAAGCAGCAATCAATGTGCATCCAGCTTGTCTCATCTGCCAATTCTGAAGGACCAGCGGCATTAGCCCACAATAGATTACGTTTGCTGAAAGAGTGGACGCCAGTAACGGTCCGAGGAACGATCAGAGCCCGAGAAGAAGCGAAAAGTGACACGCACCTTGGCTTAAAACTGATCGGAGATCGAGAGATTGCCGTGGAGCATATAGAGCCGTTGAACGAGCTCGCGGACGACATTATCATCAAAGAAGACACGGTCTTTGGACCAGACCAGAGACACCTCCAGTTACGGACTGACGTCGAATTGCGTGAGAACATTTTGTTCCGGGCAAAGGCTGTCGCTAGGGCTCGGCTGCACCTGAACCAGGTCCAATGGACTGAAGTCGAGACGCCTATACTTTTCAAATCGACGCCTGAAGGCGCGCGAGAGTTTCTCGTACCCACGCGACAGAAGGGACTCACATATGCGTTGCCGCAAAGTCCTCAGCAGTACAAGCAGATCCTGATGGCTTCCGGCTTCATCAAGTACTACCAATTTGCAAGATGCTTCCGCGACGAGGACCTACGAGCAGATCGCCAACCTGAATTCACCCAACTTGACATGGAAATGTCATTTGCAGGCGAAGAGGACGTCATGGCGGAGGTTGAGCAGCTGCTACGCAAATTGTGGTATCATTTGAAGAAAGTTAAGGTCCCAGAGAAGTTCCCGCGCATGACTTATCGAGAAGCAATGTCGTCTTATGGGTCTGACAAGCCAGATCTGCGATACCCTGCGAAGGTACGGGTGTTCCCTGATTGACTGTGCCAACACTGACAATTCGTAGATATACAACATCAGCAAGCACCTCTCCGCAGATCTAATCGGCAAGATCACCCCTCTCAAAAACCCAATCGTCGACGCCTTCAAGATCCCAATATCATCCAATCCAAAGACCACCCGCGAGTTTGTGTCCTCCTTCCTTGACAGCCCAGATGGCAAACTCTATCTCGACAACTCCAATGGGCAGCCTGGAATCTTCATTGGCGACCTTTCCCAACCCATGCAAGGGCTCGGTCCCCTAGGCTACGACTACGTGATGGATGGCCCAAATCAACTGGAAATCGAGCACGGTGACCTCCTTGTTCTTCAAGCGCGTCCCAACGCTCCGCTTTCCGGCGGCTCCACCGTCCTGGGAAACCTGCGTCTAGCACTCTACAAAGCGGCCGTCGCCCAAGAACTCATCGAGGCGCCTGCTGCGGACGACTACCGCTTCCTCTGGATCAATGACTTTCCGCTCTTTACTCCGAACAACGACAGCGACCCTGGCCAAGGTGGCGCCGCGGGCTTCTCGTCTACCCATCACCCGTTCACTGCGCCCAAGACACCCGAAGACGTTGAGCTCCTACTCACCGATCCATCCCTTGCGACAGCCGCTCATTACGACATCGTAGTCAATGGCGTCGAACTCGGCGGCGGCAGTCGGCGTATACACAACGCCGCAATGCAGGAGTTCATCTTCCGCGATGTATTGCAGATGAAACCTGAACGCATCGAAGACTTCAGACATTTGCTAGATGTGCTACGTAGCGGGTGTCCGCCACACGCCGGCATAGCGCTGGGATGGGATAGGCTCATTGCTGTCATGAGGGGTAAGGAAAGCGTGAGGGATGTTATTGCGTTTCCGAAGAGTGGGAGGGGTGAAGACGGGCTTGTGAATAGTCCGAATAGAGTCACCGAGGAGCAGTGGGATACGTACCATTTGCGACTCAAGGAGTAGGGAATGTACATGGAGCTTGTAAAACAGATGTGTATGCGGATGTGCACGGTATCAGAGGCACCAACTGTGGTGTTCAGTGTCTCCTATAAGTTGACACGATAGATATCAGCATTGTAAGATATGTTTGAGAGATTCGCACAGTATCTACGTTCGCTATACATCACATGATGACACTGCTGATTCCCCTCTTACTCTCAATTCCATCCCCCAAAAGATCCCACAACCCCATCAAACCCTCCATCACATACGCATTCCCCAACTATCCCCATCCCCCCCATCACATAGGCCAAACCCCCCTACCCCCACGATCCCCCTCCACCGCAACCTCATACCCCCACTCCCTCAACATCCTCCTCCCCTCCTCCGCTTCCTCCCTCTCCGTAACCCTCAATCCATAAAATCTTAAAAAGACAGGAAAGTCCCTGAACCCAGCATGCCACGCCGCATCATTAGGATACACGACTCGCTTGCGGTACATTGCGGCTTCGTCGGGGTGTTCGTGCCAGTAGCTGGTTTTCCAGTCGTCTTCGATGAGGGAGTCGTGTTTGAGGTGGGCGGGTTGGGGGGCTGTGAGTGTGGGGTTGGCGGTTTCTTGTGTGGTGGAGAGGGGGGTGTTAATGGGGGAGTTGGGGGGTATGTGTGGTGCAGTGTGGTTTTTGAGTGCTTCTCTGATGGTAAGTGCGGCGGTGGCTAGGAAGGGGGGTAGGGCGCTGATTGGGTCTTTTGTGAATGGTTTATTGGGGTTGACGAGTTTGCTTGGGGGGGATGTTTGAGGCTTGCGCGTGCTATGCGCAGAGTCTTCGAGGTGGTGGAGAGGCATTGCTGGGACGGTAGAGCGATGGAAAAGCGGTGCGTAGAGTGAAGTGAAGTGCGATGTCGAGGTCCATGTGTGACATCAATGAACAGATGACGTACGAGAACCTCGAATCTGATGGCTCCCAGCCTCCGGTGTTCTTCTACCAGATTACGTTGCGGTTGCTATGGTAAACTTGGTTGGGGCTGATCGTTGGTACGGAAAGAAACTAACACTGGCGAACCAAGATTGTAAGAACCAAGAGGAACGAAATGGAATTCTCTGCCTTACGTGCAAAATCATGAATTCTTCTCACTATGAATCAATGTAGGACCTACTGCGGATTGAAGTGGAAGGCGGAATGATGAACTATCCAGTATTTAGTGAAGACGTTTCTTGCGGCGCACGACGACTCGTCGACTTCTAAACACCCCTCTGAGTTCCCATCGTACATCACAGCAGCCTGCCGTACTTCAGTAGCGCCGCATACGACACAGCTACTCCAACAACCGACGTGACAAGCACATACGCCACCCAAGCCGTACCACCCTCCTTACCCTCCTCCTCAACCTTCCACCCCGCCGCACTCTCATTAATCGTCCGTGTACCCACATACTCCAACTTTGGAGCCTTCGCAAACCCGGTATGCAGCTTCTTAGCCTGGTATTTCTGCATAAACGGCAACGTCGCAATGTACCCGATAAAGAAGCGCTTCCAGAGACTCTGGTACGACCGCATGCGCGTCACGCCTCCGGAGAGACCTGCGAAGAGTTTGGCGCGTTCGTGGCGGATGCCTTGGTACTTTGTGAAGAGGGCGGAGAGTTCGGGGAGGGAGGGGTGGAAGGGCGAGGATGGGTTTTGTGAGGTGGCGCTTTGGAGGACGTTGGCGAGGGCGGCGGCGGATTCGATGGCCATGTTTGCGCCTATGCCGATGTCTGCGGTCCTGGATGGAGATTCAGTTAGTTGGTGTGTTCTATACGGTAATTTGAGATTGACTCCTCGAGCGTAAGGACGAGAATGCCAGGATTTCTGTGAATCAAAAGTAGACCATGATGGCTACAGTTGTTTGCAGCAGAGACAGTTGTGTACGTCACGACACTGCAGCGTTCCCCTCGCATATGCCAAGAACTTCGCCCGTGTGTGATAAAATGCAGTGCGAGCTTCTTACATCTGGATCCATGGCGTTAGCAGTGTTACAAATGTGCCCCTGGGTAACGGGATGATGAGCTTACTTTGTGTGCCGCGTCACCGACCAGAACGATACGGCCGGTATGCCACTTATCCAAAACGCCTTCCTCGATATTGAGTAACCCGCAACGCGTCTTGCTTTCCCAAAGATCACTAAATGTCAAATTCTCTGTAAGCCGTAGATCCTTGAAGCGGGACGCAACCTCTTCCGTCTCTTTTGCGTCGGGCTTGTACCGCTTTGGCGGCTGACTGTATTCGTCTTTGTAGACAAGTGCCCACATCGCAGAGCCGGGCTGAGTGAAGAGGAGTTTTGTCACGCCGTGGCCAAGGCAAACATTCGTGTCAGCGAGGCCTAGATTGGGATCGTTGAGCTTTGTTATGTCGCTCACGCCATATAGTCCTTTGTGGGCGGTGAAGAGGGCTTGCTTGTCAGAGTCTGGTATGGACGACGGATCGTGTTCAGCGGCGTAGTCCCACATAAGTTGTCTGGTCAGGCTGTGGACGCCGTCTGCGCCAACGACTAGGTCGCCCTCTTCGAAAGTTCCGTCAGTCAGGTAGACTTTGACTCCTGTGTCAGTATGCTAAATCGTATAGGTGCGCAGTTAGCATAGATCGTGTCGATTCAGGGTTCACGTACCTCGATTCGCTCGACACACGTGCTTGTGCGAATGACAGATTTGTCCGGGAGGCCATCGTAGAGATGAGTGACGCACCTCTGGCGATCGAAGAGAATTGTCGGAAGGTCGAACTCAGCGAGCAAATCCCTCATAAGTCTCGTCTCGAGATTGACGCTGCCGTCTGGCCATCGTAGATACTCCTTCTGTACCGGCGTAGTCGAGACTTTCATACCCTCGAAGATTCCGAATTGGTCGAAGATCCGTGCTGCAGACGGAAAAATCGTGAGAGCCGCGCCGTGCAGTGACACAATCTCGCTGTGTTTTTCGAAAACAACATGGTCGATTTTGGCAAGCGTAAGTGCGTGAGACAGCGAGAGCCCGACTATGCCGGCTCCGACTATAACAACACGGAACGGTTTTTGCGAAGGACTTTTCTCCAACGCCATGGCTTCGCTGTTTTTCGAAGTGGTTCTGGAAAATCTCCGTTGTTGTAAGAATTTCTCCGTTTGAGTGCTCGTCTTTCAGAAGTTCTCACAGGCACGAGGACGTGGAAGTCTGGTGTCGTCGGCGCGAGTGGTCGGACTTCCTATAGGTGGTGGATTGGAGACTGAGAACGGGGATTTGTGGAGAAAAGTATGGCTTATGTGTGAACAGATGGCGAAGATTATGTAGGAGAGCATGCTGACTGATTGCGACCTGTTTAAAGTACTGACATGAAACGCCAGAATGCTTCTGCGCCTGTGCTACGCAATCACCTAGGCCGAGGTAAGCACTAACTTCAAATGTCATTGGTGGTTCCCATACAGTGGCTTTGTACGCCCCATGTACGGATCTCTACATCCTTCTCGAGATGAGATCAGCACCCAGGCAGCAGCTAAAGCATTGTAGTAATCGACTGAAATGCTGGCAGATGACCCCAGCAATCGCGTCACACGCGAAAGGATACCAAAGTCCAAGCCAGGTCTGTGGATTGTGCATCGCGCGTAGAACCGGTTCTGCGTAGGACTTACTACTTTGGGTGGATGTTGCGAGCGCAGGAAAGCGAAACACGACAGGATCGCGCCGTATCTCTCCACGAGAGACTCAATTTCGATCACATTACAGCTTTCGCAGCCAATCGACAATCTTGAAATTAAGCAAGAACTCCATGGGACGGAAGAATCCTACGGTTCGAATAGGACGGTCGGAGAGTAATGCCACCGATCAAATGCGAGCGAGAATTGAACGGAAAGATACGAATCATATGACGGTAAAAAAAGGCATGTGAACAGTCATCCTGTGTTGCTTTGCAGTGCTTTGATGCGGTGAGCTCTCACAGGGTTTTGAGGTTTTGACACTGGGCATCTTTCCTCGTGAAGGAGCGCGGGTTCTTGCTGAAGAGACGAGAAAGTCGGATGATGTTGGTGAGGTAGGTATCACTATGTTGTGACAATTGTTGTACCGCTTACGTGAGGTAAGATTTAGATCCACTGTGATGTGTGGAACAAGGAAATATACTTTTGTTATTTAAGGAGGCAGGGTTGGGTGCAAAGATGACAGAACCCCGCAGTACCTACTAAATACATAAGGCGGTTTGGCTTAATTGGCAAATCTGGTGCAGACTTACATACAGATACATTACCGTCATGATTTGCGCGACAAGTGGAGAATGTCGGAGGTTGCTGAGTGAGTTTGAGTAGGGTAAACATGAGGTGAACGATTGGCTTGTCTTACGCAGTCGCCACGAAGTACATCGACCACATGCAAGGAACCTTCGCATGTCTTCTTCCCAGCAGCTACGAGCAACCATGATCAGGGTCCAACGCCCAACGGTCCAACGCCAAAAGGAGTAGGACTGATTCGTTTCGTTTCACCAAAACTGAACTCATCGTCGTCTGCTGCTGGCATACCCGTGGGGTCACTCGTGGGATGAACAGTACTTGCTGCGTGATCAGATGAGAAAAGCAATGTATAATAATCTGATCTGAGCGAACATGTAGCTGTTCTTCCACAAAAATCTTGATCATGAACAGCTAGACACCTGGAATTGCTGCAATGGCTTTGGCTATTTTTGCTCCTGAAGGCTTGCGTCATAGCGACCAACAAAGCATGGGCCTGGCGGTCACAAGAGAGTCGGAGTATTCCCCACGCAAAAGACCATGCGGCTTGTGAAACGGCCTCGAAAGGTGATCGGCTGTTAGGTGAGCGGGAAGCTTGCATAAGGCTGTCTTGGCGCGCTAGCCCGACTAGGACTCGCTCTCACAACCTCCAGTTATCGCAACCGCAACGTGGAGTCGCATCTCGTCACGTCGTTCCATAACAGCACGCGCTCCTCTGTTGCGTCGGCCTCGCGCATGTAGCCACGGTCACCGCCACCTGTTTGCCCGGTAAACACGGTACACGAAAGCCCGGACCGTGGCGCAACGACTTCGCGTCTCCACCCCTGCGAGCGACATCCGCATTCCTCACATGGACTCACCACGCGTTAGATCCTCTGCGCGACCTCCCAGGCGCTACACGTCTGACTCTGCGCCCCTCAGCAAGAGGCGGAAGCGATACATACCCGGCGGACCTGGAGGCGGCGGTCGCTACGTGGATCCTGACGGCGTAGAAACAGCTGTTGGCGGCACTGGCCCGTAAGTGTGAATGGGCAAGGTGCACGTGAACTGCAGATTAACCCCAGACCAGCGGCGGATCTCTGTACATCGGCCCACGGGGTGCGATTGGCCGAGCAAATGCTGAGCGAGAAGGCGTCTCTCTGCCCGCTCCTTCACCCTCAACCTACTCTCGACCCCGACGCCAAAGGCCGCCTGCTGGACCGCGTTCCAGCTCGGCCGCCGCAGTCGCCGCCGCCGTGGCCCAACACGATGGCTACAAGCCGCGCGAGGAGCGTAGCTGGGACGAGTTCCACTCGGAGCTCGACATCGACGCGGAATGTCCCGTATATACAGCCGATGAGATCGATGGCTTGACGCCTGCAGACACCGCGCCGGGGACGCCGCTGAGCGGACAGTTTGCCGTGGACACGGGCATTGCAGCTGTGCTCGATGGCATGCGCGCGCAACAGGCGGCGGAGGACATGGAGCAGGAGGGCGGCTTCGGCGGCTCAGTCAACGGCACCAGCGCCTTCGCCACGCCCAAGAGACGTCCTGGACGGCCCCCACGAAACAGGGACTCAATGCTGGCTGGCCTCGGTTCGCCGCCCCGTCCGCGCATAAACCCTCTACCGACTATGAATCCGCGAGAGAAGCTGAATCTGCCCAAGCCCTCGGTGCGCCAGGTCGACCCATTCAAAGAGCACGAGGAGAGCGAGGGCGTCAAGGTCAACTACGTGGACCGGACTATGGCGAACATTGGCTACCAGGAGAGCGAGATCTTCTCCAGGCCCGAAAACAACATGATACGCCTCCCTGAAGGCTCCATCGAAGAGGACCTGGACCTAGCTCTGCAGACCGAGACTGACGGACCGGCAACTGCCGTTGCCTTGGGACGCGTCGAATACGACATGGACGAGCAAGACGAGCGATGGCTAGACTCAATCAATCAGCAGCGGCTGAAAGAGGAAGTGGATGCCATAAGGCCAGCGATATTCGAGGTCACCATAACGCAGATCGAGAAAGAGTGGCATGCGCTAGAGAAGCGTGAGTGTCCTGCATGGCGGTGCACATAGAGCTCGAGCTGACATGCGTGACACAGGCATCCCTAAACCAAACCCCAAACCCCCGCAAACCCACCGACCTCGCTCCAGCAGTGCCGCAGCCGTAAACGGTGAACCTGCTGGGCAAGGCGAAGAGCAGGACACAAAGTGCGCCATCTGCGACGACGGTGACTGCGAGAACACCAACGCGATAGTATTTTGCGATGGCTGTGACCTCGCAGTCCACCAGGAATGCTACGGCGTGCCGTTTATACCAGAAGGCCAATGGCTGTGCAGACGATGCCAGCTAGTCGGCCGTGGCACACCCGTCAGCGAGCAGCCTGTATGTTTGTCTTCGCTAAACTGCGAGATCATTACTAACGGCTACAGGGTTGCATATTTTGCCCCAACATAGACGGCGCCTTCAAACAGACTACCGCAATGAAGTGGGCGCATCTGCTCTGTGCCATGTGGATACCAGAAGTGTCGCTTGGCAATGCCACCTTCCAGGAGCCCGTACAGGATGTCGAGAAAGTACCCAAGACGCGGTGGAAACTGGTAGGTTCCCCTCCTGATTTGACTTGGCTATGCTTACGAGATAACAGTCATGCTACATCTGCAAGCAGAAGATGGGTGCCTGCATCCAGTGCGGGCACAAGTCCTGCTTCGAGGCCTTCCACGTCACATGTGCTCGCAAAGCTAGATTGTGCTTGCGCATGAAGTCGTCTCAAGCGTCGAATCCACACGATGGAACAGTCCTCAAGGCGTACTGTGACAGACATTCCCCGTCCGATTGGAAGCGCGAATACGATGTAGAAAACGCCCTGGCAGACACCAAGGACTTTTATCGTCGAAATATGCGCCATGTGCGATGGCCTGACAGTCAAGCTTACGCGCTGTCCATCGGCTCGACCCTTGCCATACCTTCCGTTGAAGGAATGGACGACGACGACAGCGCAGGTGGCAATAAGAGGAAACGTGGACAGAACGCAAAGTCATGGAGGCTACCATCTGGAGCCCCTGTAGTTCCTCAAGCCGTCTACCACAACGTCGAAACCACCCTCATACGATTCAACTTCCGCAAGCGCAGGGAGTTCGTCCTAGAGGCTTGCAAGTATTGGACGCTGAAGAGGGAAGCGCGACGTGGCGCGGCTCTTCTGAAGCGACTCCAGCTGCAGATGGAAGCATTCTCGTCCATGGAGATCACGCGGCGAAACTTTGCGGGCATGGGTGCGGCCGGCCGGCCTCGCCTGCAACGACGCATCGAGTTTGCCGAGAACCTAGAGAAGCAGATGGAGCAGATCAGCGCAATGACTGAACTGGTCAAGCAACGCGAGGCCTTGAAGTTGCAAATTGTTCTGGAGCTCCAGAGCCACGTCGATCGGATTTACTTCCCCATACCCCCGCTGCTGGAGCCGATCCTTCAACGCGCAATCAAGTAAGTCAATCCGAACAAAAGCAATGCGACTCCATTCAGGATGCTCATTTGCCGCTGTCTACGATCGTAGGCCCAAGCTAACATATCGTGTAGTCTAGACAGCAAAGGCGTCTTCATGAATGGGTTCATCGATCTTCAGGTCAAGTTGGATGAAAGATTCTACACATCGGTCCAGACATTCAAAGAGGACATGATCGATGTTTTCAAGGACGGCAGGAGTGTCGAAGCCGAGCTTGACATGAATAACGTCGCCCACAGCACGCTGACCGCTGAACAAAAGGATACGAAGAAGTTGGTAAAGCGCATATTGAGGGGGCTGCAACCACTGTTCGAGGACGCGCTGCGAAAGGAATCTGAACTTGCGTGCCGCCCCTACGAGCAGTTGCCTGATCTCGAGACTCTTCTGAATCAAAGTCTACAGCCAAAAGCCAGCGCTGAAGAAAGCGTCCGACAAACCACGGAGACCGATCAGCCCGTCGCCGAGCAGGATGACGAGATGCTCCTTGACGGAGAGCCTGAAGCAGCCGCAGCCGCAAAACCTGAAGAAATGCAACTCGCGCCTACTCCAGACGACAACGCATCGGACCCTCACCGCACCGCGCATGATGAAGCAGCGGACGAAGAAGCCATTGCTGCGCAGCTTGGCCAAGATTCCATGCACGCGTCCAACAACGGGGAGCCTCGAATCGACGGCATGGACTTGGATCAGGTACATGGCAACGGCCAGCCTCTCACACCTCCCCGGTCTGAGAAGAGTCATGACGCTCTTGCCAACGGCGGCGTACCTTGGTACTTGAGTGCTTTTGAGATTCATGGCACTACGGTTTACGACGAGCAGTACAGTGGCCGAGATATCCTGCGGGACATGAGCGAGGAACTGAGCGAGCTCGACGACGACGTTCTGGATGGACTGGCCGATTCTGATCCTGTGGTTCCGCCAGATTCCGACGCTGTTGAGGTCAAGAAGGCTGCTACCGCAAGAAAGAGGCAGAAGCGAGCCCGGAATTGGTAGATTTTGTTATAGGCGTTGTGGTGCGGTTTATTTCTGCGTGCTTGGCCGTTTTGGCAATGGTATATCTCAGTATCTGCGCGCTGTCCGTCTTGTACCATACATTATTGGGTGGATGTACTGGTTTCGGCGTCCGGTAGGGTATTTCCATGGATCATTGCTTCAGGAACTGGACTCAGTAGCACAGGATGGTTGTATAGTATTTAGCAGGGAGTCCGGCTGGCGACATGGAAGTATCATGTTATCAATGCAGTGTATCTCTTGATCGTTAATGGGTGACGCAATGGTGGAAGTGAATTCAATGTGCTGTCTTATACCACATACCAGCAAAAGTGACAGGTCAAGATGCGACGTGTCGTAGAAGCACTTTGTACCCATTCAGGATCTTAGTTTGCAGAAGTTTGCTGTTGTTCGGCTTCTGGAAATTGTCTTTGGTGGTGTACGAACGTGAATCTACGAAATTTCATGCACTGCAAGAGCCTCTTCCATTTGGCAACAAGAGCAACAGGCAGTCTCATTTTTGTTGATACAGATTACGACACAACCATCAAAGACGCTAGCAAGCAGCTGATTAGGGCTGTGTGTTGAGACAGGGCGGACCATCGCTCTTGCCTTGCCTCACTGTCAGCTCTCGGTACCACAACTGCCTCTTCGCCTGCCCCTGACTTCACCTCAGCTAGCATACCTCACAAAGCCATACCTCGCAAAATTATTCGCACTCACCTTGCCTTCATCTTGCGATCCACACTCACTCACCCCAGACTCCACTTGCGTGCAGCGTTGCGTGCGTCAGAGCCTCTTAGCGCAACGCTTACTTAATTCAGCCGCGCGCTGCGTCGATCGTTCCTGCCAAAAAATCCCGGGCTAGCTTCAGCATTCTCCAGCAAACAACACCGTCCCTCACTCTCCCTCATCCACAGCCTACCATCATCTCCAGCTTCCTTCCACAGCAGCACATCATGGAGTACGAAAACGAGCAGCGCACCTACGATGGTTTGTCTCCTAGATCCCGTGCTACCTGTCTATTCGCTAACGTGACGCGCAGACGAGCCTCGCGGCTACGAACGCGATCGCAGCCGGTCACCGCGCGGCGAGCGTCGCGATGTCGACAACTCACGTGTCCGCAGCGCCTCGCCCAATGGTCGGGATGATCGCGATAGCCGGTACGTTGCTAACGATACTGTAAAGTAGGCCCTTGCTGACGGGACACGCAGCGGTCCACCCCCAGCACCTCGCAACGAGGAGGACGAGGAAGGCAGCCGCAACGAGGGCTCCAACCTCTTCGTCACGGGCATCCACCCTTCCCTCACCGAGGACGAGGTCACGCGTCTCTTCGAGAAGTACGGCGAGGTCGAGCAGACCAACATCATGCGCGATCCTCACACCAAGGAGTCACGCGGCTTCGGTTTCGTCAAGATGGTCACCTCCGAGCAGGCAGACGCCGCCAAGGAGGGCCTGCAAGGTGAAGTCCACCAAGGCCGGACGCTGAGCATCGAGAAGGCCCGTCGCGCCAAACCACGCACACCTACCCCGGGCAAGTACTACGGCCCGCCCAAGCGTGGTAAGTTTCCACCATCCCTCATGCCACATATACACATACTGACATCACCGGCAGAGTTCGGTGGGCGTGGAGGCGGCGGCCCTCGAGGCGGAGGTTCCCGCTATGGCGACCGCTACTCGGATGATCGACGTGGAGGCTATGGTCGTCGCGATGACTATGGCTCTCGCAGCTCGCGTTACGACGATCGCGGTTACGGCGGAGGAGGTGGCGGTAGCGGCTACGGCGGCTCTCGTCGCGACGACTACGGGCCTCGAGGCGTCGACCGCTATGCATCAGACCGTGGCTATGGTGGCAGGGACAGCGGACGCGATGACCGTCGCGGTGGCGGAGGCGGAGGCGGCTACTACGACCGTGCTCCTCCTCCAGCTGCCGGCGCTGGTGGTTACGATAGTGCACCCCCTCCTCGTGAGGCGTACAGCGGAGGTCGCTCGTACGAGGGTGATTACGACCGTTCATACCGCTAGCCCCCTGCTGACCGCACTCTAGAACCCAAGCGATACTAAGTTAGGGTCCTTGTCGGGTTCGCGACACGCTTTCTCTCAGCATTCACTCCTGTAGCCTGACTACTTCACTGGGTCAGTTTAATACGGCTTTTTACATCACGGGGATATGGTCGACAAAAAGTTCTTCAAATATGGTTCGCGGCGCACGGGGGCACACGGATAGTCTGCCATCTCAGGCTCGACATCTTATGGGCCCTTTCGACACGGGAATTTCCTTGGAGAAACGGTTTCAGCACATCGGTATAGGCTTTCGGGGCAGCAGCTTTGCCTTCAGAACGCTTCATTCGTCTTCATCATCTACGTCGACACCAAATTGTACTTCTAAATCTTGCCCTTGCGATGCAACCAGGACGTCATCTATCAGCGCTCCACCAGCACACTTTAGACATCCTGAATCCGTCCATCATGAACGCAAATCCACAACCATAGACAGCACCCGACCTCTCAGCATGATTCGCCGTGCATCGTAACCACCATCGCTTGAAATGAGACCGCCCTAGTCTCTTCGCACCCCGATCTAAATCATTCAGAAACGTGTCTTGCCATGCCACCACTGATCACAGCAGCTGCAAGGGACGACCAAGACATGTCTTACCACATTAGGCTCTCTTGCACTAGTGCTGGCATGGCAAACGCGAAGCAAGGTATGTGCCCCGGCTTTCCGTTTGTTGACTTTTCTTGTTTCTCGGCTACCTACTCCTTTCCCCACTACATGGCAACCGGCGGCGTACTGCTTGTTGCATCTACGAAGGTGCTCAAATCTATTGAGTCAACCACTTTGGCGTTTAGTGTGTCCTGAAGGTTGACACAATAGTTACGAGCACCTGCGTATGCGAACGCAGCGCAGATCGCGGGAAGGTAGGTTGCTATACTCTGATCTTCACATCTGTACTATTCCGTTCGTGGCTTCACTCGGTTGCGCAAAAGGTATGTGCTGGAAATGTGAGACGGTTGAATAGGCTGAGAGGAGGGCATGCGCGCACTGCCTTGGGTCCATATTTGACGGCTCTCGCGCAAGCTTAGATTACCCAGGTGCTCGTAGCAACTTTGTCAAACCTTCAGGATGTAATGAACGCGGAAAGTAGTGGGTCGACATGAGCTGACGCCGGCTTGCCGTCGCAGTCGATCTGCTTATTACGTGGGATAGTCAGTCACTACACCGCTCGCCAGAGAGATACTGTTCTCTGTATTTCTACGATGTTGTTGAAGCTTAGAAGAAACTTAGAATTATTGCTCGTATGCATGCTACTCAGAATATCACAATGCCATCGGTGTTTTTGTGTGAATATACAAGATATAGACATGTCGAACTAAGCCAAAGAAGAAGTATCGGACGAGAAAGGCAATATCCACGAGGGAGATGGAAACCACGTCACCCCCTCTACAACGCCTCCAATGCACCCATAACACCGTGCGAGCAAAGCAGTACCCTAAAAGTCATCGCCATCATGCCATTCCCTCCCAGCTTCCAGCGCCCTGTTCTTCGGGTCCTGGCCCCTCTTCTCCGCATCTCCTCTCAGCCCATCGACTATCGGACGCAAGCGATCAATCTCTTTCTTCGCCTCCTGATCCTTGCCAGGCTCAGGCTTCTCCAGCTTCGCCAACTTATCATGCTCGCCCTTCTCCGTAGCCTCTTCTATCGCCTTGCCCTTCTCCTCCCACTCCCTGAGATCGCGCTCGCGGTCGCCGAGTTCGTTCTTGAGAGCCGTGTAGCTGTTGAATGCATCTTCGCCTCCGAAGCAGGAGCCGTATTGGTCGCAGAAGCAAATGTGCTCCTTCGGGCAGTGTATGTTCTCACCCGTGAAGACGAATTGCCAGACGTACTCCCAGATGCGGCCGGATAGGTGGTCTGGCAGCTGTGTGTTGAACAGCCAGTCGCGGTACCAGAGGTACTGCGCATGGGGTTTCGCTTGTATGCGCTCGCGGGAAAGGGCGAATTGCGCGCAGCAAGGCTGTGCGAGGACGGCTGGTACTTCGTCGAGGGGAAATATCTCGCTCCACGACTTGGCCAGCAGAATCTCCTCCTGTTTGTAGTCGTTCTTCTCTGTCTCGCCCGGGTGCATCCAATCGGGGCAGCCGGGGTACCAGCTGCAGCGCATGTTGACGAAGCCCTCCCTCCACACACGCTGCCTGCTGAGGCGCGAGATCATTTTCGCGGCGTCGTTGCCAAGGATGTCGTCATTGTGCCATGTGAGTTGATGCGCGTGCATGAAGATGGCGACGTCGGGTAGCTTGTCGTAGTTGTCGATGATCCAGGTCAGATAGATCATGACTTCGTGGCCCTTGTTCTTTGGCGGGTGCAGCGGTGCCTGTGGGTCGTCTGCGACGTATACGTGCTTCACCTGGTCCGGCAGTTTCTCGTCCATCCAGTCAATGTTCTCCTCCTTGGTCTTCGCAATGACGAGGACCGACGTGTAGTTGTGCCCCGGCGCCAGTTGCGACCCCGGCTTGAAATTGAGCTTTGGGTTCCATTCTTGATAGTGCGGATCTTCGACCGTGTTATGCAAGGAGGCGCCGTTTGCGCTGCTGCTACCAGGCGAGTGGCTCCCAATGTGTTCCCCAAGCCCTACTCGCTGTGGTAATCCCGAAAGCGTGGTGCGGCCGGTACTGCTGGAGTAGAAGAATATGACGAGGAGGAGCGCGACGGCGACGGAGACGATGGGTATTAGGCTTCGGCGCGCCATGTTGTGGGGAAGGAGCGGAGGTTTGGGAAGGCGCGAGTGCGAGGTGAGGGAATGGGGGCGGCTGCGCAAGCCACGTACAAGAGGTAAGCGTCAGCGCCGCGCATCAAATATCAAGTTGGAGTGCGCAAACCGGGCGTCGAAGGAAAAGACACGGAACTAAATGAAATACTGTGCACTGCCATTTGAAATAAGCTGAGCAGCAGTGCGGTCCGCCTTTACCATGGTTCCGCTTTCTGCATGCAGCGTCCATGGTTCCCCACGGTAAGGCAGACGCTAGTCCATATCTGGCCATGCCCATAAGTACGTCCTGAAGCATTACGAGCAGAGATGCTGGGGTATTTGTCAAAAGAAAAGGAGCTCGGGATGGCTACAAGTAGGTACGATGGCATTGTATCTGCTTTAAAGTCTGGCAACGCACCCCTCGAAGGTAAATTAATGTACACTTGAATGCTCCAGCTGGGTTCTTGAAGTGCTTCTTACGCAAACGTTGATATGATATTTGAGAGGTAAAAGTAGAGCCTGCGTATTCTCCGTGTATTCTATCAGAACTCTTAGTTTGCCTGAGATCTTTGGAGATAGACAGGCTGCTACATCAGTTACCGAATTCTTGCCGCATCGGGTATCGTTGGCATGCAGCTTATCTAATCGCAGTTGGGCAGTCACATGCCCGCGCGACCTCGATGCAAACAACACAAACCACCACCCGCATCACGACTCACAATCAGCCCCGCTGGTCGGCTGCTGTCCTGCGCTTGTCGTTATACATGACAAACCATGCGACAGCAAAGTGCCAGCACCAATAGGTGCGCAAATCAACAATTCTCCGTCTACTATTGCAATCAAACCAATACATCTCCCCCGCGAGAGTTGCATATCAAACCGTTCCCTCTTCTCCACACTGTCAAACCGTGCCTCGATTTCCGCGTCAAGCCAAACAACATGTCCGTCTCGAGATCAAACCAAACCCATGGGCACTTGCATACAAAAGTGATGCGATGCTACTTCTCAACTCCTCGCATCAAATCTTCCTTTCCACCCAGCACTGTCTTGACGCACTCGAATCTTTTGATCTCTTCACTTACACGTGTGCACTGACAGCTCACCGCACGCTATAGTCTGCCTTGTTTGATTACGGGATCTCATCGCATCGCATCTGGCGGGATCTGGTGGCATACGAGCCAACATGGCGGCAAACGCGCCGTACTACCAGATGCGCTCCGGCCAGTTCACCACGACGCCGAACAGCACAAACGCAGTCTCGTCCCACTTCGCACATGACGATGCCGAATATGAAGTCGCTGGCGCCGCGGTCACGTCGTCGCAGGTCCCTGCCCCGTCATCATACGCCGAACACGCTGCCAGTCAAGACATAGCAGACATACCAGTACACACAATGGAGGAAAATCACAACCTGGCTGAGCTTTTGGAGGCTGCTACGACGGCTGCGGGGCAAGCTGCTCAGGCTATGGATGCTCACGACGTGGTGGCGGCGCAGGTAACAGCACACGACTGGGGCAAGAGGAAGAGGGCGTCCAGTTCACTGGTGGAAGATGCTATCGTGACTTCCCAAGCAGATCGTCCCATGGCACCAAAACGTCGGCGCATCGATGTGCCCACAGACCCTCAGCTCCAGACCACTGAAACCAATCCGCATAGCAGCACAGAAAGCACTACTCTGCCACGGCCAGGTGAAGCCGTACTCGACGATGCTCGTGCTGCAGGTGTCCACTCCGCCGCCGCCCTCTTCAGACGCTCCTCCGAGAAAACCGCACGCAAGTACACGCGACCGCCCATGTCAAAGCTCTTCATGTCCCTCCAGCTGAGTCCCGAGAACTTTCTGCAGCTCCAAGCCAAGGCCAAGACATACATGCTCGACACAGCATACCCCGAGCGGCAGAACTGCGTGGGCAATCGCGGCAAGGGAGATACGGATATGGTCAAATTGCGCTTGTTCAACTGCGTGCGCGACTTCTTGAACAACGGCGTTGGCGAAGAGTGCTTCGGAGAGAATGTCGAGAAGCCTGGCGACCGCGACGCTATTGAGGCTGCTCGTGCTCTTGGAGAGGAGAAAGCACCAATTACCGAGGGAAGACTGACGTGGCCGAGAGACGGGAACAAGATTATCAGCCTTGTGACTCCTCTGATGAGGCGCATGGTCACGAACGAGCGACAGCGTATGTATGCCATTGAGACTAGGAAAGGGGGCTCGAAGAAGAAAGATAAAGAGGGCAGTGCTGAGGCTGCTGCTCAGCGTAGCCCGTCTGTGAGTCACAGCCGTGGTCCGAGTGTGGAGCAGCAGCTGCAGCCAACCTTCGTTTCCAGTCTCGGGCAGTCATCGCACAGTTCACAGCCCACGTCTCCAACAGTAGCTACTCCCGTCGCATCAAGCCAGACTGTTGCCGCTCAGGCGAATAGTACGGTTGAAGACCTTCCTCAGGACCGCATTGACATGCATGTAAGTACAGCCAAGTCGATTCTTTTCCCCAGCACGAGAACATACTAATCCTTTTGCAGCTGCCCTTCAATGACCCGACATCGTCCAACATCACGAATATCAACATATTCTTGGTATTCGCATCCAACACAACAACCACAGGCGCTTTCAAGCCAAGCGTCAAGCTCGACGAGAAGCGCATCGCCTCCGCACCTTCCAACGACCTCGTCAGCTATCCCTGGAACTCATTCATCTACGAAGTCATAACGCTCCTGAAGCTAGCTAAAGCAAATCAACCTGCCCTACGAGAGAACCTCGTGCAGCAGGAGAATTCCTCCAAGCAATCTTCTCCAGCCCAGACCAAGCTGCAGGACCATACAAACAGTTTACAAACGATGGCGGCTGCAGCAAACGCAATGCAAGGCGATAGTGCTGCTGGTAGCGGAAGAGCAACCGTTCCTGACACCAGCAAGCCTCAAAACAACGACGATGCCATGGATCTCGACGTTGCTCGGCTGCCTCGGTATGTCATGAAGACTATCGGGCCTAACGGCTGGGAAGTCATTGAGAACGCCGAGCAGTGGAACGACATGCTACTACGAAGAGGTCAGGAGGTCTGGGCTGATGGTATTGTCAATATGGTTGTTGAGTTGGTGGATATTCATGTGCCCCTTGAGGAGCTTATCGGCGGAGATAGACAACTGTTGGTGAGCTCAGGGGGTGAGGCAATATGAGAGGAGCAGAGAAGGACATGATAGGTGGTGCTGAAGCATATCGCATATCGTATGGGCTGGTGTCCCGGGCATTTTCGTTGCGTCCTCGGTCATTCGAGTGGTTTTGCATCTATATCGTTATTTACGAGCACATCATAGAGACCAAATTTCCAAGCTACTCTGAAGCCGTTGAAATTTCTACATAACTTTAGGGTATCTTCTCATCTCGTCTCCATAATCTCACTCGCAAACTTACTCCGCGCCCTGATCCTCGGCCCATAAAACACCAGAATCCACGGCACAATCGTCAACAACGTCCCAATCCCACCCAGCAAACTGCTCGCAGGCCCATAACCCAGCTTGTTATACATCTGCGTCGTGATGAGCGGGAAAACGCCACCTAAAGACAACAATTAGCTCAGCCTGCGAGTCCAATCTCGTATCCAGGAGTTGGACTCACCAAGGATATTCCTACAAAAGCTCTGCGCCGCCAACGCCGAACTCGCATACCGATGATACGTATCCGCCAAATAATTAAACGTGCTCAGATAAATCGCAAATATGCCCACCGTCGCAATCCCAATTGCCACACTCGGCACAATCCAATGTACGCTACTCAAACTCGTCCAGCCAAACATGAACAAGCCAATGGGCATGCACGCGCTCTCCACGCACGCAAAGTATAGCCGTCCCTCTGGCGAGTTTGCTAGTTTGCCGTGCTTGCGGGCGAGTTTT
>Ga0265797_10004283_pt1 | contig 21952 bp, 19 predicted proteins | sample P2T30metagenome_FD_192433 | JGI IMG/M metagenome (GOLD analysis project Ga0265797, IMG submission 192433) | Plant litter microbial communities from East Loma Ridge, Irvine, California - P2 T30 | ecosystem: Environmental > Terrestrial > Plant litter > Unclassified | place: USA: California... | reverse complement strand
GGTGGAGAAGGTGAGTCCCTGTTCCTGGAGCCAAGTCGCCAGGTTGTTGAACATGAAGATGTAAATCTTGGCCGAGGCGGCGGAGAGCGTGCGCAGCATGCCGTCGGCGCGCAGGCGCCGGCCGGTCTCGGCGAAGGCAGTGGTGAAGATGAATTCCTGGAACGAGCGCGCTGGATTGGTGTCCCAAGTGGTGAGGTTTTTCATAGCGAAAGACATGGCATCGAATAGGCCATACCTTACCATAAAATGTAACTAACCAACATAAGATTAAACCAACGTAAATATATTTCACATTAACAACTTCGGACACGTATCGACAACCCACCAAGCCACCAGAAAGAAGGGCGCGAGCAGATTGCGGAACTCGTGAAGTTGCGCAATGATAGGATCAAGCAGCGGCAATTTCTTGGGGAGTAGACGATCCTCAAAATGGCATACACCCTGGCGAAGTCCTGATGGAGGAGTACATCAAGCCGCTGGGTAGCTGTGGCGCTCCAGATTCCTTACTTCCATTTCAGCGAGATCACCGAGGGAAAGCGCGGCATAACGACAGATACCGCGCTTCGGCTGGAGCGTGATTTCGGTAGCGAGTCACAAGGTTGGTAGGACCTCCAGAATGTTTGCGATCTTCGAGTTGCCGAACTCGCATCAGGCGAGACGATCATGCCGCGCAAGAACAACGCGCTAGACGACGGGACTGGCCGATCGATTGAGGGACGATTGTGAGCGATCGCTCAGTCGTCCGAAAAGCAGTCTGTTGCGTCGCTCTCGCGCCAATTGCCGACCTCGATACACGAGTGCCGCCGCGGCGAGCGATCGTTAGCGTGACTTGAAGAAGTTTCGGAGGAGGCCAGCCAGCTTTTCCGGCTGCTCCAGCGCCAGGCTATGGCCGCACCGTTCGAACACATGGCGCTCGACTGGTTTAATACGGCTACGCTCAATACTTTGTCGAACCAGGTCGCCAAAGAAGTGAGAAGCGCCGATCGTCATCGTCGGTGGCCTCGCCAGGTCAGTCGCAAGCTCGCGATTAATGCGCGTATCCTCGAGTGTGGCGGGCGGTCGAGCGTTGCGTTCTGAGCTGGAGTTGGACGGTTTCTGGTCCGTCAAGTCCTTTTCTAGAGCGTGACGGCTAATCGTGCCCCGTTACGATAAACCTCTCATCCGTGCCAAGGCGGCTGCGGGTGCCGAAGTTCAACCAACGGACGTGGGGCGCCAGTTGTCGGGCAGCGCCAGCATATGCGCGCGCCACTTCTTTTGCGGCAGGCAGTTCCGGGCAAGAATCCGCGTAATGCCAAGCCCACACCACATTGTCGAAATGTTCGTCGATAGGTACGAGCGCGTGGCCATGCTCATTGAACCACTGAGCCGGTTTGATCCCCAGTGCCAGTCCATGACCAATGCGGTCTCCAAGACTCATGCCGCAAAACTGTACGGTCTCCTCGATGTGACGTATGCCTGACAAAAGGTGGGCGAAATCCTCGCCCGCGTGAATACTCAGGAGTAAGGGTCTTGGTTCGGCTGCGGGTCGTGGCAAGCTCCGCAGCCATCGCAACGACGGAGCGAACAATTCGGTCTTCGCGCTGTTCTCGTTACCTGCGACGTCCAATGTCCTGATCAGCCTGGCCGGGTATACCGTATGTCCCGGACCAGCACTGCAGGTACTTATGCCGATGTTCGTCCAGGCATTTTGGGACTGAAGCAGATCTGCGACGGCATTGGCAGACCCTGGCAACTTCGGCTTTCCACGGGAAAAATGTAAACTATAGTGCCAGCGGGAGCATGCACGTACGATATCTTCCTGCGTCGCCTGCCGGCCAGGATGTGCGAGATCGAGCAGCTGATCGGTCCACGCGCGGTAAGCACGCTCGTTGACAGCGTAGGTGCCGACCTTGATCTCGGCCGCACGTGCCGCCGCTCGTCGGGGTGGACGAACTGCAGGAAGTCCTCGAGGCGGCAGGCGGCGGGCCCGAGGCCGTAGATGGCGCGGGTCGCATCCGACAGGGTGAGCGCCATGTCGCGCAGGTTCATCTCCCAGAAGCCGAACTGGCCTGGGGGCGCGCCGATGTTCGGCGGATCGTCTGAACGCGGGTCTTGGGGCATGGCAAGCGCCTAATGGCAGGACGCCTACATTGTAGACCGTAGACCGCCGGCCCACGAGTCTGTTCGCCAGGAGTGTGCGCCGGCGCGAAGAAAAGCGGACCGACGCGCGACACGCCGGCATGCGCCTTTCCTGGAGGCAGCCGAGGCAAGATCGTCCCGGATACACAACCAAAAACCCGCTTGACCGATTCGGGAAGGCGTCTACACTAAGACGTTTGAAGCATGCGGGCCGTCGCTTCGATGCAGCTGGTGGCGCAGTTGCGCGCCCCATGCGCATGCCCGGAACGGGGCGCGAGCGTCACGAACATCGCGCGGCGCACCTGTCGCACGGACCAGCCCGCGTAGCGGGCAGTCATCAGGGGAGAGTCGATCATGGTACGCGGCAACGTTGCTGTGCAGCGGGACGGATCATCGGGGCGCGCCCGCTCGTCCGCGGGCGCCCGGGGCAGTTGGCCGGTGGAAGACCTTGGCTGGATTCCCCTCGCGCTCGGCGCCGCAGCCATCCTGGCCGGTCTCGGCGGCCGGAGGAAAGGCGCCGCGGCGCTCGCGGTCACGGCTGCCGCAGGCGCGGTCGGTGCGATGCGCAGCGCGCGGTCCGAGCGTGCGAAAGCAGGCGGCGAGCCGGAAGTGGAGCGCTCGATCACGATCGGCAAGACTGCGGACGAGCTTCGCCGTTACTGGCTCGACCCGAGGACGCTGCCGCAGGTCATGGGCGGCTTCGCGGCCGTGCGCGCGAGCGGCGAGGGCCGCATGCATTGGAAGGTCGAGGGACCGCTCGGGCGCGCCTGGGAATGGGACTCCGAGACCGTGGACCGGGCCGCCGAGGGCATCGGTTGGCGCTCGCTTTCCGACGCCGCTATCCCGAACGAGGGATGGCTCCGGTTCCAGAGCGCCCCGGCCGGCCGCGGCACCGTGGTCACCCTGCGAGTTCGCTTCGACCCGCCCGCTGGCGCGCTCGGCAGCGGGCTCCTCGAACTTCTCGGAACCACACCGCTGAACCTGGTCGCCGAGGGGGCGCTGCGGCGCTTCAAAAACCTCGTCGAGACCGGTGAGATCCCGACCACTGTGCGCCAGCCCGCTGCCCGCGCCGACACACACTAAGGAGAGCAGGCCATGCGAGCACTCTACTGGAACGGCGTGAACGACCTGCGTGTCGGCACGGTGAAGGACCCCGAGATCGTGAACCCCCGCGACGCCATTCTGCGCGTCAGCCTGTCGACGACCTGCGGCTCGGACCTGCACTTCATCAACGGTTTCATCCCGACCATGAAGCCCGGCGACGTGATCGGCCACGAGTTCATGGGCGTGATCGAGGAAGTCGGGCCCGAGGTGAAGCGGGTCGCGAAGGGCGACCGCGTCGTGGTTCCCTCATTCATCGTGTGCGGCCAATGCTGGTACTGCCAGCACGCCCTGTACTCCTTGTGCGACAACACGCATCCCAAGCCCGAACTGCAGGAGCCGCTGCTCGGCGGATACCCGACGGCCGGCATCTACGGCTACACCCATGCCTTCGGCGGCTACGCGGGCGCGCACGCGGACTACGTGCGCATACCGTTTGCCGACAACGACTGCTTCAAGGTCCCCGACGGGGTGGCGGACGAGAGTGCGCTGTTTCTCTCGGATGCGGCGCCGACCGGTTACATGGGCGCCGATTTCTGCGACATCCAGCCGGGCGACACGGTCGCGGTCTGGGGCTGCGGCGGCGTCGGCCTGATGGCGCAGCAGAGCGCGCGGCTGATGGGCGCCGAGCGGGTGATCGGGATCGACCGTTTCCCCGAGCGCCTGCAGATGGCGCGCGAGCACGCCGGTTCCGAGACGATCGACTACGAGCAGGTCGACAGCGTGCTCGATACGCTCAAGGAGATGACGGGCGGGCGCGGCCCCGATTCCTGCATCGACGCGGTCGGGATGGAGGCGCACGGCACCGGGCCGCAATATGCCTATGATCGCGTGAAGCAGGCCTTGCGCCTGGAGACGGACCGCGGCGAGGCGCTGCGCGAGGCCATCATGGCCTGCCGCAAGGGCGGCACGCTGTCGGTGCTCGGCGTCTACGGGCTGATGGACAAGTTCCCGATGGGCGCCATCATGAACAAGGGCATGACGGTGCGTAGCGCCCAGCAGCACGGGCAAGCCTACATGGACCGGCTGCTTGCGCACGCACAAAAGGGCGAGCTGAACCCGGCCTACCTCGCCACGCACCGCTTCTCGCTCGAGGACGCGCCGCGCGGCTACGACATGTTCAAGCATCATACGGACGGCTGCGTGCGCGCGGTGTTCGCGCCGTAGCCGGTGATTCCGGGACGGTTCTCGCGTCACCGCTTCGTGAGCAGGGCGCAGTGGGCATCCATTATGTTGTTTAACAGTTACTTTCTCGGTGGATTCGAATGTACAACCGGATTCAACCGTGAGGGCGACTGGATCGACCTGATCGACGAGACCCGGCACCTGCGCCGCGCCGATGCCGACTATCGCCGCTTGTGCGAGGTCGGCATCCGGGCAGTGCGCGAAGGCATCCGCTGGCCGCTGGTCGACAAAGGCCGCCGCTTTTTCGATTTTTCCTCGGTCGAGCCGCTGGTTCGCGCGGCCCGTAGGCACCAGGTCGAGGTGGTCTGGGACCTGTTCCATTTCGGCTACCCGGCAGGCCTGGACCTGCTGTCGCCCGCCTTCGCCTCCAGGTTCGGCGAGTATTGTGCGGCCTGCGCCCGCTACCTGCGCGACCGGCTCCAGGGTACCTTGTGGTTCACCCCGGTCAACGAGCCCTCGTACTTTTCGTGGGTGGCGGGAGAGGTCGGGCGTTTCGCGCCCTACATTACCGGCCGCCAGTACGAGCTCAAGGTTGCGCTGGCCCGGGCCGCGATCGCCGGCATCGACGCGATCCGGGAAAAGGTGCCGGATGCCCGTTTCCTGAATGCCGATCCCTTGTGCCACGTGGCGCCCCGGGACGGGCGGCGCGAATCGCTGCGCGCGGCCGGGTTGTTCAACGACGTCCAGGTGTTCGAGAGCTGGGACATGCTGTGCGGGCGAACCCTGCCGGAACTGGGCGGCAGCCGCGCGCACCTCGACGTGGTCGGTGTGAACTATTACTGGAACTCGCAATGGGAGTTGCGAACGGAGGGGGAATGGCTCACCGACGGCGACCCGCGCCGGGTGCCGCTGCGTGACCTGATCCGGTCGGTGCATGCGCGCTACGGCGGCGACCTCATCATTTCGGAAACCTCGCATTGGGGCGTGCACCGGGCCCGCTGGGTCATCGAACTGGCAGACGAAGCCGAAAGCTTGTTCGATGCCGGCGTGCCCCTGGGGGGCATCTGCATCTATCCGATCATCGGGATGTTCGACTGGCACAGGCCGCGCCGGTGGATGCCGATGGGCCTGTGGGACTGCGATAGCGAACGCGACATGCGCAGGCTGATTCACCGGCCGATGCTCGACGCGCTCGCCGGTGCGCAGGAGCGCTTCAGCGGCAAGCGGAAGTAGCACGGCGCCCGCAGTCAGATCATTCCTTCAGATCATTTCATCAGATCACTTCGTCAGATCATTTCCAGCGGCACCTTCCGTTTCGGTGGCGGGAAGGCGCGATCCAGCGCGGCCAGGTCCTGCGGCGACAGCGGTATGTCGAGCGCGCTGCGAAGCTGCCGGGCGTGGCCAGGCGTGCCGGCCTTCGGCAGCGCGATCGTCGCGTCGTTGCGCAGCACCCAGCGCAAGGCGATCTGCGCGGGCGTGGCGGAGTACTCTGCCGCAAGGCGCAGCAACTCGGGATCGCCGAGCAGGCGGCCCTGCTCGAGTGGGGAATACGCCATGATGGGAAGCTTGCGCTGCTTACACCAGGGCACCAGGTCGAACTCGATGCCGCGCCGCGTCAGGTTATACAGCACCTGGTTGGCCGCCACCGCGTCGGCGGCCGCCGCATTCCCTCCCGGCAGGGCGAGCAGCTCCTCCATGTCCGGTGTGTCGAAATTGCTGACGCCCCAGTAGCGGATTTTCCCCGCGCGCAGCAATGCATCGAACGCCTCCAGCGTCTCTTCGAGCGGCACCGCGCCAGGCCAGTGCAGCAGATACATGTCAATGCAATCGGTGGCAAGCCGGCGCAGGCTGTTCTCGCAGGCGGTGACCGTCCCACGCCGGGTCGCATGGTGGGGAAGCACCTTGCTGACGATGAAGGCCTCGGTCCTGCGGCCGCCGAGCGCCTTCCCGATCAGTTCCTCGGCGGCGCCGTCGCCATACATTTCCGCCGTGTCGATAATTTTCATCCCGTTGTCGATGGCGAAGCGTATCGCATCAAGCTCGCCCTGGCGGTTCTCCGGACGTTCGCCCATGTGCCAGGTACCCAGGCCGAGCACCGGGACCTCCTCTCCGGAGGGAAGTTGCGTGTAGCGCATCATTGCTCCTGTCGTGTTCGGGCCCGCCTCGACCGGGCCGCGTTCAATTTGCCGTGTCGCTCATGGCCGGTCGCCTGCGATAGCCTTGCTGCTCGCATGGCCGTGACGCGCCGGGCGCACTTTCTGATACCTGAAACTGAGGAAAGCATAACAAATCACCGTCGCGGTCAGGCCAAGCAGCATGTAATCGGTTCTGGGTAACAGCAGGGAAAACCCGGTCAACACGAAGACGGCCAGGGTATTGACGACGAGGTGGCGCCGCAACTCGGGACGCTCCATGAAATAGGCGTACTGCTTGCCGATGAAAAAGCAGACGGCGCCGGTCACCGACAGCAGCCGGAACTCGGATGGGAGCATGTCGTCCAGGATTGCGTGCCGGATCAGGCCGGCCAGGACCGACAGGCCGATGAAGACGAACAGGTGCGAGTACAGGATCGAATGGCCGGTCCTCAGCTTCTGTTCGGACAGCAGGTGAATACTGTCGAAGTACACCCACCAGATGCTCGATATCATCACGAAGCCCGTGGCGGCGGCCACCAGCTTCTCCACGGTCCAGTCGATGCCGGCCAGTCCGGCGGACAGGCTGCTGATGGACTGTCCGAGGATGATCATCGTGAGCAGGCCGACGCGCTCGACCAGGTGGCCGCTGTGCACCGGGATCGCCTGGAGCGGACGCCGCAAAAAGAAGATGAACGCAAGCAGGTCGAACACGATCCCGAGGTAAACACGGCATACCGCTGTGGGGCCGCGAACAGGACCGACGCGAGACTGATGGTCGCGCCGGCGATGATCACCCGGCCAACCAGGGTCGTGAGTTCCACGCTTTCCTTGTGCCGGTGTTTCGACACGAAATACATCATGGCGATGACATATTTTGCGCCGGCGTAGCAAACGACGATGGCCGCGTAGCTGGCCAGGAAACGTTTGCCGATCAGGCCTGAGCTGACAAGCAGCAGGAACATGATGAACAGGGTTGCCAGCCGGTGCTTCCGGTCATCCGCGTCGAAGCGGTTGGCATACATCGTGTGGCTGCTCCAGATCCACCACAGCGGTATGAAAACCAGCACGAACTTGCAGAACTGGAGCGGGTCGAGATGGCCTTGTTGCGTCTCGCTCAGGAGCCCTGTTACCTGACCAATCGCCACCGAAAAGATGAGGTCGAGGAAACCCTCGAGCCAGGTGGAATGCCGATTGGGATCGACATATTTCGTATTGTGCATATCGCCTGGGCGCATTCGGCATGGCCGATCGCGCCGCGTCAGGGAATTAGTTGCGTCGCCGGCCCAGGCGCCACAACTGGGTCGGCAGCGCCAGGGGCGCATCCCGGTTGAAGAAGGCCGAGTCCTGGATGCGCGAGGTGGTTACGTACAGGCTGCCGTCCGGTCCCTGGCTGAAGGTATCGGGCCAGCGCAGCCGGGGATCCTGCAGCACCGTGCGCAGGCCGCCTCCCGGGCCCTGGGACAGGTCGCGTGCCTTGATGGCGTTGTCCTCGATCGAGGTGATGAACAGGATGTCGCTGTCCGTGCCGCCGCGGCGGCTGATCCAGAGGCCATCCGTGGGCCCGACCTTGCCGTAGGGCTGGACCTGGCTGGAGACATCCTCTCCGGCCAGGCCTCGTCCGGTGAGCGCCGCCGTTTGGATGCGGTACAGGGTAGTGCCTGTGAGCGGTTTCCAGTACAGCCAGGCGCCGTCGGACGACAGGGCGATGCTGTCGGCGGCGAACAGCACTGGACGTCCGTCGGGATAGCGTAGCGGCCTGCCGTCGGTGCGCACGACCACGCCTTTTTCCGGCTGGGTCGAAGGGTGGCCGTCCAGCACGCGGCGCGCCTTGCCGCTGGCCAGCTCGACCACGACCAGCGCGCCGCGCTGCCCGGCGTCCGTCAGGAATGCATGCTTGCCGTCCTTCGAGAAACGGACATCGTTCAGGTAGGAGCCGGGGATCGCGACATCCTGGCCGAAGCGGATCACCTGGGCCACGCGGTCGGTGGCGAGATCGATGCGCACCAGCTTCGGCCCGCCGGGCACGAGGCCGTCCACGGCCGGGGCGGCGGGGTCGACCACCCAGACGCTGCCACGGCCGTCGGCCACCACGCTCTGCACGCAGACCCAGTGGTCCGACGGATCGAGCTCGTCGCCTGTATTGCGCCCTGCATTGCGCCAGGCATTCCATTGCTCGTCGGGATAAGGCCGCAAGCTCCCATCCTTCATGACTTCGGCGACCGAGACGGGCGAGTCTTCCGTCCAGCGTGGAAAATTGACGAAGATGCGGCCCCGTTCGCTGACGGTCACGCCCGTGACCTGGTGCTCGAACTGGGCTGCCTGCTGCAGCACCGTATCGGCCCAGCGATGTTCCGGCTGGGTCGTGTGTACCGCTTGCGCCTGTGCCGGCGCGGTCCCGGGAGCCAGCCCGGCGCCTGCAAAGACGAGTGCGAGAAACATGGGTGTGATTCGCATGATTCTTCCTTTCTGAAAACAGGGGGGCGCCCTGGATGGAGTCCCATTCTGGCACGGGACATGCGCCGTGCATGTAGGCGCACGCCCCGACCTGGCGAATAGCCGGAATTCCTTTTTACTGGATGAAACCAAAAGCGGAACTTAGCTCCGCCCCGCCCGTCTTAAAGGTTGCCGCTCTCACTAAGCATGGCCCACCTGCGAGCGATGACAGCGCGACAATACGCGCGGCCAACCAGCCTCAGATGGCGGAGCGAGGGCATGAAAACCGACAGCGGATCAGGGAGCGTTGAACAGCCCGGCGTGTTGAACCGCCAGCAGCTGATCGAGTGGCAACTGGCCGAGGTCGAGGGCATTGGTCACGTCGGCACCTGGGAATTCCATCCGCCCGAAAGGCTGGCCTGGTCCGCCGAGACCCGCCGCATCATGGGGCTCGACAACGGCGGCTTCGACGGCAGGATCGAGACCTACCTGGCCTTGATTCATCCGGACGACCGGCGCGCGGTCGTGGCCGCGATCCGGGAAAACCGGCAGCAACCACGCCAGACCGAGCTCGAGCACCGTATCGTCCGGCCAGACGGTACGCTACGGCATGTGCGCGTGCATGGGATGCCGTACCGCGACGAATCCGGCCAGCTGATGCTGGCAGGCACCTTGCACGACGTTACGGAGATGCGCCAATCGAGCGCAGCCTTGCAGGCGATGTCGCGCAAGCTGCTGGGAACGCTGGAGGCCATGGCCGATGCGTTCTACACGCTCGACAGGCAATGGCGCTTCACCTACCTGAACGAAGCGACCGAGCGCCTGCTGCGGCGCCCGCGCCACGATTTGCTCGGCAAGGTACTGTGGGACGCGTACCCGGACCTGGTCGGGACGCACTTCGGGGCGCAATACGAGTTCGTGATGGCGCGCCGGCAGCCGGTCGCATTCGAGGAATACTATGCCCCGCTGCAGGTATGGAAAGATGTGCGCATCTACCCTACGGAGGAAGGCCTGGCCACCTATACCACCGACATTACCGAGCGCAAGCGGCTGCAGGAGCTGGAACGCGAGGCCGCCGAGCGGTTCATGATGGTGGCCAGGGTGACCAGCGACATCGTCTGGGACTGGGATGTCCCCCGAGACCGCCTCTGGTGGAGCGAAGGCGTGCAAACCGTATTCGGCTACAGCGCCGAGCTCTTCGATAACGGCATCAACGACTGGGCGTCGCGGATCGCGCCCGAGGACCGCGAGCGCGTCGTCAGCGGCTTGTATGCGGCCATGAATGGCGGGCGGGAAACCTGGGGTGCCGAATACCGCTTCCTGCGCGCGAACGGCTCCTACGCCACCGTACGCGACCAGGGCGCTTTCAGGCGCAACGCCGAAGGCGCGACGCTCAACGTGATCGGTTCGATGCTCGACATCACCGCGCAGAAGCAGGTCGAAGCGGGGCGCATCGAGGCCGAAGCGCGTAACCGGCTGCTGGCGTCGCTGCTGGACAAGGCCCATGATGCGATCTCGGTTTCAGGCACCGATTTGCGGATCACCTACTGGAACCAGGGCGCCGAACGGCTGTTCGGCTGGACCGCCGCCGAGGTCGCCGGCAAGACCAGGGATGAGCTCCTGATGCTGGGCAGGGAAGACCTGGAACGGACGTATGAGCAGGTCTTGCACAAGGGCGAGTGGCGCGGCGAAATCGCCAAGCGGCGCAAGGATGGGCGCCCGGTGCCGGTTGAATCGCACCTGACCCTCGTGCGCGGCGACGATGGCCAGCCGCAAGCGGTGCTGGAGATCGAAACCGACATCACGCAGCGCAAGCACGACGAGCATGCGATCCTGAGCCTTGCCTTCTTCGATCCCCTGACGCGCTTGCCGAACCGGCGCCTGCTGCTGGACCGCCTGCGGCACGCGGTCGCGGCGACCAGGCGCGACGGCCATGGCGGCGCGCTGCTCTTCATCGACCTGGACAACTTCAAGACCCTGAACGATACGCTGGGACACGACAAGGGTGACCAGTTGCTGCAGCAGGTCGCGCGGCGGTTGGAGGCGCGGGTGCCGCGCCGCAGCGACACGGTGGCGCGGCACGGTGGCGACGAATTCGTCATCGTGCTGGAGGACCTGAGCGCGCACCCGGAAGAGGCGGCAGCCCAGGCCGAGCTGGTCGCAGAAAAATTGCTCGAGGCGTTCAATGAACCGTTCCAGCTGAATGGGCACCAGTACCACTCGAGCCCGAGCATCGGCGTGGCCCTGTTCGACAAGGACATCAAGGACATCGACGAACTGCTCAAACGCGCGGACCTGGCGATGTACCAGGCCAAGGCGGCTGGCCGGCACACGATCCGGTTCTTCGACCTGCACATGCAGACGGTGGTCAATGCGCGCGTCGAGCTGGAGGCCGACCTGCGCCGCAGCCTGCAGACCCATGGATTCACCCTGCATTACCAGCGCCAGACCGACAGCAACGGCCAGACCCTGGGCGCCGAGGCGCTGCTGCGCTGGCAGCGCCCGGGCCGCCAGCAGGTGTCGCCATCCGTGTTCATTCCGCTTGCCGAAGAGACCGGGCTGATTCTGCAGCTGGGCGAGTGGGTCCTGGAAGCGGCATGCCGCCAGCTCGTGTCGTGGGGCAGCCGGCAGGAAACCGCGCACCTGACGATGGCCGTCAACGTGAGCGCGCGCCAGTTCCGCCAGCAGGGCTTCGTGGACCAGGTACTGCGGGTCATCGAGCGCACCGGCGCGGACCCAGGGCGGATGAAGCTCGAGCTGACCGAGAGCCTGCTGGTAGCGAATGTCGAGAATACGATCGACACCATGCACGCGCTCAAGGAGAAAGGGATCGGGTTCGCGCTCGATGACTTCGGCACGGGGTATTCCTCGCTCGCTTACCTGAAACGCCTGCCGCTCGACCAGCTGAAAATCGACCAGTCTTTCGTGCGCGACGTACTCACCGACCCCAACGACGCCGCGATCGCGCGCACGATCCTCGGGCTGGGCCATACCCTGGGGCTGGACGTGATCGCCGAAGGCGTCGAAACGGCGGACCAGCGCAACTTTCTCGCCATGCACGGATGCCGCGCATTCCAGGGTTACCTGTTCGGGCGGCCGGTGACGGCGGAGCAATTCTGAGAAGACGCCTTTGCGGCACCGGATCGGCACTGCAGCGGTGTAGTATCGTGTCGATCCAGGCTCATCAGAAAGGGCCTTCCGACCACGCACTCTTCTGGAGATCCAGCATGTTCACAGCAATCCTGCTCGACAAGAACGATGACGGCAGCACCATTGCCCGGCTTGCCCAACTCGACGACGCGCAGTTGCCGGCCGATGGCGATGTGACGGTGCGCGTCGACTATTCAACGATCAACTACAAGGATGGCCTGGCCATCACCGGCAAGGCGCCTGTCGTGCGAAACTGGCCGATGGTGCCCGGCATCGATGGCGCGGGCGAGGTCATTGCGTCGTCGCATCCGGACTGGAACGCGGGCGACGCATTCATCCTGAACGGCTGGGGTGTCGGGGAATCCCACTGGGGTTGCCTGTCGCAGCGTGCCAGGTTGAAAGGCGGGTGGCTGATCGCACGGCCGGCGGGCATGTCGGCCCGGACCGCGATGGCGATCGGGACGGCCGGCTACACCGCGATGTTGTGCGTGATGGCACTGGAAGAGCAGGGTGTCGACCGGAACAGCGGCGACATTCTGGTGACCGGCGCATCGGGCGGCGTCGGCAGCATTGCGATCGCGCTCCTCGCAAACCAGGGCTACCGCGTGGTCGCGTCCACCGGCAGGCTGGCCGAGGCGGCCTACCTCGAGTCCCTCGGCGCGGCCGAGGTCATCGATCGCGCCGGCCTGTCCGCGCCGGCCAAGCCGCTGCAGAAGGAACGCTGGGCCGGGGTCGTCGATTCCGTGGGCTCGCACACGCTGGCCAATGCGGTCGCACAGACCCGTTATGGCGGCACCGTCGCAGCATGCGGACTGGCCCAGGGGATGGATTTACCGGCCTCGGTTGCGCCATTCATCCTGCGCGGCGTCAGGCTGATCGGCGTCGACAGTGTGATGGCCCCGCTGCCGAAACGCGTGGCGGCATGGGAGCGGCTGGCGAAGGAACTGGACGCCGGCAAACTGGCGACGATTACGCGGGAAATCGGATTGGCAGAGGCGCTTGCCCGGGCACCTGAGCTGCTTGCCGGGAAGGTGCGGGGCCGGCTGGTGGTGAACGTCAATGCCTGAGTAAGGCGCACTAAGGCGCACTAAGGCAAACTAAAGCAAACTGAAGCAAACGGGCCGCGTGCTGCGGCTCAGGTCGCGTTCAGATCGCCTTCCTCCCTGCAGAACAGTTCGCAGTATCCGCAGGCCAGCATGCCGATGCAGGTCGCCTTGCGTTTGGCGAACTCGTCGCGCAGTTCGTTGTAGAGTGCCAGCTGGTCGCCGCAGACCGGGCTCCAGTCGGCTGATAGAACGCGAGAATCACGCGCTGTCCGCGAAGATCCGTAGGAAAGGAAGAAGCGGCGCACGGCGCGGCGAGTCATCGGGATTGTGCGCGTTGTCAGACTGATCTTCCATTCGCGGACCGGAAGGATTACATTGAAGTCCCGGCTATCCCTCTGGGCGGCCATCAGGGCAGCCGCGAATATTCCCAGGTGCGAGCGCTTCGTTCGCGCGCCCGCCAGCCTGGATCTCGACAAGAAAACCTGCGGCGCGACGACGAATTCGTCTACGCAGCCGGCGTTTCGTGAACAGCAAGACGCGGAGGTAGACCCGATGGCTACAGTCAAACTCGACAAAGGGGCGTGGCACAGCTACTTTGACCGGATTTCGAAGTCCGTGGTGGGCAAGCAGGCGGAGATCGAGGTCGCGTCGCTCGACATCGGCGACCAGGTCGAAGCCGAGTGGGTGCCGCTGCTGGGCATTACCTACGATCCAAAAAACGACCTGGTGGAGCTGCTGCTGGAGGGGCTCGACCACCTTATCCGGCACCCGCGCGACATCTACGTGGACCAGGGGCCGACCGGGCTGACGAGCATGGAGGTGATTGACGCCGACGACGTACGGCAGATTATCCGCCTGCGCGATCCGGTCATGCTGCCTTACTCTCCGTCCCAGTGAGGGCCACTCAGTGCAACTGAGGGGCCGGCGGGCCACCCGCCGGCCGGCCCGCGACCGTACTTCGCCGCTCGCTCCGTTCGGCTCAGGGCTCGGACGCCGCCAGCCGCGGCAGGATCTCCGTGCCGATCTCCTCGAGCACGTCGCCGGCGTCGCGCGCGCCGTACTTGAAGTTCAGGATGACGTGGTTGACCCCGATCGAGCGCACCGCCTCGAGAAAGCGCAGGATGAAATGGCGGCCGCCGCGGAAACCCAGGTGGATCGGCGTCGGTGCCGCGTCGGGATCCTCGCTCAGGTCGACATAGAACGATTGCACGAACGGCTTGAAGACGCCGGGAGCGGCGGTTCCCACCGCGGCGCGCCAGTGCGCCGCGACCTCTGCCTGACGCTGGAGTCCGCGCGGGTAGGTGACCCACCCGTCCGCATGCTTCGCGATCCATTCCAGCGGCTGCCCGCTGTGACCGGTAACGAGCATCGGCACGGGAGTGACCGGCTTGGGCACGACATCCGCGGTCCCGGCCAGCGTGCCGTAGGACGACTGGAGTTGCGGGAACTGCCCGGCGAGGGCGGCGCGCAAGACGCGCAGGTTATCGCGAAAGAGGGCGGAACGCCCCTCGAAGTCGACGCCGAAGGCCGGGAACTCGACCGGCCGGTCGCCGGAGGCAATGCCGAGCACCAGCCGGTTGCCCGACAACTGGTCGACCGAGGCCACGCCTTTGGCGGTATGCAAGGGGTGGCGCAAGGTCAGGACCAGGGCGCCGGTGGCCAGCGCGATTTCGCTGGTCTGCGCGGCGATCCAGCCGAGATAGACCCACGGGTCGTAGACCTGGCCCACGTCGCCGAAGCTGGGGTCGCGCAGCGGAACGTCGCGGCACCATAGCGCGGCGTAGCCAAGCTCTTCGGCACGGCGGGCCAGGCGTTCCTGGCCGCGCATCGTCGGCTGATCGCTGGAGAAGGCCTCGATCGGGAAGAACACGCCGAGCGTCAGCCGGTCCGGCGCGAACATGCGCTGAAAGCCTTTCGAATCGCCTGGCCTGGCCGCCTGGTTTGGTGTGAGCATGTCCGCCATGGTTACATCTCCCCTCGAATCAGCCTTACGATATCGTCGTTCCGCGGTCGCTGCAAGGATCTTCAACGACGGCCAGCCCAGGCATTGCGCGGGCCGCGACGTTGCGCAGCCTATCCGAATCGGCAGATCGATGTAAAAAAATAATTTAACAATTCCCTTGTGATCGGACGACCGGCGCTCACTGTGACGGTCTATACCCGCGGCGGGTCGATGTTCCCGTGCTGGTAGAGGTGCCCGCGCGACCTTCCTGCGGGTGACGTCAACAACTGCCGGGACGGCGCGCTGCGTCCTGTCATGCAGGGCTGGCTCGAGCCTGGCGGTTCACTGGAGCAGACTATGAAAGCAGTTGTCTATCGAGGACCCAGCCAGGTAGCTGTCGAAGACGTGCCGGATCCCAAAATCGAACGCCCGACAGATGCCATCGTCAAGATCACCAGCACCAATATCTGCGGCTCCGACCTGCACATGTACGAGGGCCGGACCGATTTCGAGCAGGGCCGCGTCTTCGGCCACGAGAACCTTGGCGTGGTCATGGAAGTCGGTCCGGCAGTGGAGAATCTCAAGCCCGGGGACTGGGTGTGCATGCCGTTCAACGTCAGCTGCGGCCACTGCAAGAATTGCGAACGCGGCCTGACCAACTACTGCCTGAAGGCGAACGAGCCGGGCCTGGCCGGCGCCGCCTTCGGCTTTGCCGACATGGGGCCCTGGCAGGGCGGCCAGGCCGAATTCCTGCGCGTGCCCTGGGCCGACTTCATGTGTCTGAAGCTGCCGCCGGATGCGGAGGAGAAGCAGGCCGACTACGTGATGTGCGCCGACATCTTCCCGACCGGCTGGCACGCCACCGAACTGGCCGGCATGAAGCCCGGCGACGCGGTGGTCATCTACGGCGCAGGACCAGTGGGCCTGATGGCGGCACACTCGGCGATGATCAAGGGGGCCTGCAGTGTGATGGTGGTGGACTGCCATGCCGACCGGCTGAAGCTGGCCGAGTCGATCGGCGCGATCGCGATCGATTATTCGAAAGAGGACCCGGTGCAGCGGGTCATGGACCTGACCCATGGGCGGGGCGCGGACGTGGGCTGCGAGTGCGTCGGCTACCAGTGCCACGACCATCATCATCATCGCCAGGAGCGTCCCGACCTGACGATGAACAACCTGGTGAACTCCGTCAAGTTCACCGGCGGAATCGGCGTGGTCGGCGTGTTCGTTCCGCAGGACCCGAACGGCCCGGACGAGCTGGCGAAACAGGGGAAAATCGCGCTGGACTGGGGCATGCTCTGGTTCAAGGGGCAGCGCGTCGCGACTGGCCAGTGCCCCGTCAAGGCCTACAACCGGCAACTGCGCGACCTGATCCACGCCGGCCGCGCCAAGCCCTCGTTCATCGTGTCCCATGAGCTGAAACTGGCCCAGGCCCCCGACGCCTACCAGCACTTCGACGCGCGTGACCACGGCTGGACCAAGGTGGTGCTGCATCCTGGCTCGTAGCGGAGCAGGGCGCTCGTCTGCAAAAACAGCCCCCGCGCTTCGATAACGAACGTGCCGCCATCGCTGGTGTCTGACTTTCTCCGCCGGATGGCGGTAACTGGGGGAACACGAAGACAATCTTGCCAGGAGGTTTTTATGCTAGCAACTAATTATCGTGGACCGTACCGGATCCGCGCGTCGCAAAAACCCGATCCCGTCATCGAGCACCCGGGCGACGCCATCGTCCGCGTGACACGCGCCTGCATCTGTGGCTCGGACCTGCACCTGTACCACGGCCTGGTTCCCGACACGCGCATCGGCCACACCTTCGGCCATGAATTCGTCGGCATCGTCGAGGAAGTCGGCTCGGCGGTCGAGACGCTCAAGCCGGGCGACCGTGTGCTGGTGCCGTTCAACCTGTTCTGCGGCTCCTGCTTCTTCTGCCAGAAAGAGTTGTACAGCAACTGCCATAACACCAACCCCGAGGCGACGGCGGTGGGCGGCATCTACGGTTACTCGCACACGACCGGCGGCTACGACGGCGGCCAGGCCGAGTACGTTCGTGTCCCGATGGCCGACGTGGGGCCGTACAAGATCCCGGAGGACATCGTCGACGACGACGCAGTGCTGCTGACGGATGCGCTGCCGACCGGCTACCAGGCCGCCGAGATGGGCGACATCAAGGAAGGCGACACCGTGGTGGTGTTCGGCGCCGGGCCGGTCGGCATCTTCGCCGCCAGGTCGGCCTGGCTGTTCGGCGCCGGCCGCGTCATCGTGGTCGACCATGTCGACTACCGGCTCGACTTCGTGCGGCGCTACGCCCCCTGTGAAATTATCAATTTCCGCGAGGTGGGCGACGTGGCCCTGCACATCAAGAAGATGACCGACTGGCTCGGCGCCGACGTGTGCATCGACGCCGTCGGCTGTGAGGCGTCGGGCAGCCTGGCGCAGACCCTCACCGGGCGCTGGACCATGCTGCAGGCGGGCGCGGCGACCGCGCTGTTCTGGGCCATCAACTCGGTGCGCAAGGGCGGCAACGTGTCGATCGTCGGCGTCTACGGGCCGACCTTCAACGCCGTCCCGATCGGCAACGCGCTGAACAAGGGGCTCACGATGCGCATGAACCAGGCCTCCGTCAAGCGCCATGTGCCGCACCTGATCGAGCACATCCGCCAGGGGCGCCTGAATCCGAAAGAGATCATCACCCACCGGGTGCCGCTGGAGGAGGTGTCGGACGCGTACCACATCTTCTCGAGCAAGTACGACAACTGCATCAAAACCGTGCTGATCCCACCGCGCGCAGGCTCGGCGCGCGCGACGGCGACCAGCATCATTCACTGAAGGAGCAGCCATGGACACCGAACTCGCCCAGCGCGATCTTGCCGAGCAGCGGCGCCACCCGCATCACCACGGCCACGTCGGCTACGAACGCCAGCTCGACTACGACCTGAACCGGCACAGTCCTCCCCGCGAGCAGCTGCAGGGCATTCCCGGCTGGGGCGCGGATCTCGACAAGAAGAACCGGCCGGCCGTGCCGATGGAGCGTACGCCGCCACGCTTCATCCACGTCCCGGCGGGCCAGCCGGTGCAGCAGGCGCAGACCGTGGAAGTGTTCTGCTCCCCGGAGCGGCCCGGCATCACGCCGCTCTTCGGCACGGCCCAGCCGCCGAAGTGGCTGTCGGGCGCGATCCGGCGCCTGGCCTACAAGCTGCCGGAGAACGACCTGCGCCACTGGCTGATGCTGCTCGCCGCCGACCGCGTCAACATGGTCGAGGGCATCGTCGAGGACCTGGCGCAGGGCCACCTGCCCAACGTGCTTGGGGAAATGGGTATCCGCTCCGAGCTGCGCTACAACCCGGCCGGCCTGGTGCGCAAGGCGCTGATCGCCACTGCGGTGGTGGGCGCAATCATGGCCCTGCGCAAGCGCCGCAGGGGTTACTGATCCTGCACCGCCCGGACCGTCCGGGCGCTCATGCGCCCGGTTCCTGTCCAACTTGACTGTTGTTTTCACCCGGAGGAAAACCATGAACCCGGATAGTACCCAACCCACGAGGCTGGCCGCCTAGGCATCCCAGCCGGGCGCACACGGCGCGATGGCCGGCGCCGCACAAGACGCGCGTGCCCGCAGTCCACCTGGCCCAGGAGGCATCCGTGAAAGCTTGCTTTCTCTCCCTGTTGCGCGCCGCCGGGCGCGGCATCCTCAGGCTCGTCGGCAGCCTGACGCTGCTCATGCTGGCCTCTGCCGCCGTCGCGGAGACGCCGCAGAGCCGCTTCGCCGACGTCAGCGGTCACCGCATCCATTACCTGGCGGCAGGCAAGGGCGACCCGGTGGTCCTCTTGCACGGCTATACCCAAACCAGCCGTATGTGGCTGCCGCTGATGGACCAACTGTCGCGCGACCACCTGGTCATCGCGCCCGACCTGCCCGGCTTCGGCGAATCCTCGATCCCGAAGGAGGGCACCACCAAGTCGGCGATGGCGCGCGACGTGCATGGCCTGGTCGCCGGCCTTGGCCTGCCGAGCGTCAAGCTGGTCGGCCACGACATCGGCCTGATGGTCGCTTACGCCTATGCCGCCCAATACCGCACGGAGGTCGGCAAGATCGCGCTGATGGACGCTTTCCTGCCTGGCGTGGGCAACTGGAAGGACGTCTGGCTGCTGCGCGACCTCTGGCATTTCCACTTCTACGGTCCGACCCCGCTCGCCCTCGTCGAGGGGCGCGAACGGATCTACTTCGAGCACTTCTGGAACGATTTCGCGGCCGACAGGAATCACTCCATTCCGGAGGCGGACCGCAAGTTCTACACCGCAGCCTACGCGCGCCAAGGCCGCATGGCCGCGGGCTTCGAGGTGTTTCGCGCCTTCGAACGGGATGCCGTCGATTTCGCCGCCTACGCGCGCATCCCGCTCACGATTCCGATGCTGGTGCTGACTGGCGAGAAGGCGTCCGGGCAGGTCCTGATCGACCAGGCCAGGCTGGTCGATACGAAGGTCGAGGGAGTGATCGTGCCTGGCGCCGGCCATTGGCTGATGGAGGAGGCGCCGCAGGTCGTGATTCCGAAACTGGCCGGCTTCCTGAAATGACCGCACCGCGGGTGTTGCCGCAGGTAGAGGATGACGACCTCGTGGCCGTGCGGCTGTCTAACTGCGACTCAAGCGAATCCTGCTATTCCGTGGAGAACGATCATGGCCATCAAGAATATTGCAATTGCATGCCAGGGGGCGGCAGCCATGCCGCCTACACGGCGGGCGCCCTGCCGGCGCTGCTGCCACGCTTCGACAACGCCGCCATCGCACGGTCCGGCGGGAAGCAGAGCGTCCTGAAGGAAGGGCGCGGCGAACACCTGAACCTGGCCGGCATCAGCGGTACGTCGGGCGGCGCGATCAGCGCGCTGCTGGCCTGGTACGGCTACCTCATCAGCGGACCGGACGACGCCCGTACCAGGCTCGACGCGTTCTGGGACGCGAACTGCGCTCGCCAGCCGGGAGAGCAGATGCTCAACGAGATGACGCAGTGGATGGGGCGCGCATCGCCCATCGACCTGAAGTTCAGCCCTTATCTGCCGCCGATGCGCGAGATCGAAGACTTCACCACCCGGGTCTGGCCATCCTTGGCGAAGCTGTGGCCGCCGCTCGACAACTGGATCCGCGCCGGCTACTTCCAGCTGCGCGAATCGGTCGCACCGCACGTGGACTTCGGGGTCATCGGAGCGATCGGGGATTTCTGCAGTATCCCGCAGCAGGTGAAACGCTGGCAGGCATACGATCTGGAGGCCAGGATGTTCCACGCGGGAAGGCCGGCCCAGGCCGACATCGGCAGGAAACGCCAAGCCGTCGAGAAGACGCTGCGCGTCCAGCTCGACACCACGCGCCGGCTGGTGGACTGGATCCGGCGCCAGCCCCTGGATCCGGACTGCGTGCTGGCGGCCGCGGTCCAGCAGGTCAGCTACACGATTCCGCAGCTCCTGATTGGTGCCGTGGACATCGACAGCGGTGCCTTCATCGCCTTCAGCTCTGAGCGCTCGCGGGAAGATGCCGGGGTGACGCTGGACGCGGTGGCGGCCTCGGCCTGCCTGCCGTGGGTGTTCAGGGCGCAGGAGATCGACGCCATCGATCCGGAGACGCAGGAGGCGCGTTCCACCGCTTGTTGGGACGGCCTTTTCTCGCAGAACCCGCCGCTCAGGAACTTCATCGCAGACGTCACCGACGTGGCCAAGAAACCCGACGGAGTCTGGATTGTCCAGATCAATCAGGACAAATCGGATTTCAGCAAACACATCAAGGATGGGAGCGGCACCGATCGCTACGGCAGCGAGCTCTGGCAGCGGCGCGACACGCTGTCGGGCAACTTGTCCCTGAACCAGGAAATCGCCGTCATCGAAGCGGTCAACCGGCGGCTGGACGATCCGGAGCAGGGCGCGCGTCCGCAGGACCGGCCGATCGAAGTAGTGCGCATCGTGATGGATGCCGAAGCGGTCAGTGGCACCGCCAGACGCGAACTCGGGCTCTTTTCGAAATTTGACCGCGACCTGGCCCTGAAGAACGCACTCGTCGAGTACGGGCGCCTGCAGGCCAGGAATTTCCTCGCGCTGCGCGCCGAGCGCGACCGGCTGTGCGGCGAGCTGGCACAGGCACTGGAGCAGTCCGGCACCCGTCCGGGCCGGGGTCGCGCGCGCGCGGCGGGCTGGCGTCCAGGGCATATCTTCGGCGGCCTGCTGTCGCCGGACGTGCTGACGCTCGACCGCGCACCGGGCCAGCACCAGGATGGCGCTGCGCAGGCCGTGCTGCGCTGGCACGTGAGCGATGCCGTAGCGGACGGGCGCGTCGTGAGCATCAGGGGCCGCACCAGCCTCGTTGCCGAGGGAGACGTCTGGCGCCTGGGCGAAACGCGGCTGCTCGACGTCCGGCAGAAGGCGGCGGTCGCCGCCCAGTTGTCCGCGCTTCCGGTTCAGGAGCAGGCGCAGGAACCGTCGCTGGCGCCGGGCGCAGAGCGGCGGCATCGGCGTAGCCCGGCCGCCGACCTTGGACCTGGGCTGCGGCCGGTTGAATGCAGGACGGATGTGCCTGCTATGAGCGATCTCGACGGAAGGCTCTGAACGATGCGGCGAGGTCCATGCACTTGGAAGCGAATTTGTTAGATAGTTGCCAAATGGGGCATCTAACAAATTTACTTCCAAAAAAATATCAAATTTGCTTCTGAGAGCTGTAACTCTGTCGAAAAGGACGTTCGAATGCCTTGCTTCGCATAATCTATATTATGTTAAATGCGCTGTCGATTGTACGAGTCATCGATGCAGAAGTGACCAGGGAACGCACTCGCCTGCATCGCTCAATCGGCCCGCCAGATCACTGCTGAAGCATCGTCCGCCGCCTTGACCGCTCGCTTACCGGTGCCAACCGTGTTCGCCTCAAAGCTG
>Ga0265797_10004282_pt1 | contig 21955 bp, 16 predicted proteins | sample P2T30metagenome_FD_192433 | JGI IMG/M metagenome (GOLD analysis project Ga0265797, IMG submission 192433) | Plant litter microbial communities from East Loma Ridge, Irvine, California - P2 T30 | ecosystem: Environmental > Terrestrial > Plant litter > Unclassified | place: USA: California... | reverse complement strand
TCACCTGTACCCAACATCCAGCCTTTACCATTGAGTCCCACTCGACTCACCGCAATTGAATCACGACCGATGTCCCGCGATCGGATGAATGTTGATACCAAGAGCCCATTCAGAATCCCTGTCGCGCCTCCCAAGTCTGGGCTGGGCAGTCCAATCGAAAAAGATGGCACGTTCGGGAAGCTTAACAAGGGCGATGTTGGGTATGGTGGGAACACGTTTAGTCCCTTGGCAAGCCCAACATCGCCGCCAAGTGCGAGTCTTCTGTCCCAGCGCCTGCGTGGTTTGGAGGTGCAGCGCAACGAGGAGCAGGACGAGAGCTAGAATAACTTGTCCTTTGTTGGTCTGTTTCGATTCGTCGTGCCCTCATCTGTTTGGATCTTGCGGCTGCTTATTATTGTTGCTTTTGTTACTTGTGTCTATACCCTCGCCTGTTTTCTGATGCATTAGTTATGGCGTTTCACAACACTCTGGGCTGGAAATAAAGGTTAGGATACGGACATACTCCACTCCGATGTGCTACACATGAATAATCCATGACACGAATTACGGAGTCACACTGACTAACGTACTTCACCAGCTTTCTCTTCCGGTCATTCTTTGATTTTGGCACGACTGTTCTCTCATTTCTCGCTACGCCGACTACGTCCTTGAGGGCGTATGCTCGACAACAATTCAGAGCCCAGGAACGCGTGCCCTGACTCAGCTCACAAGGCTGTGATCTACTTCGTCGTGTTGCTGCCTGATAGGGCGATCCTAAATGGGCAAGGCGCCACTTACAACACAGAGCAAGCTGATGCAATTCGCAGTCAGCCCCCGCCAAACGCCATTACTGTTCGCGACACAACCATCACGCACACGTCTGCGTGCCCCATGAATATATCCTCGCCGGATAAGCTTCTATTTCCGAGATTATCACGATGGCTTCGGACGCTTTGTCATCATTACAAGTGAGGCTGGGGCAACGGTCCAGATCCATATCACCCGGAGGCCTTCGTGCATTGCATCAAGACTTTGTAGAGAAGGCAGAGCGGAAAAAGGAAGCTAAAGAAAGGAAAGCAGTGCGCATGAAAGAAAGCAAGCAGCTTCAGCTCTTTGGACTCTGTGCGCATTGTTGCGAGTTCATGAGTGTAGCAATTACCTACCCGCTGGAGCCCGTTGCTCAAGTCGATCATTTCAAAGACCATGTTACACTTGTCAAGTCTACTTGTCCCCTGTGCGTCTTTGTTGGTGGTCTGCCCATCGATGGCCAATGCAGTCAAGGGCGAGCTAAGATTGTGTCCATCTACAACCTCATCCCGACCCTGGCAAGCTACGATCGTTCCAATCCCCGAGCTCTTTTGACGTTTCAATCAAGGAGTCAGACTGCGGAAGACAATCAGCGAAATAAAGAATCGCCATACGTCGCTGCAGGCACTTTTGGTCTGCTGCACCCAACGTTCTTGTCCGACGAGATTCGCCCTCGGCACGTCGACCCTACCGCGCTCGATTTTAGCATCGTCAAGAAATGGTTAAACTTCTGTAAGACGCATCATTCGATGACATGTGGTTCCACGACAGGGGATCAAGTGAAAGGTCTTAAGCTCATCGACTGCATAACAAGAGCAGTGATTCAGACTGACAACACTTCTCGCTATGTCGCACTATCGTACGTATGGGGCGCGGTTCGCCTGCCCGACCTAGAAAAAGGCACCTTTCCTGCAACGATCGAGGACAGCATTTTGATCACCCTTGAGCTAGGCTATCAATACTTGTGGGTAGACAAATATGTAAGCATATTATGTTGGAGCTATTGGTGCCTGGTAAGCTGACGGGAATAGTGTATCAATCAGACAGACGAGCAAGAGAGACATCACCAGATCTTCAACATGGACAGAATATGTAATTAGCCTGAATCCTGTCGGTCTGTGCTGCTCAACTGACCCAATCTTGTTTTCTAGATGCAAAAGCGGATCTCACAATCATAGCAGCAGCGGGTGAAAATCCCGGATACGGGCTGCCGGGGGTCAGTACGCGAGCTCGCAAGCAACAGAAAAGCGTCAAATTAGCGACTAGTACGCTGATTCAAATCTTCGACGATAGACTGGCTATCCGGACTTCTGCATGGGCGTCCCGCGCATGGTAAGTGTCGATAATGCATGAGCACGAGGCATCAGCTGACGAGGCTTTACAAGGACCTTCCAAGAAGGGTACCTCGCACGCAGAAGATTGATATTTACTGACCACGAAGTATCATTTCTATGCGATCATATGTACTGTCAGGAATGTGTGGATCAAAAGCTTCAACATCGCTCGGGAACGGCGTGGGACGGGCAGGATGCTTCTCACCTCTTTGGAGTGATTCCAAATCGTCACCGCGAGCATTTGAGCGTCAACCAGATCCTAGAAGAATACACGAGGAGAAATCTTTCATACTCTGCTGACGCTCTCAACGCTTGTTTGGGTATCATGAAGGCGGCAAACATACAGCATTGGGCCGGTATGTCAGTGGAGACCGGTAGTGCTTCCGGGACGTCGACGCTGAACCTACAATGGGCAAATGTTGCACCCAGTCAAAGGCGCGCTGGATTTCCCACCTGGTCCTGGACGAGCGTCATTGGGCAAAAGCAATTCCCTGAGATTAAAAGACTGGATGTCAGCCTGTGTAGTATTTCGACACCAGCCGCAAATGACCAGTGGCAGAGTGTGGATGAGTGGATGAGATTGAATGGTGATGTTGAAGGCCAGCAGACCTCGAGTTCACGATTATTGCAGATTACCGCACCTGTTGCAGAGACGATCCACTTCCCACCGGATTTCCATACTGGGACGGCTTCCCGAGCAACCAAGGTCTACGGCGATCACTTGGTTATTCGAACACCATGTCAGCGCCAGCAAAAGATATTCGGGACCGACATGAGCAGATACCCTGAAGGCTACATGTTCAAGCTTCACTTGGACGCTAGAACAAGCTCTGAAGATCGACTTACTGACGCTGTGGCGATTTTCCTCCAAGCAGGTAGCGCCGGAGTACCAAGGACCCATCCCGTTCTACTCATACTTAGACCATGTGGAGCATACTATGAGCGCGTGGGTATAACAGATTGGAACAACTCGTGGCGCTGCGAGCGCGTCGGGGGACATTGGGAGAGCACAAGCGATCGTCCGATTCCAAGTGATCTGGCCGACAATTTCCCGAAGCAGACATTGTGTCTTCAGTGAAAGCAAAGAAAGAGTCACGCAAAGACTGACGACCCGGATAATCTCGGCTATGGCAACATCGAAAGCAGGTCTACTACGGCTTTGCATCCGGCAAGCCCTGGTTTCCAACACACTCAGTCACGCACACCTGGAATCCCGAGTCATTCTCATGTAGGACAGATGTAATCTACGGCACCACAATCCTATCCTCGAGGTCATAATCGCAGATCATCCGTACCCTTCTATCAGAGTGGCGGACATGCTCGCTCCGCGACCTCCGGTGGTACGGAGTATTTTGCTTCTCATAGATGTTCTATGGTAGTACCACTAATGCGGGTGTACAACAAGCCATCGAGGTACACAAAGATCATCTAGACCCAGCCTTGTATACCGATTCATCGTGTAGTTCGCGAGCCATCGCGCCTCCACGGTACCTTCTCGACTTCTGTTAGCTCGGTCGACTTTGCTCCACGATCGAATGCTTTCCTTTTGATTTGACAAAGGAAGAAACCACGAAAAGATCTCTCGTGTAATGTAGGCTCTATCGAGCATGGTCGATCCCACTAACTTCCAAATATCGCATGAAGCTACGAAGATATCACTTGACATCGCTTCCAACTTCTTTGTTGCGCTCAGCTCGCACGGAGATGGCGATCCAGCAAGCAAAGCGTAGCATCAATGCCCGAAGCTTGGCAAATCCAATCTCTAACGTCTCCCGAAATGGCAGAATGACCAGCCTCGTCCTCTTTGACCGGAGCATTATTCCTGTCGCTCTGTCTCGGCAATCAGCTGACTTTGGAGCACTTCTATCAGCAATCGCCCTCATATCATGACAATCATGCGGCTTCCGGACCACAGCAATGGAATTGACACGATCGCGTCACAAAAGAATCTCGCCGGTGTATCAGCCAGTGGCATATCATAGTTCAATGCATCATGGCTCTGGCGTACACTTCCGTCATGGTTGTCGTACACATCTCAAAGAATGCTGTCAGATGGCTAACCTCCGATCCGCCATGTGTTCAGCCAAACTATGGAAGCACGCTATCGAAAGCGCCTTGTGCGACTCGATCGACCAAAACACGATGCAAGAGACCATGAGACCACCGAAACGAGATGCTGTCTTTGTGATCGCCATTCTCCGTCCGCCATTTGCGACATGTGTATACCTGCGCGACTTGACATTGATGTTGGAGGCAGAGCGGCCTCATGCTGTATAAATAGCGTTATTGCCTCGTTCATATCTCAGCAGTTATACTTTCCCAGATCTACCAACGCAGCACCAGTCTGACAGCTTGAAACTATCCTTCAACTTGAATATGGAGCTGGTGAATTCCTTCCTCAATGCGTGGATCTGCCATTGATGACTCAACAGACACAAGTCTTTCTTGCAATCATGCACCTCGCATTGTGGGCAGCCGAAGTTCCCACGCACCCCGTCGGCAACCCCACCGGAGAACGCGATATATTTAACTCTAGGAGCGAGATCATTGAGACGAGCCAACCTCACGCTCTCGCTCGTCTTGTTGCGCGTTAAAACCCCCCACCATTTCCGTCCGCTACGATCAAGGCCTATTCGCTTCCCAATTGCGACAAGGATAAAAAGAGAGAGGGAAAAACATACTTCAGAAAGAACTTGGTGTCAAGGAAGCCAACACATGTTTCACCGTGCCTGGAAGCAAGGAGAAAACATTCGTTTGCTTCAGGAAAGCTTTCGCCAGCGCTGTCATCCCGCCTGGCGTCAGCTACCAGTTGTCGATACACCAGCCGGGTCCTGTACCATGCGACAAAGCTCTCGTGAGGGCGTCAAAGAGCGAAGGAAACATATGCGTGTCCGACGATAACCGTGTGATATACGGATCATGGAACTGCAAACGTTCGCCGACGCCCGCCTATCCGCCCGCGGATGTGACATTTTGGAATAGCAACAACTGTCCATCTGGCCTGCTGGGCGCTCTCAAGACCACAGAGGAAGACGTCAAGCCCAAGGTACGCCAGGGTCCCGTTGGCAACTGTTATACTAGAGATTTCCTCTCGCGGACCCTCCAGAACAGCGTGCGTGCTACCATTGCGAAGAGTACGAAACTCACGATACCATCTGGCTTTAAGTGCGACCTGTTGTTCTACAAAAACGACCAATGTGATCAAGTCAAAGTCAAACCACTCCGGATCAAGGAGGGCGACTGCTCCCAGAGAACTTGGACTTGTCTTAATACGAGAGCTTCTCGTGGTTTTGCGGAGCTACAGGGGAATGAGTCGAGTGGAATGGTGCGCGTACGCTTGTGGGTTTAGGAACGATCACAATCGTTCATCATGTAGTTTGTCGGTCCTTCACTGCGATTGCACATGCAATACCCCAGTCTTTACCTATTAGCTGTATCTATACTCAATGAACGATTACCGAGTCGAGATGCGCGCTGTGTGTATATCAAGCGCTTACGTGGCTCTCGGCTCGCCTGGAGGCGGAGCCCACGCGCAGCGCATGCGCACCTGCTGTTATCGACACCCGCTCCAAAACCTTCCTGATTAGGCAAGTACGCAAGCGCATGGCCCGAGCGCGCGCTGCAGACCCGCAACCAAGTGACTGACCGGTTGCTTTCCGAGGCAGACGACATACGTACAATGAAAACTTTCCAATGATTTCAATGTACATGTAAACTTGACTCTTTTTGATCACGGTGACCTCAGCCCTGAAATCATCGACAGAACCCTCTCACATCGGTTCTCCACTTGAACGAATCTGGCTTCGAGCTCACTGATACGCATCGTGTTCTCTGGGAGGTGCAAGTCCTATTGTTCAACCCTTATATTCAAGCATCTCAAACTCCCCTCACGTCTCCAAAGTGCTGGCACGTTTACTCGTATGCTCTAACTTGTTGTCTTTCTTTCTAACAGCTCACCCGAGCTCACGAGTCCAGCCACAGTACAGAGTCATAAAGTATACCAAGGGTCTCGACTTCTTTGTTTTTTCTTTACCGTTTTCCAATTCCAGAGTGCGAGTCTGTGCCACACCATGCTCGTCGACTGCTGCTACAATGGTCCACATTCAACAGGCGCCTCGACGAATCGACGTGGAGTGATTGAGACAAATGCCAGAAATAGTAGGAAACACAACTTCACTCCGACTTCGAAATGTCAGGAGAGCATCAGTCCGGATCATGGCCTTCACCGGTACGGCCCGATTGAGATTATGATTTTGAACGGACATGCTTGTAGCTTTCATCTCGCGCGAACGGACCGATCCAAAGCACGAGCACTGCTTGCACTTCCGCGGGCGGCCGTTTGTAGATCCGGAAAGACCCCGTAATCACGACTAGCGGTTCCCCCAAATTATAGATTGGGTTTCTTGATCTCACTCACCTGCCGTTGCCCAGCTCGCTGCCTCTGTCTCTACTTAGTCACCTCACTGCCGCCCTCTCTCTACTTAATTACCTCGCTGCCTCTCTAACTTTCTCAACGTCCACATCATTGAGATCACCCACCATGCAATTCATCATCCTCCTGGTCGCGCTCTTCAGCGCCTTCGCATCCGCCCTCCCAACCGTCTGCACCACTCCCCAATGCTCTCTCCATCTCCACATACTAACACTGCTCAGCTCACCGTCAGCGCCAACAGCCGCACCAATGGTGACGGCCGCGGCGCCACACTCTACTCCGGCCAGAACTATTCTGGTACCAGCGGCGCCATCCCGCCCGGTTCATTCTGCGTCAACCTCAACAACGTGTTCTTCGACATGGACGGCAAGGCTCGTAGCATCGCCGTGGAGCAGAACATGTACTGCAGCTTCTACATGTAAGTTGCGCGCACAGTGGGCTAGTTTTGGTTAAGTATGAAAACTGATGTGGTGTGATTTAGCGACTACAACTGCCCGGCTGGTGGTGCGAAGGCGGCATTTGGTGACAAGAAGAGTTCGTTAGGTGCTGGGACGCTGCCTGAGTGGTTGGACCGCAAGAGTCACAGCGTGTACTGCGCTCCTCTTTAAGGAAGAAGACTGCTGGAAGATTATGCCGCGGATTATGATCGTGCAATGACACGTAGGGGAGGTAGTCTATCTTCCCTGGACTAGTGGCAAAATGGCTCCTGTTGTCAACTTACGCCGCTTGCGCGTCAATATGATAGATGAATTCAGTACAAGGTCATGAAAAAATTCTTGCGCCGTTTGCTCGCTCTCACCTGATCAGTATCGCTGTGCAAACGCAGCTAGCTCGTCCTGCCCTGTTAAATTCTTTTTCTCCAGCCCACTCTCCATTCCTTACTCACAGTCTCTCTCCACGAATCTCTCGTACACCTTCCACATCACACAAGCCTCCACCATCAACCATGCAGCTCCTCATTTTCTGCCTCGCGCTCTTCAGCGCCCTCGCCGCCGCTCTACCAACCGTAAAACCTGCCCAACTCTTTCGCACCGCGCTTTACTGACCCACCTCAGACCGCCGACGTGAACAACGGCCTCGGCGCCTCCCTCTTCTCCGAGCAGAACTACAAGGGCAACTGGGCTCCCATGCCCTTCAACAAGTGCACCAATTTCAACGTCCTCTTCCCCGTCAACGGCAAACTTTGGAAGGCGCGCAGCATCGTCGTCGAGAAGGGCATGAGCTGTGCTTTCTTTGTGTAAGTTTGGTGACTTAAGGATCTGGGTGTAATAGATGCTGACGATTTGGTAGCGAGAGCGGTTGCCCTGCTGGAGGGAACGGGTACACTTTCGGTAGCAAGGACATGCCTCTGGGCGCTGGTACTCTTCCGGAGTGGCTGGATCGTAAGATCAAGAGCGTTTACTGTGCTCCTGTGTAAGGAAGGAGGGTTGCTACGCGCCATTGTAGTGGTGAGCGGATTTTGCTATGTGCATTCCGTCACTGCACTGAGCATAAGCTGCTAGAATAGAGGTCTTGGATTGGGTTGTTTGTGCTCTTGCCTGGCTGTATGGCTTTGTATACACAGCTAGCTCGCACCGACATATAGACTCGTTCTTCGATCCAGATCGACTACCATGGCTTTGGCACTCTTCTACACTTGACGCTGACTCTACGTTCAATTCACTGAGAATTTCTACGAGCGACCAGCAATTCATCTTCCTTCTCATCGCTCTCATGAGTCCCATCGTGTTCGCCCTGTCCACCGCAAGTGCCGTCCAAGTCTTCGGCTCCATCTCTTGCTGACCATACTACCAGACCACGGCCCACTCGATGACTGAACGTGGCGATCGGAAGCTTCCGGAGTCGAGGCTGTGTCACCTTGTGTATAACGCCAGCTTCAGCCTCATGACGTGTACGTGAACCGCTGTTCTGACATGCCCAGCCAGACCATCCCTCCTGTACCAACTTACCATCCGTTGCCCACTCCGAATGATGATGATGTTGCGGTGAGGGAGCGTCCGGTCGATGCGACGAAGCCAATCAACGCTGTGGCTAATGGCTCCGCCACACCCATTCGCATCTCCAACCCCACCTCCAACCAAAGAAGTCGCAACTCCGCCGCAGAGGCAGCCGCGATGCCCAAGTCGGCGCAAATTGCGCAACGTGTAGCGCCCAAGGTCAGCAGCGCGCGAAATGGCGTGTTGCACTTAAAGGCGCGTGTGATGCCCGCAAACGCCAGCTGCCAACCACTCACACCTACCCCTCCCCCGCCGTCAGCAATCCCCCGAGCGCATCCCTCTCCTTACATTGTTCCGACTTCTCCCTGAACCTGATTCCTATACCCTCGAACACATAGCAAACTTCAGCATGTCCGGTAACGACTACTACGGCCACGGCCAGCAAGGTCACGGCTACGATGGCGCACAGCACGGCCAGCAAGGCTACAATCAGGGCTACCCACCACAGGGGCAGGGCTATGGACAGCCTGCTCACGATCAGTATGGCGGGTCGCATAGCCCATACCCTCCCCAGGGCCAGGTGAGTACATCCAGGCGCATACAAGGGAAGCGCAAGCTGATATCGACCAGGGCGCATACCAAGCACCGCCCCACGACTCCTATCAGCAACACCAGCAAGGCTATGGTGCCCCTCCTCCTCAGGGCCAGTATGACCAGAGCTACGATCCGAACCGCAGCCACTCGCCGTACCCTCCTCCCGCGCAGCAACACCAGGGTTACCAAGATCCTTACCAACAGCCGCAGCAGCACGGATACGGAGAGCAGCAGCAGCACAACTACGGGGGCCAACAGCCCGCATATGGACAGCAACATGGCCAGCCTGGAACTCCAGGAGGTCCTGCAGAAGGCGATCGTGGCCTAGGCTCCACGCTCATTGGAGGCGCTGGTGGCGCTTTCCTCGGGAACAAGATGGGTGGTGGAGCTCTGGGAACGATCGGAGGCCTAGTCGCTGGTGCGATCGGCGCGAATGTTCTCAGTGACAAGTAAGTCTGCCTTTCCGAGGGACTATGGGCGCAGTAACTGACACATTTCGCAGAAAGGAGAAGAAGCACAAGAAGCACAAGTCGAAGGACCACGGATCGTCGCACCACGGTTCTTCCCACGGCTCTTCGTACGCTGCATCATCTGCTGGTCTGGGCGGCTTGTACCCTGGCAGCAGTCATGGAGGCAGTAGCCATGGTGGGAGTAGCCATGGTCATGGACACAAGAAGCACAAGCACCACAGCCGTAGTCGTAGCAGGGGCAAGAGCTCTTCTTCCTCAAGCAGCGACTCGGACTAGGCGTAGCGAAGGTCTGTTTCTGGTCGTGCGTTAAATCTGTGTTTGGTTGTTATTACGTGAATACCTCGTGTTGACTACACTGGCTTGGGAGAGGAGTAGTGCAGCTTAATGATATGATAATGAAGTATTTTCATACAGGAATTATGACATGACACACTAATGTGACTCTGTCTTACAAGCTCATAATCAAGTAGTGTTGAAGTATGCAGACGTGCGAAAAGGGCGCTCTCGTAAACACCATGGCCGAAAGCGGTTAGTTCGCCACAGTCCAATTTTCAAGTTTACTCAAACACCAGCTGTGAACATTTCCTAACAACCACCTTTCGTAAAACAGTTCGATCTCAAAAACATTATGGCTGACGTTTTCATTACTTTCTTTCGCAGTTCTTTGCCAGATGAGCTCGCCGTCGCTTTGGAAGACGTGCTCAAAACCCTCGAATCAGGCGATTTCTTGGCCATATTTGAGCAGCCTGAAGTGAAGGTGTTGTGCGGACATGACGAGAACGAAGCAACAAAAGACGTCAAGAGAGAGGAATCTCCATTATGGAGCGATCACATCTTTCACCGGCTAGGCCTCATATTGGCTAAGCGAAATGGAGAGGAAGGAACACCAGTGAAGGAGACCGCGGCATATCGACAGCACCTGTTCTTCATCGTCGCGGTCGCAGCGCTGTATGCGTTCACACAGTCGACTGTCACAGGACCACCGCTACCTTTCAAGTCCGCGGAGATCCTTCTTCCAAAAGAGGCTTCGAGCAATGCAAAGACGCTCAGCAAGACTCGGGTAGAGCTCATCGCCTCGCTGAGCGCGGACGGTGTTGCAGCGTACAAGCTCACGCCAAACATTGAGCTTTTGTGCTTAGCCGAAGCAATTTTGATCTGCCCACCTGTTCAGAAGAACATTGAACTCTCTGCTTGGGCGCAGATGAGAGTCAACTTTGTGCACCAGAGGCTGCTAAGCGAGCCTGCGACCAGTCTTCAGAGCGTCATCTACGAAAAGTTGAGGACCGTGGAAAACTTCATCCTGAATTCTGCGAACAAGAACGACATCAAAGATCTACACGCCAACTTCATCCTTGAGAGAGCTGCTATCCACACTCATCACGGTAATGACAAGCAAGCGAAGGCGGATCTGGAGCTTGCGACCACGGAGCGCAAGTTTGAATTCGCTTTGACAGGTCTTATGGGCAAGCGAACGAAGTTCCAGCAGAAAGACACAAGTCAGCTGCTTGTACTAGCTCGAAGTGCGGCCACGGAGACAAATGGCACGTCTGGGGAAGCCTCGAAACCTAAAGCTCTGGAACTCAACGACGACACGTTACACGAGACCATTCAGTACACCGAGAAGCTAGCAGTATCAGAGTTCAAAGACGAATCTGCGCTTCCCACAAGCCTTACGGAGCTAGACCCCGCCAATCAGCCTTTGCTCGACCCACTGGATTCGGTCATCTTGCTTTCGATTGCGGAAAGCATCAAGAATACGAATCCAGCAGATGGTCTGACGCGAGAAGAGACGATACCGTATGCGACGAGAGTGTTAGAAGGCGGAAGCTCGAATTGGCAGGTCTACACACAAGCTCTACTCGTGCGAAGCCGTATTGAAGGGTACAAGTCACGAACGCTGGAACGTGGGTTACTGCAGCTACAAGCACTCGTCGACCAAGTAATTGCGGAGACATCTGGTGAGACTACTACGGACGCCGAGACGAACGAGAAGATCACATCATTCCTACCGCAAGCAAAGGAAGGAGAAGCCGCCTCAGTCAGCGAGCGCCTTCGCTACATATTCCCTTTGAGCTCCCCCTCGCGATGGGAGCTGGAAGCCGAACTTGCCGCCCGCTGGGTCGCACTCGGCGGTCTCCGCTCTGCCCTCGAAATTTACGAGCGTCTAGAGATGTGGGCCGAAGCAGCGCTCTGCTGGGCCGCCACCGAAAAAGAAGACAAGGCCCGAAAAGTCATGCGAAAGCAGCTCTTCCACGCCACTTCCGGTGCCGACGAAGACATCGACGAAGACGCCGAGAAATGGGAAGGCCCAGCACGCGACCCTCCACCCACCGAAGCACCACGCTTCTACTGTATCCTGGGCGACATCGAAAAGGATCTCTCCATGTACGAAAAAGCCTGGGAAGTATCTGGCAACCGATACGCGCGCGCCCAACGCTCCCTCGGCCAACACTACATGGCCGCCCGCGCCTACGACAAAGCGGCCGAAGCATACTCTCTCTCCCTCAAAGTCAACTCGCTCTACCAACCCGCCTGGTTCGCCCTCGGCTGCGCACACCTCGAGCTGCTACAGTTCAAAAAAGCCGTCGAAGCATTCTCGCGCTGCGTGCAACTCGACGACCGCGACGCAGAATCGTGGTCTAACCTCGCCGCCTCCTTATTGCACTTGCGCCCCAAAACGCGCACAGATGAAGATGGCGAGGTAGAGAAGGTGACGAATCACCCACGCACCGACGCCCTCAAAGCGTTTCGCCGCGCTGCGACTCTCAAGCACGATGACTTCCGCATCTGGTCCAACGTCCTCGCCGTCGCGGCTTCTACATCGCCACCCTCCTGGCCCGACGTGATCAACGCACAACGCAGCATATGTGAATTACGTGGCGCAACGGAGGGCGAGAAATGTGTTGACGCAGAAGTACTAGACATGCTGATCAAAGACCTCGTGCGCTCAGACGATGGATTCGATATTTCGCGCCCTGGTCTACCACACATGGTCAACGACCTAATCGAGAAAAACATCAAGCCGCTCATCACCTTCTCGCCGAAACTATGGAGCGTGCTATCCACGCTGTACACGCACACCAACCGCCCCAGCTCGGCGCTCGAGTGCCACGAGAAAGCGTGGCGTGCGGTGACAAGCCAGCCGAAATGGGAGTCTGGAAGCGAAGGCGTGTGGAATGTGGTGGTGCAGCAGACGATTGATCTTGTGGATGCGTATGAGACGCTGGGGGCGAGAGAAAGGACGGAGGGATTGGCGGCTGGGAGTGGCGAGCTCGTGGCGAAAGATTGGAAGTTTAAGGCGAGGAGTGCGGTTCGGAGTGTGTGTGGGAAGGGGAAGGAGACCTGGGAGGATAGTGTGGGTTGGGAGAGGTTGAGGGAGAGGTTGGAGGAGTTGAAGGGGAGGGAGTAGAGGGTGAAGCAGACCCATGTATGCCTCTATTCGGCCATAGTCCTGGGGATAATGATCAGCTCTGCAAAAGATGTAGGTATGTATGAAATGCTGTCGCTAAAAGTTCATCCTGGTGTGAACATGCCCGAGTGGTCGCCTTGGGCTGTCGCGCGGAGCCTTCACCGGGCTAATATTGACACCACATTGTTGAATTCATCGAGTCAGATGCCTGGGCATGGTATGATGATTGGGGTACTGTTGGGGTGAACTTGTGCGTCAATCCAGTGGTGAATTGTGGGAGAGAAGACACGTTGACGTCTACTCTCAATTGCGCTAGATGTAGTGATACGAATGTGGTTGTAAATTCGCGTCACTTTACTAAGGACATTGGTTGGTCCTGAAGGTTGACACAACATGTTCGAAGTGAATTCCATGGTAACGTACCTGGCAAGCGAGCCGTCCAGACAAGCGAGCCGTCCACCCCACCAACTTTCCGCACCTCTATATGCGCACAACTCAACCACGTTACAAGATGTTACATACATATTAATGTACAAAACTATGTAGCACCTATAGAATCCTTCTTGCACGTACGGGAGTTATGCCCAGCCTCTCTGCACCTTGTGCAGCGCGCTAAAGCCTGGCGGCTGAGGCCTGATCGCTCTCCACCTTGACGCTGTTCACGCTCGATCTGCTGGTCAGCCTCCTCTTGAGCCAGTATATCCTCTCCCTCTCCCTTTGTTAAGGTACCGCGCTTCTGTATCCGCTTCTTTTTGCGCTGCCTACGCTTTGTTGCTGCTTCGTTGGCTCTCTCAAGGCTGGTGATCCGATCGCGCATTAGCTCAGCCGAGAGCATCATTACCTCTGCCCCCTTCTTAAGCTGGCTAATTGCTTGAATAATCGAGGCAGGTGATGAGCTCTTGTGCCGCCGTATACGATCATGTATTAACGTTGATTGAGCATCAAGCTCACGTACGTTGCTCGGCGTTTTGGCTTCCCAGGGAGCCTCTGGCAGAGCCTCTGGTGTAGGTGTACGGAGCTGCACATCTAGCTGTGACAAAACAACGTCTGGCTGGAGTGGGACAAGACCTGCGCCTCGAAAAGCTGAGCAGATATTGGCTGACGTGAAAGATCGCTCAAAGGCTGCCTTAAAGGCGGGCAGGAATTCAAGCTTTGTAATGTGGTTGATGTGGTGGCGGATCAGCGTCTCGATCTCGCGGCTGTACGCGCGCTTCAACGGCGAGAAGCAGCCCACGTCAAGCGGTTGCAGCAAGTGGGATGAGTGAGGCGGCATGCAGAGCGTGTAGATATTATTCTCCTTGCAGAGCTCTTGAAATTCAAGAGAGTGGTGGCTCTCATGGCCATCAAGGATAAGCAGCCGACGCGCCCCAACCATCTTGCCCTCTGTATGCTTAATAAAGTGCTTCAGCCACTCAACTCCTATCTCGTTGGTTGTCCAGCCGTTGTCGCTAACAGCAATAGCCCAGTCGCGCGGGATGTCCTCCTCGTACCAGGCAGATAGGTGGTGCTTGCCAGCAAAGACAAGGAAGGGTGGGATAGCCCAGCCAGCAGCATTGATTCCCTGGATCACCGTGACCCACTCGCGATTGCCAGGCTGGATAGCCTTTGGCCGGCCTCTTCTCTCTGATCCAGTTACAACAAGCTGCGTCATAATCTTGCCCATCATAAAGCCAGCCTCGTCGAAGTTGTGGACGTCCTCATCAAGGATGCCGTACTTGACCTTTGTCTGCTCTACCAGCTCAAACCAGCTGCGGATCAGCACAGGATCCTCGCAGAGAGCTCTCTGCCTATCGTACGCTCGATTGAAACGCGTCTTGAGAGAGTCTGTACGCCTGACAAAGTTGGCTGGCCACTTCTGCCCAACCTGGCCCGCATCGCGCGCAGCCAGCAGCTTATCCGCCATATCGCGTACGGCTGCGTACGTAGGCGCAAATCCACGTCGATCCAGGTCGAGAATATAGTTGACAATAACCTCCTCTTCTAGCTGGGTAAGCTTCTTTGAGTTGGGCTGGCAGTCGCGTCGCGCAGGCTTCCCGGCGCGTCGGTCGCGTAGCGTTGATCGAGGGACATTGAACGTGTTGATAGCACTTCTTTCAGTATTAAATTGCTTCCTATCAAGAGCTGAGATAGTAAGCTGTATATTAGCTTCATTCAAACGCGTCTGAGTATGAGGTGGTGGAGCCATAAGTGTTAGGAGTTGGTGCAGGGCGGAAAGTTGGTGGGATGGACGGCTCGCTTGTCTGGACGGCTCGCTTGCCAGGTACGTTACGGAACATCAGCAAAATCGGCAACTATGAAGGATCAAACATACAGCTACCGCCCTGCCCAGTGGCGAGAACAGTGGGGTATAATGCTGAACGCCATGTTGTGAACCTCCATCCCGTTGAGCCCAACGCCATGTAAATCTATTTTTGACCCTCCATTACAGCAGCGTGGAGCGACTCAATCACCTGCAAACAACGGCTCATGCCAAATCCTAAAGTTCTTCAAACCTCCTCACTGTTCTCCCCACGTTCCGATACCACCCTAGCGAAGGTGTTGCCGTACGTGAAACGCTGTGTGTTGTTCGAAGCCATGCTATTGTAAGCACTGGGCGCTGGGTTCTTGGGTGCCATGCTGCGGTGAGCATTAGGCTGTCGATTGTGGGGCGGCATGCTGCTGTAGGCGTTAGGCTGCGGGTTGTGTGGCGCCATACCTGCCGGCACGTACGCGAACGGCTGGGGATACATGCTATTGGCGAGTACGTGGTTGAGGCGAGCTGTGCTCCTCTCCTCTGTCTCGGGCGAACCTGTGTTGGTGTCTAGGACATGCTTTTGGTTTTGACGCTGAACAGTCTGCTCAACAGAGGGACGGGACTGCAACGACTGGAACGAGTGCTGGGCAGGATGACGTTGTACGGATTGAGCGCGCTGTTGTTGAACCCGAGGCTGCGTGAACATGGTGGGCTGCGGAGGCTGTTCAGACTGTATCGAGCTTTCGCGCGACTGCTGTGCGCCATGGTGAGCCGGTGGATGAGGAAGCCGAGGAAGAAGATCTGAAGGTGGAGGCATGGGGCGAGTAGCTTCAGGGGCCATGGAAGGACGGCTAACGCGGTTGACTAAGGGAGGTATGTTTAGAGACGGGCCGGCCTTGGTGGTGTTGCGAGCAATGTCGCGGAGCATCTCGTCTTCCTCGGAGAAGGTCTCGAATGGTTTCGAAAGCTCAGATGCCGCTAGGCATGGCGGTGCGGTTGCTCCCTACATCAATGACTCCAATTAGTAATTGTAGCATGGTCACGTGTAGGTCATAAACTTACTCGGAGTGCTGGCACACGCTTCGCATCGCCTTCAGTGGACACGACATGAGCTAGGATGAGAAGATCTCCCTCTTGAAAGCCCTTGCTTCTCGTAAAATAGCTCCAGCCCTTGGGTTCTAGCGCTCACTGGCACTGACCATCTTTGAGATGAAAGTGGAGATAGAAATCGTTGGTGTCGCGCTTGTACACTTCGAAAGTAAGCGCTCGAGATACTGTGCTGGTCAATATACATTTTGCGAAGGCGTTATTAATTAGTGCTCTAACATGTCGCGACATCACTAACCTCGAAGGTCTGAAGAGCCTCGCCAGGAATGAACTTTTCCATCGTGATGGAGCCCTTGTTGACCTCGCGGATGCCAATGCCGGGAAATGCCATCTTGCTCGGGAATTTTCGTACTGACGACAGCTATCGAGAGAGGGGGATTTTGGGGCAGCAGGTCAATGCAGTAGATTCTGTGCACAGACCTGCGGCCGTACCCGCTGTGAGTCTCCGATATTCCGATCAAAAGTCTTCAATGTCTCAAATTGCCTAATCGGGAGGGTGAGAAAGGTCGACCGTGGATTGCAGACTGATAATCACCTTGCGCTAGTCCTCTGTCACTCGGGGAGATTTCCAAATTGCCTAATCGGGAACGTAAAAGATTCAGCCGTGGATCGCAGACCAAGAATCACCACGCTAACGCCCTAGTGCCCTACTGAAGTTGGAGCATCGAGAAAAGAATCACCGCAGTCTCGGTGTTCGTACCCAGCCAATGTTGGCACATCACAGCGCCACAGTCACTGCCGCATCTGCAGAACGTAGGAGGGACCTTTCCACAGCTCTAGGCGCCTCCAAGACAGACGTCTCCCACCCACTCCAGGGTTGCGAGAAATGTTGCATCGAAATAAATATCGTCCACATTGGCGGCCGCGGGCAATTATTCGACTCAACTTCCGTGGACTGGAGGTGGTAAAATCCGTCATCTGAGGAAGCCTGTACGGGCTAATGAGTACCGTGCCGTTGATGAACAGAAAGGAAGATCTGAAAGGCTCAAGGGACTAAAGGGATTTGTGAGGGCACTTGGGCCAAACAGATAAAGGAACGGCGGCATTTTCTATGACGTCCATCGTGTTGACACCACTCTGCCACTGGAGGTTGCGAGAAGACACGGTCAGGCCGCCAGATCTACTGAACGAGGGTTGGAAAGCTTATCAATGACGACAGGCGGACATGAGAGATTGACCTGAGAAGTAGACATGGGAAATGGGACGGAGGAGTTGACTTGGAAAGGAGATAGAAGCCAGAAGGAGTTTTAGGGATTCTAAGGTCGTGGTTGAAGCAAACGATGGCGCGCCAACTTTGATAGCGATGAATTGCAACGTCGAGACAGGCTAAGTAACAATTAGTATGTGCGGTCGAGATAATTTCGTCGTGCTGTCGTGGTGTGTTGGTTGCACGTCGTTGGATTAGCGTGTCTTCCGCCTCGCGTGCTCCCCACATTACGGAAGCGACTGATCCCTGCCACTGACTCTCACGCACGCGTCGCACGAACTGCCCGTCGCGATTGCAACTTTACTTCTCAACTGCGCCTTCCCGCTTTTCGCTTGGTAAGTCCGCGTCGTATTTGTTATATAGTTCTTCTTCTTACAGCTTAACATAGCATTTCAACAGCAGCACCGCCGATAATTTCTGCTCTCCCCAAGCTCACCTGCGCACACGCCCGCCTGCCCAAGACTTCTCGCCGTCACTCGTTCCGGCATTGCTCTCCCAAGCCAATTAGGGTCGTGCTTCCCTCGAGAAGAAAGTGCGGCATAATTAAACCATCCCTCAAAGTGTGGCAAGTGCAACCTTCTGGGCACGCATTGTCCTGCGTCGAGTCCTCGCTACCATCTGCCACACGCCGAACCACGATCATGAGCCCCGCACAAGCTTCGTGAACTCTCAGGTCGGAATCGCCTGGCGGAAAATACGAACGCGGTAAAAGAGCATTGCCCCACCCCTCCCAGCGCCTCCCCGATGAACACAGCGCCCACCATACAGCCCTAGCGACTTTGCGACTGCCCCACATGTCGGAACCTCACGCACAACCCGAGGCTGGCTCGACTGTGAAGGAAACATTGGCAGACGGCGCTGGAGACGCCCGCGACAAGTCATGGCGCCTTCGGCTGCGCAGTCCATGGGCTTGCTCGGTCTACACGCTCGTCACCACGATTGTCGGATTTGCCGCTGTATTTCTCATGGCACAGTCATTCTTGACCAAACAATTGGATGTCAAAGGCTGCGAAATGTCATACATGCGACCCACATATTCGAAATTTGACAAGTTCGACAGCGAACACACCCGCTTCGCCAGCAAATACTCGCTCCATCTCTACCGAGAGTGGGGCATAGACGAGGAGTTCACCGTCAAAGGCGTACCCGTCTTGTTCATTCCTGGAAACGCCGGCAGCTACAAGCAGGTTCGATCACTGGGCGCCGAGGCAGCATACCTCTACCATAATTCGGTTCAGCACGAGGCTGGGGCAGAGTCAAAACGGCCACTGGACTTCTTCTCGGTCGACTTCAATGAAGACTTCACAGCATTCCATGGGCAAACATTGTTAGATCAGGCCGAGTATCTCAACGATGCCATTGCTTTCATCCTATCACTATACCACACGCCAGGGCAAGTCCAGCGGGATCCTGGCCTCCCGGATCCAACTTCTGTTATCATTGTGGGGCATTCCATGGGAGGTGTCGTTGCTCGTACCATGGTCACAATGCCAAATTACCTCGCGAATTCGATCAATACCATTGTTACCCTTGCGGCCCCACACGCCAGACCTCCACTGTCTTTCGATGGAGACATTGTACGGACTTACAAGGGCGTCAACGACTATTGGCGAGAATCTTATGCCCAGAAATGGGCTGTCGACAACCCGCTATGGCACGTTACACTGATCTCGATCGCAGGCGGTGGGCTCGACAATATCGTGTCCTCTGACTACGCAAGCATCGCCTCGTTAGTACCAGAGACGCACGGCTTCACTGTGTTCACTTCATCAATACCAAATTGCTGGACTGGCGCAGACCACTTGGCAATCACTTGGTGCGACCAAGTCCGGAAGAGCGTTGTTCGAGCACTGTACGATGTGATCGATGTGGCCCGGCCTGGGCAAACAGTTCCACGCAACGAGCGCATGCACGGTTTCAAGAGGTGGTTCCTGACTGGCCTGGAAGATGTTGCGGAAAAGGCACTACCACAACAAGAAGCCCAGATTCTGCTGACGACCGAAGAACACAGCGTCACGATGTCTCGTGATGAGAGGCTCGTGTTGAAAAACCTTGGGCGATCAAGCCAAAAGCCGCAGGCCTACTTGCTTCACATCCCACGGACTGGCACTCTCAAGACGAAGTTCACTTTTTTGACGAGCGAAAAGTTGGATATCAACAGCGAACACACTCAGCTCGAAGTGCTTTTCTGTAGCGCATCGTCTACTCATTCTGGCTCGGTTACCGTATACGCAAAGCACATTGATCTCTCGGGAGACAATCCGGGCGCGACAAGACTGGCTTGCAAGAGTGCATCGGTCGATGCAATCACACTTCCGGAGTCTCTTGAACATTCCGATCTGCCATTCAAACCTGGGCAGTCGCCGTTCTCGTACTTGCAGTACTATCTCGCGAACCTTACAGAGTACGACTTCGTCGCCGTCATCAACAAAGCAGATGAGCAGAGCACGGGGTGGGCAATTGCCGAATTTAGCACCAAGGACTCAACCATCAATGTCAACATTGGCTTACAGCGGCTTCTCATCAGTGGGGTTTCGTTGAACTTGCCCGCTCGCCGCTCCCTGATGACAGAGATCAAGACCCCAGCCTTGCATTCTTCTCTTCTGGCGTACAATCTACACGTTAGCAAACAAAATTGCGGACAAGGCCGTATGTTCGCGCCTCTACTCAGGCAATACATCTCAGATGTGTATGAAAGCAAGTTCTTCGTCAACGTTGAAGACGCGATGATCAATTTGCACGGCGTGTCGCCATACCTACCACCAGCGCTCCACTCAAAACCTCTGTCGAATGGCTTGTCGCTGCAATTATGGCTGGACCCGACATGCGACAACGATGTCGATTTGGCGCTTAAAGTGGACATCATGGGAAGCCTGGGTAAGCTGTGGATGCGTTATCGTATCGTCTTCGCAGCCTTCCCCCTTCTGGTTGTTGCTCTTGTCCTGCGACAGCAGTTCCGCACGTACGATCAGACGGGTGTCTTCATGAGCTTTGCGCAAGGTCTGAATGAGTGTGTTCACTCGTCTCTGCCTTTAGCGCTTGCGGCCTTGACCTTTCTATCAATCATTCTTGCGAGCGCTCAGGACCAGTCCATTAAGCAGCACCCAATAGCCAGCCGTCCCAGCAACGTCACGACATTCTTCGACAGCGCCAACCACGAGCTACTTCTCGGGTCCGACGACCCTTTCTTCTGGTTCCTGATCCCACTCTTCGGACTGATGTGCACAGCCATCTGTGTCGCAATCAACTACATCGCGCTCCTCCTCACGTACATCCTCTCCTCCATCTATCGCCTGGTCAAGTCAACCAAACTCCAAACCGCAGACGGCAAGCGTACTCCTTCCGCCTTCGCCGTCAACTCCACCCGCCAACGCGTCCTAACCACACTCATACTCCTCTCGCTTGTCTCAACCGTCATACCCTACCACTTCGCCTACGCCGTGCTCTGCCTCGTGCAACTCGCCACCTGTATCCGCGCCTTCCGCCTCGCCACAGAATCGCAACTCGAGTCCGACTACAACTTCTATAACTACGCGCACTCGATCTTTATCCTCATGCTGTGGATCCTGCCAATTAATCTTCCCGTCCTGGTCGTCTGGGCACGTAATCTCATGGTTCATTGGCTCACGCCGTTCTCGTCGCATCATAATGTTCTGTCGATTATGCCGTTCTTGTTGCTGGTTGAGACGATGAGTACGGGACGTATGGTTCCGAGAGTCAAGGGGGGTTGGAGTTTGGGTACGAATGTGTTGTTGTTTGCGATTGGGGCGTATGCGGCGATTTACGGGGTGAGTTATGCGTATGTGTTGCATTATTTGGCGAATGTGTTGTGCGCTTGGCTTGTTGGTATACATTTCGACGTGTCGAGTTACAGCATCGGGCGTGTCGCGGAAACGAAAGGGTGGCAGGCCGATGCGAAGAAACGGCCTTGAAGAAGTGCGATTGTTTGAATGCTCGTTTTCTCTTTTCCATTCTGCATAGCGGGCGGGCATCAAGGCGTCTATTGGCGTTATATACCCTTCCTCATCGTTGTGCATTTCTCAGCGAGCGCGAAAAGTTTCATGTTTGTGAGCAAGTGTCTTGTATACAAGCGGAGATTCGTCGAGACGGGACTGATAAAATGTATATAGAAACATGAGACGCGAAAGATTTTATTGCTGTTCATACTCATCGCATGTGCAGGGTCGCTGGAAAACTTGGTCGGTTGTCTGATGTGTGACGAATAGTGTAAGGAGTTTTTTGTACGTTCTGGGGGTACAGCCTGTCTGTTCGCAGTGCGTCGTACGGGACTTCGTGCTCTACTGGAATCAAAGACTATTGGAGATAAGCAAGCTGATGTTTCGGATTACGGATGCTGTCGCGTAAGTCGGCAGAATCAAGTTCACTTCATCAATTACAGAGATTCCGTGAAAAGTGCGCAAAGCAACGTTAAAGCCATATCAAATT
>Ga0265797_10004279_pt1 | contig 21977 bp, 16 predicted proteins | sample P2T30metagenome_FD_192433 | JGI IMG/M metagenome (GOLD analysis project Ga0265797, IMG submission 192433) | Plant litter microbial communities from East Loma Ridge, Irvine, California - P2 T30 | ecosystem: Environmental > Terrestrial > Plant litter > Unclassified | place: USA: California... | reverse complement strand
GGCGTCGTCGAGGCGGTCGGTGTCGTTGACGGCGATGCCGGCTTCGGTGGTGTTCGAGACCACGAAGCGCAAATCGGGATTGCTGGCCAATGCCAGGTAGTCGGCCCAGCCGGTGCCCGGGTCGATCTCGCGCTGCACGCATTCGACCCTACGGTAGGCCTTGACCGGTTCACCGGCCTCGTTGAGGCCGCGCACCAGCACCGTGAACAGGCCGTCCTGGGTATCCAGCAGCGGCGCGCTCGAGCCGCCGCGCGGGCGCACGACCACCACGCCGGCGTTCAAGCCGGTGCGCTCGTTGAGCAGGTCGACCTGCCAGTCGAAGAAGCCGCGCATGAAGTTGCCCTGGCCGAACTGGAGGATCTTGATGGGCAGCGCATACGGGGCGCTGCGTTTTAATTGTTGCATGTGTCTCTTTCCATTCTCCGCACGTTTACATCAGAGGGAGCGCATCACAGTGAGATATCGCGCTTCCAGAAGATGAAGTCGTACTGCTGCAGGCGGTCCGCCTTGCACTTGTACTTGCCGCCGGCGGTGTCCACCACCATGTCGAACAGGCCGCGCGCCACTTCCGGCAGCGGCTTGCCTTCGATGACCGGACCGCAGTCGTAGTCGATCAGGTCGGACAGCTTGTTGGCGACGCGGGTGTTGCTCGAGATCTTCAGCACCGGCACGATCGGGTTGCCGGTCGGCGTGCCCAGGCCCGTCGAGAACAGCACGACGTTCGCGCCCGAGGCCACGATGCCGGTCACCGATTCGACGTCGCCACCCGGGGTGCACAGCAGCGACAGGCCCGGCTTGTCGGTCTGCTCGGCATAGTCCAGCACCGAGACGATCGGCGAGGTGCCGCCCTTCTTGGCCGCGCCGGCCGACTTCATCGCGTCGGTGATCAAGCCGTCGCGGATGTTGCCCGGGCTCGGGTTGTCCGCGAAGTGGGTGCCGACGGCCAGCGCGCGCTGCTCGAAGTCGCGCATCATGCCCAGGAAGCGGCGCTTGTCGTCGTCTTCCACGCAGCGCTCGATCAGGTTGGCTTCGACGCCGCACAGTTCCGGGAACTCGGCCAGGATCGAGGCGCCGCCGACGGCGACCACCATGTCCGACACATAGCCCATGGCGGGATTGGCCGAGATGCCCGAGAAGCCGTCCGAACCGCCGCACTTCACGCCGATCTTGAGATGCGACAGCGGTACCGGCTGGCGCACGACCTTGTTCGCTTCCTTCAGGTGCGAGAGCGTGTCCTGCAGGACCGCCTTCATCATCTTTTCTTCACTGTCCCACTGCTGCTGTTCATAGATCAGGGTCGGCTTGTCGAACTCCGGGTTCTGCTTGGCCAGCGCTTCCTTGAACATGTTGATCTGGGCGTTCTGGCAGCCCAGCGAGAACACGGTGATGCCGGCCACGTTCGGGTGGTCGGCATAGGCGGCCAGCACGCGGCACAGCGAGCGGGCGTCGGCACGGGTACCGCCGCAGCCGCCGTTGTGGGTGATGACGCGCACGCCGTCCAGGTTCGGGAACGGACGCACGACCGGCTTCGGCGCTTCCATGTCCTCGCCCAGCAGCTGGAAGGTCAGCGAAGCCAGGTCGTCGGTGGCATAGCCGAGCGGACGCTCGAGGGCATTGCGCAGGTGCTCGACGTTGCGGTTCTCGCAAAATACCAGCGGGAAGATCAGCCAGTAGTTGGCGGTGCCCACGCGGCCGTCGGCGCGCACCACGCCGTCGAAGGTGGCGCCGTTCAGGTCGGCCACGTCCGGCGGGGTCCAGGTGTAGGGCTTGGACTCCCCGATCTCCACTTCCGCCGCATGGTGCGCCAGGTTCTCGGTGGTGACCGCCTCGCCCTTGCGGATCGGCTGGGTCGCCTTGCCGACGGTGACGCCGTACATGGTCAGCAGCTCGCCTTCCGCGAAGGCGCGGCGGGCCAGCTTGTGCTTGGTCTTCACCGGCGTGGACACCAGGATATTCTCGTCGTTCCAAGTGACGACGTCGCCCGGGTTCAGGTCGGTCAGGGCGACCAGCATGCTGTCGTCCGGGTGAATGCAGATTACTTTTTGCATGAAGGTGCGCCCTTTTTCTCTTTCTTCTTCCGCGACTGATTACAGTTGGAAGTATTTTTTCGCGTTTTCGTAGCAGATGCCGCGCACGATGGTCGACAGCGCGTCGAAGTCGTTCGGGTACTCGCCGGCTTCGACCCACTCGCCGAACTGGCGGCAGACCAGGCGGCGGAAGTAGTCGTGGCGCGGGTAGGACGCGAAGCTGCGCGAGTCGGTCACCATGCCGACGAACACACCCAGCACCGAGTGGTTACCGAAGGCCAGGATCTGGGCCAGGTTACCCAGTTTGTGGTCATTGAACCACCAGGCCGGGCCAAACTGTACCTTGCCGGCAACGCTGCCGTCCTGGAAGTTGCCGACCATGGTCGACAGCACTTCGTTCATGGCCGGGTTCAGATTGAACAGCATGGTCTTCGGCAGCTGGTCGTTCGCGTCCAGCGCGGACAGCAGCGCGACCAGGCCGTTCGAGGTCGTCATGTCGGAGATCGAATCGAAGCCGGTGTCCGGGCCCAGGGTCTGCAGCATGCGCAGGTTGTTGGAACGCATGGCGCCGATGTGGAAGCACATGGTCCAGCCGAACTTGGCGTAGACGGTACCGATGCTTTCCAGCAGGCCGCGCAGGTATTGCGCCTGTTCCAGGTCCGTCAGCGTCTCGCCTTTGAGGCGGCGGGCGAAGATGGCTTCCAGCTGCTCCTGGGTAGCGGCGACGACCGGCAGCGGCATGTCGATCGCGTGGTCGGAAATGCGGCCGCCGCGCGCATGGAAGAATTCCACGCGATTGGCCAGCGCCGCCATCATCGAGGCGAAGGAATCGATCTTGACGCCCGACACTTCGGCCAGGCGCACCACGTAGTCGGCGAAGCCTTCCTTGCCGATGCGCATGGCATTGTCCGGACGGTAGGCCGGCAGCACGCGGGTCTTCAGGCTGGACGCGGCGATTTCGGCGTGCTGCAGCAGGTCGTCGGCCGGGTCGTCGGTGGTGCAGGCGATTTCGACCTTGGCCTGTTCCAGGAAGGCCCAGGTATCCATCTCGGCCAGCTTGGCGTTGGCCTGTTCCCAGATCGCGTCGGCGTTCTTTTCGTTGATGACCAGGTCGATGCCGAAGATGCGGCGCAGCTCCAGGTGGCTCCAGTGGTAGATCGGGTTGCCGATCGCCAGCGGCAGCACGCGGCAGAACGCATCGAATTTTTCTTTATCGCTGCGGTTGCCGGTGCAGTACTCCTCCGGCACGCCGGCGGTGCGCATCAGGCGCCATTTGTAGTGGTCGCCGCCCAGCCACAGTTCGGCGATGTTGCGGAACTTCTTGCGCTCCGCGATCTCGCCCTGCTGCAGGTGCGAGTGGTAGTCGATCACCGGCAGGTCGGCCGCCACTTCGTGGTACAGCTTGCGGGCGACGTCGGTATTGAGCAGGAAATCCTTGTCCATGAATGCGGTCATTGCGTATTACTCCTTGCGCTGGGTTGCAGGGCACCAAGTCTAGGCGCTTCTGATATATCAGAATGGTATGCCTAATATATTACGTGTGCAAGGTCTTTCGATGGCTCAACAACACGCGCACAATTTTGGTGAAGGCTTTTCCGATCCGGATGGAATTTTGGCGCAACAGCTCAACGGTTGTGTGGCATCAAAACAAAAAATTTTCCCTGCGTAATAAACCTTTAATTAAAGCATGTATGGACTAGCAAGTTTCTCCTGTAAAAATTGCTCTTCTATAAAAAGCGGCCTGTAATTTGCCTCGGTGTTATCCTCCCGCCATCGCTATAATGACGCGTGATTACAACACTGACTCGCTGTCCCGGAGCCCCGCCCCCATGCTCGAACGCATTTTCCAGTTGAAACAAAGCGGCACCGACGTCCGCACCGAAGTCCTCGCCGGCCTGACCACCTTCCTGACGATGGCCTATATCATTTTCGTAAATCCCTCGATCCTGGGTGACGCCGGGATGCCGAAGGAAGCGGTGTTCGTGGCCACCTGCCTGGTCGCCGCGCTCGGCAGCGCCGTGATGGGCCTGTACGCGAACTACCCGATCGCGATGGCGCCGGGCATGGGCCTGAACGCCTACTTCGCCTATGCCGTCGTGCTGGGCATGAAAGTGCCCTGGCAGGCGGCGCTGGGGGCCGTGTTCCTGTCCGGCTGCCTGTTCATCCTGGCGTCCCTGTTCGGCCTGCGCGCGATGATCGTGAACGGCATCCCGCGTTCGTTGCGGGTGGCGATCACGGTCGGCCTGGGCATGTTCCTGGCCCTGATCGCGCTGAAGAATGCCGGTATCGTGGTCGCCAACGCGCCGACCCTGGTCAAGACCGGCGACCTGCACCAGCCGGGTGCGGTGCTGGCGATGTTCGGCTTCCTGCTGATCGTGACCCTGGACCGCCTGCGCGTGCGCGGCGCGATCCTGATCGGGATCGTGGCGGTGACGGTGCTGAGCTTCTTCTTTGGCGGGAACACCTTCCACGGCCTGGTCTCCGCCCCACCCTCGATCGCGCCGACGGCCCTGCAGCTGGATGTGCCGGGCGCGCTGGCGGTCGGCATCCTGAACGTGGTACTGGTGTTCTTCCTGGTCGAACTGTTCGATGCCACCGGCACCCTGATGGGCGTGGCCAGCCGCGCCGGGCTGCTGGTCGAAGGCAAGATGGAGCGCCTGAACAAGGCGCTGCTGGCCGACAGCGCGGCCATCGTCGCCGGCGCCGCACTGGGCACCTCGAGCACCACCGCCTACGTCGAAAGCGCCGCGGGCGTGCAGGCCGGCGGACGTACCGGCCTGACCGCGCTGACGGTCGCCGTATTGTTCCTGGCCTGCCTGTTCATCGCGCCGCTGGCCGGCGTGGTGCCGGCCTACGCGACCGCCCCGGCCCTGCTGTTCGTGGCCTGCCTGATGCTGCGCGACCTGGGCGACATCGAGTGGAACGACACCACCGAGGCTATTCCCGCGGCGATCACCGCACTGGTGATCCCGTTCACGTATTCGATCGCCGAAGGCATCGCCTTCGGCTTCATCACCTATGCGGCGCTGAAGCTGACCACCGGGCGGGCGCGCGAAGTGAAGCCGGTGATCTGGGTGATCGCGGCGCTGTTCACCTTCAAGATCGTCTACATCGGCACCTAGGCGCTGCGCCGGCGGTTGCCGTGCGCGCTATGGCGCCGGGTGCCCTGCCGCGGCGCGGCGCCGCTTGAGCAGCATGACGATGTCGGCCAGGATCAGGCAAAAGCCGGCGGCCGAGAATGCGGTGGTGGCATTGTCCGGCAAGGTGCCCGGCGCGGTTGAAAAGCCGACAAGGGCCAGGTAGTCGTTCCAATGCATGTGTCCTCCTTATGCGTATCGAATCGGATTTCCAACGGTGGGCGACGATTCTAGCAAGGGCGTGCGCCTGGAAATGCGCGGATTCTCACCAGGGGCGGCGATTTTCCCGGACTTACACTTTTACCCGACCGCCTTCCGCATGCGCATGGCTGCCTGCCCGGCTCTAGACCGGGTGCCTGGCGCCGCCGCGGCCGACGTGGCGCCCGACCATGATCGGGCTCAGCCCGGCTTGCAGCCTTCGACCAGCATGCGCGCGAATTCCTCGGGCGCCACCGGGCGGCTGTAGTAGTAGCCCTGGATCAGGTCGCACCCGAGCCCGGCCAGTACCGCGAGCTGGCCTGCCGTCTCGACGCCCTCCGCCACCACGGTCAGGCGCAGCCCGTGCGCCATGGCGATGACGGCGCGCGAGATGGCCAGGTCGTCGGGATCGTCGAGGATATCGTCCACGAAGGACTTGTCGAGCTTGAGCTTGTCGACCGGGAAGCGTTTCAGGTAATTCAGGTTGGAATAGCCGGTGCCGAAATCGTCGATCGCCAGGCGGATGCCCATCGCCTTGAGCTGGGCCAGCAGTTCGTAGCTTTTTCCCGCGTCGGCCATCGAGGCGCTCTCGGTCAGCTCCAGCTCCAGCAGCGACGGGTCGACGCCGTAGGCATCGAGGATGAATTTCACGGTGCCGACGATCTGGTCCGAGAACTGGTGCGCCGACAGGTTGACCGACACCGGCACCACCGGCAGCCCGGCTTCCTGCCAGTCGCGCAGCTGGGCGCAGGCCGTCATCAGCGCGCAGGTACCGATCGGCAGGATCAGCCCGCTTTCCTCGGCCAGGGTGATGAAGGCGGACGGCGGGACCATGCCCCGTTCGGGGTGGTTCCAGCGCAGCAGCGCCTCGGCGCCGACGATGGCGCCCGTGGCCAGGTCGACCTGGGGCTGGTAGTGCAGCAGCAGTTCGTTGCGGTCGACCGCGCGCCGCAAGGCCGTCTCCATCTTGAAGCGGTCGTTGGCGCCGCGGTTCAATTCCGGGCGGTAGAAGGCGTAGCGCTGCACCACCCCGTCGTCCGCCAGGCGCAGCGCCGCTTCGGCGCTCCTGGCCAGGGTTTCGTAGTCCTCGCCGTCGTTCGGATATATGGCGATGCCGACGCAGGGGTCCAGGTGCAGTTCCTCGGTGCCGTACACATAGGGCGCGCCCAGTGCGGCCAGCAGGCGCCGGGCGGCGGCCGCCAGCGCCTCGCTGTCCGGACGCAGCGCCAGCAGCGCGAAGCCGCCGTCGGAAAAGCGCGCGACGGCGTCGCCGCAGCCGATCTCGCGCAGGCGCTGCCCGGCCTGCAGCACGAGGCCCTGGTCGGCCTCCGGGCCCAGCGTCTCGCGGACCAGGGGCATGCGCGAAAAGCGCAGCAGCATGAAGCCGAGCACCTGGCCCGAGGCGGTGGCCTGCTCCCGCATCTGGCGCAGGCGGTCGCGCAGCAGCAGGCGGTTCGGCAGGCCGGTCAGCGTGTCGAAGTGGCTGACGTAGCGCAGGCGCTCTTCGGCGCCGCGCAGCTCGGTCGTGTCAATGCCGGTGCCGAGCACGTACTCGACACTGCCGTCGGCCCGCTCCAGCCGCGTATGGGTCCAGATGATGGTGCGCAGGCCGCCGTCGCGGGTGCGCCAGTCGCCCTGGGTGCGCGCCGGCAGGCGCTTGGCGGAGGCATCTTCGGCGGCATCCTCGAACATGCCCCTGAGCGCCGTCTCGTCGTCGGCGCCGCGCACCACTTCCCAGCACGGCTTGCCGACGACCTCGTCCGCGCGCCAGCCGAGTGCTTCCTCGCAGGCGCGGTTGAACAGGACGATGCGGCCGCGGGGATCGGCCAGCAGCACCAGCGCCCCCGCGGTCTCGACCACCGCGGACAAGCGATTGCGCTCGGAGCGCAGCGCTTCGGTGCGCTCGCCCACCAGCGCCTCCGTGCGCGCGTACAGGCGGGCGCGCTCGAGCGCCGGCGCCACCAGCTTGGCCACGCTGTCGAGCAAGTCGCGCTCGTCGTCGTCGAGCCGCGCCGCCGGCAACAGGTGGAGCATGCCGACCGGCGGGCCGTCCGCGCTGCCGCGCAGGGGCAGGCACAGGTGGCGGATGCCGAGGCAGGCCCCGGGCAGGATGTCCCCGGCGTCCAGGCCGCGTCCGGCCAGCAGCCGCGGCGCGCTGTCTTCGCCGAAGATGCTCACACCGATCCCCTTGAAGCCGGGCAGCTGCGCCAGGTGCTCAAGGGTGGCCTGGGCCACGCCCTGCTCGGTCGCCGCCTCGTTCAGGGCGCCGGCGATCGCGCCCAGCACTGCCAGCGAGCGCACCGAGCGCTGCAGCCCGGCCTGTTGCCGGGCCAGCATGGCGTTGATGCGCAGGGTTTCTTCGTGCGCGCCGAGCAGGAGCGCATGGATCTGGCGCCGCTCGGCCGCCATCAGTTCCAGGCCACCGGCGCCGCCGTGGGCCAGCAGGCGCCGCAGGCGGGTGCGCAGGTCGTCGGGATCGAAAGGCTTGGGCACGAAGCCGTCGGCGCCGGCGTCGAGGCCGCGCACGATGTCGTGCAGCGTGTTCAAGCGGGTGAGCAGCACCACCGGGATGGCGGCGCAGGCGGGGTCGTCCTTCAGGGCACGGCACAGGGTGAAGCCGTCCATGCCGGGCATGGCGATGTCGCTGACGACCAGGTCCGGGCGGCGCTGGCGCACCGCGTCAAGCGCGGCTTCGCCGTCGGCGGCAATACGCACCTGCCAGCCCGGCTCGCTGCCCAGCAGGCGCAGCAGATGCTGGGCCTGGGTCGGGCTGTCCTCTACTACCAGGATCTCGACCGTCAAATCCTGCGCTCTCTCTTGCATTATTGTCATTGATCAGCCATGGATGAAGTCCGGGCCGGACGTGCGCTTGCCGCCCATGCGACTTGCATCGATGATAGCTAAAGTGGCGCGGTAATAACATTTGCTGAAATGTTGATATCGGATTACACTCGTATTTACGTTTGTAAGCGCCTGCCGCCGGGCGGGTGACAAATGCTGGATCGCCCTAGGGGACGGTCCGGAATATCGGATTCCGGATGTCATGAAACCGACCTGCGCTGTCGTAAATTTAATGACAGCCGGAAATTGACATTGTTGCGCATGGGCAACGAATAAAAAGCAGGCATCAGCCTGCCAGGCCATGTTGCAGCGCGTAGCGGATCAGCGCCGCGTTGGACGACAGGCCCATCTTGCGGAAGATGCGGCTGCGGTAGGTATTGACCGAACTGATGCTGATGCCCAGTTCGGCGGCCACCTGCTTGATCTGGAGACCGGCGCCGATCAGCGCCACGATTTCGCCTTCGCGCGCGGTCAGGCTGTGGTGGGCGGGACGCGGCGAGGGGCAGGCCGTTTCGCGTGCCAGCAGTTCGCTGACGCGCGGGCCCAGGTAGGCGCAACCCTGTGCGGCGCGGCGCACCGCTTCCAGCAGTTCGGCGCTGGCGTTGGCTTTCGACACGTAGCCGAGCGCGCCCGCGCGCAGGGCCGCGAGGGCGTAGCGCTCCTCCGGGTGCATGCTGAGCATGACCACGCGCTGGGTGGGAAAATGGCACCGCAATTCGGCAAGTCCGTCCAGCCCGTCGTAGTCGGGCAGGCTGATGTCGAGTACGACCACGTCGGGCCGTACTTGCGCGATCAGCGCGAGGGCTTGCTTCAGGTCTGCGGCTTCGCCGACGACTTTTAGGTCGGCGCAGTGCCGTACGATCTTCTTGACCCCCTCGCGGATCAATTCGTGATCGTCGGCGATGACTAGCCTGATCAATGGACTTCCTTCTTGCTGCTACAAACATACACGCCGGTATGGCGAACCGGGCGCATTCTTTCATCTGTCGGGCGACATTGCAAACATAATGAATCTTAAGTTAACAATTGCGCTAGTTTGCCTGGAAACTTCCGAATGTAAAATTGTGTAGGGAAAGATTGTTTTGTCGTACTTTGGGCTACAATGTCGCCTCCGCCGTCCAAGCCGAGTCCGGCGGGCCATCCATGAACGACAGGCTGTTCCAACGCCCGGCAGGACGCCGGGTGGCAGACGGCAGCCGTACAAGATGCTTATGAAATCTCTCCCGATGTTCGCGCTGGCCCTCGCCTGCGCCTCAGGCAGCGCCGCTGCCGCTCCCGACGATCTCGCCGACAGCGCGCCCTCGTCGAGCTATTTCACCCAGGCTCCCACCAAGGCCATCCCCGAAGGCAGCAACTGGTACACCTCGGCCGAACTGGGTGCGATCACGACCAGCGGCAACACCAGCGGCACCTCGGTCACGGGCAAGGTCGACGCGCGCCACGAGATGAGCAACTGGAGCAACGAGTACATCTTCAGCGGCTTCTTCAAGGAAGACGAAGTCGACAACGACGACGGTACCCGGACCCGCACGCGCTCGGCGCAGCGCTATTCGATGTCGGCCAAGGCGGCCTTCAAGCTGCTGGAAGACGGCAACCGCGCCTTCGTGCTCGGCTCCCACGTGGCCGACAAGTTCGGCGCCTACACGCGCTACTCGAGCCTGTCCGTGGGTTATGGGACCCAGATGCTGCGCCGCGAAGACCGCACCATCGACGTCGAGGTCGGCCCGGGCGTGTTCCACGGCGTGACGTCGGAAGGCGGGGTCGAGTCCGGGATGACGGTGCGCGGCGCGGCCCAGCTGCGCTGGCGCGTCAGCCCGTCGGCGGCGTTCAGCCAGACCGTCAGCGTGGAGCGCGGCACCTCGAACATGCACTCGGTCGCCGAGACCTCGCTCAGCACCAAGATCAATGGCACGATGCAGATGAAGGCGGCGTTCAGTGCGCGCAATGACACGAACGTGCCCGACGAGAAGAAGAATACCGATACGCAGACGTCGTTGACGCTGGTGTATTCGTTCTAAGTACCTTTAATAAGTAAAACGCGCCGTCCCTGCTTGCGGGAACGGCGCGTTTCTCGTTTACGGCAACGGATTACGGCGGATTACTTCAGCAGCAGGCGGCCGCTCAGCTTGATGGTGCCCTGCCCGTTCGCCATGTCTTCCCCGCCGCTCAGGGTGCCGCTGCCGGTTGCCTTGAAGTAACGACCGGTGCCGCCGGTGATGGTGAACGATGCGTTGCTGAACACGAACTTGGTGCCTTCGCCGGTCGGCACGAACTGGCCGTTGTAGGCCGCGAACAGCAGTTCGCCGGTCATCGTCGTGATCATGAACTTGCCGTCACTGAAGGTGTACGAAATACCGTTCGGGGTGATGCAATCGCTCGACAGGAAGCCGACTTTGCCCAGCAGGTCGCTGCTGCCGTAACCCATGATGGTGCCGCCGATCTTGGACGGGCAGGTCAGCGACGGGCCGACCAGTTCCTGCAAAGTGCCGGACAGCTCGAATTCCTGGTAGCCCTCTTTCTTGCCCGGACCCGCATGGGCGGACAGCACGGCGGACATCAGGACCGAAGCGGCGGCGAAACGCAGGGCAGTTTTCATCATGGAACATCTCCGAAAGGTTAAATGAGTCCGGATGATAACTTTTTTTTCACATTGATGCCGCACAAATGATGCCACTTGACATCACGCGAAATCAGCTCCCAAGCCCCTCTCCCCGAGTGTAGGGATACTGTTTCAAGCCATCTGCGAATTGCATCCAATGCAAGCATTCCGACATAAAAGTGTGATCTTCCAGCAACAAGACATTGGGATCGTCCAGGCTGCAGGTCGTCACGTCGACCTCGTCCGGATACGCGTCGTTGTGATAGGCCAACTGGGTGCCGCACCGGCCGCAGAACAGGCGCTGGACCGGCGGGCTGGAGCGGCGCACGGCCGGCGTGCCGGCCGTCCAGGCCAGCTCGCCGGCCTTGACGCTGAACCAGGCCACGGCCGGCGCCCCGGCCGCGCGCCGGCAATCGGCGCAGTGGCACAGGGTCAGGTGGAACGGCGTGCCGCTCGCTGCATACCGCACTGCGCCGCAGGCGCAGCCTCCGGAAAGTGCCATGATGCTCCCTCAAGCGCTGCCCGGTTTGCCGTCCCGGGTCAGCAGCAGCGCCACCAGGCTGAGCAGTGCCGCCGCGCTCAGGTACCAGCCGACCCAGGGCAGGCCGCGGTTGGTGGCCAGCCAGGTGGCGATATACGGCGCCAGCGAAGCGCCCAGGATGCCGGCCAGGTTGAAGGTCAGCGAGGCGCCCGTGTAGCGCACCTCGGCCGGGAACATTTCCGACAGCAGCGTACCGAGCGGTCCATAGGTCATGCCGATCAGGCACTGGCCGAGCACCATGAACAGCACCACCATGCCCACGTGGCCGCTGCCGAACAGCGGTCCGAACGCCAGGCCGAACACGGCGATCGCGATCGAGACCAGGATCATCGCGGTACGGCGGCCATGGCGGTCGGCCAGCACCGCGGCGACCGGGATCGTCAGGCCGAAGAACACGATCGCGAACAGTTGCAGCAGCAGGAACTGCTGGCGCGTATAGCCCAGCGCGCTGGTACCCCAGCTCAGCGTGAACACGGTCATCAGGTAGAAGATCACGAAGGTCGCCATCGCCGCCAGCGTGCCCAGCACCAGCGCACGGGTATGCCCGCGCAGCACGGCCACCACCGGCAGCCGCACCCGCTCGTTGCGGTCCAGGACCTTCTGGAAGTCCGGCGTCTCGGTGATTTTCAGGCGCACGTACAGGCCGACCAGCACCAAAAGCGCGCTCGACAGGAAGGGAATGCGCCAGCCATAGCGGAAGAACTCGGCATCGCTCATCACCTGGGACAGGATCAGGAAGATGCCGCCGGACAGGAAGAAGCCGATCGGCGCGCCCAGCTGCGGGAACATGCCGTACCAGGCGCGCTTGCCCGGCGGCGCGTTCTCGGTGGCCAGCAGCACCGCCCCGCCCCACTCCCCGCCCAGGCCCAGGCCCTGGCCGAAGCGGCACAGCGCCAGCAGCAAGGGCGCCAGCGTGCCGATGCTGGCATAGGTCGGCAACAGGCCGATGACGACCGTGGATACGCCCATCGTCAGCAGCGCCGCCACCAGCGTGGCCTTGCGCCCGATGCGGTCGCCGAAGTGGCCGAACACGGCCGAGCCGACCGGCCGCGCGAAGAAGGCGATGGCGAAGGTTGCCAGCGATTGCAGCGTGGCCGCGGCGGCGTCCCCGGCCGGGAAGAACAGCTTGGGGAACACCAGCACGGCGGCGGTGGCGTAGATATAGAAGTCGAAGAATTCGATGGTGGTGCCGATCAGGCTGGCGAACAGGACGGTCGCCGGCCGGTTCAGCGCCGCCGGGGCGCGGGTGTCGCTCGCGGCGTTGCCGACGCTCATGCCGCACCCGCCTGGCGCAGCGCGTCGGCGAGTTCCCGGCTGCTGGCCGGGCGCGTGACGCGCGCCACTTCCTGGCCATCCTTCAGCACCACCACCGTCGGCCACAGCTTGATGCGGAAGGACCGGCCCAGCGCGCGGCCGGGGCCGTCCTCGACCTTGATGTGCCTGGCCCCGGGGGCGGCGGCCACGGCTTCCGAGATGATGTGCTCGGCCGCGTTGCAGTAGCCGCACCAGTTGGTGCCGAAGTCGAGTGCCACGATGCCGGGCGTGGCGTCGATCGCGCCGCGTTCGGGCTGGGCGGTGTCGTAGGGTTTGCTCATGCGTGTCTCCTTGTGGTCCCAATGACAATAGAGTAACCGAAAACCGCCGCTTCCGGCACCGCCCGCCCCACGCCCCGGTCGAACTCAGTCGGCGTGCCCGTGGTCGTCCGCGCACTCGGCCGGCACGGCCTTGCAGCGCGCCGCGTATGCCGCCAGGTTGTGGCGGCGCGCCGCCAGCGCCGCCGGCGTGCTGAACGGCGCCAGGATCTCGCCCTGGGTGTACGCCCTGCCGTTCTTCATGACCACCTCGACCGCCGCGGCGGCGCGCAGGTCGGCCAGCGGATTGCCGCGCACCGCGATCAGGTCGGCCAGCTTGCCCGGCTCGACCGAACCGAGGTCGCGCTCGACCAGCGCCATCTTCGCGGCGTTGATGGTCACGGTCTGCAGCGCCGTGTAATTACCGAGCACCATGCCGGCCGCGCGCAGATTGAAATGCAGCTGGATGCCCGGCACCACCAGCGGCGAATCGGTACCGTTGGCGACCAGGCCGCCGGCCGCGACCACCTTGGCCTGCTGGGTGGCGTCGTTCACGATGCCGGCCAGCTGGGCGGCCGTCGGCGGCGCCGCATCCTGCAGCCCGGCCACGAAATTCGGCGGCACCAGGATGAAGCGCGGGTCGGTGGCGATGCCCGGGTCCAGGCCGGCCAGCGCGGACGCCGAGAACAAAGTGTCGATCAGGTGGAAGCCGCCCTTGCCATAGATGTCGTAGGCATCCTGGTAGGTGATGGCGCGGACAAATGATTTCGACCAGCTGTAGCCCATGCGCTGGGTCGCCGACAGGTGGGTGGTGCCGGCGATGCCGGTCTGGACACCCGGGCTGATCGGATGGGTGCCGCTCGGCACGCCCAGGTCGAGCGCCCCCTGTGCGATGCGGCTCATGACCGGGATCGGCGCACGCACATAGGACTTCATGAAGTCGACGTCCATGCGCCTGGCCTTGGCGATCTCGATATCGGCCACGGCCGGGGTGCGCAGCGTGCGCGCGAAATGGTAGAACAGGCGGTTGCCCTCCCACAGCGGCGGCGACACGAACAGGCGCGGTCCGACCAGGCGGCCCGACTCCAGCGCCTCGCGCAGCTCGATCGACTGGTGCAGCGGTCCGCCGACGGACTGGCCGGTGGTCACGCCGTAGGACAGCATCAGCGGCAGCCACTGCCCGACCTGGCCGCCCTGGTACAGGGTGAGCGGGTGGATGTGGGTTTCGATCAGGCCCGGCATGACGGTCAGGCTCGAGGCGTCGACGAAGCGCTCGGCCTGCGCTTCGGATCCGGCGCGGTGCGGCCGGATCCAGGCGATGCGGTTGCCCTTCACCAGGATGTCGACGTCCTGGCGCAGCGTGGGGCTGAGGCCGTCCCACAGCGCGCCGGCGCGGATCAGGGTCGAGCCGGCAGGCGCCTGCTGGCGCCATTGCAGGCGCACCGGCACGTCGTTTGGTGCGCCCGCGTTGCCGGCGCCGTCCAGGCGCACGGTGCGGATGCGCTCCGCGGACTTGTACAGGATCGTGCGCGAATCGCCCCAGGCAGGCAGGTCGGCCGGCTCCGTCGAGATGGCGCGCGCCGGGCCGCTGGGCGAGCCGTCCGGGTTCACCGGGATCAGGTGCAGCAGCGAATCCATGATGAAGGCGACTTGCGTGCCGTCCGGCGACAGCACCGCCGCGCCCTCGTCGCGCTCGCTGATCTGGCGCGGCGCGGCGGCCACCGGATAAAACCTGGCCTGGCGCGTCGCCAGGTCGATCACGCGCAGCTTGTTGTAGCCCTCGCGGTAGCGGTTGTTGATGCGCTCGTTGTCGACGACCAGGATGCGCCGTCCGTCCGGTGTCCATTGCGGCGTGCTGACCTGGCTGCCGACCGCCGTCACGATCACCTCGAAGGTGCCGCTTGCGCGGTTCCAGATTTCCAGCTGCCCGGCCAGCGTGGTATAGGCGATGCGGCTGCCGTCCGGCGAGAGCTTCGGGTTGGCCATCGAGCGGCCGGGAATCGCCGCCAGGCGGGTGCGCGCGCCGCTGGCGACGTCGACCTGGTCGACCGCCAGCTGGCCGGCGTTCCCGCGTTCGCTGGAAAAGTAGACGGCGCGGCCGTCCGCGGTCCACTGCGGGCTGGTGTCGCGGTCCAGGTCGTCGGTGAGGCGGCGCGGGGCTTCGCCGATGCGCATCACCCAGACGTCGTTCAGCGCGACGAAGGCGATGCTGCGGCCGTCCGGCGAGAGCGCCGGCGCGCTGATGCCCTTCACCTCGCGCGGGCCGAAGTCGTTGAAATGGCGGTCCTTGCGTTTGCTGAAGTCCGGCCGGCGCACCTTCAGCTCGGCGCGAAAGCCGATGTCGCGCCGGTTGCCGCCCGCCGCGTCGCGCACGCGGATGCGGCCGTCGGAGGTGTACAGGAAGCCCCCGTCCGGCAAGTAGCGCACCGGGAACGGGAACAGGTCTTCGTCGCTCGTCACCTGGGCGCCATTCAGGACCAGCTGGCGTGCCGCGTTCTGGTAGACCAGGCCGGCGCCGTCCGGGGTCCAGGCCGGGGCCGTGCCGGGCGCCACCACCGCCGGCGCGCCGCCCGCCAGCGGCGCCGTCACAACATTGGCGCCATCGACGTAGGCGACGCGGGTGCCGTCAGGCGAGACCACCGGATTGCTCTCCATGCCCGGCCCCGTGGTCACCGCCTGGACCAGGCCCCCGGCGGCGGCCACGCGCCAGATCTTGTACTGGCCGTCGTTGCTGCGGTCCGAGGAAAATACCAGGCCGCTGCCGTCGGGCAGCCAGGCCGGTTCGCGGTCGTCGTTCGGGCCCGTGGTGAGCTCCGTGGCGTCGCGGCCGTCCGGGGAGATGGTCCAGATGTGGTAGTTGCCCTCCGGGGCGTAGTTCTGGAAGGCGATGCGGCTGCCGTCCGGCGACCACACCGGCGCGGTCGGTTCCAGGTGCCAGTCGGTGATGCGGGTGGCCCTGCCGCCGTCAACCGGCATGACCCAGAGGGCACCCTGGTTCGAAAACACGATGCGCTTGCCGTCCGGCGAGGGCGCCGCCGCCATGTTGGTGCCTTCGCGCAGCTCGACGGTGTAGTCGCGCGTCGGGCCGCGCAAGTCGTTCAGCTGGTCGACGCGCGGCTCGGCCGGCCATTGGCAGGCGCTGAGCAGCGCGGCGCCGACGGCGGTCGCGAGCAGGGTTCTGGTCAGGAGGGCTGGTCCCATGATGGTCTCCAATCGGTATGAATGACGGGTCGATGCTACTGCCGAGCTCCCTTTGTGGCCGTCCTTTCGGCCTGTTTGCTGAGCTTGCTCAAGCCGTATTGCTGCTGCATGGGAACTTTTTAAATATGCATCGAAGGTGAGGCAGCTAACGGAATACGCTCGTGTCCGGTGGCATGCTGGACCCACTCGTCAATAAAAGGAGGCCATCATGTCCGATGATCTGCACAACCGCGGTCCACAGGACCGCAGCCGCATCAGCTTGAGCGAACCGTGGGAGGTCAAGTACTGGACCCGTGAGCTTGGCATCACCAAGGAAGAACTGGAACGCGTCGTCAAATCGGCCGGTAACAGCGTCAACGCGGTGCGCCAGCAACTGAACAAGCACTGATCCTCCCGGCGGCACCCGCCCGCTTTCCGCCGCCAGGCGGATCCCTGCCCGGCATGGACCGCCGTCCATGCCGGGGCTTCACATCTCCACGAAAGGATCCGGATGGACATCCACGGCTATTTCACATCTCTCGACATCGGCTGGACCAACATCGCCTTCGCAATCGGCGCGGCAGTCATCAGCTTTACCCTAATTCATGGCGCCGTGATGCTGTTCCGGCGCCGCCTCGACGCGCTGGACGGCCCGCGCGCCCACAAGCCCATCGTCGACGTGCTGCGCCATACGCTGGCGCGCACCAGCCGGATCGCCGTGCTGGCGACCTCGGTCCTGATCGGCGTCTCGGTGCTCGACCTGCCGCCGCCCTGGGATGCGCGGGTCGGCCACCTGTGGTTCCTGACCCTCGGCGCCCAGATCGCGCTGTGGCTGCACCGCGCGATCGACGTCACCGCGCGCCGCTATTTCCAGGTGCACGGCAAGGGCCTCGAGGACGACCAGGTCTCGGTGGCGCACACGCTGGTGATCTGGGCGCTGCAGTGGAGCGTATGGACCATCTTCCTGCTGGCGATGCTGTCCAACCTGGGCATCAACGTCACCACCTTCGTGGCCAGCCTGGGCATCGGCGGCGTGGCGGTCGCGCTGGCGGTGCAGAACATCCTGGGCGATTTGTTCGCCTCGCTGTCGATCGCGCTGGACAAGCCGTTCGAGGTCGGCGATTCGATTTCGGTGCCCGAGTTCTCGGGCTCCATCGAGCACGTCGGCCTGAAGACGACCCGCATCCGCGCCCTCTCCGGCGAACAGATCGTGATCGCCAATGCGGAACTGCTGCGCAAGGTGGTGCACAACTTCAAGCGCCAGTCGACCCGCCGCGTGCAGTACACGCTGCGCATCAACCCGGCCACGGCGCCGGATCTCGCCGCCCAGGTGCCCGAACGCCTGGGCGCCATCATCGAGGCCAAGGAGCAGGTGAAGTTCGATCACGTCAACCTGACCACGATGACCCAGGACTTCATCGAGTACGACATCGTCTACAACCTGCTGGATGCCAACTACGGCCTGTTCCTGCAGACGCAGCAGGCGGTGCTGCTGGAGACGATGGGGCTGCTGCGCGAGCTCGGCATCTCGACCGCGCCCCGCGCCCAGGAATTCCTGCTGCAGGGCCAGGCCGGCAAGGACGGACAGGCGCAGGACGCCGCCAGGCGCCCGGAGGGCCGCAGCGCGACGCTGGTGCGGCCGGCTTGAGGTGGTCTCTTCTAGGCGGGCGCCACGCGAAAGCGGGCGCGCCTAGAATCGGACCTTCACCAGTCAAATGGAGATTGCAATGCCCGAAGAGAAACAATTCCCCGCGCAACAGCAGCAGCCCCCGGGCACCGAAGCCCAGCTCACCCCGAAGGCCGACCACGGCGAAACCAGCTACGTCGGCCACGGCCGCCTGCAGGGCAAGGCGGCCGTGATCACCGGCGCCGACAGCGGTATCGGCCGCGCCGTCGCCATCGCCTATGCGCGCGAGGGCGCCGACGTCCTGATCGGCTACCTGAACGAGGACGAGGATGCGCAGGAAACCGCGCGCCTGGTCGAGGAAGCCGGCCGCAAGGCGGTGCTCTTCCCCGGCAACCTGGCCGACCCGGCCACCTGCCGCGCGCTGGTCGACAAGGCGGTGCAGGAATTCGGCCGTATCGACATCCTGGTCAACAACGCGGCCTACCAGATGACGCACGAGTCGATCGACGAGATCCCGGACGAGGAATGGCGTCACACCTTCGCGGTCAACATCGACGCCATGTTCTACATCTGCAAGGCGGCCGTGAAGCACATGCAGCCGGGCGCCGCGATCATCAATACCACCTCGATCAACTCGGACAAGCCGACGCCCCAGCTGCTCGCCTACGCGACCACCAAGGGCGCGATCGCCAACTTCACGGCCGGCCTGGCCCAGCTGCTGGCCGAAAAGGGCATCCGCGTGAACTCGGTGGCGCCGGGCCCGATCTGGACCCCGCTGATCCCGTCCACCATGCCGCCCGAGAAGGTGGAAAGCTTCGGCAAGGAGACGCCGATGGGGCGTGCCGGGCAGCCGAAGGAACTGGCGCCGGTGTATGTGATGCTCGCCTCGGACGAGGCAAGCTACGTGTCGGGGGCGCGGGTGGCGGTGACGGGCGGTACGCCGATCCTGTAGGCGTTCGCCCTCCACACACGCTGCGGTGGGCACGGTGTGCCCACCCTACGTACCTTGGAATGTCATCCCCGCGAAAGCGGGGATCCAGATTCAATCACGCATCGTTCGGTAGCTGGGCGCCCTGCCCCGGCGGCAAAGGCGCCGGCTCCGGATACGCCGGCTCCGGCGGCGGGCCTTGCGGCTCCGGTTCGTCGGCCGGCGGCCCGCCTTCCTGTTCCATGTCACCGCCCTCTTCCATGTCTTCCTCGACCGGCACTTCCTCGCGGTGGTAGACCGGGGCTTTCTGGAAGCCCGGGAATTCCGCCTCGGGGCTGACCTTGCCCGATTCCAGCGCCGCCTTGAAGAAGTCGCCCACCAGCAGGATCGCGCTGTGGCCGCCCTGGCCCCAGTAGTTCGAGCGCATCGTCACGCGGTTGTCGTTGAAGCCGACCCAGGCGCCGGCCACCAGATTCGGATGCATCATGATGAACCAGCCGTCGGCATTGTTCTGGGTGGTGCCGGTCTTGCCGGCGACGTCGCCGGTGATCCCGAACTTGTAGCGGATCGCGGTGCCGGTGCCGCGGTTGATCACGCCGCGCATCATGTCGATCAGCGTCACGGCGCTGGCCTGGGACAGCACGCGCTGCGGCTGCTGGGCGCCGAAGTCGGCCACCACCTTGCCGTCGCGGTCCGTGATGCGGCGCACGAACACCGGGCGGCGGTATTCACCCTGGGTGGCGATGGTCGAATACGCGCTCACCATTTCCAGCAGCGTCACCGGGCTGGTGCCGAGCGCGATCGAAGGCACCTGCGCCAGCTTCGACTGGCGCACGCCCAGGCCCTGAGCCAGCTTGACGATCGGGCCCACACCCACGTCCTGCATCACCTGGGCCGTGATCGTGTTCTTCGAGAAGACCAGGCCGTCGCGCATGGTGAGGCGGCGGCCGGTGGTGCCGCTCATGTCGGTCGGGCGCCAGACGGTGCCGTCGGCGAAGCGGATGCTCGACACCGCGTCCAGGTAGGGATGGTCGGGCGTGATGCCCTTTTCCAGTGCGGCGGCATACACGATGGGCTTGAAGGTGGAGCCGGGCTGGCGCGCGGCCTGGCTCACGTGGTCGTACTGCTCGCGCTGGAAGTTGCGGCTGCCGACCCAGGCCTTGACTTCGCCGGTGGACGGGTCCATCGCCACGAAGCCGGCTTCCAGGCGCGACTTGGACGTCTTCAGCACGCGCATGAACTCGCGGTTGCCCTTCAGGCGCTTGAGGACCGCGTCGGGCTTGTCGCCCTCCTCGACCGCCTTGCGGTAGTCCGGCGTTTCGCGCACGAAGGCATTCAACAGGTCAGAGTGCGACTGCCAGTAATAGTCGAAGGGCGTGACATTCTCGCGCATGGCGATGTAGGTCTGCGGCTGGCTGGCGTTGACCTGCCACGGGTGCGCCCAGTCGACGTCGGCGATGGCCTGCAGCGCGTCGGCCTGGCGTTCCACCGCGCGCAGCGCGCTCTGCTGCAGGTCGTAGTCGAGCGTGGTCTGGACCACCAGGCCGTCCTGCTGCAGGTCGGCGTCGTTCTTTGCCGCCCAGTCCAGCAGCCAGCGCCGCACGTAGGCGGTGAAGTGGTCGTCCTTGCCGGTTTTCTCAAGCTGGCGCGTGAAATGCACGCCCAGGCGCTTGCGCGACAGCTGGCGGTAGCGCTTCTCGTCGAAGGCGCCGGCCTTCAGCATCTGGCCCAGCACCACGTTGCGTCGCGCCAGGGAGCGCTCCGGGTTGGTCACCGGGTTGTAGTAGGCGGTACCCTTGAGCATGCCGACCAGGGTCGCGGCCTCGGTTTCGTTCAGCTGCAGCGCGGTCTTGTTGAAATAGGTGCGGGCGGCGGCCTCGATGCCGTAGGTGTTGTACAGGAAGGGCACCGTGTTCAGGTAGGCTTCCAGGATCTCGGTCTTGCTGTAGGTGTTCTCGATCTTGAAGGCGGTAATCAGTTCCTTCAGCTTGCGGTTGATGTTGCGCGCATTGCCGATCTCGTCGCGGAACATGTTGCGCGCCAGCTGCTGGGTGATGGTCGAGCCGCCCTGCGCGTCGCCTTTCATGGTCGCGACGAAGGCGCCGGCGGTGCGGGTGAAGTCGATGCCGTGGTGTTCGTAGAAGCGGTGGTCCTCGGTCGCGATCAGTGCCGTCACCACGTGTTTCGACACCTGCGACAGCGGCACGCGTTCCTGCACGCCCTGCTCGAAGCTGGCCAGCACGCGCCCGTCGCTCGATACCACGACGGTGGGCCGCGCCACGCGCGCCTGCTTGACGTCCTCGATGCCGGGCGTCAGCGGGAACAGGATGGCGATGTAGATGGCGAACAGCGCGGCCAGCAGCAGGCCCGCGCCGCCGGCGACGATCAGCCAGCGCTGCAGCGGGGGCTTCCCCATGAGTTGTCCGTGCGCGCGCGCGTACGCCGCCCGCGCCCGTGCGCCGGCCCGGCCCAGCAGCCTGCGCTCGCGTCCATCCCATTGCCCCCGGTCGTTATGGTCGTCCACTATCTTTTCCTACCCGCCACATATTAATAGAGACACAAGTATATCCGAGCGCGTGGAAAATCACGGTGCGCACGCACTCATGCTGACACCGTGTGCGGGGCGACGCGGCGTCCGTTGCGCAGCAGGGCTTCCACCGCCGGCCCGGGTTCGGCCCGGGCATACACGTGCCCCTGCACCTCGTCGCAGCCGCGCAGGCGCAGGTAGTCGAGCTGGGCCTCGGTCTCGACACCCTCGGCGATGACGCGCATGCCCAGCCCGCGCGCCAGCTCGATGATGGCGGAGACCAGCGCGGCGGCGTCGTCGTTGTTGGCGATGTCGTGCACGAAGGAGCGGTCGATCTTGAGCACGTCGACCGGAAAACGGCGCAGGTAGGACAGGCTGGAATAACCGGTGCCGAAGTCGTCGATGGACAGCTTCACGCCCATCAGCTTCAGTTCGGCCATGGTGCGGATCGCGCCCTCGACGTCTTCCATCACCAGGCTCTCGGTGATCTCGATCTCGAGTTCGTGCGGCGCCATGCCGGTTTCCTCCAGCACGCGCCCGATCTGGCGCGCCAGCCCGGGCTCGGCGAACTGGCGCGCCGACAGGTTCACGCCGATGCGTAGCGGCCCGTAGCCGGCGTGCTGCCATTCGCGGTTCTGGCGGCAGGCGGTCTGCAGCACCCAGGCGCCGATCGGGACGATCAGGCCGGTCTCTTCGGCCAGGTTGATGAAGCGGTCCGGCCGCACCATGCCCATGCTCGGGTGGCGCCAGCGGATCAGGGCCTCGACCCCAACCACCGAGCCCGTGTTCAGGTCCACCTTC
>Ga0265797_10004278_pt1 | contig 21978 bp, 17 predicted proteins | sample P2T30metagenome_FD_192433 | JGI IMG/M metagenome (GOLD analysis project Ga0265797, IMG submission 192433) | Plant litter microbial communities from East Loma Ridge, Irvine, California - P2 T30 | ecosystem: Environmental > Terrestrial > Plant litter > Unclassified | place: USA: California... | reverse complement strand
GCAGGAAATCCGTGCAGACGAACTACATCGCATGGTTGAGACGATGTTTGAGCCTTTCAACTACACACTTGTTCCGGAGACACGAGACCCTGCGGCAGATATTGATGAGGCAGCCTTGGCACAAGCCGCTGCTAACGACAAGACGCTCCCCATCGATGCTGTAAAACAACACGACAGAGACCGATCAACACCACCACCCCGCTCGCAAACGCCAGGCAACGCCTCGCGCACTCGCTCGTCGACACGCTCTGACAACGGCTCTCCTACAACTTACTCAATACCGCCCCAAGGTCCACCACCTTCGAGTGACCTTCCGCCAATCCCTCCCGTCCCATCAGATGCGCAACAAAGGACCACCCGCACAGTCCGGTACGAAGACACGACACCATCCGCGCAGCCTTCGACATCGCGTGGCCAGCCCCCTCGTCCGCGTGGCAGCACCCGCAGCACATCTATGGGTGGCGGAGTCCAGGTTGTTTTGAACGAGCAGGGCAGCTGGAGCGACATGGCGAATCAGAGCAAGGAGATGGTCGATGGAGAACGTGACAAGAGGGCGGAGCGCTCTCCTGGAATGCTCGGACTCTTCTCGAGGAAGAAGGGTCGTGATCGTAGTCCGAAGGGCAAAGAGAAGGAGAGAGGTGTGTTGGGCAAGGAAGGTGCGAGAGTTGTTATCAGTCATGGTTGAGGGTGTGGTTTTCTCTCGGAGTTAAACCGGATACGCGGCGATTGGCCTGCGAAGGAGATATTTTTCGAACATACACCCTGATCAGACTGGACATCACGCTACACCATGGACGGAGCATTTTCGTGCTCTTCGGAGCGCTCTTACTCTCGGCAGAACGGCAACTTCGGCATAAGATGGAGCTGGACAGTTCAGCTTCCTTCAACAATATCTCTGGATCCTGGGCAATTCCACAATCGCTCTTCTAAACACAGAATAATTGGCATTCGCTGCAAAGCTATCCATCGGCGAATGGTACTGGTCGAAAGTGTCACCACGTTTCTATTCCGGCGCTCCAATCAGTCCCAAGCATGGCGGACCAAACGCGACCATCATTCGCTCGAAACTCGTGAACCGTGACTTTTGAGTCCTCGCTCGGATTTCGTGGCAATGAGAGCAGAGCCACTCTGCAAACGAAGTAGATCAACCAGGATACTCGGCCGGGCCACTTTTCGTTTGCTGTTCGCCCTTTCGACAGGACTACAAGTCTGCAAGTGGCGCTTTTCATTTTTGCATTGGGCATCATGGGAGATTATTGCATGGATGGGGATACACCACGTTGATGCTTTCGTTATCATTACTACATTTTTTCCCTTTTCCCTTTCGTTCATGTACATGTAGTATGAGCAAGCATGGACGGCGTTTTTAATCTTCATACAATCTTTTTTCGAATGGCTTTTGCACTTCATTCCTCGTGTCTGCGTTGCCCTTATTGCCAGCCTTGTGCGGCTGATGAAAACCTTTTCGCTGTGGTATCTGCTCTAGCTGACGTGATCGGCACATCCTATCTCAACCTGCTCTAGTCGGACAACGCATAGCAAGGGTTATTCGAGTGACCTACACTACTACTGGTTTGGTCCCGGTCCCCTTGCACAACTTGGTCCCTGGACGGTCACAATCGCGGAGCGACTGCCGCCGGCAAGTGGTGACTTTTTAATCTATATTAGCTATGACTAGGGCTTTCGCTATACTGGATTTGCCTATTGCTCCGGCCGGATTTAACGACACCCTTGCTACTTGCTTGCTCGCATGTTCGAGGGCTCTCTCTTATATGAATTGGCAATATACATACATAGCAGACAGACTGTGCCCTGAGGCATGCATGGTCTGGAATGGCGAAGCGATGGAGAGGGCATATATATAAGGGAGCGGTGGGATGTTGCTGGGGACTTTTGTTGCGAGGCTCACTGTTGTTCCTTTGATTTCGACTTCGGCTGACTTGGAGAAGACATGGCTGTTCTTTCGCGAGTTTCCGCGCTCGCGCTGGCTTTCGCGGGTGTTTGTTCTGCGGTGGAGAAGCGCGACTTGAAGGCTCTGGATGCGAGTTATGATTATGTCATTGTTGGGGGCGGTGTGAGTGGGCTGGTGGTTGCTAATCGGTTGACGGAGGATTCGAACAGTGCGTTTGTTTGCATGCGTTGCCATCGTGTCACAGGGAGGCCTTGTGGTTGGTTGTTTGAACATTGCTGATTTGCTTTGAAACTACAGAAACCGTCCTCGTGATCGAATATGGCGAACAAGCGACCTCGCAGAATACTTCTGTGCCGGGCTTCGCGCTGACGAAGGACCAGTCTGCGCGAACTCTGGCGTATCCTTCGACGCCGCAGACGCATCTCGCGAACCGCTCTGCTCGCTTGCCGTTGGGTGCTGCTGTCGGCGGTGGGTCTGTTATCAATGGCATGGCTCATACTCGCGGCTCTGCTGAAGATTACAACTCGTGGGAAGCGCTAGGCAACGAGGGCTGGAATTGGGAGAGTTTGTTCCCCTATTTCCGCAAGTCGACTACGTTCACGCCTCCCCAGGAAGAGTTTGTTGAGAAGTATGGGTTTGAGTGGACGCCTGAGGTGTATGGACATGGGCCTTTGCAGGTTGGGTTTGCTTCGTGGCAGTGGCCGGCGGCGAGTTGGTCTCTCTCCACTTGGTGTTTATACTGTTCTACGGGATCTTAAAGGCTGACATCTTACGCTACTAGAACTTGAGACTCAAGCCTGGGTCTCAGACCTGAACACTACCTACGCCCGCGACGGCGCAGACGGTAACAACACCGGCCTCATCTGGACCGCACAGACAGTCAGCGGCGTCACAGGCGAGAGATCTTCCGCCGGTACAGCATACTACCAGCCCGTCAGCAATCGCACCAATTTACACTTGCTTGTAAGGCACTATGGTGCTAAGGTCGTCTTCGAAAACAACAGCACCACTGCTGCTGGAATTCAGATCAACAGCCGTGACTCTGCGAACAGCACCAGGTTCATTGCTTCGAAGAACGTTATTGTTGCGTCTGGTGCTATCAACACGCCGCGTTTGCTGCAGCTCAGTGGCATTGGACCTAAAGCTCTGCTCGAATCGCTTGACATCGACACTTTGGTTGATGCACCAGGTGTTGGTGCTAACTTCCAGGACCACCCGGCGATGTACTTGAGCTTCAAGTGTAAGTTTGTGCCCTGGGCAGGATCGATTGAGTCGAGACGCGGCGGTAATCACGGAACTATGCTAACATTTCGTACCAGACAACAATGAGACCACTCCTTCGCCTTCAGCGTTGCAAGACCCAGACTTCTACAACGCCGCCTGGGAAGAATACACGGTCAACCACACCGGCGTGTTCACCTTCGGCCTCGCAGGACGCATCAACTTCGCGCCTCTGCAAGACTTCGACTCTGACTTTGAATCTATCGCTAGCACTGTCACTTCGCCAGAGCAGCTCGATTACCTTCCTGCTAGCTACGCAAACAACTCATTGCTGCTAGCAGGATACCGCAAGCAACTTGAAGTCCTGCAATCCCAGTTCCTCAGCCCGCACGCTGGAGCCATCGAGGTGGCAACCGGTGGCAGCGGTGCCGTCTCCCTAGCTCTGCAAAAGCCCCTTTCCCGCGGAACCGTCATGATCAAGAGCACCGACCCCAACCCAATCATCGAACCTCTAGTCGATTTCAACTCCGGAGCGAACCCCATGGACATGAAGATCTCCATCAGCGCAATCCGCAAAGTCCGCGAGTTCATGGCAGCCGATAGCTTGATTTCGCTGAACGTCACGGAGACCGTGCCTGGAACGCAGTACCAGACTGACGATGAGCTGGAGGAGCTGCTTCGCACATCGCTCTACGGACCCAGTTTCGCTCATCCTGCTGGAACGGCTGCTATGCTGCCGAAAGAGCTTGGAGGCGTTGTCGGCACTGACTTGCAGGTCTATGGCACTCAAGGCTTGTGGGTTGTCGATGCGAGCATCATTCCGATCCTGCCGGCTGCGCATACTCAAGCTACGGTTTATGCTGTTGCGGAGTATGCGGCTGATTTGATCAAGCAGCACGCTAAGCGTGCTTGATCGATTTATTTTGCCATGATTGTAGGACAACACTGCGTGAAGGTGTGGACGTCATTTTCGACAACTGTGACCAGTTTTAGTATCAAACGAATTACACATGCGTTGGATGAAAGAAACACTCTTCACATGTGTACATGCATGCGCAGCGTCGACATGACAGATAGTAGTTACGAAAAGCTTCTTCATATATCACGAAATAAACAAGTCTGGTATCAACAATGAAATCCTAACGCCCGAACCAAAATACGATGTCCAATCATGCAGTGGTGTCCATAGCATCAGGATCATCCGAAAGCTCCTCATCCTCTTCATCCTCAAGACCAACTCTCGTACCCTCAGCATCTGGCGCACCAATAGTAGTGCTGCCGATACCAAGAGTAGTATCCCTCATCTCCGTGCGTAGCTGAGTGACATCCCCGTCTTCCTCCTCCTCATCCTCATCATCTTCCTCTGCAGCCGCCACCGTGCCATCAGCAACGGTGTCGCCAAGCTCAGTCGCAAGTTCGGTAGCCTCAGCATCACCATGAGCGCCAGCTGCCGTAGCCTGAGTCTCATCGCCTCCGTTCGCAAGCTCAGTCGAATCAACAACGGTTTCTTCCGCGCCGCCTCCGCCACGCTCGAGCGTCATGACATCGTGCATCTGCTTCAAGAGCTGCGTCTGCAACTTTGTCAGGACGTTACGGCTCGTGGCGTCCGAAGCGACCTTGGTGTCCACCGCCTCGGCCAGGAGCTCGAGGATGGTCTTGAGGAGCTCGGCATCGCAGCCGCCAGCGGGCATGTGCAAGCGGCCGAGGACAGAGAATAGAACCTTCTTTTCTTCCTTGGACACTTGGCTGGTGACGAGGCGCTCTAGGATTGACTCGGCGAGCAAGTAGTGGGTGGCGCTTGCTCCATCAGCTGCGCCAGCGGCACCAGCAGCTTCGGCGAAACCGAAGATCTTCCTTGGGTCGGTCCAGTCGAGGAGCATGTTTCCCACGGCGCTAAGCTTGACCATGCCGTCTTCCTCTTCTTCGGCATCGGCTACTTCTTCGAGGAACGCTTCGCGGATGGTAGCCAGCTTGGCAATGACCGAACAGGTGATGTGGACCATACGAGTGGCGTTCTCGGCCCTGGAGTGGCAGTATACTGGCAGGAAGTAGCTGAGACTTTGGCGTAGCTGCGCATTGTCGGCGGTGTCGGGGTCAAAGTATGCTACGACCAGCTGCTTGAGAAGGTCGGGCTCTGTGATGAGGCGACTGAGCATTGCTTTCGACAATGCGGTGGCACCGGTCGATTGAACTGCTGGGTCGCCTGATTTGATGGAACGAGAGTATGCTTTCAGGATCGGCTTGATTAGAGGGTTCTCTTCTTCCTCGTTCGCTGGCTCTGCAATGAGTGAGGGGTGTGTGATAAGGATGTCGGTGATGATTTGAATGGCGATCGTTTGCAAAGCCGGGTGGCCCTTAAGGAAGCAATGCAGGAATAGTGTCAGGTTTTCCTCTGCCAGATTCTACGATGTTGTCAGCGATTGATCACCAGATAGAATGGCAGTGAGCGTGGAACATACCTTGCCAAGAACGCAGCAAAGACCCAGGCAGACCAGACCCCTCTCACGAATTGGGGCCTCTTGGCTCCTGACAGCTGGTACGACGAGGTTGTTCAGCATCGTCACGAGGTGCACGTTCTCTTCGAGATCGCATTGAACGTTCTGAAGCATGCATTGCGCGATATGCAAGCACTTCATGTTCACCATGATCTCCCGAATCGCCTTGTCCTCGTCCGCTTCCTCGTTTTCTTCATCGTCATCACCAGCCTTCTTTGACTTCTTCTTTTTCTGTTGCGGCGTACCGTCCTCGCCATCGAACTGAGAGGTCGCAGAGTGGAAGGACTCTTCCGTGCTGTCGGGCTCCTCGTCTTCGTCGCCCATGATTGTGTCGTGAACTTCAGCTACAGCTTCGAGTACGATACCGCAGAACTCGCGCTCGCCCTTTGCGTCTTCGCCGCAAACTAAGCGCAGGACTTCGACGACCATCCTGGTAGACTCTTCCGGTAGTTCAGGCAGCGCCAGTGCTTCGCGCATAAGACTGAACATCTTGCGACGACCCACTTCGTCTGAGTAATCGAAGGTCTGAGCCATATGCAGCATCTGTTCAACGATGAATTCCCTTTGCACAGAGTCTTCGTCAGCCTCCTCGTCTTCCTCGGTTGCTGCTTCCCGAATTGTCTCGATGAGCTTGTTTAGCTCGCGCTCGAGCAGGAATCCAAATTTGGTGACCTCGGGTAGCTTCTCTTCGACAAGTACGTCCAGAGCTCTGGGGCCTGTGTAGCCATCTTCTTTGCCAGAAGTTCTGCAGAAGTCGTTGAAAGTACGTGCAACGAAGGCCAGCTCAGGCGTGAGATCGTCCCAGAATGAGTCAGGGAAGCTGACATAGTCCACATAATCGGGTCTGCCCTGCCAGAACTGCTTCATCGCAATCTGAGCAATACCATTTTCACCGCCAGAATTGATGATATCGATGCGCTCAAGAAGCTCAAGAAGTGCGTCGAGGGAGGGGTCCGCTGCTTGGTTGTCCTGCTTTGGCTGCGCTCCCTCCTCATCTTCAGCTGCGTCTGCTGGAAGAGCCGCGCAGTCTTCAATCCATCTTTCTCTGAAAAGGCGTGCAGTCGCTTCGCGCACCTTCTCATCACGATCACGGAGACCCCAACGAAGAAGTTTCTCGCGATGTGTTAAACTCAGATGTCTGAAGTCACCGAGCGCGGGCAATAGTCGCGCGTAGAGCGCCCTTCGGGTCGCGCCATCCAGATCGCGTGCACGCTCCAGTAGATATGGCAGAACTTCCTTTGTCAGAGGGAGGTTCAAGAGCAGGTTCCGCCGGACCTCAGCCGCAGGATCGTTTTGCAGAATATCGAGCAGCTTCACCAGAACGCCGTGTCCACTCTCATTGTCGGAATCACTGTCCTCATTTTGTTCATCGTCGTCCACTTCTGCGGCAAGGCGCCCGAGTCCATACACAGCCTGTAGTCTAACGGGTGCCTCTTTGTCGTGAATGCGCTTCAGAAGGTTCAGTCTCAGCTGGTGGAACAAGTTATCATCCAGTGAATCCAAGCTGTTGATGATGTGGCTGGTCATCTGGGTCGCGCGGAAGCGGATCGTTTTATCCTTCACTTGGAGTAGTGGGAGAAGGGTACTGAGAAGCTTGGTTGTGAGCCTTGCAGTTGGCGTCTCTGGCACGCTCGTCTCATCCGGGTCATCCTGGCTAAGTAACTCGATGTCCTTCTGGCTCGCGGCATTGAGAAACGTGCCTAGAAAGCGCACAACGCGGTCGCCTGCGGGCTCAGACTTCTTCACAGCCATCATTCTCAGTGTGCACCTCACGAACTCATTGTTGAAGTCCTCCTCCTCGAAATCCTCCTCCTGTCTCCCTTGTTTCTGGTTCACTGGCTCATAGCAACAGGCCTCCTGGATCTTACGTAAACTGATAACGCACTTCCTGTGGCCCGCGGTTGATTTCTGTGAATCGCTGAAGACTGTGCATACTGCGCGTCTCAGGCTTGTGTCGGCGCCTTCGTCTGGAATATCGGTCTGCGGTGAGCTGTTGCGAGCAGATGTCCTGGTTGAGGCGCGGGCGCCGCCGCGAGCGACACGGCCGGGCATTATGGAAGGTTTGTCGTCGTGTTTGTGTCGTTATCGTAGTCGCGCGTAAATCATCAGTCGTTCGGTCGTCGCAATGCAATGGTGTTTCAGGATGCGAGTCGATGTTTTGGCTGCAAGTAAACAACCGAAAGCGGAAAGCGGGATGGAAAGTCGCTCCGCGATTAGATAAGCTTAGGGTCTCACCACCCTAACAGCCCTAACTAAGTGAAAGCACATGTACATGTTTTCAATCATCTTTGGTGTTCGACTGACTGTTGCTGCTATGAAGTATCGATTTAAGTTGTGGTGGGTGTATCACGGTGAGGTTCTTGACTCTCACGTGCTAAGAAGACGTCTAGCCTCATCCAATGTTGTCCAGATCACTCATGATGTGGAAAGTGCCATGATGCCCGTACTCAGATGACAGGATAACGTCGAAGCGTCGGACAAGGAATAATTCCATACGAGACCATTGCTTCACTCAGAAAACTGCTGCAATATTGCCGTGCACAACGATGCAAATTCTCGCCAAACCATTTGCTATCACGCGGTATAACACTTCAACGGCCACCAAGCCTCTCTCGAACCCTTTGTCGATGAGATGTCGACACATACTCAGCCGCGGAACCAGCGGCCATTGTCTTCCAAGCTCTTCTTCATCACGGTAGTCTTGAACTTGCTCTGTTCGTAGGGTGACAGCAATGCTTCACTGTCCGAACCGGCGAGTGAACCTTTGAACATAGTGCTCATAACTTGGCGGCCATCAAAGACTCCAGAGAAGACGACTGCTGCTCTGATCTGACCGGCTTCGATGGTCGTCATAATTGTTGGACACAGTTTCTCTTTGACAAACGTGTTGATATTGTTCTGGACAGAAAACATGCTGGCGTAAGCTAGAGCATTCGCTGGAGTTCGTGTTAGCTTGAAACTATCAGGAGTTCGGTAAGTGTACGGCGAGACTTACATGTGATCTGCGCGTGGATGGCAGTGACATCGAAGGTAGGTTTGGTGGCAGCTCGGGTCGTAGCGTTGAGTCGCTCGGTAGCCTCTGCGCCAGTATTGGGAAAGGACATGGTCGCTAGTCATACTCACAGATCAGCGATTGTTGAACCAACGTACGATATGAATCTTACCTGATGCTGGGTTGTGTCGTCGGTTGGTGGGCAAGAGGCTCGTTGACGGTTGGGAGAGAGTGGTCTCATATACTTTCCGCGCGCTTCTTTATTCTTCCTGCGGACGGGCAAGAATACAGCAAACAGCGCACGTTGCCCTTCACTGGGATGTCCGCAAGCCCGTCTTGATGTCGCGACATCAAGTTGCTAGTCACGGAACCAAAAATCCCTCAAGATCAACTTCACTTTCTAGAGATCAGTACATTCTTGGTCACCGAGTTGACGTCGGCAGAATGCCTGTTGATTGAAAAGTTCGGGGACCACTGCTTCGTTCCATGTACTTCTGTACATCTATCTTTGACGGCAGTCCAAACGCTGATGATGCTTCCAATCATCGCAATACTCAAAAGACTACCAAACTTCCCAAATGCGCCCATCGCCAATGCAACGTCAAAGTAGACTCAATCACGCCACCAGCCCTTCTTCATCAACTCAGCCTTGGCCATGCCGGTCCACTTCTTACTGTCCTCATAGAGAGACAACAATGCTTCGCTGTCCGAATCGGCAAGGGCACCCTGGAAATGTGCGTCCATGACTTTGTGGTCCTTATCCGTGTAACGAAGCACAACACTTGCTCTGGTCTGACCGTCCTCGTTGGTCGTAACGATCGCCATAGGTGGTTCTTGGTTGTCAGGAAATTCGTCATTGTCCAGAATGAGGTTCATGTGAATGAAGGTTTGAGCGTTAGCTGAGAAAATGTCAGCTTGGATTATCACGAGCAAGGTCATTATCTAGCGTAACTTACACAAGATTTGCGCGCGGAGAGAAGCAGCATCGAACTCGGGTTTGCTGGAACGCTTCAGGACAGCCTCGAGCATGGCACTGAGTCGTTCAGTGGCCCCTTGAACAGGTTCGGAAGAAGCCATGATTGCTTGTCTGTTCCACTACAACGAGTATTTGTTGACCAGGCATCAGAGCGTGGGTGATCTTACCTGACGTACCAGTGTGGTGTTTCTGGCGGTTAGGAAGCTTGTCGGGTGTTGAGAAGAACATTTGCTGTCATCTTGCTCTTATAATCTTTGCGCGTGCATTTGGACCTTTATACTGAATGTACAAAGCAAACGGCAAACAGTGTACGCCCACCGATTCTTTGTTGAGAGCGTGCTAAGGAGACGGCAAATGTTGCATATTTCTCCGACAATGCCGAGCTCATTGAGCCATCGATGATAGGTTTGCAAACGCATGTGAAGGCGTGTCGTTCTAAACCTTCTCTATAGGCATAGCCGCCAGACAACCATGTAGCGGCGAGAAGCCTTTCATCACCAAAAGGTCTGCAATGATCTCTTGGTCTCCGGCACCAGTATAAGCGATCAAGATGGCCTCATAGTCTCATCGGTCCGTCTGTTTCGACCATTTCCCAAGTTTGGACTCCAGTCACTTTAGAACAGATCTTCTAGTATGAAGATCTCCCTCACGTTAGGAGGGTTAACAACTCCCATCTTCGGCCTCTTCTCCCAGGTGATATGTTCTTCAGCGGTCCTGGCTCGAATCTGCTCGACAACGTCAAAGAGATCCCCAAGAACTCCTGCGCTAATTTGCAGCCGTGTAACAGAGCGGTCTCGTTCATCCGTAAGCCTTGATTGCGCGTCGATCAACTCGACATCCAGGAAGATCTCGCCCTGCAGTGGAAGACTTGCGAGCTTCATGTGCCGCCACGCCACATCGTGCGGTGCGAAGCGACGGATCTGTTCCTCGTTCGGTCTGGGTCGACCAGCTGTGGCAAGGTCGATCGAGAGTTGATTCAAGGTGGCACCGACGTGACCGGGCCAGAAAGCATCGATCGTCCTGATGGGAGGGATAGTATTTGGGAGTCGCGATGTAAGCCATCGTATTGACGCCAAATCCTCTTTCCGTACATAAGGATCCGTCTCGCCGATGTGCGTTCGTTGCATGCGCTCTTGTATCCCAACAGAGCTTCTAATGGCTTGCTGGAAAGTCCTGTTCACCCGCTGAAGAACATACAGCTGGAGTCCAGGGAGAGAGTTGAGGTGGCCCAGATGTAATAGTATGCATTCCAGCAACTCTGGTATGGCGAAAACCTGTTGGCATGGCTCCAGTAATTCAACGTGTTGGTTCATGATTTTTCCAGTGGCAAGTCATCGAGGTTACTGTCAATAATTTCGACTTAATGTTGAACGCACGTGAGGAACTTTGTTCCGTGTTCCTGCATGACATCAAACCCTGACGATCTCGTCGTTCGTCCTCCACATGCCGCTGTGGAAGACCCGCAATTTTCGAAAGTATCTCCTAGTCCATGTCTCTACGAATTCCGTAACCTCGGTAGAGTGTTGCAAGACTGGTATGAATGCTGGCATCTAGTAAAATCATGTCTACGAAGACCAAGGGATTGTGTGTAGTTCGGGACTCACGAATACGGTGTGCATGATCAGACGCTAGGACCATGCGAGCCGTTACTGTTTTACTACATAAGTTTGCACTCGGACTGCGACGTTCCTCGATTTCTGGCTTCTGTCAACAGAAGGATCGACATGTTGAAGAAGAAATACGAGAACTGGGAAAGAACGATAGAAACGTTCGTACAACAGTGTAAATTGACTGAGCAGCCATACAGGCCAAACCAGACCAACTCCAATAAATGCCATCAACATTCTGAGCACAAACTTATGACCGCCGACTGTAAGCGCGCCAATAGCAGACCGAGCACGCCATATCGGGCTTGCAAGACGTGCATGATAGATGTACACAACGGCGCCGCCCAGGTTTCACAACCCTTCCTTTTCCGTGCGGTTCCTTACATGTACTTTACTGCTCAAAACACTCGATTTATAAACTATATCGGTATATATATCCAACAAATCCCGCTCGAAGACGCGAAACGAAAAACATGCTACAAAGTCTCCAAAGATCAATAACACAAGGGCGTAACGCTTCAAGCGCTATGAATCGCAAGAAAACAAACAACAGAGCGCTGCAAAGCTGAGAGGATCCGAATCCGACAACAACAAGAAAGCAGAATCCGACCTCGCTCGCTCAAAACGCTGGCAACTGCGACATTCCGTCGCCTCAGAAAGTCCCGTACTCGGACTCATCTTCCGCAATCGACTGTAAGATGCTCGCCGTCTCCGCATCCTCCACTGCATGCTCCTTCATCACCTTACGGCCCTGGACGATCACATAAAGAACCAAAATGGTGCCGATAATGACCGCAACACCGGCCAAAAGCGTGTTCAGAGGCAGCGGGTTGTCGTGGAACATTTCGTGGCTCATCGCGTCGATGGCCGGCTGGAAGAGGTTCACGAGCCCACTGAAGCAGATGATGGTGCCGTACACGCGGCCGAAAGTCGCGAAGCCGAACACCTTGGCGGCGTAATCGCTCATGGCGGAATAGTACAGCGGGCGCAGCAAGCAGAAGAGGATGACGTTGATGTATCCGGCCCACATGAACGGAAGAGAGCCGAAGACGCCGATTGTGCTGATGAAACCGACGAGGATGGCCAGCAGAGTCGCAGTGCTGACGCTGTCGAGCAAGATGCCGATGACAGGAGTAGCGAGAACACCGCCCAGCGGAAGCGCAACGTCAAAGAAGGAGTTCATCTGGATCGAAGCACTTTCGGAGCCGAGCATGTAATCGTACTGGCTGCGGATGGTCGCGATGAAGTAGTTCATGCGCAGCATTTGGAGAACAGTCAGGCCAGTCATCAGGATGAACCACGGAGTCAACATCTGCTGCACGGCGGGCTTGCCGTGGAGAGCACCCCAAACGCCAGACGTCTGCAAAGCGGCCGCCTCATGCTCTTCTCGGCGAGCACGCTCTTTCCTGTCACCAATGAGCTTGTTCAGCTCGTCAACTTTGGACTCGCGATGTTCGCGACGGCCTCTACGCAAGCGTCTGACTTCGTCGTCGCTGAGTTCTTCGTCTGAAGAGTGAACCTGTCCGGCGTCAGCAAGGGCACATCTCATCCGCGGTCGACAAGGGTACTTACATCTTGGAACACGTTCTCCGCCTTTTCAAGCTTCTGCTCGAGCTCCGGCATGGTCTTGTAGTTGTCAGGACTCATGATCGTGAACTGCGCAACGAAGATCAGCACCGGAACCGCGAGGTACCCGAAGAAGAACTTCTGGGGTGTGAAAGCGCCGTTCGAGCTCTGGTAAGCAAGTCTGTAGAAGAGGAACACGGCTGCCGAAGCATCGAACGCGCCTGTCACTGTTGCAACGATGGTTCCTGAGTACTTAGGGAATGCATTGGCAATCTGGAACGAAGGCAGGAAGATGAAAGTGCCTCCCAGGGCTAGCATGACATTGGCCACGACGAACCCGTCGAACTCTGGCAATTTGAAGGCGTAACCCATCAGCAGCGCGCCGGCCGCGAGAAACGCACTACCGAGGACTGCGCATACGCGTGGTCCATAGCGATCCAAACAATATCCTACGGGCAGTGCAGAAACATTGCAGGTCGTGGACGCAATGGCAAAGAAGAAGTTGAGTCTGAAGAATTGTCAGCAGTATCCCGGCGCCCCGAAACTTCGAAACATACCTCAAGTCTTGCTCAAAGCACACCTCAACATCATCCATCAGCTCCTCCGGCGTGCAAAGCTCACGGTACACGCCGACGTCCACCAGCACCGGCTTCAACGCCGCAAAACCGAACACGATACCCGAGGCCAGCCAGCAAGCCAGCACGGTGAAAGCAACCTGTGCAACACGTTTGACCGTGCTGACCTTGTAAGCCGTAACGGTATGCAACGGGTGATGAGCGTGATGATGGTCCTGCTCGGGAGTCTCTTCCGTAGGATGGAAAGCATCATAGGAGATCACTCGGCGTACCGATCTGACAGTACCGCCATGATGGTCGAACTCACGATCCTGCCCGTCAATAGAAGTGACGCGATGGATGAGGGACATATGGCGTTAAGTGTTTCCGGTTTGTAAGACGCTCGACAGTCAGTGGCGATTGCTCGAGAGGATCCGGAGACGCGAAAGAACGTGAGCAGCAGAGGCGGCTAGGCTATCAATTAGTACTCGAGCGTCTGTTGAAGGCTCGCAAGGCGGTGGCAAGGAAGATTATGGAAGGCACAACATTCGCATACGCGTGACAGGTCGAACAGGGTGGGAAAAGCAGGTTTGACTTTGCAGGCGGACAGAGACAGCCGCCGTGAGACGGGCCCAGCATCGACCGATTCTAGTTTGCGGTTAGGGTTCGCGCTAATTTTTGATAGCGGACATGCCGCGAAGTGGACGGAGTTGCCGTTCCGGGCCTTGTTCCCTGTCCTTGCATGCCTTGTCATCGTCTGCATGTTTGCCTATACGTTGCTTCGATGGACAACGTCCATTGGAAAGATGATGATGCCATTGCTATATGTATCGTGACTGCGCGACCAGATCTGCACATGCTGAGCTTCGCTACGTCCGGATCCGCCTCCTGCGGTAAGACGGCTACACGATTGCTACGTGGGGAAATGAATCCTAGTCGATCGTTAGCGGATGCCGACGTCTGCCTTCATCACATGCCATTGACGCCGAGATCGCAGGGTAAGATTACCGTGCAGTCGCCGAGGGCGTTGTGCCACTCTGAAACGCGCATTCAACAATGCCATTGGAATTGTACACAAGATGTCAACCAAGTCTGCTCGAAATAATGGTGACGACAACAGCCGGAGATTTTCTCCCGTAAGCGAAGCCAGCGCCGATAAGAGCTATCAAACGTCCAGCGTACCAATCGAGCCCGGCAGAAAAGGAACCACCTCACCGCTTGTCAAAGTTTTGGCAGCTCTCACGCTGCAGCTGCATGAAGGGACAACATCACAGCATCACTGCCAAACATCAATACGTGCAACAAAAGATAAGCTCGTCATATTCGGCCAATTGATAATGCTGTCACTGCTACGCAACCTGCTGCACGCATTCTCGACACAATGCATACTCCCTGCCTTGAGCCTACCTCACGTAAGGCGTCATCCCCAGATCGCATCTTTGCTGCGCGCACCGCCGCCAACCATTGGCGGTGTTGTGATGGTGTAACTCCACGCTTCCTGGCCGTCGACAAACAAGCGATAGTGCAGGATGCTCTGCTCGCTTGTTGATGGATTAGAAATCGAAATCGCGCCGAACTTGCTGTTTCCGTCGGGTATGTACTTGATAAGCACGTCGCTGAGGTAATCTGCGGAAGTCGACGACTCCTTGTACGTGCGGATTGGCAGGTAGAACATGCTCAGCGGCGACGCGGAGAATTCATGGACGGTAGCGCTCAATGGCCAGCGCATGCGTTTCGTCTGCATCGGAAGGTGAGCGTAATTGTCTGCGTCTTTCGGGCGGAAAGGATTTTCCTGAGCAGGGTGTGCGGCAAGCCCGACAATCTCTTCCTTGCCATCAGGAGGCGGTGGGAATGCAGTTGCGGCAAATTCGTGACGATCGCCGGACAGCACGATGACACCGATTCCATCGCTGCGAAGCCCGACATCCCACATCGCTTCCAAAATGATCTGGCGCTCTCCGAGGTAGCCGCGCCATGTATCTTGGGAACCATACCACCAGTTCTTGGTGAAAGGTATGGAGCTGACAAGGATCTTCCAGCGAACACCGGAAGGCTCGGGCTGTTTGAGCCATGCAAGGAGATCCGCTAGTTGTGCTTTTCCTAACAGAGTCTTCGTAGGTTCGCCGCTGAAGGGATCAGAGCCATTGGTCTTGTCGTTTGGGGAACGGTATCGCCGTGTGTCGAGCATGAAGAATGAAGTTGGACCCTGAGTGAATGAGAACCAGCTCTCATCTTTTCGTACAGCAGGCGGGTTGACAGAGGTGTGGTAGTTGGAATACGGATCGTAAGCACTGTTGAAGACACCGGTGGTGTTGCCATCCCAATCATTCGCGACCTCGTGGTCATCGTAGACATGTATCCAGGGAAGATTCTTGGTAGCATCGTTCCAGTCTGGGCTCGCGTACATGCGGCGATACTCCTGTCTGTAGTCTTCGGCGGTCGTGCCTGGCCTGCGAGGAACGTCGATGTAGATGAAGTCGCCAAGGAAGACCATGAATTGCGCTTTCAGGCCTTTTACTGCTTCAGCGAAGAGGTTGAGTCCGGGGTTGCTCAACGGGTGCCTGAAGGGCACGTATGGGAAGTTGTTCTTGAGGCATGACGAATGGACGAAGGTGAAGGTCCCGGCATTCTCCACACGTTTAGAGATCTGCCCTGCTCTTGGCGGGGTCGTGAAGTGGCCAGAGTGATTATTAGAGAGTGCCCATTGGTATTTGGTGTCGGGTTTGAGCCCAGTCAAGGTGAAAGTGCCTGTGTAATCTGTGCTTTCGTCGAGCCAGTCTACCTGTCCCGAGGACTTCCAGGAGGTTTCGCTGGGAAGCACGCCACGCGCCAAGGGAGGGTCAACATTCCTGTACGAAGCAACAATGGGGTACCGGTTTGCATCAGGTTCACGAACCAAGACGCGTGCATCGTGATCAGAGACATAGCCTACACGAGCCATGGACAAGTCTCGAGCAGGGTGAAACACAACGCCACGGTATGTCAGATCTGCTGCCATGAGCACAAGCGCTAAGTTGATCAAGAAGGTCAAAGTAGTCCACGGCAAGCTTGCAGGACTCGGCAGACCGGCCACAAGAGTCTTGATCGCTTCGGCTCCTTTCTCTTCGATGACGATGGTTTCCTGGACGTCCAGTTCGGCAATTGGTTGATCTGCTGCGTTGACGTCTGCATAGCGAGGGTCGACATCTTCGAATGCTTCTTGTTCGTTGATTTCGCGCGTGATGATATCAATGTCGTCGGAAATGATTTCGTAGGGCGCGGTATGCGTGAGATTGTAGATAAATGCTGGTACATATAGGGCGAAGAGTGAAAAGATCAGTGCCGGAAAGTGCTAACAATGGTACATCAGTTCAGTCTCTTCTGGTAGATTTTCCAATGAGCGGACTGACATGGCCAGGAATCTAAGTGATAATCGTTAGCCGGGTTATCAAATTGGGCGCCTAAAAAATCATCCTGTAGCTCACCCATCTTAGAAATATGAAGGCAAACGCCCGCAGAGTAGTGGAACTCAGCGCTGTGATGTACTTGGCGACATGGTTCAAATCGCTTGTTGACATAGCGCGTTATCGCGTCGAGTCTGCGCTTAGAAAGTGGTGAATGTACGCCGCTTGCATACAGGTGTAATGGTTGATCAGATATAGAGGCATGTCCAACTCAGCGCGTCCGCAAGTGTTGTGATTGGAGTGGTTGGCGATGACGTTTTGGCGACGCCGCAAGGATGAACCCGCCGCAAAACAACCGATGGAGTGGAACGAGCTGCCACGGGGAAATTGCAAGCGTTGTGGGCATTTGTCCCTACGTCTCACATCAACTACAGTATACCTTCAACACTTCAAAGGCAGCTGCCATGATCTCTTCTGAGCTTTAACGCGTTTTTCATGCTGACATAATGGTGATCACTTTGCCACTGTGACAATAAAGAAAAGATCAGACATTCAATACACCTCAAACCGCCGACCCAGCCGTGAGGTAAAAAAAGACATGGTTGCTGTAGCCGAGCCCACCGACACGCCTTATTCGCAACCGCCGTCCTCTACGCCGCAATATATCCCCACCATATCGTCTGTGAAGATGGCTCAACCCAACCGAAATGGACTGAGAGGCGCTTAATTTGCGTGGTTCATGGCTTGACCAGGAGCAATGTAAGTGTGCTATATAGTCGTGCGTGCTCTACAGCAATGCGCAGAACATCATGTACCGCGACCCACTCTCATTTCATTAAATCATTGTTACTTACAGAATGTTTAAGTCCATCAGGTGGCAACGACAGTGTCTGTTCCCAAGCACATGCCTAGCAGGTCTTCTCTTTTTTCTCATCTTCTCTCACGATCAAGAGCGGGTCTCATTGAACCATTATCAAACATCCGCATCCATATCCACACCCACCAAGATTACTGAACTTGCATGCCACCAGTTACCCGGCGCGAACGAGACCGTGGTGATCCTCCGCACTGGATCTACAGAGATAGCAGACAAACTCCCAGTTCATCTGTCAACAACTCTCAAATGTTACCCGAACCATCTGATCTTCTCCGACCATGAGGAGACCTTCCATGGTAAGACCGTCATCGATGCTCTTGCATCCGTCAGTCCGGGCATCTTGGAAACCCACCCTGATTTTGAGCTCCATCGCCGCGGTAGGCGTTCAGGCAGAAGCACATTGGAAGCTTCCGAGCTGAGCGGCGTTGACAGCGAGATAGTCATGATGGCTGGCAAGACCGATAACCCTGGTTGGAAGCTCGACAAGTGGAAATTCCTGCCTATGGTTGAACGAACGTTCCACGAGTACCCGGACTCGAAGTGGTACGTCTTCGTCGAAGCAGACTCGTACATATTCTGGAGGTCAACGCTACAATATCTCAGCCAACTGGACCATACGAAGCACCATTACTCTGGCAGCGCAACGTACATCGGGGACGACCTCTTTGCCCACGGTGGCTCCGGCTTCTTTGTGTCACAGGCAGCTATGCGGACTTTTGTCAACTACTACACCACACATCAGAAGGAGATCGAAGACGCCACTGCCAAACACTGGGCAGGAGACTGTATCCTCGGTAATGTGTTCAAAGACGCTGCGTCAAATTCACCAACTCGTATCCCATATTTCAAGGACACTATCCTGGTACTGTGCCGTATGCGAAACCAAACGGCCGCTCAAGCGAGGGCGACCCAATGAGGGTATGGTGTTACCCTTCAGTCTCATATCATCATGTAACACCGAAGGTCATTGAGGACCTATGGGGTTTTGAACAGCAATGGTTTGCTTCCGACCAACGGGTGAGAACTTTACCGCTTTCAATAACAGCTTGATGTGATACTGATACGTCCACTCCAGAACGAGACCACCATCCTACGACACAAAGACGTCTTCCACTCCTACATTCTCCCCACAATGGCCGCACCTGACTCAGGCACGGGCTGGGACAACGAAAGCGAAGACGACAAAGGCGTGATGGGCTCAATCGATGATTGCAAGGCCAGGTGCGAAGGAGACATGCAATGCAAGCAGTACTCTCTCGACAGCGAAGGACGCTGCAAAACACGCAGAAGTCCTAGACTTGGCAAAGCAGCTGCTGGTGTTCAATCCGGATGGCTACCGGACCGCATGTCGAGGTTTGAGGAGCGAGATATGGCACCTTGTGGTAATGAGGGCTGGTTGCTGTAGGCTATTGGAGGGCGTGTATTTAGACTGTGTTGTGCATAGATTGTACATATACCATTGACCGGATTTGGAAGAACGTGCACACTCCGTAGAGGGCGGCAGTGCTGTGGTATCGTCGTATTTCCGGTCGGTTGGTCTTAACGCAGTTGCGAATCGCAAGCAAAGGCAAATCACTCAAGCGTCAATCTTCGTGTAAGCGACCTCAATCCGAAAGTATTGCCCAAGATCAGAGCCCGCTGACCAGAAATAAAACCTAGACCTTCTGTTACGTCCGCTTACTTGTGATCCAACCATTTGCCGCCCTCTCGTGTTGGTGAAATTGACACTTTATGTGTACAAGCACTCTTACACGCCGAGAGACGGTGCCGCAGTGGCGCAGCATTATATCGCGAGCCTGCTTACACGATCCATCAGAAAGACATCACCATGTCTCATCTACTCACGCTACCTACAGAACTGCTCATAGAGATCTTCGCTGTAAATGACATGATTCTCGATGCTTTGAACTTATCGGCGACAATTCGTTGTCTCAACGCAATCTGGCTCGAACACTATGAGCGGGTTATCATCGAGCGGATACCAAGACCTTCTCTTCCTGCTTACGATGAAGCCGTCCAAGTGGCCTTTCTAGAAACTCGACTAGAATCCCCAACGAATGATCCATCATCGCTCCGCACCTGCCTACCACTCCTCCTACGGAACGCTGATCTATGCGCCAGCGCGTGTCTGGCTTATTCGATTGCCCAAAAAGAGGCGATATCACCGCCTGCGTCGTACTACTTCCTGTGTCGAGCAGGGCTGGGGTTCATACACTATTAACTTAGTGACGACTTGTACTCAGAGCTTCGGACAATGTCCAGGGAGGCGTGATTGACGATGGGTCCTTTGAGGCGGACACCTTGGGCGACCAGGAGACACTACGGGACTACGCTTTTCATGTGTTGAGCGGGGCTCTGGACGATATCGATCAAGGTACTAATCGTCTGCCAGTCATGATGGAGGGATACGGTCAGTGGGACAACGATGTATTCTTCGAGTATATAGTCAATCCCAAGATCATGATGTGATCGAGATTGAGCACTACAGCTTTTGTTCGAAAGCGACCGCATCAACCATCGTCTATACACTTTTGTAAGAGCTGTCACACGTAGACTCATGATGATCCACAGCATTCCGGTAATTGCCGGTGCATGACTCCCGATTCTACCCACTTGTTTGTGATTGCTCCATTTGCCGCCCATCTTGTATCCTGAACTTCACTTTTATCTTGTACGCGCCCAGTATCTACTGCGCAACCATACGACTCAATGGGAACTGGTGCTTTGTGTGTCATGGGTGGCATCGACACGGCGAAGCTCATTTGAAGCTGTTGCCTTTCAGCACTGGACCTTCTCGTCTTCGCCCTGCTAGCACCACACCATCATATTTCCAAGATGCCTGCCCTACTTGCGCTGTCGACAGAGATACCCATCCAAGTCCTCGCCGCAAGTGACACGATACCAGACGCTTTGCGCCTCTCGGCAATCAGTCACCATCTCCGCGAAATATGGCATGAGCATTCGACTCAGATTACCGAGGCCATCTTGAGAGCGTCCATTCCCACTTATGAGAAAACCCTCGCTCTGGCAATCACGGAGACACAACTGCAGTCTTCTTCGGATGAGAAGCCATCACTTCGCGAGTACCTGCCGACACTTCTTCGAAATGCCGATTTGTGCGCGAGCGCATGCTTGGCCTATTTGGCTTCTTTCGAAAACGCGCCATCACCATCCACTTCTTACTCCTTCTTGCGACGGATTGGCCTTGGCTACGAGTACCACCAGATCACTCAGAGCAAGTTCCAGAGAAATGCTGATGATTCATGCTGGTATGAGTCGCTTTCTGCTGCTGGGTTGGGCATTGCCGAACAAATCCGGCAGGGTGTTTTACCTGAGGACTATGACCATGATTTCGATTTGTACAGAGAAACAGAAAGTAAGTGGGACTACTTGAACTATTGCATATGCAGTGGGGCAATTTGCGATATCGATCGTGGAACCAACTATCTTTCGATCACCATTCAGGGATTTGATATCTAAGGGCGAGTGCCTTGTCTAATGCTTTCTTCGGATACATCCACGCTTTATCGTCTATCTGCATCGGTGACGACTCTGGTGTTCGTTTCAAACGCAAAGGCGGTGCAGCCCCACTGTACTCCAGATGAAGTTAAATTGACAACAGTGTGGCCGCAAGGCCCACGCAACTATCAAGTCTTCTGGGAAAAGTGCGAGTATTACACGACCGTCTTGAAGCAAGCCTTGCACTCAAATCCTTCCCAATCATCAGCTAACCATCCCCACCCAACAGCAACGGCTGCAGCCCGGAAGCAACCCTCAACAAAACGAACTGGAAGCACGGCGGCAGCATCACCGACGCAAACGGCATCGAATACACAATCGATCCTACACGAATCCGACCGCCGCCTCCAGAAGCTCCATTCGGCACGTGTAAAGCCATCTAGGAGATCTTCCACCCGTATTGGCAAGTGACCGTTACAGGAGCCGGATCGCTACACACCGATCAAGGAGAGGCCCTCCACCATGAGTTTTTCAATTGTGGCCTGACTGCTTGGTGGACGTTCAAGTACTATAACGACCCCGCTGAGGACGGCACGGAATGGGAGGCTTATGGTACGCTGCCGCTGGTGTTTATACCACCCCATTGCGCGGCGAGAGCGGTAGAAAGGGCGGCTGGGTTCAATAATGAGGGGGAATGTTAAGAGCTCCGATGAGGCAGAGTCGTTATTCTGATGGGGCTGTATTCTTATACAAAAGCCCATAGAACTAAAATTATCAGAAATAAGAAGTATGACGACGACGGAACAATTATACAATTCACTACCACTTCTAGAAAATCCAGCTGAAAAACTCCTTGATTGCGTCGCTGGTCCCCATCGCTTGTGTTTCACTGAGCGCATTGCCATGTACGTCGAACGACTGCATCGTATCAACGAC
>Ga0265797_10004277_pt1 | contig 21978 bp, 15 predicted proteins | sample P2T30metagenome_FD_192433 | JGI IMG/M metagenome (GOLD analysis project Ga0265797, IMG submission 192433) | Plant litter microbial communities from East Loma Ridge, Irvine, California - P2 T30 | ecosystem: Environmental > Terrestrial > Plant litter > Unclassified | place: USA: California... | reverse complement strand
GTCAGTGGGGAAGATCAACACGTTTAGGCGCGATTCCGATGAGACATACCTGCAGATACGGCAACTTCTTTCCCTGCTCCAAGGTAATGGGGTAGGACACCTTCTCCGTCCGTACCGCGTCCTGGATCTCAGCAACAAGTCGGTTATACACGGCAGGCGAGCTTATGGTGTGTATGAGAATGGAGCGCATGGCGTTGGCGGTGCTCTCGCTTCCAGCGAGCAGGAGGAAAAGACCCTCAGATTGGCACTCTTCTTCTGTGAAGCCGCGAGCCATCAAACTCGCCAGAAAGTCCTTATGATTCTTACCACCATCGGGTGCAGCAAAGCGACGGCTGACCTGATCAGCTGCGAAACTAATCGGAAGTTAGCGAGAGTGCCCAAAAGAAGAGAAAGACGTAAACAACATGATCGTCAGGCAGATGCTTACCCCATGAGCGCCCCAAAACCCTTTTTATCACTGCTCTTTGGACCGATCAATCTGAGCACGAAAGGCGAGAATGCAATCTTGCGGATCCAACGTATGTCAGCCACTGTCGACATCCTCGGCCAAAGCTCGTCTACTGTGCCCAAGAATTCGTAGTGGTCTTTTTCGTCCTCGAGGTAGCCAACCGCTTTGCCGAAACCCATCCTTGTGATGACGTCCATGGTGAAGTATTTCGTTATGGCCGCTAGATCCAGCAGAGGCTGGCCCTTTCCTGGCGAAGTCACCACATAGCGGTTTCGGAGAACGCTGATAAGCGTCTTGACCTGGTCGTCGATCAAAGCCTCGAGACCTTGAGTTTCGCGCCCGTTGTATGCGGCCATGGACCTCATTTTTGCCTTCTTATGCTCTGCCGGATCGGTAGTCGTGAACAAGTTACCATGATACGGGTTGAACCGGCCAGCTTCATACCAATCGCTGCGAGGGTAATGGTTGCGCGCCGCCGAGATGATGCGCAGGATGTTGGGGTCATCCGTGACGACTTCGTTGGGCCCGACGCGCACGAGAGGACCGTGTTTGGTGTGCAAGTCGCGGAGTACCCAGTATTGACGGCCGCTGTATGTGGTGCGTCCTATCCAGAAATAGGAGAATGGCGCGGTGAAGTGCGCGCTGGGAATGTGACGGAGGCGCCACCATGCTCGGATGAAGCTCTGCACTACCCAGAGGGCGGCGAAGGCTAGGGCGATGGCGTATATTGACTGTTTGCTGAGAGAGATGTCTGATAGCCCGTATCGAAGCTGCATCTTTTAGATCTGATCAGCCTTGTTCTTTCTCGTGGCAGCAGTGAAAGTAATTCGACATACCTTGGGTGGTTCTGCTGGCATGGCTTGTAAGCTCTAGGAATGATTCCGTGTGGTTGTCTCTACAGGCTCTTCTTCTTCCAGCGAAAGGTACAAAAGATGGTAAGGTGAGCAATTTGGTGAGGCCCAGCCTACTCCGGGTCAAAGCCACGTGCGTGTGGAGTGTACTCAAGTGATAGACGATGGAGCATTTCAATTACCCCGGAGCCTTCCCTAGGTAATACGGTTCGGTGTATACCAAAATCTACGAGCATCAGCCAAAATGCCGGGGCTTTTTTTTTTCGAATGCATCCATCTTGAAGAGCATTGAAAGCCCTTTCCCACATGAAACCAAAGTTGGACGGGTCTCTGTTTGCATCATGCGAAGGCGAAGAATTAATGAGCCGGCAGCCGCTTGTAAGGCTACAAATTCCACATGTACATCCATCTACTATCTACGACATTTGCGCCTAAGCTGACCTGTCAGCTGGAAATTGCATCTATATCACCGAAGCGTTAATGTCAGGCAAATGTACCGAGTACCACATGATCGGAGGCCAATCAGAACCCGTAATACACATATAATAAAAGCTTTGATGTTTAGGTATTTGGAAGTATCTGCTCTAAATATCATGAGGTGCTACCAGCGCAACCATTGAACTCCTCTTATCTACCTTCTCCTAGACGTGGTGCTGGCGTCTCTTGAATCGCAAGCCTTTTCTTTGTCTAAAAGGCACCTCTCATTTCCAACATTCCAAACATCTGTTGCGCTGCCGCTCCAGTCTCCGCCGCCGCCGACCGCAGTCCCCCCAAAAGCGTGCTCTTCGTCTCCATGTTGAACATTGACAACTCTCGTGCTGTCTGCACCACTCGTCTGAGGCGGAGTTTGACCAATGCCTCAGAACACGACTGAGACATGTCTTTACTCAACGTCAAGCCGCTGATTGTCAGGTATGTCGTTTGGCCGTTGGGCGCGCTGACTGTTGTTGCCTCGCGCATATAGGCTTCTAGATGCTCAATCACCCAGCTCATGGCAGTGCAAAGCATCATGCTCGTGTATATTGAGCCGAGAGAGCAGTGGGCGCATCCGGTGATTGCTTCTTTGGTCTGGCTGAGCTGTTGCTCAACAGCGAAAACAACGTCTAGTGGAACTGCTGTCGCACGCCGCAGACTGACAGAATACATGAGTTGGCTGATTTGAGTGGAGCATTTGCAATCCACATTCTTTGAAAGGTCGAAGATGAAATTTGAAGCAGCTGGAGAGGAGGAGTTGGAATCTTTGCTGAAGTCTGCTGGGGGTAAAAGAGAAGTTTGGTCGTCCTGAAATAGGTTTTGTCGGCTCGTATGGCTCAGGGGCGGTGATGGCTTCTGTCCTGGTCCCCCAGTACCGTTACCAAGGTCGAAGTCCATACCACTGAGCATGGTCTGGCCTGACGACATATTCCACATCTGCGGCATGGCGCCTGGGTGATGGCTATTCGTTGCGTTGATGTCGATTCCACTCTCGCCCCACTCCCATAGCGAAAGACTCTCCATCGGTTCAAAGTCAACTCCGTCGCCACTGTGTGATAGTTCCATCGGTATGTTGGTGAACGACTCCATCAAGTCCATTCCTGGAGACCTCATAAGCATACGCCCGTCCCCTCCGTCGCTTGTTTCTCTCGAGATCTGCTGGGGGGTGTTCCGTGTCGAATCGTGGCGCTTCTTTGTCGAAAACAGCGAGTCCATGGAAGATGAAGAGGGTGTCAGCGGCGCTGTTCCACGCCTTTTTCGTAACCCATTGGCACTGGCATCCTGCCCATACGACCCGACGTCATCTGAGACTATAGATGTTTGACGCCGCCTTCCCGGGCGGCGTGCGACGCTGTAGTTGCAGTCTTGTTGGCAGCCACGGTCTACGCAACGTTGGCAAACTGGCTTTTCGCGACTGCATTTGAGCTTCGATAGAGTACAGATGTCGCAAGAGTTGCGCAGCCGGCGGGTTCCCGGACGCGTTGGATCCATGTTCGTGGCTTCGCGAAGAGAATAGAGATATGTCGGTTGTGTGGAAGTTGAAAATTGACCTTGAACAGATGAACGTGAAAGACTTGGAATGAGAGTGTGGTGGTGTTGACAGTGCGATAATCCCGAGCTTATGTGATGCTATCTGATACAGATGTAGATGTTCACTGTTGATAAATTGGCAGGGGACTACTATTAACCGGTGTCGTAATTGTACACTCCTGGGGATCCATGGTCGACCAGAAGTATGAACAAGCTTCGTACCATCGTAGGAGAATCGACAACCCAGAAATTGAGTTTTCGCATTCGGTGCGGATGCTATGACTGTGAGTGCCTTACAACGGCGGATGAGCTGTCTTCAAACGTTTACAGCGGCATTCGTTACCGGCCACCAAGTTCTGGTAATAAATGTGATGCAATGTTGACGTCCCGTCTCCGCGATGGCACGCCGTGCAAGTAAAAGCCACACATCGTCGCGCGTGTTAGGTATCTACTACCCTGTCTGGACAAGCAGCGCCGTTGAGGCAGGCCTGTCTTGAGGCCTGACGGGGCCCAGAGTTTTGTGTCCTCATCTATTATGCAGATCAAGGGCGCAGACATAGACTGTGCGCGTTGAAGTGGCTGACACAGTGACACTTCAGCCTCGCTTCTGGGAGTTTCCGTCGATCATCGCACGCCCACGGACAGTTAACTAAGGGGAAGTTGGGCTAGTGTACTTGTACGGCGTACCTTGTTCTGTGATTGCGTATTCCTACTTCGTACCCATCGCTGAGACAATTCCTTCCGACTTGACAGAGAAGCACTCCGATGACGTCGAAGAACCCCAGTCATAAGCTGAGGCGCCACTCCGAATGCTTGTATGAACGTTGGTGTATGTTGACCAGGGTACTCATGACGGCGAAAGGTCGGGACACGCTGTTGCTTCGCTAGTGTCAGCCACCCGGTTCTGCACACAGCATTCAGTGAGGGTGGAGTCGGCCCGGTGCCGACAAGCCTCCCACTTCTAAGGTTGCCAACGCGCAAGCTGCTTTACGCCAACCTTTCCTTCACGCAAGGTGTTGCATGAGACACCAACCTTCTAACAAGTAATTTGATCGTGATAAGTCGCAAGTTCAATCGTCGCGGGTAGTGGTTGTGAAACGGTAGTCGGGGGGCAGCCTCGGAATCGAACTTACGAACGGGTAAGGCTGGCACTCCCTTGTAATGACAACAACAGACTTCGTGCATCGCACATATCTTGGCCCTACCAGCACCACGGACGGGGGTCTGGTCACAGCTCCCTTGCCCATCTCAATTACGAGGTCGCGCATGGGTCTTGTTAGTGTCTGCTCTTGATGGCGGGTAGATGCCGAAACACTGGCGTATTCTTAGCTACTCGTTGTCTCTGTGCCTGGAAGCGTTGGAAGTAGGTATCCGGTCGCGATCGAGGCTGTGGTCAAAGTGAATGAACCTTATGAAGTGAAGAAATCGCTGCGCCCCTTTTCGCTGTGCTCGGCGACAGACGCAGGAGTTTACAGTACTGAGCCCCTTAAGGCCTCAACGTGGCGCGTTCGGTGCGCGCGGCAAACTGAGTTGTGGGTCTGAGATCGGCGCTAGAGCTTAGTGTCCATGACGTCGTGGTTCAGTAGGCTGGCACCCGGTCGCCAAACAAGCCTGTACTTACGAACTTGCTCTTGCGGAAGGCTTTTGTGATCTTATTCGTGAACTAAAGGTTCTTGACAGATAGACCTCTAAAGAACCACAGGGTCTTTTCATTAGTATCCGGGACATTCTTATCCCTTTATTATACTCGTGAAGAGAACATTTACCGAAAGAAACAGTTTCGTTGTTCTGCGCTCTGCACGGTAAATTCGGTAAGAAGTGAGTTTGGGCGATCTGCTTGGAGACCTCGGGATGCCTTAGCCCATCTCCCGCAGGACCCACACCCACAACTACCGCATTGCTTTCGATAGCCTGGAACATCAGCTACGACTCCCCGCGTTGCTGCATGCTGGGCATCAACAGTCCTCTGAACGCCGCTAGGTGAGGTTCACAGGCAACTGAGCCGACCTCGGGACGAATTGTATGTTTCATGAACGACCCACCGGTCTCTGATACTCTAGGGCTGTATTTATGCACGAAACCAAACAGTATTTATTCCGCGGTGGATCGGAGCAATGTAAGCTCGGAGAGAAATGAGAGATTGATGTACAGTATAACAGCATCGCGTTTGGCTGATGTATCCATATGTACCAACCTGCAAGTCACTCATCCTCTTCCTGAATGACCTTATATTTCTTGCAACTGTGAATATGGATATCAGGGTACGGCGTTCATTAACCAGGTGCATTGCTTCAAATTTGCTTACTTCATATATAGGGCCCTCTATCAAGCGACCAGACTAGGCAGTGCATGTGTTGGAGATCCTCGACCAACACTGAATGCTTCCTCAAAGATCCAATCGGCATCGAAATACACGATCCCGCTGCAGAGTACAATACACTAGAGAAGGTTTTGGAGCTCGACCAGAAACTATCAAATCTGTATAGTGCGATGATGGAGTGCAGCACATGTTCTTCAGACCCCATGCGCGCTATGGCTCTTTTGCAAGAGCTGGACATTCTTTGCACACTATACGTCGCGGCGCAAGCAAAATACGCGACAACAGACTGCCAAATCAAGAGAGGCAACAGTGACGGCCGTGTAGAGTTAGGAGACAGCAAGTTTCAAGTAGGCCGGTTCGTGTTGGACAGTGAGGAATCTAAGGCAATAGGCCGCATTATCGTAAAACAGGGGTTGGATCATCTCCAGAAGAAGCTGCTGATAGTGCAAGCGGAGCAAAAGCGGGTCAACTCTGGCTCAATGAACGACGAAATCGGGGAGAAGGTGCGGGCGATACTATCGAAAGTCTGGGAGGCTTCCGCGTATGGATGTTTGTAGGCGACAATAGAGGCAATTCCCATCATCAGCGTCATGCACTTCATGAATCTAGATCTCTCAGGGCTTTGTAACGATCCATCGATATAAAGGCCAGCCACACCACGTGGGAACCAGCATGGAGCATGGAAGAGGACGCCAGGGCTGGCTGGCGTTAGAAACGTGGCAGCCTACAACAGTGATTGACAGCGCATCATTGGATTATACCGAGTTTGCGAAACGGCTTTTCGGCCCTTAGCATCGGGTCGATGCGGGACATTCTACGAGCCGGCCTACGTCTCAAGTGATCGGTGATGCAGGTACACTTAAGTCCCCCACTCCCGCATGGCTTCAAGGGTACCTAGGTAAATCTACAACACAATCAACATGCCGTCTACCGTTCCTCTCTACGAACTATGCGTACCCCCACTGCGGAAAGCGATGCAGAACCACTTGGTCGTTTTGAAGAAGGGTGAACAGTGGTGCGATGAGAACGGATATCCGCACTCGAAAGTCCTCAGTGCTAGACTTGCACCGGATATGCATGTACGTATCTTGCTCACCTCCCTCTTCGAAGACGAGAGTAATAGCTAAAGAATCCTTCTCGCAGCCACTCGCACTTCAAATCTTCTTCCAAGTTACCACTGCGACGAAAGCGCTTGAGCGTCTTGGTAGTATGGAAGTACCCACGTTCGGGTTCGATGCGGCCTCCTTCCAAGATCTATACACGCAGATTGAGCAGGCCTTGGGATGCTTCGAGAAGGCGAAACCCGAGGCGTTCGCTGGGAAAGAGGACATGCCCGTCACGATCGACGTGCCAAACATGTGGCATTTCGAATTGAACGGCTTGACTTACTTGCAAGAGTTTGTTCTACCGAACTTGTAAGTGGTCTTGAGTCTCTTGAATACATGACTGGGTTGCTAACAGATTTGATAGCTTCTTCCACAACGTGACGGCTTACGGAATCATTCGAAATGTCGGGGTACCGATAGGGAAACTACATTATCTTTCGGGTGAAGACCGACTCATCGGAGCATGATCGCACTGCCAGCTCGATCATGAGGGAAACCGAATACCCTGAAGCGTACATTGATGCTAGATCTTTCGAGTCGATTGTCTTTTTCTATGGTAATCTGCGCACCTGTTCGGGCCGGACATGGGCGAAGACAGTATAGTCAGCATGCAGACATGTCACGTATCCTAGATGTAGAAGGCGCAATAGGCACCAACAATGGAAAGTAAGGCGCGCAGTTACCCCGCTAGTCCTCTCTCGATTACCTCCCACCTCACAACACCATCACCCGCAAACCCAAGATGTTCGACAAACTCCGCGGAAAGTCCCCATCCGGGCATTCCAAAGGCGACTCTACCGATTCCACCAAAGACACTTCATCATTCGCACCCCCACCACCCGCCTACACAGCACCTTCCTCATCAGCATCACAACCCGCATTAAGCCACCCCGTACAAACACGCTTCGCATCACTATCGCTTCACAAAGAAGACCGCCTCCGCTTCCTGCGCTTCCCCGAGCCCATCATCTCCAAGTGTCGCGCAACAGTTCTATCGACCTGGCCGCTAGGCATCAGCAAAGAGCAACCCTATGCAAACAGCCACGAGTTCAAGTTGAACGGCTACCCATGGCGCGGCTACGGCAAAGAAGGCGTTGAAGCACGACGCCTGATGAACGGCGTACTAGCAACACTGCATGCATCAGGCTGGCTCTTGACACTCAACACCGATATTAGTAAGAGTGCAATGGACAAAGATACTTTACTCTTCCGATTCCAGAACCCAATACCTGTGCATCACGAATGGTGCGTTGTAGCCTTCAGTCGCCAAGACCGACTTCGCTTCATCGACGCCCCAGCTTCGTTGTACGAAGCCTTCCCGGCTCGTGTGGGTGCGAATTGGATCTCGGAGTCCGGGTTGAAAGAGCAAGGGGTGTGGGAGTACAAGCTCAGGGGCTATCCGTGGCAGGCTAGTGGGGAGGAGACGATGCGAGTGAGGGAGTTGTTGATTGTGTTGGTCGAGTTGTTGGAGGAGGAGGGGTGGAGTGTGTATGCTAGTATTGATCAGAAGAGTAGTGGGGGGCAGGGTGTTAGTGAGACAGATACTTGGCATTGTTGTAGGGTAAAGGGGTGGGAGAAGGGTATGCCGGTTTATATGAGGTGAGGAGGATAGGTATGTGGTCAAGACCTTCCAGGTCGATGCACAGGATTTGTGCTGGTAGCATGTACTATTGAAGTCTGTATTGCTTGATGTAATGGACCTAAATACTCAAACGCCGTCTATGCAAGTTTTCAATTGGGTATACATGAATGTTACAAGCTAATCACTGAGCCCTTTCATACTCAAGAGAGAGGGCTGCCAATCTCCTTCTTCACCCAATTTTCTAATCCGCCGAGAGCGATGATCTCTTGCACGTTGGGAGGTAGCTCGCCGACCTTGACGTTCCACTTGGCGCCATTTGGTCCTTCTTGTACAGAGACGGTACTCCTGCGAACATCCCATTCCAGGGTCCAGCCAGTGCGGCGGGTTAGTTGCTTGGCTTGACTTGGCTGAGCAGCAGCGGCGGGAGGTGGCGAATCGAGCGACTCGCTGTTATTGGAAGGCTCCTTAATAGCCTGTTGTGAGGATGTCGCATCCTTGGAAGAGAAGACCTCGCGGAGACGGTTGGCTAGCTTGGGTACCTCGACACCCATCAAAGCATTGTTGATGCTGTTTCGGCTGAAGATGTTACCAAAGCTACCAGAGACGACTAGCGGGATGCCCTTGGCCAGGATAGCAGTTGCGGCCTGCTCACGGCTGCTACCGCAACCGAAGTTGAAACCGGATACGAGTACGTCGCCGGCCTTGGCAATCTGCCCAAAGCTGGGGTCGTAGTTCTCCATGCACACTTCCGCCATCTTCTCGCGGGTAACGTCGTCTTGGTATGTGTATTTACCGGGGTAGATACCGTCAGTGTTGATGTTGTCTGCATCGCAGAAGACAATCTCACCGCTAATCTTCTCAGGGAAGCCGGGGAGGATCTCGGTCAGCGTCTCGGCTTCCGATCCTGGTGCTGCAGGCGGGTTGACAGATTGTGTCTCGGGCTCAGCGTTGCCGAACGTGTCGATGGCAGCCTCAGCGTCCTTGATGGCCTTCTCAAGCATGTCCTCGATTGTCATCATGCGTTCTTCTTCAGGAACACCATCGCCTTCTCCACGTCGAACACCTTGGTAGCCTTCAGGAGCCTCGTACCATCCCGGGCCAGAAATTATGCCCGACAGGGCACTTGCAGCAACTACTTCAGGGCTAGCAAGGTAAGCCTTGGCGTCAGGCGACCCCATACGACCCTTGAAGTTGCGATTACTGGCGCTGATACCAACCTCACCAGGTTCGAGAAGACCCGTACCAAGTCCGATGCAGGGGCCGCAACCGGAAGGTAATGGTTGCGCGCCAGCTTCCAAAAGCGCCTGCCAGTCACCAGCCTCTTCCGCGGCTTTTTGTTCAGGAATCGACGCGGCAGCAATGTAGAAGTTGACATGGTCAGGGATCTTGGGAATCTTGCCGCCATTCAGAACGGCGGCATCCTTGAAGACGTTGGCAGCGGCAGCAATATCGGAAGCGCGGGAGTTGGTGCAGGATACGAGGTAAGCCTTATTGATGGGGATGTTTTGGCTCTGGAGCTCGAGCAGTGGGGTGGCCACCTTCACGGAGTTGGGACCGGAGACATAGGGTGACAGAGTTGACAGGTCAAGGAAGAGCTCCTTGGCGTATACCGCTCCCTTGTCCGCAGCCAACGCAGGCTTGAAGATGTGACCCATCTTCTCACCAACGATACCAGTAGCAGTGAACAGCTTATCAATACGTTCGTGGACAAACTGTTGTTGATGATGGTCCTTGGCCTGTCCTTCTCCCATAGCTGCCAGAGTGGCCCTTGCGCGAAGCCAGCCGTGCAGGGTAGAGTCGATAGGGAACAGACCCGTAAGCGCACCCCATTCGGTTGTCATGTTCGCGATAGTGAGGCGATCGTCGATGGGGATGCTGCCCAGGGTCTCGTCAGTGCCGGTGAACTCGATGGCGTGATTGAGCACTTCGTCCTTGTTGAAGAGGCCAGCCAGAGCAACGATGACATCTTTTCCAGTCACACCCTGGGGCATTTTGCCATTCAGTGTGACTTTGGCCACGGGCGGAATCTGCCACCAGGTCTTGCCCGTTGCCCAGATACTCGCGGCATCTGTGCGCACGACAGGTGTACCCAAGCATCCAATGCCGCCGTACATGTTGGAGTGGCTGTCAGAAGCTACCGCGAGTGTTCCCGGCCAGGCGTAGCCCTCCTCTACCATGATCTGGTGGCCAATGCCTCTGCCAGCGGGGTAGAAGACGACGTCCTGCTTCTGTGCGAATTCCTCGATCTGGCTGTACTTCTTCAAGTTCTTCTCCGTCTTGTTTTGTACATCGTGGTCGAGCGTCATGACGATTTGGTTGGGGTCGTTGATCTTGGTGGCTCCGATGCCCATGAACTTGAGCGCCACAGGCCACGAGTTGTCGTGTGTCATGCATTTGTGCGGTTGCAATGTCACGTAGTCGCCCGACCTGAGGACTTTGCCCTGCGCAACTCCGACGGCATGGCGCTGCACAATCTTCTCGGTGAGAGTCTGGGGTGTTGCGGGCGTCTCATTGAGCGAAGAGAGGAAGCTCGCCGCCGGGCTCTCCTTCATCGAGGGAAAGACATCATGGGCATCGCGACGGACGGCGGTCGTGGCAAAGGTTCGGGGTGCGAAACACGGTCGAGGCGAAAGCGAGGCGGCACGAAGAGCAAGACTTGCCCGGGGCTGCATTTGACATTAGAGGATACATGGCCGGCGATGACATTCCCGACATACTGCTAGTTGCCTGCGACCCAGGAGCCGGGCTGCCCGTAGCGACATGGCCATTGCTGTGGTGGTGCTTGAGCTGGCAGCAATGTGGTGTTTGCAGCAGACGGCAGTGATGCGCATCCCCAGACCAAAATTCGCGACCCACCCGCGCACCGAAACCGGCGTCAGCGGACTTGCGGCGCCTGCCATTGGGCGCAGCCGGACACCTGCAATGACTTCGCATAATGCTAACAACTCCCACGCGGGGACATGTAGCATCCGGGGCAAGCCATATTTGAGTACTCTGCATGAGGGAGCCACCATGTCCACGCCTACCTAGGTAGATGTTGCATGCTAGCCCGAGATCGGAAGCAGCTTTTGGTAAGAGGTTGGCATTGGAGTCATCCGTATGACGCGACGTGAGAAGACTTGCACCAGACAAACCGCCCCTCTTTGATCACTTTCTCCCAAGCATCTCCGACTAACTCTGCACACCCACTACTAATCTCCAAGCCCGTCGTCACCATGGTCAACCGTTCCGACGTCAACTACTTCGGCGCTGGCCCCGCACCCCTGCCCACCGAGGTCCTCGAGAAGGCATCGCAGGTGCTTCTAAACTACAAAGACAAGGGCATTGGTCTCTGCGAAATCTCCCATCGCTCGCCAGAAGCCAACGAGATTCTTGCCGACACCAAGAAGGCGCTGAGCGACTTGCTCGAGATCCCGGACGACTACGAGATCCTCTTCCTCCAGAGCGGCGGCAGCGGCGAGTTCAGTGCGACCGTATACAACCTCGTCTCGATATGGGTCGAGAAGAAGCGCGCCAAGATCGCGGAAGAGGTGGGCGACAACAAGGATGAGGTGATGAAGAGGCTGCGCAAGGTCGTCGACGAGGAGCTCAAACTCGACTACCTCGTCACCGGTTCCTGGTCGCTCAAGGCATCACAAGAGGCAGCGCGTCTTGTAGGAGCCAAGCACGTCAACGTGGCCACCGACTCGCGCAAGATCAACGACGGCAAATTTGGCAAGATCGCTTCGGAAGACCAGTGGAGCCTGACTCCGCGTTCCAAGGGCGGGCCAGCCTTCGTGTACTTTTGCGACAACGAGACCGTCGACGGAGTCGAGTTCCCGTCTTTCCCTCAGAGCCTTGAGGGCGACGATGCACCCCTGGTCTGCGCCGACATGTCGTCAAACTTCATTTCCCGGAAGGTTGATGTGCGCAAGTACGCCATCATCTTTGGCGGCGCCCAGAAGAACATTGGCAACACGGGTATCGCAATCGTCATCATGCGGAAGTCGCTCCTTCCGCCACACTCAACACCCGCCTCGCCCGACCTGATGAGAGAGCTCAACCTATCAGTTGGCCCCATTGTGCTCGACTACCCCACCATCGCGAAAAACAACTCGCTTTACAACACACTGCCCATCTTCGATGTCTGGGTGGCTGGCCAAGTCATGTCCGGACTCGTCAGCTCCTATGGTGCCAAGCGCATTGGTGGTCAAGAGGATGTCTCCAACGAGAAGGCGCGGCTTATCTACGATATGCTTGAGAAGTACTCCAATGTCTACCAGGTAGTGCCAGACAAGTCTGTACGCAGTAGAATGAACATATGCTTCCGCGTCAACGGTGGAGATGCGGACAAAGAGAAGGCCTTCCTTGCAGGCGCAGAGAAGAAGGGCCTGCTAGGTCTGAAAGGACACCGCAGCGTAGGCGGCATCCGTGCCAGTAATTGTAAGTGGCCCTATAACTCCCGTCTTATTGATCCCGCTGTCAGACATGGTTCGAGTCGTGCCTTCACAAGGCATGCTTGGGTACGCGGCTTCTGGCCGACCTGGCCCGAATGTACTCGATCTAGGATACGACCTGGGGAAAAGCCCCATCCGTGACTCAGGCTAACTTCTTTCGTGCTCTAGACAATGCCGTCTCGCTAGATGGCACCAAGCTACTCGTCTCGTACCTTGAAGAGTTTGCAAAGTCGGCTTGAGTCAGGCCTTGCGCAGCACTGTGTATCAGTCCCATTCAAGGGAAAAGTTGAACACCGTGGAGCCTTCATCAACGCTGCGTTTTCTTGTCTGCTTATTCCTGGCTTATTGTAGGTTGCAGGCTGCAGGCCTGTTCAATGCCCTCCAAAAATTAATACCCTCCTGTCACGACCGTGTCATTCAACAAGACACCTGTGAACAGCAAAAATCAAATACCAGTCTACATCTTCTACTCTTTTCAGGCCTCATCCTTATCACAAGACCCAATTAGACTGCTTGTATCCATCCGGCCCATGATTTGCATTGTCGGAGAATACTATGAAGCACACCCTTGTACCTCGTGCTGTGGCTGTGGCAATGTAGAGGCTGTGCCTTCGTGTTCTGGAAAGTTCCCATATCTAGTATGACTACCACGATGCATTGACGAACTTCGTGCACTGCCTGTTGTAGTAAGATTTGCAAAGCCTTCTCTGAGCTATCTTGGTCTTGGTGGCTTGCCAGATCAAACTTCAGACCACGGCGGTTGTGACAAGACGTCTGTAGTGCTTGGGTGTAGACGTGACTGTCCCGCTGTGTAGGCGCCTTGATTAGACCTGCCGGCGGCTACCAGGGAGTGTGATGATATGAATACTGATCATCGTATGGAGTCGCGCTCTCGGCGCTGGACTTACGTCTCGAGTATGTTGCTTTTCTGCAGCACAACTCTCTACCACTCGGCGGTACCAGTGGTTTGAAAGTCAGTTCTGTGGAGGCCCAGATGCGCTGGGCTACGACAACACACGATCTTCCATCTGGGCTTCTCAATCGGTTCCTTCCGTCTTGCATGCTGATGGGTCTTGCATCCTTCAATCTCACGCCCGCGAACCGTTCCTATTTGTCGCGTGCGCAAACCGACCTGCGCACTAGGCCCAATGCAGCAATGCCTCGTGGCTTTACACATCACCCTCCGTTTTCTATAATATATTGCTTATACCTTCCAGCTAACCATCTTTGCTACGGACGTGTCGTGGGCTTGCGAGGCTTCCCCGGCGAACGTTGACCCGGCAGGGGTTCTGGAGTTCGCTGTGTCTCGGACAGGGTCGAAGCGAGGATCTGCGGCACAGTCTAAACCCAGCAAGCATCAGAACTCTAGTCCGACCACATCCACCTCACCACCACCGACGATGCGCCACTGTCTACATCAGCGCTTCCGCGCTGGAAATAGCTGTCCAGGAACCCAAGTATAGTGCTCAGCGTCAGATGAGATTGCGCGCTTCAGCAGGCCGAACGACTTGACGAAGATGGGTCTGCGGTGTTGAGAACCAAGGCACGTTCACCAGCGGGCCATGTGGAGACGGCCGCTACGGCAACGTCAAGCAATGACGTCGCGCTGAACCTGTCCAACCCGGTCCATATTACAGCAGCTACGAGAGCGACAAGAGGCTTTCCAAGGCAGGTGGCTGCTGTTCGGCGCAACGGTGCCTACGCGGGTTTCGCTGCTTCCGCTGGCCGGGCTACCTGGCAGAATGCGGGTGGCTCGCATGAGGTTGAAACCCACTCCCACCCATTGCGGGAAGATGCGACCTGTAATATGAACTGGCTGGATCTTTGCTAATGCGGGTCTTTTCAGCCAATGACCGGATAGACGCCTGAGGACCGCTGTTCCGAAACCGTGCGCAGCAGCTACCGCCCAGTGGTTTTGTCATATACCGTTTGGAGTCTCATACCCGTCTCTTGTCTCTTACGTCTAATGCTCACGCTCTTTCCCCTTCTTTCGTTGCTCTGCTGGCAGGCTTAGCCATTTCCTTCTTTGACGCTGAGCTGGTTACTCTTTCGTTTACGACGTCAGTCACACGGTCTCCATGAATACCTAGTCGTTTTCCTTTCTTCAGCCGCTGCTGGTTACCAGCGAGACAATTCTATTCCTTCTACACCCGTTGTAACTAAAGCCGGCGAGATGGAATCATGGGCCGACCATTTCCCTCAGCTCGAGGTCCGATCGCACTTCAACTTAACTCTCAACACGTCAGCTGTTCGCCAAGTTCCCTGGACGCAATCAAACACGACGAGGACTCTCATCGCGAGTCTACAGCTTCAACAGGTACAAACGCTTCGGACGACACATCTTACCCTTGGAGCTTTCAGCCTTGCCTTGACCTTGTTGACGGTTCATCGGATCGTGTCGGATGCGCGACGAGCTGCAGCTCTTCAGGTTCTCCCAAGAAAGAAGTCAGTATAGCATGATCGGAGTTTGCGACAATGCTAACGAGAACTAGGAGGTTCAATGCTCTTCACAATGTCCACCCTGCCGAAACCTTTCCCCTTGCGTTGGCCTGCGGTGCCGTTCTACAACAAATTATCTTCGTATCAGTGCAGGGCACTACACTTCATAGCGTGTTCTCTAGAAGTTGCCGCGGACTAGCGATGGTCACATTTCCTGGTACGCTCCGCATACATCACATTTGCGAACATTGAAACTGACAAGCAGCAGCTATCTTTCTGATCGGATTCATTACCTTGGTCTTCGGTATCGAGGTAGCAGTCAGAGCCTACAAACAAGACCGATTCGCCCCACGCGGCAAGTGGAACACGATAATCTGTATCGCTGTTGTATCGTTCATGCTTCTTCTCTCCTGGATGCCGACTGTTGCCTGGCCGTCTCCGAACACTTGCTTTGGCGGGCTTATCTGGTTCCCTATGCGGTACGATCTTCTGATGCTGATCTTCCTTTCAATTCTTGTTTTTCTGCTGCTCATGGTAGCCGCTATGATCAGTATTCAGCTGATGAGAACGCCGGACCTGGACCATAATGAGCGAATCTCAGCTTCACGTATGACTTACTTCTTGATCGTTACCGCACTAATCTATGTGAGTATCTACACTACCTTTCTAGCCTTCCTAGCTAACAATCATAGACTCTCGTCATCCCTGTGGAAGTACAGTCCCTTCGCCGAGAATTCATGGAAGCACTAGCCGCTTCTCGAGTCGCTGAAATCTCGCTGTTCTCGTCAGGAATGGTCATCACATTCTTCCACCTCTTCCTCCGTACGAACGCGACACGAATGGTCATTCGTCCCATCGAAGAACTAAAGGCGCCTGCGAAACAACAACGACCAAAGATCCGTTTCTTCGGCCCTAGCGATCTGGAGATGCAGATCAGTGGTCCGATGGCATTACAGACAACTCAACGTTTACACAGTCAACAGGGTCTGATCGATGTCGGGCCAGAAAAGAACCGTGGTGACTTTGATCCCCAGTACTTTGAACGACCAGAGCGGGCTTTGACACCGGCATCGACCAAACCTGGAAGCCCTATCGATCCTACAAAGTGGCCTCTTCCACCTGCTCTCGACAATGAAACTACGATACACGAGCGCAAGCAAAGCCAAAGCTATTCCTTGTTTCCCACACGCGCTGAGGAGGTACCTCGTCTTCCACCAACCGTTTACGATCCAAAAGCTACCTCAGACGGTTCCTCTGTTTCCAAGCTTGCCCTGCGACGATTTACTCGACGCGGCTCGGTCACGAATGTCGGCGACGCTTGGGACTTTCTGAGCAAGCCCAAACTACCGTTTGCAGAACGGCACCAACGCATGCAAAGTACCGATAGCAGTGCAACCGTCCAAATTGGTCTCCGCTTCTCAGTTGCGCCTGCCACGCTTGCAGCAGCCAAGTGCACACGGGTTGAACGAGAGACCCCTCCGTTGAAGCGAGGTGCTACCGACAGCAGTGAAGCTTCGTTGGCTCTTCCGATCCAGAAGCCTTCTATGACCAGCACATCGCCATCGCAGGAGATGCTTAGCTCTAGCGTATTCTCTCCTCCTCCCCCGCGTGGTGAGTCGCCAACGCGACCCAGAGCGAACAGCCCAGCGCGGACTCCACCTTTCCCCATCACACCGGCAGGTCAATCCAGCGCTTACCTCCAGGCCCAACGCGAGAAGGTGCTACCCTCCCCACCCCCGAAGTCGCCAGCCTCCCCTCAACCCTCTGCTACTCCGGCAAAGCCTGCTGTCCCCGAACCTGCGTGCATCAGCGGACTGCGCATGAACCCTGTGACACCCGTTACAGCAGTTGGTTCACCTACAACATCATCGCAGCCAGGCACACCTGCGTCAGTCAACAACCTCACGCGAACGAACAGTGGCCATGCCGCTCCGTCACCCACAGCCCGTATTCCACTTGGCGCGGGTACGATGCAACGGACGCCACGCAACGGCTGGATCTAAGCGGAGCCTGAGGCTACACGAAACGCGCGAGGGTACCTTTCCCAACCCTATTTCCTTTCTTACTGCTAGACCGGAATCGGCAACGAGCCGCCTGTACGATTAACTGGGAAGATGCGAGTTTCTAAATTTCTTGTTTCCTTTGCTCTCGCGACTCTGGGTGGTTCGCGTCTGGGCAACATACCCACACAGGCGTTACGGTTTCGGTTTCATGTTTTGCACAACACCTCCTGCGACACAGCGTCTCGGCACATTGGTCAGGGTTCTAGCCCCAACCCCAGCTTGCCCTTTGTCGCATGAAGGTTCATGGGAACTTCAGACCCTTTTCGGTCAGGTCAGGCAAGGTCTTGACTCTCGACCTTCCATCCGTCACGTCGCTTACGATACGAACATTCATTTACGAACCACCGGTGCTGCGCACCCTGCTACGGAAATGAGCACGGCACGTCCGCTCTTTATACCCCACACCATCACCTTTTCCATCTCTTCCTCTTCCTCTTCGTCTCTCTTCCCCCCTTGTCTTCCCACTGTTATCTTTCTTCACGTCTCGCTTAGCACCCCCATTGCCTCTTCCATGAGCTCTTGTTAATAACCCGAGGAGATAGAAGGTGTTGAGCCTTTGAGTAGTATAGCCCGATTCTCTGTTAGTCTCTTTGATCAGATTGAAAGGAGCAGAAATATAAACAAATAAAAACCTTCTCCATATCGCCTTGCTATCATACACTATGATGATTTCTGCTCTGTTGCAGAACTCGCTTTCACCCGAGTTGTTCGCTCCCGACTTGTCACGTAAATGATACGCCCAAAGTATATACGACCCTACATCCTGCCGGTACCTTCAAAATTCCACACCAAGTATCTCTGGGGTAACCTGTTCACGGCCACTCTTTCCGACCACGTGCCCATCACACCATCATGCGTTCCGCTCGAAACAGGAGGCGAATGGAAAACGAGAGATCTACGCTTGAAGTTTCCACCCGGGTTCCGGCTTAGCTGGCCTCGAGCGGACCAGGATGTGATTTGGAATACCAGACTTGAGACGAACGATGCTAGGGTCTTGACTTGCCAGTCTGCTATTATGGACCGGGCCAGTCGAAGCCGACATCACATCGTACCTCGTAACGAGATATCTGAAGGCCTGAGCAAAGTAAGACGCAGATGATGACGACTACGGAACAGAATACGTACACGTTGATATCGTTTCTTCATTTCTACGTAATCTTATACAACCATGACGCTTAGTATACAACAAAATTGCGGTAGTTCTCCCTTTCATCGTCTCCAACGTTGCCAGAACTTCCAGCCCACCTTCTCGTTGCCTTCTTCCGGCATACGGAACTTGTTCTGCTCTTTCCCTCTTCGTCTCCCCACCCACGCGAACCAAATCACTAGGCCTACTACCATGAAGGCTACGACGAGTAAAGTCTGTAATGGCTCTGCGAATACGGCTCTGCTCAGCAAGAAGAGACTGACGCAGCAGAAGATGATGGGTGTAGTAATCCATGTCTTGTATGGCCGTTCTAGATCGGGTTCGCGGACGCGTAGGATGATTAGGCCAAGTACGGTTTGGAAATAGAAAGCATATCCTGCTACGCCGTAGAAGGTGACGAGGGTGTCGAAAGAGCCGACGACGATGTAGATTGCGGTGAGGAGGGCGTTGAGCACCATGGCGGATATGGGCGTGAAGAAGAAGCCTGCGTCGGCATCCGCGAACCAGGCTACTAGCTTCTTCGGTATCTTGCTCTTCCCTTGCGTTGCGTTCATGCTGTGCAAGCGGATTGCCCGGTGGTTCTTTCCTAGGCCGATGTTTCCGAACAGAGCGGGAAGATAGCCCTCTTTGCCGGCAGCGTATACAAGGCGGCCGGATGTAAAGGTCGTCGCGTTGAGTGCGCCGAAACATGACCCCGAGACAAATAGCGCGAGTATGAGCGAGCCGACTGGACCGAAGACCTGCGAACCGAAGGCTACGGCGACGGTGTTGGAGGATTCGATGACCGAGGTCGGGAGGACGAGGAAGTAGGATATGTTGGCTAAGATATAGCACAGTATGACGAGTGGGAGCGAAGTGTGGATGACGCGGGGAAGGTCGCGGGTTGGGTTCTTGAACTCGGCGGTGACGTAGTTTACCTGGTGTCGTTAGTAAGAATGGGCAGAGTTTGGAATCGCTTGACGTACATTGTCCCAACCGTCAAAGGCCCAGAGCCCGGCGTATAGTGCCACTGCCCAGTTGCTAACGTTTTCGCTCGTGTCATCGAACCAGCCCCGATTCTTCCAGTCCTCATTCGCATCGCCCTTGTACGACAGCCCGGTCACCGCAACTACGATACCGATCACCGTGACGCCTGTAAGTGCAAAGAACTTCAGGAACATGAAGACGTCGGCACTCCTTGTGCCCAGCTTTGTGGACACACAGTTGAGTAGCGTGACAGCCACCAGTCCCACCAAAGCCACGCCCTTGTTCAACCATGTGCTCGCGTCCACAGCTTCGGCGCCAATAATAGCGCGCACAAGGTATTCTCCAAATATTATGGCAATAATGGCTGCCGAGCCCGGTTTTAGCACCACGACTGCGCACCATGTGAACAGGAATCCCGCCCACTCTCCAAATATCTTGGACAGATAGACTTGGGCACCGCCATTAAGTGGTATGGCGCCTCCCAGCTCGGCGTAACTCGCGGCACCCGTCCATGCCAGTATTCCAGCGACGATCCAGACTATGAGAGACGCGCCTGGCGACCCAGCATTCTTGTTAACCTGAGATGGCGAAGAAAAGATGCCACTCCCTATTATAAGCCCAACGACTAAGGACAGGCCATTGAGGTATGTCAAGCTCTTGTTCTTCTCCAATGAGCCGCCGTTAAGCGCATTCGATGGGTCTAATGCTGGATTCGAGGGCGCGCCCAGTGCCGTGTATCCCTGCGCGGTACTAGAGAGAGGGAACAGGTTCGGTGCGAAATCGAATGCGGAGGACACGCTGTAGGAGCGATTGTGCCGTGGTCTGTTCGGATCGTGGCCGGCCGGATTCAGTTCTGACAGAGGGTCTTCATCATCGAACGACAGTCTACGCGAGGAAGGCGCGCCTGAGGCCGAAGACTCTTCGGAAGTCCGCCGGGAAGGGTGCGAAGAGGAGGCCAGCGAGGCGAGTTCGAGGGAATCGCGAGTCGGCGGTGGGAGGTTGGAGTAGCGACCGGCGGCCATGATGCGGAGGGAATGTGGGAGAGATGCGCGCAACCCTATCTGCTAGCCATGGACGGTAATTATGATATGAAGGGCGAGGCAGAGTGTAGGGGCAGTATCCAGCACCCCTTTCAAGCATTCACCGCTGCCGTGTATGAGTGGTGCAGCTTGCATGCGCTGTTGAAACCGACGGGCTCCTATGCCGTCATGGGACTAGCTCCCGTTTGAGCGCTAGAGCTGCATCCAAAAAATGTGGGAGTCGTTCAGGACTGGATGCTTGGCGCAGATCCGCGCATCCTCCAGACCATGACTACGACACGTCCACGCCATGCGCATACGCCCAGGTGATGCGTCGTCTCAGTCTGCAGTCCGTAGGCTGGCGGCGCCCTCTACGCCTCCCAGTTCTCCGACCACGCATAGCCCTACGATGGGCGAGTACGCTGGAGAGAAAGTCAAGAGCCGAGGGAATCAAGGTCGAATCGCTCACTGCGAAATGGCAACCCCATTGGGACCAGCTATCTGCCCAATGGCACGACCTACGGAAGTCCGATAGGGGAGACGCATATGTGCTGCCCATGTTCCCATACCCCTCTGGCACCCTCCATCTAGGCCACCTGCGGGTGTACACGATATCCGATGTTCTTTCCAGATACAAGCACATGCAGGGCTACAAGGTCCTACACCCCATAGGCTGGGATGCGTTCGGTCTACCGGCTGAGAACGCAGCCATCGAGCGAGGGGTACATCCGGAGAAGTGGACGCTACAGAACATCGAGACTATGAAGAGTCAGATGAAGGGAATGGGTGGACGCTGGGACTGGGACGCCGTATGGAAACCGCTCAGGATGTTTAGGCATGGGCTGATCTCTGTATGTAGGAAATACGAACGTGCGATCCCCATTTCTACAAACACACTCAGCGCATCTTCCTCATGCTCCATGAGCGCGGCCTAGCCTACCAAGCCAAATCCCTCGTGAACTACGATCCCGTCGATAAAACTGTCCTCGCAAACGAACAAGTAGACGCCAATGGCTGCTCGTGGCGCTCTGGTGCAAAGGTCGAGAAGGTGATGCTGAAGCAATGGTTTCTGAAAATCAAGGAATTCCAAGAACCCCTGCTAAAAGACCTAGATTCTCTCGCACGAGACGGCAGATGGCCTGAGAAGGTTCTTGCCATGCAGAGGAACTGGATCGGCAAGTCTGAAGGCGCGCAACTTTGGTTCGATATCATCTCGACCGATAGTGAAATGAGCTTTGAGCCTGTCGATGTCTTTACTACCAGAGCAGACACGCTGTTTGGAGTACAGTATATCGCTCTTTCGTTGCGTCACCCAATCGTTCAGCAGTTAGCCATCGAGGATGCAGAGCTCCGCGCCTTCATGGAGCGAGCAAAGGACCTTCCCTCAGACACGAAAGAGGGGTTTAAGCTACGGAAGATCGTAGCGCGCAATCCACTCGCCCACGTACAAGGCTTTACAGGACCCTCCGCACCTGTATATGTGGCTCCATACGTTTTGGACGACTATGGCTCTGGCGCTGTAATGGGTGTACCAGGTCACGACACCCGAGACCATGCGTTCTGGCGAAAGAACGTCGGTGATGAGCCAGTCAGAGTC